>OEPS010000865.1_pt1 | contig 10202 bp, 6 predicted proteins | sample 1539411 | NCBI WGS metagenome assembly OEPS01 (sample SAMN02671747, study PRJEB22543) | soil metagenome | biome: bacteria | place: China:Hunan Province, Lengshuijiang City | collected 2012-10-15 | depth 0.08m m | reverse complement strand
TGCCCGTCCGTCACTGCTGGCGGCTTGCCTGGCCCTGAGCCTGCAAGCCCAGGCTGCGCCGGTGGAGTTGAACCTGCCCGCGCAATCGCTGGCGGTGTCGCTGAGCCAGTTGGCCCAGCAAGCCAAAGTGCAACTGCTGTTCGACGAAACCCTTCTGCGCAGTGTGCAAGCCCCGGCCCTGAAGGGCCCGTACGAAGCCCGGGAAGCGATTGACCAACTGCTGCGCAACAGTCGCTTCGCCGTGGTCAAGGTCGGTAACACCTACGTAGTGCGCTTGCGCGAAGACGACGCTACCGCCGACAACGGCATCCAGCTGAGTGCGGTGAGCATCGTGGGTGACGGCCAGCAGGTCGACCCGAGTACCGTCGGCCGCTCGACCCTGACCCAGGAAGAGATTGACCGCTACCAGCCGAGCAACATCCCCAGCGTGCTGTCGACCCTGCCCGGGGTGAACATGGGCGGCTCGGCCAAGCCCGGCGGGCAGACCATCAACATCTGGGGCCTGGGCGACGCCGAAGACGTGCCGATGACCGTCGACGGCGCGACCAAGAGCGGCTTCGAGCGCTATCAGCAAGGCACCATTTTCATTGAGCCGGAGCTGATCAAGAGCATCGAGGTCGAGAAAGGCCCGCACTCGATCTACACCGGTAACGGCGGCTTCGGCGGCAGCGTCAACATGATCACCAAGGATGCCCCGGACCTGCTGCAAGACGGCCGCAATAGCGGTGCCATGCTCAAATACGGCTATGCCAGCAACGACCATCAACAGGTCTACAGCTCGGCACTGTTTGGCCGTACCGATGATGGCCGCATGGATGCCCTGGTCTACCTGACCAAGCGAGACGGCGACGACATGAAACTGGCCGGTACCCTGCCCGACCCGGACAACGATTACCCGATCAACCCCCAGCGCCTGCCCAACAGCGCCCTGGACCTGGACGGTACGCTGCTCAAGTTCAACATGCACCTGACCGACGAGCACAGCCTGGGCCTTTCCTGGTCGCGTTCGCAAAGCGAACGCTGGGCGCCGTTCTCCTCCACCGCTTACCCGACACCACCCACGCAGTCCGATATCGACAAGTGGGGCTACGACAACGCCGTCAGGCGTTACCTGGCCAATCGCACCACCACCGATACCACCTGGTCGACCACCTACAAATACCAGCCAATCAACAACCCGCTGGTAGACCTGACGGTGAAGTACTCGGTATCCGACACCAAGCAGACCGACGAGCGCGACGCTACCGCCTACTTCCAGCCGTCTACCGGCGGGCGCAAAATGGACACTGAATACACCGACCAGATGCTCGATGTGCGCAACACCAGCCTGTTTGCCACCGGGCCGCTGGAACATGCCTTCACCAGCGGTTTCCAGGTACGCCGCCATGAGCGCGACACGCAGATGTGGATGCCGGGCAGCAAATACGACACCCCCCTGTACAACTACGGCCACTACCAGCCGAGCTTCATGCCCAGCGGAAGCGTCGACAGCCAGGGTTACTTCATCCAGGACGCCATCACCCTCGGTGAGGTGACCCTGACCCCTTCCCTGCGCTACGACCACGTCGCCAACAAGGGCAAGGAAAACGATGCACCGTTCTACAACGACCCGGCGCTGGGTCACGACTACAGCGAGAAGACCTACAGCGGCTGGACGCCACGCCTGTCGATTTTCTGGAAGACCAACGAACAGACCGCGTTCTTTGCCGACTACAGCAAGACCTGGCGCGCCCCGGTGCTCGACGAGCAATATGAAATCCAGGGACTCGGCAGCCGCACTGCATCCAGCCGCAACCTCGACCCGGAGCGTATGACCGCCTTGCGCGCCGGTAACATCACCACCCTCTCGGATGTGTTCACCGACAACGACAATGTGCTGATCCGCACCACCCTGTTTCGCAACGAAATCGAAGACGAGATTTTCAAAGCCACCGGCATCGGCTGCCCCGAGCAACTGGTCAGCGGTCAGAGCATCTCCAAGGCTTGCGGCAAAGGCCTGATGTCCAACTACCGCAATATCAAGAGCGTCACTATCAAGGGCTTTGAGGTCGAAAGCTTCTACGACTCCACCTACCTCTTCGGGTCAGTGTCGTACTCGTGGATCACTGGTCGCCATGAAGGCGCCTACACCAACCCCTGGGGGCCGGACGTCTGGGCCAAGGACATTCCTGCGCCGAAATGGATCACCACCCTCGGCGTGAAAATCCCCAGCTGGGACGCAAAGGTGGGCTGGCAGGCGCAGTTCGTGCGCAAGACCGACCGCCTGCCCAGCGACAACTATCGCGAAGGCCCCGCCAGTTCGCTGGGTGACCGCTACTACGATCATTACGCCAACGAGGACTATCAGATCCACGGCCTGTTCGCCAACTGGAAGCCGCAGCAGCCGTACCTCAAGGGCACCGAGGTCAACCTGACCGTCGACAACCTGTTCAACAACGACTACCGCTCCGAACTCAGTGGCGCCTATGCCTACAGCCAGGGTCGCAATGCCAAGGTGAGCATTACCCGCTTCTTCTGAGTCGTCGGCAAACTGTACGGATGAACTTGTGACCAACTGTAACAAGATCATCCGTGCCGGCTGTGGCTCAATGACTGGACTTATCTGCCACAGGCTTCTGTTATGTCCAGCCGCGAAAATACCGGGATGGCCCTGGGCCTGCTCGGTGTCATCATCTTCAGCCTGACCCTGCCCATGACCCGGATCGTCGTGCAGGAACTTCATCCGTTGCTCAATGGCCTCGGCCGCGCTCTGCTCGCGGCCATTCCGGCGGCGGCGTTGCTGCTCTGGCGTCGGGAGAAATGGCCGACCTGGCAACAGATCAAAGGCCTGAGCCTGGTGGCCTTGGGGGTAATCCTGGGCTTTCCGGTGTTTTCCGCCTGGGCCATGCAGACGGTGCCGGCGTCCCACGGTGCCTTGGTCAACGGCCTGCAACCCTTGTGCGTGGCTTTCTATGCCGCCTGGCTTTCCCATGAACGCCCCTCGAAAGCCTTCTGGGCCTGTGCCGCGCTGGGCAGCGCGCTGGTGCTGGCGTACGCGATGATCATGGGTGCCGGGCAGATCCAGGCGGGTGATCTGTTGATGCTGGCGGCGATCGCCGTCGGTGGTCTTGGCTACGCCGAAGGTGGGCGGTTGGCACGAGAGATGGGTGGCTGGCAGGTGATCTGCTGGGCGCTGGTACTGTCCAGTCCACTGTTGATCGGGCCGGTCGTGTACCTGGCCCTGCAACACCAGGGGCCGGTCAGCGCACAGGCCTGGTGGGCGTTTGGCTATGTGTCGCTGTTCTCGCAGTTCATCGGCTTCTTCGCCTGGTACGCCGGGTTGGCCCTGGGTGGCATCGCCCGGGTCAGCCAGATTCAGCTGCTGCAGATTTTCTTCACCATCGCCTTTTCCGCGCTGTTCTTTGGTGAGCAGGTCGAGCCGATTACCTGGGTGTTTGCTGCGGGGGTGATCGGTACCGTGGTGTTGGGGCGCAAGACCCGTGTGCATCCAGCGCCCATTGCCCACTCCCACAGGGTTTGAGGTGATCCCTGTGGGAGCGGGCTTGCCCCGCGATTGCGGTTAGCCTGTCACATCGCATCGCGGGGCAAGCCCGCTCCCACAGGGGTCTGCTTCAAGCTGCGATCAAGCCATCCGCGCGCAACAGGGTCTCCAGGCAATGCTCCTTGACCCCGTAGAATTCCTTCAACTGCTGAATCTTCTCCAGCAACGCCGTTGAATCCCCCGGTGTCTGACGCTTGACCGCGAGGATCATCTTGTTCTTGTTGGTATGCTCCAGCGAGATGAACTCGAACACCTTGGTCTCGTAACCACAGGCTTCCAGGTACAAGGCACGCAAGCTGTCGGTGAGCATCTCGGCCTGCTGCCCCAGGTGCAGGCCATACTGCAGCATCGGTTTGAGCAGGCCAGGGCTGTGCAATTGCGGACGAATCTGTTTGTGACAGCACGGCGAGCACATGATGATCGCTGCGCCACAACGAATGCCGGTGTGAATCGCATAGTCGGTGGCAATGTCACAGGCATGCAGGGCGATCATCACCTCGATGGCACTGGGTACCACGCTGCGTACATCGCCACATTCGAACACCAGCCCCGGATGCTCCAGGCGCGCGGCCGCGGCATTGCACAACTCGACCATGTCCGGCCGCAACTCGACGCCGGTGACCTGAGCCTCGCGCTGCAGGGTATTGCGCAGGTAATCGTGAATGGCAAAGGTCAGGTAGCCCTTGCCCGAGCCGAAATCGGCCACCCGCAACGGTTGATCGGCAGCCAGCGGCGCCGCGTTCAGCGCGTGAGAAAACACTTCGATGAACTTGTTGATCTGCTTCCACTTGCGCGACATCGCCGGGATCAACGCCTGCTGCTTGTCGGTGACGCCCAGGTCATGCAGGAACGGACGGCTCAGTTCCAGGTAACGCTTTTTCTCCCGGTCATGCTCGCCCGCCGGCACCTGACGCTCCTGTTGCACGGCACTGCGGTGCAGCATCGGCTTGCCCTTCTTGCTGAACTCAAGCTGCGCTTCGTCGCTCAGGCTTAGCAAGTGAGCGTTGCGAAACGAGCCCGGCAGCAACTCGGCGACCAGCGCCAGGGCTTCGTCATTGGCCAGGTTGCGGGTGATGTCGCGGGTCTGATAGCGGTAGACAAACGACAGGCAGGCCTGGCCCTTGACGGTCAGCGGCTTGGCGATGATGCGCTGCAAGGCTTCTTCAGTGCCGACATGGCGCGCCAGCACCAGCTTGATCAGGGCGTTCTGTTCCAGGCTGGTGGCGAGCAGGCTCAGAAACTGCGCACGCGCATCCGGCGCGGCCTGGGCGGTGGGGGAATCGGACATCGGGAGTGGGTGCCTCGGGTTGCGGAGGGAGTTCACCTTTAGTGGGAGCGGGCTTGCCCCGCGATGCGTTTTGTCAGGTACATCGCATCGCGGGGCAAGCCCGCTCCCACCGGGAGAACAGCATTTTACGTGGATGAGGGCACTGCGCACAGCTTTTGTCGATCAGCGTTCCCGGCTCAAGCCAACACCACCAGACGGTTGGGCAGCTCGTTGCGCTCATGGGTCATGGGCACATGCTCGGCCAGCAGCTCACCACAGGCCTCGACGCAGGTAACGAAGCCCTGCAGGGTCTGGCCCTCACGCACCTGCTCGGTGAAGCGTTTGACGATCGCATCCCACACCTGGTTATCCAGATGCCGGGAGATCCCTTCATCCACCAGGATTTCGACGTAGCGTTCAGCTTCGCTGACAAAAATCAGCACCCCGGTGCTGCCGGCCGTATGGTGCAGGTTCTGCTCCAGAAACTGCCGCCGGGCCAGGTTCGAGGCGCGCCAGTGGCGCACCGAGCGCGGAATAAGCCGGGTCGTCAGCGCAGGCAGGCGAAACAGCAGGCATAAAACAATGAAGGTCAGCCATTGGGCGATCAGCAAGCCATTGACGCTCAACCAGCCGCCCAGGTAATAGACCGCACCGGGTACCAGCAACGCCAGCAGACTGGCCCACAGCAACGGGATGTAGGCGTAATCGTCGGCACGGCGGGCAAGCACCGTAACCAGCTCGGCGTCGGTACGCTTCTCGACCTGGGCAATGGCCTCGGCAACCTGGCGCTGTTCAAATTCACTGAGCAATGTCATGCACTGGGTATCTCGTTGATTATTGTTCTACCAGCCACCGGAGGAGCCACCACCGCCGAAGCCACCACCACCGCCACTGAATCCACCACCGCCGCCGCCACCAAATCCGCCATAACCACCGCCGAATCCGCCGCCCATACCGCCCATACCGCCACGGCCACCACGACCACTGCCGCCAATCCCCATGGACTGTGCGGCGAAAACCACGATGATCAGCAGCACAAACAGTCCGACAGCCCAGGCCGGCGCCCCCTCCTCACCATCGCCGCCTTGTGCCCGCGACGGTTCGGCCAACGGATTGCCGCCCAGTACCTGAAGGATCGCCGCCGTACCCTGGACAATGCCCAGGCTGAACTCGCCACGGCGAAACGCCGGAGTGATGATGCCATTGATGATCACCGACGCTTGCGCGTCGGTCAGCCGCTCTTCAAGGCCATAGCCGACTTCGATGCGCAGCTTGCGCGCCTGCGGCGCGACGATCAACAGCGCGCCGTTGTCCTTGCCCTTCTGGCCAATGCCCCAGTGCCGACCGAGCTGATAACCGAAGTCCTCGATGGGCAGCCCCTGCAAATCATTCACAGTGACCACCACGACCTGTTCGCCAGTGGCCTGTTCATGGGCCGTGAGCATACGTTCAAGCTGATCGCGGCTGCCAGCGTCGAGCAACCCGGCATTGTCCACCACCCGCCCGGTCAGGGCCGGAAAGCTCGGTTCGGCGCGCAGCGGCGTGACAATCAGCAGCGCCAGCAGCAATGCCCACTGCAGCAGACGCATCAGAACTTCACTTCAGGAGCTTTGTCGGCATCGGTGGCAGTCGCCTCGAAGTTCTCCCGCAGCGGCAGGCTGCTGTACATCACCATGTGCCAGAGTCGTCCGGGGAAGGTACGGATCTCGGTGTTGTAACGCTGAACCGCAGCGATGAAGTCCTTGCGGGCTACGGCAATACGGTTTTCCGTGCCTTCAAGCTGAGACTGCAGGGCGAGGAAGTTCTGGTTCGACTTCAAGTCAGGGTAGCGTTCGGACACCACCATCAGGCGGCTGAGCGCGCCGGTCAGTTGCGCTTGTGCCTGCTGGAACTGCTGCAGTTTCTGCGGATCGTCCAGGGTGCTGGCATCCACCTGGATCGACGTGGCCTTGGCCCGCGCTTCGATGACCGCGGTCAACGTTTCCTGCTCCTGCTTGGCATAGCCTTTGACCGTTTCCACCAGGTTGGGGATCAGGTCGGCGCGGCGCTGGTACTGGTTCTGGACCTGGGCCCAGGCGGCCTTGACCTGCTCATCGTAGTTGGGAATGTTGTTGATCCCGCAACCGGCGAGCAGGCTGCCGAGCATCAGCAACAGCCACAGCCTTACACCCTTGAACTGGATTACCTGCATAGTTGCCCTACTCCTTGATCAGCGTGAATCAGTGTACTTGAGGCATAATCCGCAACCGCCGCTGGATCGTGATGGCCCAATCGGCTAAAAGATGCCCCAGCAAACTACAACAATAGCCGCTTCCCCAACTTCGGCTGGGCAGTATCACCGTGAATACTGCCGCAGGCCTTGAGAACAGAATTTCATGAACAAGCTGTGTTTGCTGGGCCTTCTCGTCAGCCTGGCCAGTCAGTCGGCCTTTGCCGACACGCCTGCCGATCCGTTGCAGAAGAAACAGGCGTTCATCGCCGACCTGATGGGGCAGATGACCCTGGACGAAAAGATCGGCCAGTTGCGCCTGATCAGTATCGGCCCGGAAATGCCTCGCGAAATGATTCGTAAAGAAATCGCCGCCGGCCGTATCGGCGGAACTTTCAATTCGATCACCCGCGCCGAAAACCGTCCGATGCAGGATGCGGCAGGCCGCAGCCGTCTGAAGATCCCGATGTTCTTCGCCTATGACGTGATCCACGGCCACCGCACGATTTTCCCGATCAGCCTGGCCCTGGCCTCGAGCTGGGACATGGATGCCATCGCCAAAGTCGGTCGCGTCTCCGCCCTGGAGGCCTCCGCCGACGGTATCGACATGACTTTCGCGCCGATGGTCGATATCGCCCGCGACCCACGTTGGGGCCGCACCAGTGAAGGCTTTGGCGAAGACACCTATCTGGTCTCGCGCATTTCCAAAGTGATGGTCGAATCCTTCCAGGGCAAGAGCCCGGCCGAGGCAACCAGCCTGATGGCCAGCGTCAAGCACTTCGCCCTGTACGGCGCGGTGGAGGGCGGACGCGACTACAACACCGTCGACATGAGCCCGGCGAAGATGTTCAACGACTACCTGCCGCCTTACCGCGCCGCCATCGATGCGGGCGCCGGTGGGGTGATGGTCGCGCTGAACTCGATCAACGGCGTGCCGGCCACCTCCAACACCTGGCTGATGCATGACCTGCTGCGCAAGGACTGGGGCTTCAAGGGCGTGACCGTCAGCGACCACGGGGCTATTACCGAACTGGTTCGCCATGGCGTCGCCCGCGATGGTCGCGAAGCAGCCAAGCTGGCGATCAAGGCCGGCATCGACCTGAGCATGAACGACTCGCTGTACGATTCAGAACTGGCCAGCCTGCTCAAGGCGGGTGAAATCAATCAGGCCGACATCGATAACGCCGTGCGTGAAGTGCTCGGTGCCAAGTACGACATGGGCCTGTTCGCCGACCCGTACCGACGCATCGGCAAGGCCAGCGACGACCCGGCCGATACCTACGCCGACAACCGCCTGCACCGCGCCGAAGCGCGTGACGTGGCGCGCCGCAGCCTGGTCCTGCTGGAAAACCGCGAGCAGACCCTGCCGCTGAAAAAAGCCGGCACCATCGCCCTGGTCGGACCGCTGGCCGATGCGCCAATCGACATGATGGGCAGCTGGGCCGCCGCCGGGCGTCCTCACCAGTCGGTAACCGTGCGCGAAGGCATGCGCCAGGTACTGGGTGACAAGGCCAAGGTGATCTACGCCAAAGGCTCCAACGTCACTCATGACAAGGCCATCCTCGACTACCTGAACTTCCTCAACTTCGATGCCCCGGAAATCGTCGACGACCCTCGTCCAGCGGCCGTGCTGATCGACGAAGCGGTCAAGGCTGCCAAGCAGTCCGATGTGGTCGTGGCGGTAGTCGGCGAATCCCGTGGCATGTCCCACGAATCGTCGAGCCGCACCACCCTGGAAATCCCTGCCGCCCAGCGCGAGCTGATCAAGGCCCTGAAAGCCACCGGCAAGCCGCTGGTGCTGGTGCTGATGAACGGCCGGCCGCTGTCGCTGGCCTGGGAACGCGAACAGGCCGATGCCATCCTGGAAACCTGGTTCAGCGGTACCGAGGGCGGCAATGCCATCGCCGACGTGCTGTTCGGCGACTACAACCCGTCGGGCAAGCTGGCCATTACCTTCCCGCGCTCGGTCGGGCAGATTCCGATGTACTACAACCACCTGAGCATTGGCCGCCCGTTCACCCCGGGCAAGCCTGGCAACTACACCTCGCAGTACTTCGAGGAGCCCAATGGCCCGCTGTACCCCTTCGGCTACGGCCTGAGCTACAGCGACTTCAGCCTGTCGCCGTTGACGCTGTCGAGCAAAACCCTGAAGAAGGGCCAGACCCTCGAAGCCACAGTTCGCGTGAAGAACACCGGCAAACGTGACGGCGAAACCGTGGTGCAGCTGTACCTGCAGGACATTGCCGCGTCCATGAGCCGCCCGGTGAAGGAGCTGAAGAACTTCCAGAAGGTCATGCTCAAGGCGGGTGAAGAGCGCACAGTACGCTTCCAGATCAGTGAAGAAGACCTGAAGTTCTACAACACCCAACTGCAATGGGCGGCCGAGCCCGGCGAGTTCAACGTCCAGGTCGGGCTGGACTCGCAGGCGGTCCAGCAACAGCGTTTCGAACTGCTGTAAGCCACTGCCAAGCACCAAGGGAAGGCCAGGAGGCCTTCCCCCTCCGCCGGGATTCGCACCATGCCTTATTCTTTTCGTGCCCTGCGACTGGGGCTGATCGTTTTCTTCATCCTGGCCGGCACGCTGTTCAGCGCCGGCTGGGCCATGCACCATGCCAAGCGCCAGTCGATGGTCGAGGATGCCAGCCGGGCCAGCCAGCAATTGGGCCTGTACGCCACCTCGTTGCACACCCTGATTGAACGTTACCGTGCCCTGCCCGCGGTACTGGCCCTGGACCCGGAACTGATCAACGCCCTCAGCGGCCCGGTCAACGAGCAGGTTCAGGATGCCCTGAACCGCAAGCTCGAACGCATCAACGGCGCCGCCAACTCATCGACTCTGGAACTGCTCGACCGCACCGGTCTTGCCGTGGCTGCCAGTAACTGGCGTCTGCCCAGCACCTATGTCGGCTCCAACTATGGCTTTCGCCCCTACTTCAAACAGACCCGCAGCCAAGGCACCGGACGCTTCTATGCGGTCGGCGTGACCAGCGGCGTGCCGGGCTACTTCCTCTCCAGTGCGGTGCAGGATGAGCATGGCCGTTTCCTCGGCGCCATGGTGGTCAAGCTGGAATTCCCCGAGCTTGAACGTGAATGGCGCCAGGGCAGCGATATCCTGTTGGTCAGCGATGCCCGCGGGATCATCTTCATCGCCAACCAGGACGGCTGGCGCTACCGCCAGCTCAAGC
>OEPS010000864.1_pt1 | contig 10216 bp, 5 predicted proteins | sample 1539411 | NCBI WGS metagenome assembly OEPS01 (sample SAMN02671747, study PRJEB22543) | soil metagenome | biome: bacteria | place: China:Hunan Province, Lengshuijiang City | collected 2012-10-15 | depth 0.08m m | reverse complement strand
TTCGTGCCGCTGAAACAGAACGTCGACAAGGCTCTGCAGAGTTGCCCGAATGTCAGCACCGTCGTGGTGGTCGAGCGCACCCAGAACAACGTCGACTGGGTCGAAGGCCGCGACCTCTGGTATCACCAGGCCGTGCGCGACGTCAGCGACGATTGCCCGCCGGAACCGATGGACGCCGAAGACCCGCTGTTCATCCTCTACACCTCCGGCAGCACCGGCAAACCCAAAGGCGTGCTGCACACCACCGCCGGCTACCTGTTGCAGGCTACGTTGACCTTCAAGACCGTGTTCGACTACCGCGAAGGCGAAGTGTTCTGGTGCACCGCCGATGTCGGCTGGGTCACCGGACACAGCTACATCGTCTATGGCCCGTTGGCCAATGGCGCTATCACCTTGATGTTCGAAGGCGTGCCCAACTACCCCGACACCTCGCGTTTCTGGCAGGTGGTCGACAAGCACAAGGTGAACATTTTCTATACCGCCCCCACCGCCCTGCGCGCCTTGATGCGTGAAGGTGAAGGGCCGCTGCAGAACACTTCACGCAGGAGCCTGCGCCTGCTCGGCAGCGTCGGCGAACCGATCAACCCGGAGGCCTGGGAATGGTATTTCAATGCGGTGGGCGAGCAACGCTGCCCCATCGTTGATACCTGGTGGCAGACCGAAACCGGCGGCATCATGATCAGCCCCCTGGTAAGCAGCCGGCGGATCAAACCCGGTTGCGCCACCCAACCGATGTTCGGTGTGCAACCCGTACTCCTCGATGACAAGGGCAAGCTCATCGAAGGCCCCGGCAGCGGCATGCTGGCGATCAAGGCCAGCTGGCCCGGGCAGATCCGCAGCGTGTATGGCGATCCGCAACGGATGATCGACACCTACTTCAAGCCACTGCCGGGCTACTACTTCACCGGCGACGGTGCTCGCCGCGACGAAGACGGCGACCTGTGGATAACCGGGCGTATCGACGACGTGATCAATGTCTCCGGACACCGTATCGGCACTGCCGAAGTCGAAAGCGCACTGGTATTGCACGACAGCATCGCCGAGGCCGCCGTAGTCGGGTACCCTCACGATCTCAAAGGGCAAGGCATCTATGCCTTTGTCACGCCGATGAACGGGGTGAATCCGGACGACACGCTCAAGCAGGCGCTGTTGGCCCTGGTCAGCAAGGAGATCGGCAGCTTTGCCAAGCCTGAACTGATCCAGTGGGCCCCGGCCCTGCCCAAGACGCGCTCAGGCAAGATCATGCGGCGCATTCTGCGCAAGATCGCCTGCAACGAGCTGGACAACCTCGGTGACACCTCGACCCTGGCCGACCCCAGTGTGGTCCAGGGCCTGATCGACAAACGATTGAACACATAAAAGGCAGCCCTTCCTGGCTGCCTCGCAAACAAGGTAACCATGGAAGCGATTCGCCGCCGCATCGAAACCCAGGTGATGAGCCTGACCGGCTTGTCCCTGGGGCAGCTTGATCTGGAAAACCCCAAGGGCGACCCCGGGCTGTTCGGCCCGGACAGCATCAGCTGGCGTGTGCACGGTGACTTCCCGAGCATGCTGATCGGCGGTATCAGCGCCTTGCTCCTGCAACTACTGCACCCGCTGGCCCTGGCTGGGGTATGGGATCACTCCAACTTTCGCCAGGACCTGCTCGGGCGCCTGCGCCGCACCAGCCAGTTCATCTCCGGCACCACCTTCGGCGCCACTGGCGACGCCAACTGGCTGATCGAAAAGGTCCGTACCATTCACTTGCAGGTGGTCGGCACCAGCGCTGACGGCCGCCCTTATGCCGCCAGCGATCCCGACCTGTTGACCTGGGTACACGTGGCCGAGGTCAGCAGTTTTCTTGCTGCCCACCTGCGTTACCGCAACCCCGGCCTGTCTCTCGCCGAACAGGACGCCTACTACGCCGAGATCGCCCTGATCGCCGAACGTCTGGGGGCCCGTGATGTGCCACGTTCGTGTCAGCAGGTGGCCGACTACCTGCAGGCCATGCGTCCACAGCTGTACGCTGATGAGCGCAGCCATGAAGTGGTGCAGGTGCTGCTCGATGCCCCTGCGCCCAGCCGCCTGGCGAAACCGGTGGGTAGCCTGATGCTGCGTGCGGGTATCGACCTGCTGCCGGAATGGGCCAGCGACATGCTCGAACTGCAGCTGCATCCCTTGCAGCGGCGCTTTATACGCCTGGGCATAAACACCAGTGCCCCGGTCTTGCGTTGGGCCATGCGCGATGGCTCGGCGCACCGCGCACGGCGGCGCATGGGTATCCACTGAAGGCGACCGGGTGGTTCGCCATTGGCAGTACCCTGAGCATCTATGCCACCATGACGGCCGACCAAGGCCCCGCAGGGGCCTGTGCTGTTCTGACGCCAAATCGAATAAGAGTGAGGACCCGCGCCATGCAAGATGTCGTTATCGTTGCTGCCACCCGTACCGCTGTCGGTAGCTACCAGGGAGCGCTGGCTGCTATTCCCGCCGTCGACCTCGGCGCGGCGGTGATTCGCCAGTTGCTGACCCTGACCGGCATTGATGCCGAACTGGTCGATGAAGTCATCCTCGGCCAGGTGCTGACCGCCGGCGCCGGACAAAACCCTGCACGCCAGGCCGCAATCAAGGCGGGCCTGCCCCATGCCGTGCCGGCCATGACCCTGAACAAGGTTTGCGGCTCCGGCCTCAAGGCCCTGCACCTGGCAACCCAGGCAATCCGTTGCGGCGACGCGGAAGTGATCATCGCCGGCGGCCAGGAAAACATGAGCCTGGCTAACTATGTGATGCCCGGCGCCCGCACCGGTTTGCGCATGGGCCACAGCGCCCTGATCGACAGCATGATCAGCGACGGTCTGTGGGATGCCTTCAATGACTACCACATGGGCATCACCGCCGAGAACCTGGTGGAAAAGTACGGCATCAGCCGTGAAGACCAGGATGCCTTCGCCGCCGCCTCCCAGCAGAAAGCCGCCGCCGCCATCGAAGCCCGACGCTTCGTCGACGAAATCACCCCGATCCTGATTCCTCAGCGCAAGGGCGATCCGATTGCCTTCGCCACGGACGAACAACCGCGTGCTGGCACTACTGCCGAATCCCTGGGCAAGCTCAAGCCGGCCTTCAAGAAAGATGGCACCGTGACTGCCGGTAACGCCTCGTCGCTCAACGACGGCGCCGCTGCCGTGATGCTGATGAGCGCGGCCAAGGCCCAACAGCTGGGGCTGCCGATCCTGGCGCGAATCAAAGCCTACGCCAATGCCGGTGTCGATCCTGCGATCATGGGCATCGGCCCGGTCAGTGCTACCCGTCGCTGCCTGGAGAAAGCCGGTTGGGACCTGGCCGACCTGGACCTGATCGAAGCCAACGAAGCCTTCGCCGCCCAGGCGCTGTCGGTGGGCAAGGAACTGGGCTGGGATGCCAGCAAGGTCAACGTCAACGGCGGCGCCATTGCCCTTGGCCATCCGATCGGCGCCTCGGGTTGTCGGGTGCTGGTAACCTTGCTGCATGAAATGATCAAGCGCGATGTCAGCAAAGGCCTGGCCACGCTCTGCATCGGCGGTGGTCAGGGTGTAGCCCTGGCGATCGAACGCTGATCGCGCCAGGAGGGGCCGCAACGGCCCCTCCACTGGCTTGAGCTGATAAACTGCACGTCCGCAAACCAAGGCCACGTGCATGTCCCTCTTGAATCAGGCGCTGCGCGCCGCCCTCGACGCCCGCCAGGGCCTAATCGCCGAACTGCATGCCCAGGGCACCGACTGCTATCGCCTGTTCCATGGCAGCCAGGAAGGCGCCAGCGGCCTGACCGTTGACCGCTACGGCCCGCAATTGTTGGTGCAGAGCTTCCACCAGACGCTTGAAAGCGGTGCCTTGCTTGAACTGCACGGCATGGTTGAGGCGCACCTCGGCCTTGAACTGCTGCTGGTCTACAACGATCGCTCTCAGGGCAACAGCCGCATCGACCGACGTGACCCGGTGTACCAGGCCAGTGAGCCGGCCCTGGGTGATCTTGTCGGCCATGAGTGGGGCCTGAACTACCGTGTGCGTGGCCGCCACGCCGGTCAGGACCCACTGCTGTTCCTCGACCTGCGCAACGCCCGCGGCTGGGTCAAGCAACACAGTGCCGGTAAGCGTGTATTGAACCTGTTTGCCTACACCTGTGGTGTCGGCCTCAGCGCGGCAGCTGGTGGCGCCAGTGAGGTGTGCAACCTGGACTTCGCCGAAGGCAACCTGGCGGTGGGCAAGGAAAATGCTGCGCTCAACCCGCAACTGGCACCGATGAGCTTCATCCAGTCCGACTACTTCCCGGCAATCCGCCAGTTTGCCGGCCTGCCCATCAGCCAGCGACGCGGTCACAAACTGCCGCCTTACCCGCGCCTGGAGCAGCGCCAGTTCGACCTGGTGTTTCTCGACCCGCCGGCCTGGGCCAAGAGCGCCTTCGGCACCGTCGACCTGTTGCGGGACTACCAGAGCCTGCTCAAACCGGCCCTGCTCACTACGGCCGAAGATGGTGTGCTGATCTGCTGCAACAACCTGGCCAAGGTCAGCCTCGACGATTGGCGTGAACAGGTGCTGCGTTGCGCCGAGAAAGCAGGCCGACCGGTACGCGACTGGCAAGTCCTCGCCCCCGCCAGCGACTTTCCGTCGCAGGACGGCCAACCACCGCTCAAGACCTTGATTCTTCAGCTATGAAGCAAAAAAACGGTAATTTCCGAGCTATCTTCGGAACCGTTTTTACGTGCCATACTCCAAGCACTCCCGTTCCAGACAGACGACGCCGCACATGCCCAAAGGATTGAAACGCGCCATCGGCGCCATGTTGGCCGCTTTGGCCCTGTACAGCCTGCTTGGCTTTCTGATTCTCCCAGGAGTGGCGTTACGCATCGCCAACCAGCAGTTGGCCAATTACGCCACGGTGCCTGCCCATCTGCAGCGCATCGAGCTCAACCCGTTCAGCCTTGAGCTCACCTTGTGGGGCCTGCAGATTGGCGAACCGGGCAAGGAGCAGGTTGGCTTCGAACGCCTGTACGCCAACCTGCAGCTGGACAGCCTGTGGACCGGCGCCCTGCACCTGGCCGGTGTCGAGCTGGTCAAATCGCGGACTGAACTGCTGTTCGCCAAGGATGGCAGCCTGAACCTGGCACAGCTGTTCAAACTTCCGCCCAGTGAGCCGAAACCCGAAGCACCGCCAAGCGACCCGTTCCCGGTGCGCATCGATAGCATCAAGCTCGCTGAAGGCTACCTGCACTTCGAGGACCTGCGTCCCAGCGAACCTATCGAGTTCCTCTACGACTCGATGAACCTGGAGTTGAAGAACCTCAGCACCCTGCCCGAAGACAGTTCCGACATGACCCTGGTGGCGGTCGGCCCGCACGGTGGTCGAATCAACTGGAGCGGCACCCTTAGTCTTGTGCCCATTGCCTCCGAAGGCACCCTGAAAGTGACCGAAGGCAAGATGAAAGCCTTCTGGCCCTATGTCCGCGATGCCGTACCACTGGTGCTGGAAGAAGGTGTCATCAGCCTCGATACCCACTACAAGCTGAACCTGTCGAAGGAAACCGAACTGCTGCTCGACAACACCTCGGTCAGCATCGCGCCGTTCGCCATCAAGACCCCGGATGGTCGGCCATTGGCGCGCCTGGCACGCCTGGATGTCAGCGAAACGTCGATTGACCTGGCCAAGCAGCTGGTCACCGTGGGCAAGATCCGCAGTGAGAAGCTGGAAACCTGGGCAGCCCTGGAGGCGGATGGTCAACTCGACTGGCAAAAGCTGTTTGCCAGCCAGCCGGCCAAGGCCACGCCAAAAGAGAAAGCCGAACCTGCCGCAGCCGAGCCTGACAAACAGGCGCAAGCAGCGGCGGCCGAGCCAGGAAAACCCTGGCAGGTCCTGCTCAAGGACGTGCAATTACGCAACTACCAGGTGCATCTGGCCGACCGCTCGCAGAAGGAGCCGGTAGCGCTGGATGTCGGCCCGCTGAATCTCGACCTGCAGAACTTCGATAGCCTCAACCAGTCACCTTTCAACCTCAAGCTCGATACCGGTGTGGGTAAATCAGGCAAGCTGCAAGCCGCCGGTGAAGTCAATCTGGCGCCCATAACCGCGAAGCTCAAGGTCAGCACGCAGGATATCGACCTGCGCATCGCCCAGGCCTATATCAGCCCGTTCATTCGTCTGGAGCTGCGCAGTGGCATGCTCGGCAGTGACCTCAACGTCAATCTCAGCAACGTTGAGCCGTTGGCCTTCAGCATCGACGGCAAGGCCCAGGTCAACCAACTGCATACCCTGGACACCATCAAGGACCGCGACTTCGTCAAATGGCAGCAGCTCACCCTTGATGGTTTGTCTTACCGCCACGGTGATGCCCTGAGCATCGGCAAAGTCAGCCTGAAGCAACCCTACGCGCGCTTCATGATCAACGAAGACCGTACCACCAACGTTGATGACTTGCTGATCCCGCAGCCCGCCACCGCGCAATCCAGTGCCCAGGCGAAAGCGAAGGCACCGGCCAGCAGCGACAAGCCACTGGGTATCCGCATCGGCGCAATCGACATCAACGATGGCTCGGCGAACTTCGCTGACTTCAGCCTGACCCCCAACTTCGCCACCGCCATCCAGCAGCTCAACGGTCAGATTGGCACCATCGACAACCGCCAGCCAAAACCGGCCAAGGTTGATATCAAGGGCAAGGTCGATCGCTATGCGCCAGTGACCATCAAAGGCGCGCTGAACCCCTTCGACCCGATGGCCAGCCTGGATATCGCCACCAGCTTCAAACGCGTCGAGCTGACCACCCTGACGCCTTACTCGGGCAAGTTTGCCGGGTTCCGCATCCGCAAGGGCCGACTGAACATCGATCTGCACTACATCATCACCCAGGGCAAGCTGAAGGCCGAGAACAAGGTGGTGGTTGAACAGCTGCAATTGGGCGAGAAAGTCGACAGCCCGGATGCGGTGGACCTGCCGATTCGCCTAGCCGTGGCCTTGCTCAAGGATACCGAGGGCAAGATCTCCATCGAACTGCCGGTTACCGGTGACCTCAACGATCCCCAGTTCAGCGTCATGCCCATTGTCTGGCAGACCCTGCGCAACCTGGTACTGCGCGCCGCCCAGGCACCGTTCAAGTTCATCGGCGGCCTGATCAGCGGTGGCGACGCCCAGGACCTTGGCAGTGTTGCCTTTGCCGCTGGCTCCAGCGATCTGGCACCGGATGCCCAGAGCGCCCTCGACAAGCTGGCAGCGGCGCTCAAGGAACGCCCTGCCCTGCGCCTGGAGATTGAAGGCACCAGCGCCCAGAGCAGCGATGGACCGTTGATTGCCCAGCAGCGCCTGGAGCGTGAGTACCAGAGCACCTATTACAAGATTCTCCAGCGTCGCGGTGACAAGGTGCCGGCCCAGGCGTCCGACCTGAAAGTCCCGGATGGCGATAAGCCGGCAATGCTTGAAGGCATCTACCGCACTCGTATGAAGAAGCAGCCGCCCGCCGAGTGGGAGCAGCTGGACCGTGAACAGCGCACTACGCAGCTGCGCGACGCGGTGCTCAAGTCCTGGGGTGAAAGTGCGCTGCTGCTACGCCAGTTGGGTCAGGCCCGGGCCAGCAGCATCAAGGACTACCTGGTCGACAAGGCCAAGCTGGAAGATGATCGGGTGTACTTCATCGATGCCAGCCTCGGCCAGGCGGAAGCAGATGGGCGGGTAATCACACCGCTGCATCTGGATGCCGAATAGCCTTCACCACAAAGAAGCCCCGGCAACCAGTGCCGGGGCTTTGAGTGACCAAGTCCTTTTGGTCTTTCGCATGAACCTGTAAGGGTCAGCGATTCGGGACAAACTCTTCTGATCAGTCGGTTTTCAGGCCATCAGCCGAAACCGCCTTAACGCCATCGATCTTCTTGGTGATCATAACGGCCGTGTCTTTCTGCGACTTGGTCAGAGCAGTATCGGAAGACAGGGAAACCACGCCTTTATTGGTTTCTACCTTGATGTCGGTGCCTGGAATACCTTTTTCGGTCATCAGGTCGGATTTGACCTTGGTGGTGATCCAGGTGTCTTTGGTCGCTTCTGTTGCCTGAGTCATTTCACCGGCAGCAAGGGTCAGTGGAGCCTGGGCAGGCTGTTGGGCGAATGCCGCGTTAGCCAGGGTCAGAGTCAGGGCGGTGGCAGTAGCGGCAGCAATAGCGAACTTCTTCATACGAGACACTCCTGTTTTTCGAAAAGTCTGCGCCGTAAGTCCTGGCAGCAGGGGTATGACTAACATTGCAGGGCCTGTGCCAGTTTTCGTCATTAATTATTTCCTTATAAATCAATGGATTACGAGATCGCGTAAAAACCGCAGTCGTGCAATTTGCAAGGCTCGGCAAAATCCTGCATGCAAGATGCAAGTCCGCAAGACAATTGCTACAGGCATAAAAAAAGGACCCCGGAGGGTCCTTTTCTTTACGCTACGTTCTTAGACGCCGGATGCCTTGGCAGCGGCAACGTCCTTGATCGACAGCTTGATACGACCGCGGTTGTCCACGTCCAGTACCAGTACTTCAACTTCCTGACCTTCTTTGAGGATGTCGGTCACTTTCTCAACGCGAGCGTCGCTCAGCATGGAGATGTGAACCAGACCGTCCTTGCCCGGCAGGATGTTGACGAAGGCACCGAAGTCAACGATGCGCTCGACCTTACCAACATAGATCTTGCCGATTTCAGCTTCAGCGGTGATGCTCAGAACGCGCTGACGAGCAGCTTCAGCGGCTTCTTTGGTTTCACCGAAGATCTTGATCGAGCCGTCGTCTTCGATATCGATCGAAGCCTTGGTTTCTTCACAGATGGCACGAATGGTCGCGCCGCCTTTGCCGATGACGTCACGGATCTTGTCGGTGTCGATCTTCATGGCGATCATGGTCGGAGCATTTTCCGACAGCTCGCTACGCGACTGACCGATGATCTGGTTCATCTGACCGAGGATGTTCAGGCGCGCTTCCAGGGCCTGGCCCAGGGCGATTTCCATGATCTCTTCGGTGATGCCGTTGATCTTGATGTCCATCTGCAGCGCGGTAACACCTTTGGCGGTACCGGCTACTTTGAAGTCCATGTCGCCCAGGTGGTCTTCGTCACCGAGGATGTCGGTCAGGATGGCGAACTTCTCGCCTTCTTTAACCAGACCCATGGCGATACCGGCCACTGGCGCCTTCATTGGTACACCGGCGTCCATCAGGGCCAGGGAAGCACCGCAGACCGAAGCCATGGAGCTGGAGCCGTTGGACTCGGTGATTTCCGATACGACACGGATGGTGTACGGGAACACGTCAGCGGCAGGCAGCATGGCCTGAACCGAACGACGGGCCAGACGGCCGTGACCGATTTCGCGACGACCGGCGCCACCCATGCGACCACACTCGCCCACCGAGAACGGAGGGAAGTTGTAGTGCAGCATGAAGGGGTCTTTCTTCTCGCCTTCGAGGGTGTCCAGCAGCTGGGCGTCACGGGCAGTACCCAGGGTCGCAACGACCAGGGCCTGGGTTTCGCCACGGGTGAACAGCGCCGAACCGTGAGTCTTCGGCAGAACGCCGACTTCGATGTTCAGCGGACGAACAGTCTTGGTGTCGCGGCCGTCGATACGTGGCTTGCCGTTAACGATGTTTTCGCGAACGGTGCGGTATTCGATTTCACCGAAGATCTCTTTGACTTCGCCAGCCGATGGCTGACCTTCTTCACCGGAGAACTTGGCAATCGCCTGATCGCGCAGCTCACCCAGGCGAGCGTAACGGTCGGCCTTGACGGTGATGGTGTAAGCCTGGGAAACCGCTTCGCCCAGTTCAGCGCGAATGGCGCTCAGCAGGGAAGTGTTCTCAGCCTTGGCAGTCCAGTCCCAGGTAGGCTTGGCAGCTTCGGCGGCCAGCTCTTTGACAGCCTGGATAACAGCCTGGAATTCGTCGTGGGCGAACAGTACGGCGCCCAGCATCTGGTCTTCGGTCAGCTCTTTGGCTTCCGATTCAACCATCAGTACCGCGTCGGAAGTACCGGCAACGACCATGTCCAGGCTGGAGGCAGCCAGTTGCTCGTAAGTCGGGTTCAGCAGGTAGCCGGTGCTTTCGTGGAAAGCAACGCGCGCGGCACCGATCGGGCCTTCGAACGGAATGCCGGAGATAGCCAGGGCAGCCGAGGTACCGATCATCGCAGCGATGTCCGGATCGGTTTTCTTGCTGGTGGAAACGACGGTGCAGACAACCTGCACTTCGTTCATGAAGCCTT
>OEPS010000863.1_pt1 | contig 10218 bp, 10 predicted proteins | sample 1539411 | NCBI WGS metagenome assembly OEPS01 (sample SAMN02671747, study PRJEB22543) | soil metagenome | biome: bacteria | place: China:Hunan Province, Lengshuijiang City | collected 2012-10-15 | depth 0.08m m | reverse complement strand
ATATATTATCTTATGGGTGTCAGGCACCATGTGAATATTTCACATGGTGCCTGACACCAATTTTTGTAATAAATCTTTTTTTATGAGATATTAAATTTTGCGTGAATCTTATATAATGATTTAGCGTACATATTACGAGAGATTTGGGCAGGTGAGCAAATGAAGTTAACTCATATTTTGTTGGTTTTAATTGTTTGTGCCTGGCCATTAAATTATCTCTATCAACGTCAATTAGGTGCAATCTCGTTTCTGCTGCTAGCAATCTTTTTTCTAGTGATATCTATGAAAGAGATGAAAAAGCTGAAGCATGCCGAGAAAAATGATAGTGAAAAGGCTCATCCGCAAAAATTCAAGTGAAACAACGGATAGCACTAGCATAAACCGGAAGAATTTGTTTATAATGAAGAATATGTATTTTTTAAAGGAAAAGCGGAAGCGTCCGTTTGGCGCTGGAGCTGGACAATTTTCAAGTTTATATGAATTCAACGGTCTTGATAGGTCCGTTAATCACTCATTTAAGAGTGTTAAATAGAGAAAGGAAGTGCCCAAATTGAGTTTAGCACAATACTCAAAAGAGGAATTACAAGAGTTTTCCCTTATGGAAATGGCTTTTGAATTTTTGAAAAATAGTAAACAACCGATCGCCTTTGGTGATTTAGTAAAGGAAATTAAGAAGGCGGCAGGGATTTCTGAGCAAGAGATTCAATCAAGACTCGCACAGTTTTATACTGACATCAATGTAGATGGCCGTTTCCTTTCATTAGGAAGCAATCGCTGGGGACTTCGTGTTTGGTATCCAGTCGATACAGCTGAGGAGGAAGTTGTCACAGTTGTGAAACCTAAGAAGAAAAAGGCGAAGAAGGTTGTCGATGAAGAAGAACTCGAAGACTTCGATGACGTGGATGAGATTGAGGATGACTTTGATGACTTTGACGATGAAGATGATCTGCTTGATGATGAAGATGATCTGGATATCGACGAAGTGGATGAGTTTGATGATGACGATGATGATGACGTCATTGAGGATGAGCTTGAAATTGACTTAGATGAAGAAGATGATGACCTCGATGATGATCTTGAGGAAGAAGAAGTATTTGATGAAGAGGAAGATGTCGAAAAAGATTAATCGACTTGACTTTTTTGTCGTGCCCTTGTAGAATCTTTTTTGGGCTCCTTAAAAAGGACGATACGTTATTTACTTACAATTACGCTCCCTACCAAAAGTAGGCGGGCGTTTTTTATTGTTCAAAATTTTATTCGAGCGTAAGGAAAATATTTTTTTACAAAAACCCTTAAACCAACTGAATAATGTACAAACTGTATAAGAGGGGGAAATATTTATGACAAAATATATTTTTGTAACTGGTGGTGTCGTTTCATCACTGGGAAAAGGAATTACCGCAGCATCATTAGGGCGCTTATTGAAAAATCGGGGCGTGAGTGTGACCATTCAAAAATTCGATCCATACATTAACGTCGACCCGGGAACAATGAGTCCTTACCAGCATGGTGAAGTATTCGTTACAGGTGATGGCGCTGAAACAGATTTGGACTTAGGCCACTATGAGCGTTTCATCGACATCAACTTAAACAAGTACTCCAACGTAACCACTGGAAAAATTTATTCAACGGTGTTACGTAAAGAACGTCGCGGCGATTATTTAGGCGCAACGGTACAGGTTATTCCGCATATTACCAATGAAATTAAAGAGCGCTGCTTCCGCGCCGGGAAAGAAACGAATGCCGATGTCGTGATTACAGAAATCGGCGGAACGGTAGGCGATATTGAATCCCTGCCATTCCTTGAAGCGATCCGCCAAATCAAGAGTGATATCGGTTCTGAAAATGTGATGTACATTCACTGTACGCTGATTCCTTATATTAAAGCAGCGGGTGAAATGAAGACCAAGCCGACACAGCACAGTGTAAAAGAGCTGCGCAGCCTTGGGATTCAACCAAATATTATTGTAGTCCGTACCGAAATGCCAGTATCCCAAGACATGAAGGATAAAATTGCCTTGTTCTGTGATATTGATGCAAAAGCGGTTATTGAATGTATGGATGCGGATACGCTTTATTCGATTCCACTTGCTCTTCAAGAGCAAAATATGGATCAAATTGTCTGTGATCATTTGAAATTGGTGACGCAGGAAGCGGAGATGACCGAGTGGAAAGCACTGGTTGACCGCGTGATTAACCTTTCTAGCAAGACACGCATTGGTCTTGTCGGAAAATACGTAGAACTTCAAGATGCCTATATTTCTGTGGTTGAGGCGATGAAGCATGCCGGCTATGCGTTTGATGCAGATGTTGAAATCAAATGGATCAATTCTGAAGAGGTTACCCGTGAAAATGTAGCGGAGCTTCTGAATGATGTTGACGGAGTCCTTGTCCCAGGCGGTTTCGGTGACCGTGGAATTGAAGGGAAAATTGAAGCAACCCGCTATGCCCGTGAGCAGAAGAAGCCGTTCCTTGGCATTTGTTTAGGAATGCAACTGGCAACGATTGAATTTGCCCGCAATGTGCTTGGCTTAAAAGGGGCGCATTCCTCTGAGTTTGATGCGGATACCACTTATCCAATTATTGATTTGCTCCCTGAGCAGAAGGATGTGGAGGATTTAGGCGGAACATTGCGTCTAGGCCTATATCCAGCTCGTATTGTTGAGGGTACGAAGGCGTTTGAAGCGTATCAGGATGAGGTGGTTTATGAGCGTCACCGTCATCGCTATGAATTTAACAATCATTTCCGTCAAGACATGGAAGCAGCAGGCTTTGTTTTCTCAGGGACTAGCCCAGACGGCCGCTTAGTGGAAATTGTTGAGCTTGCGGACCATCCTTGGTTCGTCGCATCACAGTTCCATCCGGAGTTTGTCTCAAGACCCAATCGTCCGCAGCCGTTGTTCCGTGACTTTATTAAAGCATCATTGCAAAAATAAGATAGTTGGGCAGGACCAGTTTAATTGGCTGGTCCTGTTTTTTTATTTTTCGACGTTAAATCAACAAGCCAGTTTCACATAATTACTGGTATGGTTTTCCAAATATTGTCTAATTGTACAAAACCCCTCAAAAAATGAACAAAAGTATATAAAAATTGTACAAATCGATTCGAAAAATGAACAAAAGGACCCCGAAATTGTACAAAACTCTCCCAAAGTCGTACCTTCCAAAGAATACCCCCCGGGAAATAATCCAGGGGAATAAAAAAACAGGGCTCGGCACCCTGTTTACTCTTCATATTCAGCTAAAATCTCCTCAATAGTAAATTTCAAGCCGTAATAAACAAATAACGCCGCCATCGATGACGGATATCCATAGCGATTTCCTTCATCATCCGGAAGCAAGCCTTTCGTCAATCGCATATCAATCACAACATCCGCTAATTCAAGCAATTCCTCACCCTCTGGAACCGAGGTAGTCACCGCCACAAACGGAATCGCCTTTTCCCGAAGCTGCCTCGCCACCTCAAGCGCAGTTTCATCCGTGGAATAACGGGTGAATATCAACACGCGGTCAGCATCCGTCAATTCCTTAGTCCCGTTGAGAATCTTCACATTTTTAAAAGGCTCCGCACCTTCCAATGCTTCATACTCTACCGCCTTCATTTCCTTTGTGGCAAAAATATATATTGAGCCTTGGGCAAGCAAGCGAGCCCCGTCCTCAAAGGCATAATCTTCTTTTTCCTCAATCCGCTTCAACAGGCCGGTTACCTGAGTCGTAAACATTTTTAACATAAAAACCCTCCTTTTCACCCTCTTATTATAGGTGATTTTTCGATATTGCAAAAATAAAAGAAAAATATCAAAATATCTGCAGGAGAATATCGCTTCAATCAAGAAATATAACAAGTGATAGATAGTTGGATAAAATAAAGCAATAATAAACAAGGAAGAGGTGGAGTTATGAAAGAAAAAATTTTAATCGTTGATGATCAGTTTGGCATTCGGATTTTATTAAATGAGGTATTTCAAAAAGAGGGGTATCAGACCTTCCAGGCGGCCAATGGCATTCAGGCACTTGAAATTGTTACCAAACATGACCCTGACCTAGTCCTATTGGATATGAAAATACCTGGAATGGACGGAATTGAAATTTTAAAACGAATGAAAGTAATTGATCCGAACATCCGTGTGATTATTATGACAGCCTACGGCGAGTTAGATATGATCCAAGAAGCAAAAGACCTGGGCGCGATTACTCATTTTGCCAAGCCGTTTGACATTGATGATATTCGGGCAGCCGTTCGAAAACACATCCCTCAAAAGATGAATTAACGTTATTTTTTTATAAAAAACATAAGAACTGTGAAAATAGGTAATTGGGCACGCTTTCATTATGACAGTTTATAAAACTGCGGTTTTTTAATGGCATTTCGAACCTTGGTTTGATATGATACATATGAACTTTTTACTGGCGACTTATCTTTTTCAAGTGATACATAATCCGTAAAATTGAGGGAAAACCTTAATATGGAAGGCCTTTTTGAAAAGATAGCGACCTAAACTAAGGAGGAAGAGAAATGCCATTAGTTTCAATGAAAGAGATGCTCATCAAAGCAAAAGCAGAGGGCTATGCGGTTGGGCAATTCAACTTAAATAACCTGGAGTTTACACAAGCAATTCTTCAAGCTGCCCAAGCTGAAAACTCACCAGTGATCCTTGGAGTATCTGAAGGTGCTGCTCGTTATATGTCTGGCTTCAAAACAGTTGTAAAAATGGTTGAAGGCTTAATGGAAGATTTGAAAGTGACTGTTCCAGTAGCAATTCACCTTGACCACGGTTCAAGCTTTGAAAAGTGTAAAGAAGCGATTGATGCAGGCTTCACATCTGTTATGATCGATGCTTCGCACCACTCATTTGAAGAAAATATTGAAATTACTTCTAAAGTTGTCGACTACGCACATTCAAAAGGTGTCTCTGTAGAAGCGGAATTAGGAACTGTTGGCGGCCAAGAAGACGATGTTATCGCTGAAGGCGTCATTTACGCAGATCCAAAAGAATGTGAAGAACTTGTAAAACGCACAGGTATTGACTGCCTTGCACCTGCATTAGGTTCTGTTCACGGTCCTTACAAAGGCGAACCAAACCTTGGTTTCAAGGAAATGGAAGAAATCGGCAACATTACTGGTCTTCCATTAGTCCTTCACGGTGGAACTGGAATCCCAACAAAGGATATCCAACAATCGGTTTCACTTGGAACAGCGAAAATCAATGTTAACACAGAAAACCAAATCACATCTGCCAAAGCTGTTCGTGAAGCTTTAGCTGCAAAGCCAGAAGAATATGATCCACGTAAATATTTAGGACCTGCTCGCGAAGCAATCAAAGAGACCGTTATTGGTAAAATCCGCGAATTTGGTTCTGCAGGCAAAGCCTAAGACTTAAGATACGGGAAAGATGTCGAATGTCTAATCGCATTTCATCTTTGTCCCAGTTATGATAAAATGAAACCGTCCTTACGTAAAAGGGCGGTTTCCGTCTGTTAAAAAAAAATTGAAAATTTAGTCGAAAATACGGGGGATTAACAAATTTCAAAAAGGGATTGAAGGCTTTTTGAAAGATTAGAATTCCTGTAAATAAACACAATTTTCCAGTTTTGTGTAAAAAAATTTCAATTGCCATACTTGAAAATAGAATTTTGGTGTAAACTAAAGGATAGACAAGCTGTCGGATTTTGACTATTCATGTTGGAAAAATATACCTAGAGCCTCATTTAGTAATAAGGAAGGGCTTAGAAGGGAGTCGGAAATGGAAAAACTTAAAATTGCGGGTGGCTATCCGTTAAAGGGAACCGTTCGGATAAGCGGTGCGAAGAATAGTGCCGTCGCGTTAATTCCAGCAACAATTTTAGCGGAATCACCAGTGACAATTGAGGGATTGCCGGACATTTCAGACGTTGCGATTTTGAAGGATCTCCTTGAAGAAATCGGCGGAAAAGTCCAGCTCTCTGAAAATGATATGACGGTCGACCCATCAACAATGATTTCCATGCCTCTGCCAAACGGGAAAGTAAAAAAGCTCCGTGCTTCTTATTACTTAATGGGTGCGATGCTCGGCCGGTTTAAAAAGGCAGTTATTGGCTTACCTGGCGGCTGTCATTTAGGTCCAAGACCGATTGATCAGCATATCAAAGGCTTCGAAGCACTTGGGGCCCAAATCACCAATGAACAAGGTGCGATTTATCTGCGGGCGGATGAGCTTCGCGGTGCACGTATTTATCTCGATGTCGTCAGCGTAGGAGCAACGATTAATATTATGTTGGCAGCGGTTCGGGCTAAAGGCCGGACGGTGATTGAAAATGCGGCGAAGGAACCTGAAATCATTGACGTCGCAACGCTGTTAACGAGTATGGGTGCAAAAATTAAAGGGGCAGGGACGGACGTCATCCGTATTGATGGGGTCGATTCACTCCATGGCTGCCGCCATACGATTATTCCAGACCGAATCGAAGCTGGTACCTATATGATTTTAGGAGCTGCCGTTGGTGAAGGCGTGTTAATCGACAACGTCATCCCTCAGCATTTAGAATCATTAATTGCCAAGCTACGTGAAATGGGTGTCCGCGTCGAGTCGGGCGATGATCAAGTGTTTGTCGATGGGTCAACCAAACTAAAGGCTGTCGACATCAAAACGCTCGTTTATCCGGGTTTTCCAACCGACCTTCAGCAACCGTTTACATCCCTTTTAACAAAGGCATCGGGCTCAAGTGTCGTGACCGATACCATTTATGGTGCCCGTTTTAAACATATCGATGAACTAAGAAGAATGAATGCCAATATTAAAGTGGAAGGGCGCTCAGCAATTATTAACGGCCCGATTCAGCTTCAAGGTGCCAAAGTAAAAGCAAGCGACCTCCGGGCTGGCGCAGCGCTGGTGATTGCTGGTTTAATTGCCGAAGGAATTACCGAAGTAACTGGCCTCGAGCACATTGATCGCGGCTACAGTGACCTCGTCGGGAAATTAAACGGACTCGGCGCGACAATTTGGCGCGAAGCGTTAACAAAAGAAGAAGTCGAACAAATGAAGAATACGTAGACAGAGAAGTTCGGGAGATAAACAATCGACATAGGGGAGAGGGAGACCGATGGAAAGAAGTTTAACGATGGAACTAGTCCGTGTCACCGAAGCTGCAGCACTAGCTTCAGCCCGTTGGATGGGACGCGGGAAAAAGGATGAAGCCGATGGTGCAGCTACTTCGGCCATGCGCGATGTGTTTGACACCGTGCCAATGAAGGGAACTGTTGTCATTGGTGAAGGGGAAATGGATGAAGCACCGATGCTTTATATTGGTGAAAAATTGGGGACAGGCTATGGTCCGCGTGTAGACGTGGCCGTTGACCCGCTCGAAGGCACCAATATTTTAGCATCAGGCGGCTGGAATGCTTTGGCTGTGCTTGCGATTGCTGATCATGGCAACCTTCTTCATGCTCCTGATATGTACATGGAAAAAATTGCGGTGGGTCCCGAAGCTGTCGGACATATTGATATCAATGCTTCTGTTTTGGACAACCTAAAGGCTGTGGCTAAAGCGAAGAATAAGGATATTGAGGATGTCGTGGCGACTGTCTTAAATCGTGAGCGCCATGCGCATATCATTGCTCAGCTTCGTGAAGCCGGAGCGAGAATCAAGTTAATTAATGACGGGGACGTGGCAGGTGCGATTAATACCGCCTTTGACAACACCGGCGTTGATATTCTCTTTGGTTCCGGTGGGGCCCCTGAAGGCGTTCTGTCTGCCGTGGCCTTAAAATGTCTTGGCGGTGAGATCATCGGTAAACTATTGCCGCAAAATGATGCGGAACTTGAGCGCTGCATCAAAATGGGACTCGATGTCAATCGTGTACTAAGGATGGAGGACCTTGTCAAAGGGGATGACGCCATTTTTGCTGCAACTGGGATTACCGACGGAGAATTGCTGCGCGGTGTCCAATTCAAAGGATCCTACGGTTCGACCCACTCAATCGTTATGCGTGCCAAATCAGGCACCGTTCGCTTTGTCGAAGGTCGTCACAGCTTAAAGAAAAAACCTCATTTAGTGATTAAATAGATACAGAAAAAAACGGATGCCGGTGTCAGGCACCGATAGTAGACTAGGGTGTGCAGATTTGCACAGTCTAGTCTCTTAAATTAAAAAACTCCTATAACTCAGGTTAGGAATTTTGAACGAACTCCTTCTCAGAAAAAATTCCCAATGAATGAAAATAGAAAAATAAGTTGATTAATTTTTTGCATAGAGGGTAAAATAGTAATTGTTTTATGCATTATTTCTGCAATTCTATTCATTTCTTGTCTACTTCTATCAAAATCCTCAGGCTCTCTTAATTAATATCAGATTGAAAAAAATAAAAGTGTGGTGCACAAATGGACTTAACAATTTCAAGTTTAGAAGGTATGAAGCTGAAGGAACTTTATGAGCTTGCTCGTGAATATAAAGTGACCTATTACAGCAAATTAACAAAAAAGGAATTAATTTTTGCCATCCTGAAATCCCGTGCGGAACAGCAGGGCTATTTTTTCATGGAAGGCGTCCTAGAAATCATCCAATCAGAAGGATTTGGATTCTTACGGCCAATTAATTACTCACCAAGCTCAGAGGATATTTACATTTCTGCTTCGCAAATCCGCCGCTTCGACCTCCGTAATGGAGATAAAGTTTCCGGTAAGGTACGACCTCCAAAAGAGAATGAGCGCTATTATGGACTTTTGCACGTAGAGGCTGTTAACGGTGAAGATCCGGAATCCGCGAAAGAACGGGTTTATTTCCCTGGCCTCACACCCCTATATCCAAACAGAATGATGAATCTCGAAACCACGCAAAAACATCTTTCTACAAGGATTATGGATGTGATCGCACCGGTTGGTTTTGGACAGCGTGGCTTAATCGTCGCACCGCCAAAGGCTGGTAAAACGATGCTGTTAAAAGAAATTGCGAACAGCATTACCACCAATCATCCGGAAGTAGAATTAATCATGCTGTTAATCGACGAACGTCCGGAAGAAGTGACCGACATCGAGCGTTCAGTTGCCGGTGACGTCGTTAGTTCGACATTTGATGAAGTACCGGAAAACCATATTAAAGTGGCTGAATTGGTCCTTGACCGTGCGATGCGTTTGGTAGAGCACAAACGTGATGTGGTTATCCTGATGGATAGTATTACCCGTCTGGCTCGTGCCTACAACCTCGTGATTCCGCCAAGCGGCCGGACTCTTTCTGGTGGTATTGACCCAGCAGCCTTCCACCGTCCGAAGCGTTTCTTCGGGGCCGCCCGTAATATCGAAGAGGGCGGCAGTTTGACGATCCTTGCCACAGCGCTCGTCGATACTGGCTCGCGGATGGATGACGTCATTTATGAAGAATTCAAAGGGACAGGTAATATGGAACTGCATCTTGACCGTCAGCTGGCGGAGCGTCGTATTTTCCCTGCGCTTGATATCCGTCGTTCGGGAACACGGAAGGAAGAATTGCTCATTCCAAAGGATCATTTGGATAAATTATGGGCAATCAGAAAATCAATGTCAGATTCACCAGATTTTGCTGAGCGCTTTTTGAAAAAATTAAGACAAACAAAGTCTAATGAAGAATTCTTTGCTCAATTGGGAGAAGAGTTAAAATCAAGACGTTCGTAGCTACTTGGGGAAGCTGTGAAAACAAGTCCGTTCCTAGCAAGATAACTTTGGGACAACCCTGGTAAAGGGGAGGATTATAGGTTCCTTTTTAAAAAAGAAACCAACAAATCCCAACTTGCCAAAAAGAGCTTTGCTTGTTATAATGGGTGCAGTGTGTTTTTAGTATTTCAGTACTTGTTTTTGATAGGTGCTTTATATAACTCTGTTTCGAATGATTCAGGGCGGAAGGAGATGAAAAGAATGAAAGCAGGAATTCATCCAAATTATAAAATGGTACAGGTGACTTGTGCATGCGGAAACACTTTTGAAACTGGTTCAGTGAAGAAAGAAATTCGCGTTGAAACTTGTTCAGAATGTCATCCATTCTATACTGGTCGTCAAAAATTCGCTGAAGCTGGCGGACGTGTTGACCGTTTCAACAAAAAATACGGCATCAAATCTGATATACCACAACAATAATTGTAAAAAGTACAGGCAAGAAGCAATATACTTGCCTGTTTTTTATTTAAATAAATTCAATTTTCAGGATAGATTATATACGGATTTGCTAGGAAGGAGACGCCGTCTTTATGTATTTAATGAAGCAAAGCGGATG
>OEPS010000862.1_pt1 | contig 10222 bp, 10 predicted proteins | sample 1539411 | NCBI WGS metagenome assembly OEPS01 (sample SAMN02671747, study PRJEB22543) | soil metagenome | biome: bacteria | place: China:Hunan Province, Lengshuijiang City | collected 2012-10-15 | depth 0.08m m | reverse complement strand
GGTCGTCGTCGACGGCGTCACCGGCCTGCTGGTGCCCTTCGAGCCCGCGCCCAGCGGGCGCTCGGGCGGGGGTCCCGCCGACCCGGCCCGGTTCGCCGCCGACCTGGCTGCAGCGGTCAACCACCTGCTGGCCGACCCGGCGTTGGCCGAAGCAATGGGCCGGGCGGGTCGCGAGCGGGTGATCGAGCACTTCAGCTGGGACGCCGCCGCGGCCAAAACCATTGCCCTTTACAACTCCGTTGCCGGTTGAGCGGGTCCCGCATGTCCCTAAGAATTTCTGTCTAAAGTTGATCCGAAATAGCAACTGGAAATGCACATAGAAATGCTCGACTAGCGCCGTGCGCTCATGGTGGCTGCCAAGAGGCCAAATCGGATCGGTAATTGGACACCGCGGGAACTCCCAGGCGGCCCACAGATTCGGGGCTTACGGTTAGTTCGGCCCGGGTGGTGGCTTCGACTATACATCGAGTGTATACTTCGTCGGTGACCAACGCGATCGAGGTTCACGGCCTTCGGAAGGTCTACAGGGGCGGCATCCGGCGCCGCTCTCGGATGGCGCTGGACGGGCTCGACCTGATCGTGCCCGAGGGCCAGGTGCACGGGTTCCTCGGCCCCAACGGCAGTGGGAAGACCACCACCCTGCGGGTGCTGACCGGGCTGGTCCACGCCGATGCGGGGACCGTCCGGGTGCTCGGCGCCGAGGTTCCCCATGGCCTTCCCGGCGTCGTCAGCCAGCTCGGGTCCGTGGTCGAGAGCCCCAAGTTCTTCCCGACCTTCAGTGGGCGCCGCAACCTCAAGCTCCTGGCCCAGGTGGCCGGGTTCGACGAGAAGCGGGTTGACGAGGCCCTCGAGATCGTCGGCCTGCAGGGCCGGGAGGACGACCTGGTCAAGGCCTACTCGCTCGGGATGCGCCAGCGGCTGGGCATTGCCAGCGCCCTCCTGAAGAAGCCACGGCTGCTGCTGCTCGACGAGCCCACGAACGGGCTCGACCCGGGCGGGATGCGCGAGGTGCGGAATCTGATGGGCCGGCTGGCCCAGGGCGGCACGACCGTGCTGCTCTCGTCCCACCTCTTGAACGAGGTCCAGCAGGTGTGCTCCTCGGTGACGATTGTCTCCCACGGCAAGGCGGTGCGCACCGGCTCGGTGCGGGAGGTGCTGGAGTCCGGCATGGTCGCTGGGGCCACCGTCGGGGTCCGGGTACGGGTGGCCGACCCGCCGGCCGCAGCGGCGATCCTGACCGCCGCTGGGCTGACCGTCGTCTCCCAGGAGGACCACTACCTGGTGACCGGCGCCCCCTCCGCTGAGGTGAACCGTATGCTCGGCGAGAAAGGGATCTGGGCCGACGAGATCGCGCCGGACCAGGCCGCCCTCGAAGATGTCTTCCTGTCGCTCACCGGCGAGGCTGCCCAGACCGGCAACGGCCTGCCGCCGGTCGAGGGACCCGGCCCGGCGCCGGCACCGAGCCCCGTCCAGACGGGGGCCAGCCGGGGTCCGGACTCGCCGCCGGAGCCGCAACCATGAGCACCCTTGTCGGTGTCGAGCTGCGCCGGCTCTGGAGCCGCCGGCTGTTCCGGCTGCTGGTCGCCGGCCTGTTCGCCACGCTCGTCGTGGTCGCCGTTGTCAACGGCGTCCGGTCCAACCGGAACGTGGCCGCAGCGCACGCCCGGGCCCAGCAGTTGGCCGCGCAGCAGGCCAATCCGCCTGCGCCACTGCTGGCGCACTGCGGCGGCAACGTCCAGGTCACCCCGGAGCCGGCCGGCGAGTTCAAGGGCCCGATCGGAGGACCCTGTGTCTGGATCCAACCGAGTGCGCAGGACTTCTACTCCGACCCCCGGTTCTCCTTCGCCGGGAACGTGGGCAACCTGGTAGGGGCCGCCATCTCGCTGGCAGCGATCATCGGCTTCGTGGTCGGGGCTGGCTTCATCGGCGCCGAATGGACCGCCGGCACGTTCCCGCTGCTGCTGACCTGGGAGCCGCGGCGCATCCGGGTCCTGGCAGCCAAGGCGCTGTCGGCCATCGGCAGCTTTGTCGCCGTGGGGGTGGTGGCGCTGGTCGTTGCCGTCGGCAGCGCCTGGCTGATCGCCGCCACCCGCGGGACGACGGCCGGCACGACCGCGCTCGTCTGGCATCACGTCATCTATGACTCACTGCGCGGCCTGCTCGTGGTGGCGCTGCTGGTCGGTACCGGTGTGGCCATCGCCGGCCTCGCCCGGCACACCTCGGCGGTGCTCGCCGGAGCGGTCGGCTACATCGTGATCTTCGAGATCGTCGTCCGCCGGTTTCACTGGCAGTGGCTGCGGTGGCTGCTCCTCGAGAACGCCGGGGCATTGGTGGCCGGGAAGACGCAGATCTTCCCGGTCCACGAGGGCCCGCCCGGCCTGTTCGTCAACACGGTGTACACGCTCCACGCCGACCGGGCGGCGCTCTACCTTGGCAGCCTCTTCGTCGCGGTCATGGTTGTCTGGGCGGTGTCCATGATGCGCCGGGACGTCGACGAGAGCGGGCGGGGCTAGCGCTTGCAGCGGTGCAGCCGGTTTTGTGGATCGCTACACTCAATAATGAGGGCCCATGATCCACAAAACACCGGGTCGCTAGCTAGCTAGCCAAATGAAGGACCTCCGCCGCGCCGGCGGGCTCACGCTGACCGGTTTGATTCGTCAGGCCCCGGGTCCTTCTTTCGACGCACGAGGAGGCCGAAAGGTTTACCGCTCCTTACAGTCCGATCGACGTGCAGTCCGGCGTCGGGTGGATCGCGGGCGCCGTCGCCCCGCCGCACATCCATAACCGGCCGCCGAACATGGCATCGCTGGTGCCGTGGCGGGGCACGAGCATGGGCTCGTTGCCCCAGGTGCCCCGGTGGAGCTCCTGTACCACGGTCACCAGGTGGGTTTCCGGGACTGGCTCCCCCCCGGCGACGACGATCAGCGAGCCGAAGATCCCCGCCGCCGCCCCCGAGGTGGCGGTCGGGAGCGACACTTCGGCCTGCCACGTCGACGTGGTCGTGTCCAGGCAGTCGATTGCCACGCTGGTCGTCGGCTGCCGGCCCCCGGCGACGCAGGCGAAGCTGCCGTCGACGTACCCCGCGGCGTGGTCCCGGGGGTTGGGCATCGGGGGCAGGTCGGTCCAGGCGCCGGTGTTCGGATTGAAGATCTCGGGGATGGCGACCTCGCTCGAGCCGTCCAGCCCGCCGATGGCGTAGACCTTCCCGGCGACCGTCAACAGGGTCAGCGCCCCCCGGGCGCGTTTCATCGGCGCCGCCTCCACCCAGCTCCTGGCCCCGGAGGGCAGCACGAAGACCCGGTTGGTGGCCCCGGCGGCCGTGAACCCGCCGGCAACGATCACCGTCGTCCCAATGGCCGCCGCAGCCGGGTGATTGACCGCCTCCGGCAACGGGGGGCCGGTGCTCCAACTGGTCCCGTTGAACACATAGACGCCCGACGTGGACGCCCCGGCGGCGTTGTAGCCGCCGATCACGTAGAGGTCGTTCGGGGTAGCTGCCGACCCGACCTCCTGCACCGCGGCCGGCATGGACGGTTCGGGCAGCTGGTTCAGCTCGGTGACCACGTTCGGGAGCGGGGAGCTCGGTGGGGGCGGTGCGGAACGGGAGGTGCTCGGCGCCGCGGTCGGCCCCCCACTGGTGCAGGCGGCGAGCAGCCCGCTCGCCACCAGCAAGGCCAACACGGCCGGCACGCGCTGTACCGGCGGGAGGAACGCCCTCCAGCGGCGCTGCAGCGGGCGGAAATGGTGGTCCGGCAAGGCCGCTGCACTATACGCTGGCGCACGGGTCCCAAACGAACGCAGGAGGGCGGCAGCAGCGAGTGGCCCTTCCGGCGGCGGGGAACCGATTCCCCTCCCCTGCGAAGGCGCTTACAGCCTGCTTGGTGTGATTTTTGCCCGGAATCCGGGCAAAAACAGACATAGACATATGCTCTCCTTGTGGCGTGCGGGAGCTTTCTGACGGAAACTTCTTAACCGTGGGCATCCCGGTCCAGGAAGGAGGGGGTATATGAACAGGTTGGCCAAGTACCTGACCGAGCTGGTCGGCACCTTCATATTTCTCTCGGTCATCGCCCTTTCGGGGCCGATCGGGAGTCTGGCCCCGCTGGCGATCGGCTCCGCCCTGATGGTCATGGTCTACATGGGGGGCCACGTTTCCGGGGCGCACTACAACCCGGCCGTCTCGCTCGGGGTGTTCCTCCGGCGCAAGATGAGCCTGCTCGACCTGATCGGCTACTGGGTGGCCCAGGTTGTAGGGGCGATCGCCGCCTTCAGCCTCGGCTGGGAGATCAGCCAGCACACGCCCGGCATCGCCCCCGGCACCCACGTGACGGACTGGCGGGCGCTGTCGGTCGAAGCGCTGTTCACGACCGCTCTCGTCCTGGTCGTGCTCAACACCGCGGTCAGCAAGGACACCGAGGGCAACTCGTTTTACGGGCTGGCGATCGGCTTCACCATCGTCGTGGCCGCCTTCGCCGGAGGTCCGATCTCGGGTGGCGCCTTCAACCCCGCCGTCGGCCTGGGGGCGACCTACGGGGCGGTCCAGTGGGCGAGCGGTAGCTGGACCCACCTGTGGCTCTACCTGGTCGGCCCGTTCGCCGGCGGGGTGATCGCGGCGGCGATCCACTACGTGCAGACGTCCGGCCTCAAGCCGAAAATCGAGCCCCCGGGCGTGCCGGCAACCTAGCCCGAGTGCAGTTCCCGCACCGGGGCCAGGTCCTCCTCGACGTCGATCAGATCGACGCGCTCGACCTGGCGCTCCTCCTCGGGGAGCAGGCTCTCGAGGCCGGCAGCCCGGGCGATCTCGCTGCGCACCAGGGTCTCCTTGATGATCAGCGCCTCGGCGATGGCCGCCAGCCGCTCCTTGTTCTCGGTCAGGATGCTGCGGGAGGCCTGCTCGGCCTTGACGATCAGCGTCTTGGCCTGCCGTTCCGGCGACTGCTCCGGCTCGTCCTTGGCGCCGGCGGGTGCCACCAGGTCGTCGTCGATACGGTCGCTCATGCCCCATTTGTTGACCATCCGCTTGGCCAGGTCCCAGGCCTGCTCCAGGTCGTCCTCGGCCCGGGTGCTCGGCTCGCCGAAGGTGTTCTTCTCCGCCGCTCGCCCCCCGAGCAGCACCATCAGCTGGGCGGTCAGCTCCCGCCGGGTCAGCACCTCGCTGTCGTCGGTCGAGGTCCACTCCGACCGGCCGAGGCCGCCCATCCGTCCCACGATCGAGATGCGGGCGACCGGCCGGATACCCCGCAGCAGCAGCGACAGCAGCGCGTGACCGGATTCGTGGTAGGCGATCAGCCGCTTCTGGTCGTCGGTCATCGGCCGGTTGGAGCGCGGCCCGGTCACGACCCGCTCGACCGCCTCCTCGACCTCGTCCTGGCCGATGACCTCCTTGTTGCGCCGGGCGGAGAGGAAGGCGGCCTCGTTGATGATGTTCGCCAGCTCCGCCCCGTTGAGCCCAGGGGTGCGGTGAGCGACCGACATCCAGTCGACCTTGCCCGAGAACGGCCGCTTCGCGGCGTGCAGCCGGAGGATGGCGTCCCGCCCCTTGACGTCGGGCTTGTCGACGTGGATCCGCCGGTCGAACCGGCCGGGGCGCATCAGCGCCGGGTCGATCAGCTCCGGGCGGTTGGTGGCCCCGATCAGCACCACGCCCTGCGACATGGCGAACCCGTCCAGCTCGACCAGCAACTGGTTGAGGGTGTGGTCGAACTCCCGGTCGCCGCCGATGTCGGCGCTGCGCCGCCGGCCGACCGCGTCCAGCTCGTCGATGAACACGATCGACGGCGTGTTCTTCTTGGCCTCCTCGAACAGCTGGCGGACCCGGGCGGCCCCGACACCGACATAGACCTCGACGAACGCCGACGCCGACACCGAATAGAACGGGGCACCGGTCTCGCCGGCCAACGCCCGGGCCAGCAGCGTCTTGCCGCTCCCCGGCGGGCCGTAGAGCAGCATGCCCCGGGGCAGCTGGGCGCCGAGGGCCTGGAACCGTTCCGGATTGGTCAGGTAGTCCTTGACCTCCTTCAGCTCCGCGACCACCTCGTCGAGCCCGGCGACGTCAGCGAAGGTGACCGTCGGCTGGTCAGCGGTCAGCTGCACCTGCTTGGGGACAAACTTCGTCAGCTTGTGCTGCATCTGCTTCTTCGATTGGCGAAGTGCTACGAGCGTTCCCCCCACGATGATGACGGCAGCGACGAGGAACAGGGGGTTCCAAAACGCCCGTATCCATTCCGGCACGCTTACTCTCCTTCCCTGGAATTTTCTTGAGGCGCGAAGTCGGGCAAGCTGTTGGCTCGTTTCAGCAAGCTGGGAAGCACGGCAAAGATTTCCTTCAGCGTCGGTTTGGGTCGCGGGGCGGAGGCGATCCTGGGGGTGCCCTCTGCCTCGACCCGCTCGGCCAGCTGGCTCACCTGGCCGATGGCGCTTGCCAACGATCTCAGGTTGCGGCCGATCAGCAGCAGCAGCCCGAAGATTACGATCAGGAACAAGCCGACCAAGGCGAGCACCACTACGAGTATCAGCTTCACTCCGGTCCCTTTCGGGAGCAGCGACGGGGCGACCTCACCTCGACGCAGCGATGCACGTTGAAGCAGCCGCCCCCCCAATTCGCGGTCCGGTTACGCTATACCGCTCAGACTCGCCGAGTCAATGTGGATAACAAAAACCACATCCTTAACAGGATTCGAGGCCGAAACAGGATTGCGACCCCGAACCGTCGAAACCTAAGGATTACGGGAGCGGCGGCCCGGTGGGCAAGGACGCCGCGGGTATGGGCGTCGCCGTCGACGTGACCGGGGATGCCGGGGGCGAGCTGGTCGCGGTCGCGGTCACGCCGGTCGGGGTCGGGGTCGGGCTGGCGGGCACCCCCTCGCTCAGGAACTTGCTGTGGAAGGTCTTCACCGCCTTCAAGAACTGCGGCAGGTCCTGGTTGAACAGCGTCTTGTCAGTTTCGAAGGTGACGATCTCCAGGTTGGCCCCGTTGAACATGAAGTAATCCGTGTCCTCGAGCAGGACCCCCACGCCGCTCGAGTAGTCGTGGAAGTCGACCAGGTACTGGTCGTAGGACACCCCGTTGATCGTGCCGAAATTGGGCCCGGCGAGGATCGTGGCGTCGGGCCGCCCGGTGGCGCTCGGGCCCTCGGCCTTGGTCAGGACCTGGGTGAAGTCGCTCGACCGGGTCTGGGCCGCCGTGACGACGCCGGTCAGCGGCTCGGCTTGGATCCGGACCCCGACGTTGTCCCCTTCGGACTCAAACCGGGTCCCGGTGCTTGCCCCGCTCGGTGTCCGGGTCTTGGTCGCCCAGGCCTTCGGGATGGTGATGCTCCAGTGCCACAGCGAGTCGGCCTGCGTTTCCACCGGCCGGCCGACGAACGGCAACTGGATCCGCCCGGTGACGGCCAGGAAGGCCACCGTGGCGATGGCGGCCACCACCGCAGCGGCGATGATGTACGGGAGCAGGCTGCGCTTCTGCTGGCCGAAGTCGTCGGGGATCGACGGCCCGGGATCATTGGCTCTGAGCGACAACCCTTCCCTCCGCAACAACCGTGTAGTGAGCTACGAGGCGCCCCTCGCCGGTCAGGATTATGTCGAAGTTGGACGTTCCCCCGGGCGTGACCGTGTCGCTGGTGCCAACGTCGTACGCGGCCCCGACCACGTTACCGGAGTGGTCAAACATGGTCGCCACCACGTTGGGGTAGGTGATCGGTACTCCTGAGGAGTTTGTTACCGTCCCGCTGACCTGGAAGGCGGTGCCCAGGATCGTGCCCGTGGACGAACCGACCGTCAACGGGTCGTAGGGCACCGGTATTACCGAGCCGGCTTGGACCGTGGCGCTGACTGAGGTGACAACCCCGGTCCCGTCGAACGGGAACTGGAATGGAGACTTGGCCCGGGGCGGGAGCACGTTGAGCATCGTCGAGGCCGGGAACGGCGCGTCCACCACCTTGCCGTTCTTCTGGGTGATCGATACGGTGAGTTGGATCCCACCGATCGGCGCCGGACTCAGGTTCTGCACTTGCCCGAACACCATCGAGCCGACGGTGCTCGACACCGCGTTGAGCGAGGTGATCTTCACCGCTTTGGGTTGCAGCGAGGTCGTGGTCTTGGTGAGGGTGGCGGTCGGGGTCGACTTCCCGCAGGCTCCGGCGATCAGCAGGGCGGCGAGCAGGATTGCCACTCTCAGCCGCGCCGGCATCGCCCTGGGCCCGCCCTGAGTTTTGCTGCCGGATCGGCGCTGGTGGTCAGTTCTGTGCCCCCCGCTCGCGCATGCCCCGCACCGCCGCGGCGATCTCGTCGGCGTCGAGCACGTCGGCCATCACGCCGACCTGCTCGTCGAAGACGTCTTCGGGGATCCACTGCCGGATCTCGTCTTCAAGGATGTGGTAGGTGGTGAGACCCAACTGGGTCCCGGCCAATGCACCTGCGTACGTGGGATCGCCGAGGATCACGGTCTCCGCTGAGATCTCGGCCGCCTCCGCATCGGGGGCACCGAGGAGCACGAGCAGTTTCTCTTTCCCGTGCTTATCCGCCAGCCGGAGAATCGCTTCCTGGGTCCCCAGGTCCATGGCTCCAGAGGCCGTTCAAACGAAGCATTCGGTCGCCTCGAACACCACCTCGCTGCCCGTGGCCTTCGCGCAGGCAGCAATTGCCGGAGCGGCAACGCCATCGCGCTCGCCCAGGGCAATGACCAACTTGCCGTCGAACACTGGAGATATCACCCCCTTCGTACTCGTTGTTGCGCGGCTAAGACGTTTCGTTGCGCTCCAGCAGAAGGCTCATACCGTCGGAGGCCTGGGTCATCCGGCCCAGGAAGAGACTTCCTTTGGCAATCATATGCACTCGGCTTGCCGGGCCGCTGGTCAGCCGGTCGACGGCATGGGGCAGGTAACACAGGGCCGAGGCCAGGTGACCCTGGGTCGGGGCGAAGCCGGGCATGCCCCGCTCCTCCATGAACCGGGGGATGTCCTCCCGGCCGATGTCGCCCCGCCGGGCGGCCAGGGCGGCGATGGTCTTGTAGTTGCGCTCGGCGACGTTGCCCGAGCCCTGCGGCTCGGTGATCTCCGGGCTGTGCAACTCGGTGGCGAAGTCGTCGATGTCGGTGGTCTTCAGGCCGAGCTGGTCGAGCGGCTCCATGGCCAGCGCCTCCATGATCTGCGGGTTCGACGACCCGGAGCGGACCCGGTGCCGGCCGACCGCGTCGAGGCGCATGCGGGGCGACTTCCCGTCGTCCGCGGTGACCAGTGCCGCCGAGCCGCCAAGCACGTCCTCCAGCACCGGCAGGCCGTGCTTCAGGTGTCCCTGGAACTTCATGCCGAGCTTGGCCAGCGACCCGCCGCCGACGACGACGATGTTGCGGAACACCCCCGCCGACACCAGGCTCCCGGCAACCGTCAGGGCGGGGACCGGCGCCGCGCAGAAGTTCTTGACGTCGGCCCCGGAGGCCTCCGACAGCCCCGCCGCCTCGGCGATCGCTTTGCCCATGTTGCCCCCGCCCCGCTGGTAGCGGTCGCCGACCCCTTCCTCCGAGCAGGAGATCACGTAGTCGATCGACGCCGGGTCGATGTCGTGATCGGCCAGGAGGTGGAGGACTGCCAGTGTCCCGGTCGCCTTGGCCGCCAGGTTCTCCAGGATCACGGGGGCCGCCAGCGAGGCGTCGAGGTCGTCGGCGTGGCGGAAGCCGGCGGCGAACAGATCCCGGTCGACGTGGAGTGCGATCGAACCGTGCTCATTGGCGGCGGCCTCGGCGTCGCCCGCCGCCGCGGCGAGCCGCCCCAGGTCGAGCTGCTTGGCCAGCGGATGCTGCTGGAGGTCGCTCGCCGCCTGGGAGGCGACCTCACGGTCGAGCACCAGCAGACCGAACTGCTCCATCGATGCCATCAGGCCCAGGAACTCGGTCTCGGGCATGATCTCCCCGGCCGGTGTGAACCGGGTGGCGCCGGGCAGGCTTTTCCCGACCCACGGCCGGGGCGGAAGGTCCCGCGGGTTGAGCGGCCCGATGTACGCCTGGTGCGGCGCGTAGCCGACCGCCTCGTCGAAGGTGCGCAGCGCGGCGAGGAAGGCGGCCTTGACCTGGGGGTCCTTCGGCAGCTCGCGGCTGGGCTTGGACCCGTGGCGGCACAGCCCCGGGGTGTGGGCGAGGACCTGGCTGGCGGCGGCGATCACCGGCATCGGCTGCGGCGGGCGGCGGTTCATCGGGGAGGTCGGTCTCCTTCTCGGTGGGCTGGTCGTC
>OEPS010000860.1_pt1 | contig 10240 bp, 8 predicted proteins | sample 1539411 | NCBI WGS metagenome assembly OEPS01 (sample SAMN02671747, study PRJEB22543) | soil metagenome | biome: bacteria | place: China:Hunan Province, Lengshuijiang City | collected 2012-10-15 | depth 0.08m m | reverse complement strand
GGCGGCGCCGCAGCCGCTCGATGCCGCGACCGCGCGCGAGCTGCGCGACGTCCGCGACGCCCGCCGCTTCGCCGAGGCCCGCGCATGAGCCGGGCGGTCACCGTCGGCGTCCCGGCATCGACGTCGAACCTCGGCGCGGGCTTCGACTGCGTCGGCGTCGCCGTCGAGCGGTGGATCAACGTCAGGGCGACGCTCGACGACGGCGTGCGCGGCTTCGCGATCGCGCGTCACGGCACGCTCGCGCCGTTGACGATCGATCCCGCCGACGACCGGCTCGCCGCCGGCTTCCGTGCCGCCTGCCGCCGTGCACGGCGCGAGCTGCCAGCCGGTGTCGCCTTCGACGCGACCTCGAACATCCCGGTCGGCCGCGGGCTCGGCTCGTCGGCGTCGGCGACACTGGCCGGCGCGCTGGCGGCGAACGCGCTGCTCGGGCTCGGGCTCACCGAGCGCTCGGTCGCGATCGCCTGCGCCGAAGTCGAGGGACACCCCGACAACGTCGTTCCCTCGCTCTTCGGCGGTGCGCGGCTCGCGCTCAAGGGTGCCGACGGATCGCTGCTGGTCGCCCCGCTCCACGTCCACGAGTCCCTGGCGCTGGTGTTCGCGATCCCCGACTTCGCGGTCGAGACCGTCCACGCCCGGGCGGTGCTCCCGCCGACCGTGCCGCACGCGACGGCGACCCGTGCCGCCGCGTTAGGCGCGGCGCTCGTCCAGGGGCTGGCGACCGCGAACGAGGGGCTGCTCGCGTCGGCGCTCTCCGACGTCCTGCACGTCCCCTTCCGCCGCGGCCTGATCGCGGGCTACGACGCGGTCACCCGTGCGGCGCGCCGCGGCGGCGCCTTCGGGGCGACGCTGAGCGGGTCCGGCTCGACCATCCTCGCGATCGCGCCGGCGGAGAGCGCGGAGAACGTCGCCGCGCAGATGGTCAGCGCGTGGGAGGCGCTGCGGGTGAGCGCCGAGCCGCTGGTCAACCCGCCACGCGTCGCCGGGGCGACCGTGAATGTCGCTGCCACCGCACAACACGTGTCGCCGGCGCCGCGGGCGCGCGAGGTCAGCGCCCGCACCTGATCGCCCGAGCGAACGAATCGCCTTCGCCGTATTCATGTTCACTGAAGCAACCGAGGCTCCAATGGCTGTCACCCTGCACCTTCCGACCATCCTCGCCAAGCTCGCCGATTCGCGCGCGCTCGAGGCGAACGGCGCCACCGTCGGCGAAGTCGTCTCCGAGATCGCCGGCCGCTATCCCTCGCTCGCCCCGCGGCTCCGCGACGAGCAGGGGAATCCCTATCCGTTCGTCACCTTCTACCTGAACGACGAGGACATCCGCTTCCACGGCGGCTTCGCGGCGACCGTCGCCGATGGTGACGAGATCGCGGTTGTCCCGGCGATCGCCGGGGGCTGACGGATGAGCGCAACCGTGACACGAGAATTCCTCGACGCGAGCGAGCTCCCCGAGCTCTCCTCGGACGAGATCCTCCGCTACAGCCGGCACCTCATCCTCCCCGAGGTCGCGCTCGACGGGCAACGGCGGCTCAAGGGATCGCGCGTCCTCCTCATCGGCGCCGGCGGACTCGGCTCGCCGCTCGCCCTCTACCTGGCGGCGGCCGGCGTCGGAACGTTAGGCCTCGTCGACTTCGACGTCGTCGACCTCACCAACCTGCAGCGGCAGATCGTCCACGGCACGAAGGACGTCGGCCGGCCGAAGCTCGACTCGGCCAGGGAACGGATCCGCGACGTCAACCCGCACGTCCACGTCGAGGGCTATCCGGTGAAGCTGACGAGCGCCAACGCGCTCGAGATCGCCCGCGACTACGACGTCGTCGTCGACGGCACCGACAACTTCCAGACGCGCTATCTCACCAACGACCTCTGCGTCCTGTTGGGCAAGCCCAACGTCTACGGGAGCATCTTCCGCTTCGAGGGGCAGGCGAGCGTCTTCGCCACCGAGGAAGGACCCTGCTACCGCTGCCTCTACCCCGAGCCGCCGCCGCCGGGGCTCGTCCCGAGCTGCGCCGAGGGTGGCGTGCTCGGTGTCCTGCCCGGGCTGGTCGGCACGATCCAGGCGACGGAAACGATCAAGCTCCTCCTCGGCGTCGGCGAGCCGCTGATCGGCCGCCTGCTGACCATCGACACGCTGACGATGCAGTTCCGCACCCTCAAGCTGCGGAAGGACCCGGCCTGTCCGGCGTGCGGGACCCGCGAGATCCGCGAATTGATCGACTACGACCAGTTCTGCGGCGTCGGCACGGGCGCGCCGGCGGAGGTGGAGGTGGGGGAGCTGACCCCGGCCGAGCTCGCGGCGAAGCTGAAGCGCGGCGACGACTTCGACCTGATCGACGTCCGCGAGCCGCACGAGTGGGCGATCGCCCGCATCCCCGGCGCCCGCCTCATACCGTTAGGCACGGTCGCCGACGCGATCGCGACCCTGAACCCGGCGCGCGAGATCGTCGTTCACTGCAAGATGGGCGGCCGCAGTGCGAAGGCGGTGCGCCAGCTCCAGGCCGCCGGCTTCGCGCGCGTCCGCAGCCTCGCCGGCGGGATCCTCCGCTGGAGCGACGACGTCGATCCGAAGGTCCCGAAATACTAGGTCCCGCGATGGAAGCCACTCAGCAGGATGATCCCTGCCGGCGGCAACAGCTCACCACTCGGAAGCATTCATGACGCACGCAGTCGAACTCCCCGTCGAGAATACCGACGCCCGCCCGTCGGCTCTTCGCGCGCTCCCGCAACGCTGCAAGCTGTGCGGCGTCGAGCAGGACGCGGCCCCCGTCGCGATCTGCGAGCACTGCCTCGGCCCGCTCGAGCCGCTGTATTCCCCGGATCGCAGGCTCCCGTCGCGCGCGACGATCGAGTCGCGCGCGACCTCGCTCTGGCGCTATCGCGAGTGGCTTCCCTTCGACTGGAGCGGTGTCGCCGACGACGCGCTCCCCGACGTGCTCTCGCCCGACACGGGCTTCACCCCGCTCGTCCACGCACCGCGGCTCGCTGAACGGCTGGGCGTCGCGCGCGCGTGGATCAAGAACGACGCGGTCTCGCATCCGACGCTGTCGTTCAAGGACCGCGTCGTCAGCACCGCGATCAACGCCGCGCGCTCCTTCGGGCTCGACACCGTCGGCTGCGCGTCCACTGGAAACCTCGCCAACGCGGTCGCCGCGCACGCGGCTCGCGCCGCGATGCAGGCCTGGATCTTCATCCCCGAGGATCTCGAGGAAGGGAAGGTCATCGGCACCCTCGTCTACGGCCCGAACCTCGTCCGCGTCCGCGGCCATTACGACGACGTGAATCGCCTCTGCGCGCAGCTCGCCGACCGCTTCGGCTGGGGGATCGTCAACGTCAACCTGCGCGGCTATTACGGCGAAGGCTCGAAGACGATGGCGTTCGAGATCGCCGAGCAGCTGGGCTGGCGCCTGCCTGACGCTGTCCTGGCGCCGATGGCGGGGGGCTCGCTGCTCACCAAGCTGCGCAGGGGATTCAGCGAGTTCGCCGAGGCCGGGCTCGTCGAGGGCGAGCTCCCGCGCATGTACGGCGCGCAGGCCGAGGGGTGCGCGCCGATCGTGCGGCTGTTCGAGAGCGGCGGCGCCGCACTCGTTCCCGAGACCCCGCACACCATCGCCCGCTCGATCGCGATCGGCAACCCCGCCGATGGCGCCTTCGCGGTGAAGGCGATGCGCGACTCGCGGGGGTCGGCGCAGAAGGTCAGCGACGAGGCGCTCGTCGAGGGGATCCGGGTGCTCGCGCAGACGACCGGGATCTTCACCGAGACCGCCGGTGGCGTCACCGTGGCCGCGGCCCTCGCCCTCGCGGCCAACGGTCACTTCAGGCGCGGTGACGAGATCGTCCTCTGCATCACCGGCAACGGCTTGAAGACGACCGACGCCGTGCGCGATGCCCTCCCTGCGGCGCCGCTGGTGAATGCCAAGGTGCGCGAGGTCGCCGCGCTCGTGGCGGAGCGAGACGGCGGGGGTCCGGGGCTTGGCGCCAGGCGTTAGGAACAGCGAAACGACGAGGGCGCCGGGCGGGGCGGGACGGACGGCCGGTGGCGTCGTTCGCTGGCCACTGGCCCCCGGCAACCCCGGCCTTTGTTCGGGGGGGCGCAGAAAAGGCGAAAAAAAGCCGTGACGCGCCCCCCATTAAGACAGTCTCACCTGAGACGTACAACGACCCCAACGCCGTGACGCCCCGCGATGACGTGCGGCGTTCACGGAGGGGCCGCTCCTTCGCACGATTGCCATGCCCTTCGCGGTCCGCGCACCTGATCAGAAGTCCCGCCCCGAGTCGCGCGAGCGAGCGGGTGACGTCGTCAGCGAGCTCGCGCGCGGCTACGCCGCGCGCATGAACGACTGCGGTTTTGCCCATGCGCTGCGCGAGCGGCGCATCAGCCGCGAACAGTGGATCTCGTTCATCAGCGCGCTCTATCCGGCAGTCGTCGGCTTCAACCGCGCGCTGATTCTGAGCATCGCGAAGGTCGACCACGTCCGGAACTCGGTCTTCCTCGGCGCGCTCGCCGAGCAGCTGAAGGAAGAACAGGCGCACAACCAGCTCTGGCGGGAGAAGCTCAAGCGCTTCGGGATCGACCACGAGAAGCTCTACTCCGATCTCGAGAGCTACCGGGCCCGCTTCACCGCGGCGGAGCTCGACGCGATGACCGCGAAGACGCTTGCTGCGGTGACCGACGACCTCTCGCGCGGCGACGAGGGCAACTTCCCGGATGCGATCGTCCCCGATGCGGTGCTCGCCCTCTGCCACCTGCTCGGAACCAGCGCGACCAACGAGAACGTCGGCTACTGGGAGCATTTCGCCAGCCAGGCGGGGATCGAGATGGTGATCTGGGGCGTCGTCTCGGCGACGGTGCTTCCCGGAGTGCTCGGCAACCCGGAGCTCGACATCGGCCCGGTGACGACGCAGTGGCTGCGCGAGCACGGCCAGATCGCCGGCGCGAAGAGCGAGGCGCGGACCGACGAGGAGAAGCACCTCGACCTGTCGCGGATCGCGCTCAACCGGAGCGAGGAGGCGAACGCCGACGTCACCGTCGTCGGCGCCAGGGCGGAGAACGCGATGCGGCTCTTCGCCGCGTCGTTCATCTGCCAGGAGCAGGCGGTCGCACGCTTTCCCCTGGGCCGTTACCGGGAGCGCGCCGCCTGACGGGATGAAGCCATTCGACCTGCTGCGCCCCAACCGCGGCGCCTCCCCCCCGCCGCCGGCGCCGGTCGCGGCGCCGGCCGGAGAGCTCGGTGGATTCTCCCCTGACGCGCTCCTCGCGTTAGGCAGCGACGGCTGCGTGATGCAGGCGAATGCCGCGGCGATCGACCTCTTCGGCAAGCCGTTCGAGAAGCTCACTGGCCAGCGGCTCGACCAGCTGCTCGACGATCCGCCGGCGAGCACCGGCAGCAACGGCAAGTGGGAGCCGCGACCGGCGAACGGGAATGGCGCCGCCCGCACCGCGGGGGTGACCGGCCGCGCCGACCGTTATGATGCCAGGGTCACCCGCGCGCGCGGTGATGAGCGGATCGTCTCGATCGTCACCGGCCCGCTTCGCCTCGGCGACGAGGAGGGCGCCCCGTCGGGCACCATCGTCTCGATCCGCGACGTCAGCGAGGAGCGCCGCTCCCTCGAGGAGCTGGCGCGGTCGGAAGCGCGCTATCGCCACCTCTTCGAGGGAGCGAATGACGCGATCATGACCTTCGACTCGATGGGGCGCTTCACCACCGTCAACGACGCGGGCGAGGTGCTGTCCGGGTATGCGCGCGAGGAGCTGATCGGGCGCTTCTTCGGCCCGCTGCTCGCGATGGAAGCGCTGCCCCGCGCGATCATCGAGTTCCGCCGCGCGCTCTCCGGCAACGTCGGCCACTTCGAGACGGTCATCGTCCGCAAGGACGGTGAGCGCCGCTACATGACGGTGAACTACGCCTGTCCGCAGCGCAGCCGCGAGGTCCTCTGCGTCATCCGCGACGCGACCGAGGAGAAGCGGCTGCAGCAGCAGCTCATCCAGTCGGAGAAGATGGCGGCGATCGGGCAGCTGGTCAGCGGCGTGGCCCACGAGGTCAACAACCCGCTCGCCAGCATCTCGGCGTTCGCACAGCTGATGATGGCCGACCGGACCCTCAAGCCGGACCAGCGCCACTCGATGGAAGTGATCAGCGGCGAGGCGCGACGGGCGGCGCGGATCGTCCACAACCTCCTCACCTTCGCCCGGCAGCACAAGGCGGAGAAGACGCTCGCCGACATCAACAAGGTGCTCGACGACTCGATCGAGCTGCGCGCCTACGAGCTCAACGTCCGCGGCATCCGCATCGAGCGCGAGTTCGACTCGCCGCCGCCGGAAACGATGGCCGACATCTACCAGCTGCAGCAGGTGGTGCTCAACCTGATCACCAACGCCGAGCAGGCGATGGCAGCGGTCGACCGGCCGCACCACCGCCTCACGTTGCGGTGCAGGACGCAGGGCGACACGATCCGCATCGAGGTCGAGGACACCGGCCCCGGCATCCCCCCCGAGTCGCTCGACGTCATCTTCAACCCGTTCTTCACGACGAAGCCGACCGGCCAGGGCACGGGACTCGGCCTCTCCATATCGTTAGGCATCGTCAGCGAGCACGGCGGCCGGATCTGGGCCGAGCGCGCGAATCCCGGCGCCCGCTTCTGCATCGAGCTCCCCCTGGTGCAGACCGGAAAGCGCGCCACCACCGCGGGCGCGCCGGCCGTCGCGCAGAACGCTCCCTCGCTCCGGGTCCTCGTCGTCGACGACGAGGAGCCGATCCGCATGGCGCTCGAACGCTTCCTCGCCAGCGCCGGCCACGAGGTCGTCACCGTCGCCAGCGGCAGCGAGGCGATCTGGCGCGGCGAGGGCGACGAGGTCTTCGACGCCATCCTCCTCGACATGCGCATGCCCGACGTGTCCGGCCAGCAGATCTTCCAGCGCTGGAGCGCCGACCGTCCCGACCTCGCCGAACGCGTCGTCTTCCTCACCGGCGACATCGTCAGCGCCGACCTGCAGCAGTTCCTGACCTCGACCGGCCGGCCCTTCCTCCCGAAGCCCTTCGAGTTCGACGCGGTCGTGCGGGCGCTCCCGGCGCGGCGCCCCTGACGGGCCAGGCGCGAGGGCGGCGGAACGGCACCCGGAGGCGCAGAGGGCAGGCAGAGACGGCCTGTGGGGGCTGATGCTGCTGCACCTGTGCTCACCACGCTGTTCGGCCCGTAACAGTGGGAACGACGATTTCGCGAATGACGCGGTTACTGCCTCGGGCAGCCACGCGGAGCGTCCGCCCCCAGGAACGATCCGCGACATCCGCGACATCCGCGTCATCGTAGTTCCAACTTGTTGATGCTCGTGCGCCGCGACCCACCCGATCCGCGCGCAAGTCCCCAACAAGACAGCCTGGGGCAAGCGCGCAAGATGATCTTGCCCCGCTTGCCCCCGATCAGTTCGACCGGAGCGCGAGCTGCCCCACCCCTGACGGCCGCCCCCGGCGACACCCCTGCGTCCCTGCGCCTCGGCGGCGCAGCGCCGCCTTTCACGCGACGTTCACTCGCTCTCCGCAGTCGTCCCCCGCATTTCGCCCTCCCGGCCCATCCCTTGCCTTGGAGCAGGGTCCACAGCATTCGACTCACCGCACAAGGACCCCGCGTATGGAACTCGAAACCCTCAAGGATCTCTACGTCGACGAGCTGAAGGACCTGTACAGCGCCGAGAACCAGATCCTGAAGGCGCTGCCGCAGATGATCAGGAAGGCCTCGCATACCTCGCTGAAGCGCGCGTTCACGACCCACGAGCGGCAGACCCGCCAGCAGGTCAAGCGCCTCGAGCGCATCTGCAAGCAGCTCGGCGTTTCGCCGAAGGGAAAGAAGTGCGAAGGGATGGAAGGGCTCATCAAGGAAGCGAAGAGCCTCATCCAGGAGCGGCCGGATCCGGACGTCCTCGATGCGGGACTGATCGCGGCCGCGCAGCACGTCGAGCACTACGAGATGGCCGGCTACGGCTGCGTCCGCACCTATGCGCGCGCGCTCGGCTACGACGAGCAGGCTGACCTGCTCCAGCAGACGCTCGATGAAGAGGGAGATACCGACAAGCTCCTCACCGCGATAGCGGAGTCGCGAGTCAACATCGACGCCGAAGGCTGACATTCACCGTCAGCGGCCCACAGCATGATGGAGGCGGTCGTGTTCCCCGGGGAGGGCGAGCTGGCGAAGCGTTGCCGTTCGTTCGACTGGGGAGCGACTCACCTTGGACCGGTCGGCTCGTGGCCCGCGAGCCTGCGCACCACCGCCTCCATCGTGCTCTCCTCCGCGTTCCCCAGCATCGTGCTCTGGGGACCGGAACTGGTGCAGATCTACAACGACGGCTATGCGCCCATCATGGGCGACAAGCATCCGTGGGGACTCGGCAAGCCAACCCGTGAGGTGTGGCCCGAGGTCTGGGACATCAATGGCCCGATCTACGACCGGGTCAATCGCGGCGAAACCGTCGCGTTCGAAAATCGGCCGTATCCCCTCCGCCGGCGTGGACCGGCGAGCGATCCCGAAGACGTCTTCCTGACCATCTCGTACAGCCCCGTGCTCGGCGAGACCGGTTCCGTTGCGGGTGTGCTCGTCACGATGTTCGACACCACGCGGCAGGTCGCCGCGCGAGAGCTCGAGATCGAACGTGACATGCTGCTCGAGGAGCTGTCCGAGGAGCGAGCGAAGCTCGAAGAGGTCTTCCGGCTCGCGCCGAGCTTCCTTGCCCTGCTGCGCGGTCGGGACCATGTCTTCGAGATGGCGAACGACGCGTACTACCAGCTCGTCGGCCATCGCGACATCATCGGCAAGCCGATCCGCGAAGCGCTCCCCGAGGTGCGCGGGCAGGGGTTCATCGACCTGCTCGACCGTGTACTCATGTCCGGCGAGCCCTTCATCGGACGCGAGGTGCCCGTGTCGCTCGCGCGCTCCGAGGGGAAGCCGGACGACGAGCGGTACGTCAACTTCGTCTACCAGCGCATCCGCGGCAGCGGCGAGGTCGAGGACGGGGTCCTCGCGCACGGTTCCGACGTCACCGAACAGGTGCTCGCGCGCCGCGCGGTCGACGCGATGAACACCGCACTCCGCGCCGACGTCGCGCGTCAGGCGCGGGACCGCCTCGCGCTCGAGGCCGCGCGCGCCGAAGCAGAGGAGGCGAATCGCGCGAAGAGCCAGTTCCTGACGACGATGAGCCACGAGCTTCGCACGCCCCTCAACGCGATCGCCGGCTACAGCGACCTCCTGCTCGGCGGTATTCGCGGGAAGCTCTCCGCGGCGCAGATCGCTGACGTGGAACGAATCAAGCGGAGCGGCCAGCACCTGCTCTCGCTGATCAACGACATCCTGAATTTCGCGAAGATCGAAGCTGGCCAGGTGGAGTTCTGCGTCGAGCGCGCGCCGGTGTCCCGCATCATCACGGGGCTCGACGAACTCGTCGCCCCGCGGGTTGCCGTACGCGGCCTCCGCATCACGATCGTGCCCGCCGATTCGTCGCTGTTCGTGCACGGAGACGTCGAGAAGCTCCGCCAGATCCTGCTCAACCTCCTGTCGAACGCGGTGAAGTTCACCGACAGCGGCGGCGAGATCGTGCTCTCGGCGGACGGGGATGACGAGGCGGTGCGCATCTCGGTGCGCGACACCGGTCGCGGCATCAGCCCCGGGCAGCTGGCGACGATCTTCGACCCATTCGTCCAGGTCGACCGACACCTCACGCCGAGCAGCCAGCAGGGGGTGGGGCTTGGCCTCGCGATAAGCCGCGACCTGGCGCGCCGGATGAACGGAGACCTCACCGTCGAGAGCACGTCAGGCACCGGCAGCACCTTCACCCTGACGCTGCCGCGCGCAGCGTGAGCGGGTGGCGCGTCGCGCGCGCCGCCGCGGCCGGGACAGGACACGATCAGACGGCGCTCGTGAGCGCCCGCTCGTAGGCCTCGAGCACGACCGCACGGCTGAGCAGCCCGGCGAACCGCTTCGCTCCGCCGCCGCCCTCTCCCGCGACCACCACCGGCAGCGCATCGAGCCCGCGCGCGTTCATCGCCGCGAGCGCCTCGCGCAGCGTCTGCTCCTCCCGGAGCGCGTCGGCCGCTTCGGCAAGGTCTTCGGCGACCAGCACCGCGGCGAGGTCGCCGCGAGCGATGATCGCCTCGCGCAAGGTGTGATGGCTGATGACGCCGACGAGCGTCCCATCCTCCTCGACGACGGGGATCACTCCGTGGCGGGTCGCGGCAGCCGCGGCGACCAGCTGGTGACG
>OEPS010000859.1_pt1 | contig 10244 bp, 9 predicted proteins | sample 1539411 | NCBI WGS metagenome assembly OEPS01 (sample SAMN02671747, study PRJEB22543) | soil metagenome | biome: bacteria | place: China:Hunan Province, Lengshuijiang City | collected 2012-10-15 | depth 0.08m m | reverse complement strand
TCAGCGCCGCGCCGGAACTGACGTTGGTGCTGTGCGAGTAGTTGGCGTCGGCGATCGGGACCGTGCCCATGCCGCCGAACGTCCGGATGATCCGCGACTCGTCGATGGGCACAGGCCGGTTGAGCCGGAACAGCGAGAAGAGCCTCACGGCGTCTCGATGGTGTGGATTGTGGTGTGGATTCGACGCCGCAACGGGCGGCATTGGTCGGGGCGGAAGGGCGCAGATCGCACGGTCCGTCCTCAGAAACCCCGCATAATGCGGAGCGTTATGGTGTGGGTCTCACGCCTGGAAAGCGTGTGGAGGTGCAAGCCTCTCGCGAGTTCGAATCTCGCCCCATCCGTGAAGCCTGGGTCGGCCTCGTCGCCGATCCAGGCTTCATACGTTGCGGGGCGGGGCAGCTGTCGCAATCGACAGGCAGCCCGCGATCGCGTTGGCCGCTCCGGCTCCGCGAGGCGGGAAGCCTAACGGTAGAACTGCGATAACAGGGATCACGACGGATCACTGCCGATCGTCCCCGGCGGCTCGTTGCGAGTGCAGACCGGCTGTCGTGCACCCGGGCCAACAGCAGTTGAACCACAGAGCATCGCCGCGCCATTCAACCGGTCGCGGTCCCGCGCAAGCGGTTACGACGTTGGGGGCACGCCGGGCGACATCACTCCCCCAGGCGTGCGCCCCGCGAGCCCTCCGGCCCTGCCGTCCCGAGCCTGTCCCCCGCGGCAGTTCCCTGTGGTTCAACAGCGCTTGAACGACTGCCCATTGAGGATCACGAGTCCATCCTCGCAGGGCGTGCCAGATCATCCCTTCCGAGTTTCCCGACCGAGGCGCATGCTTCGCGGGAAATCATCCGGGTGTCGGGACCCTAACGGTGCGATCCCTCCCGCGCTCCCGCCGCGACGATCGCCACCCCCCACGGCCGCTGCCCGACCGCGACCCGGCCGACGACCTTCAACGTCCTCGCGTCGACGATCGAGATCTGGTCGCTCATCCCGTCGGCGGTGACGAGGAGGGCGCCGTCAGGCGAGAGCGCGAGGCCCCACGGCCGGCTGCCGACCTTGATGGACTGCACGACCCGGAGCGACGCCGCATCGACCACGCTCACCGTCCCGCGCGCCCCGTTGGCGACGAACACCCGCGTCCCATCACGGCTGACGACGACCCCAACCGGCTTGCCCGCGTTCTCCTCGAGCGCGACCGTGGCGGCGACCACGTGGCGGCGGGTGTCGAGCGCCGTCAGGCTCCCCCCGATCTCGGCGGTGACGTAGGCGCGGCGCGAGTCAGGGGAGAACGCCACCGCCCGCGGCCGCACATCGACGAGGACGTTGCCGACGACTTTCGCGGTGCGCGCGTCGACCATCGATACGCTGTTGCTCGTCTCCGCGGTCACGTAGACCCACCTCCCGTCGGGACTCGCCGCGACGCCCTCCGGCTCGATCCCGACGACCGCGCTCGACAGCGTCTTCCTCGTCCGCAGGTCGATCACCGTCGCGGTCCCCGCGTCCTCGTTTGCGGCGAAGATCCGTCGCCCGTCGGTCGAGACCGCGAGCTGCTCCGGGTCTGTTCCCGCTTCGATGCGCCCGGTCACGCGAAGGGTCGCGACGTCGATCGCGACGATCGCGTCGGCGGAGCTCTCGACGGTGGGCGAGTCGTCGCTCACCGCCACGTAGACGACGCGGCCGCCGGGCGCCGCCTGCACCCCGCGGGCGCGGCCGCCGACCGGAATCGTGGCCACGACACGCCGCGCACCGAGATCGACTACGGAGATGTCGTGCGATGCCTCGTTGCTGACGAAGGCGAGCGGGGCGCGTCCCGACCGCTGCGCTGCGGCGTCGGCCGCGAACGCCGCGCAGCCGGCGAGGACGACGCCCGTCAGGCGCGCGATCCGGGGAAGGATCGCCGTCGCATTCACGGGTTCACCTCGGCGATGACGTGCTCCGCGTCGCCGTGGCCGGCGATGCGATAGCGTGGCTGGATGAGGCGACGGGTGTCCCGGGCGAAGCGAAGCGGGCGGCCCTTCTGTCCATCGTACTGCGCGCGCGGATCGGCGAGCTCCCGCAGCAGCGCGGCGCTATCGGTCGCCTTTGCGTGCAGCGCGGCGTCGAGCGCGATCTTCATGGCGAACCATCCGGTCCAGGCGGGTGAGTCCATCCGTGCCCCGAAGCGGCGGCGGAAGCGCTCGTTGAGCTGCTCGGCTCCGAACCGCTCGAGACTCCAGTGCCAGAGCTCGAGTCGAGCGCTGTCGCCGGCGCTCGTCGTGCGCCCGGGGTTCGCGGTCAGCGAATAGACGGTTGCCGCGCGCACGCTGTCGTCGAGCGCGCACCCGGCGTCGAGGACGGGAATTTTCGCCGGAGCGCTCCGGAGCATCACTCGCGAGCATGTGCTGGCGTCGCCGGCGACGACATATAGCGAAGCATGCGATGCGCCCGGCAGCGGGGAGCGGCCGCCACCGATCGCCGGATCGGCGACGGATCCGGACTCGACACGCAGTGTCACGGAGGTGCCGAACAGTGCGCCGGTGTGCGACGCTTCCTCCGCGCCGAGGCGCACCCCGCGCAGCAGCGATCGCTGGGCGGCCGTGTCGTTCACGACGAGCACCACCTGGAGGGTATCGACGGCGTGCGGCGTGTGGAGTGCCGCGGCGAACGCGAGGGCGCCGAGCGTCATCAACATGACAGGAGCGGTAAGGGACCCGGTTTCGTCGGTACAGCCGAGCGCAGGCCGAGATCCATATACGTCGATAGCACGCATACGTCGAGAGCACGCGACATGCCGACAACCGCCCCAAAGGCTGGCCTGACGTTTGCCAGATGCTTCGACGACCGGAACCGACGCGAACCGACGCGAACCGACGCATGATCGCATCGCAGGAGATCCTGTGCGGCACGTCCAATGCCCCTGCGCGGACGTTCCGCACCGCGTGGCGGATTGCCGTCGCCGCGTCCGCCCTCCTCACCGGCTGCCTCAAGGAGCAGAGCGACGACCGGCCGGTCACGGCGGCGGTCAGCAGCGCGTCGGCGAGCGCGAGCGGCCTGCCGACCATCGCCGCCGCGGCGACCAGCGCCGACGACGGCCAGTGGCTGATGCCGCAGAAGGACTACGCGAACTCACGCTACAGCGGGCTCGCCCAGATCACCCCCGAAAACGCGAAGAACCTCAAGCTGGCCTTCACCTTCTCGACGGGAGTGCTGCGCGGACACGAGGCACCCCCCCTCGTCGTCGGGAGCACGATGTACGTCGTGACTCCGTTTCCGAACTACCTGTATGCGCTCGACCTGACGAAGCCGGGCGCGCCGATGAAGTGGCGTTATGATCCCCGCGCCGACCAGTCGGCGCAGGGGGTCGCCTGCTGCGACGTCGTCAACCGCGGCGCGGTCTACTACGGCAACAAGATCATCTACAACACCCTCGACGGGCACACTGTCGCCGTCGATGCGAACGACGGGCACGAGGTCTGGAACGCGAAGGTCGCCAACATCAACCTCGGCGAGTCGATCACGATGGCGCCGCTGGTCGCGAAGGGGAAGGTGTTCGTCGGAAACAGTGGCGGCGAGTTCGGGGTGCGGGGCTGGTTGACCGCGCTCGACGTGAACAGCGGGAAGGTCGCCTGGCGCGCCTACAGCACGGGACCGGACGCGGAGGTCCTGATCGGTGCGCGCTTCAGGCCTTTCTATGCGCAGGATCAGGGGAAGGACCTCGGCGTGAAGAGCTGGCCGGGCGACGCGTGGCGTACGGGCGGCGGCGCGGTCTGGGGATGGTTGGCCTACGACCCCGAGCTCGACCTCCTCTACTATGGAACTGGCAATCCCGGACCCTGGAATCCGGACCAGCGTCCGGGGGACAACAAGTTCACCGCTGGGATCTTCGCGCGCGACCCCGACGACGGCGCGGCAGTCTGGTACTACCAATGGTCGCCGCACGACATGTTCGACTACGACGGGGTCAACGAGCAGATCCTGCTCGACATGCAGATGGGGGGGCAGTCGCGGAAGGTGCTCGTGCGTGCGGAGCGGAACGGCTACGTCTACGTACTGGACCGGAGGACCGGCGAGGTGCTGTCGGCGACTCCCTTCGGCTTCGTCAACACGAGCAAGGGGGTCGACCTGAAGACGGGGCGCCTGATCTACGCGATGGACAAGGCGCCGAGGCTCGGGAAGGTGGTGCGCGACGTCTGCCCGTCGTCGCCGGGGATGAAGGACTGGCAGCCGAGCGCGTATTCGCCGCGGACAGGGCTGCTCTACCTCCCGCACCAGAACCTGTGCATGGACCACGAGTCGGTGGAGGCGAGCTACATCGCCGGGACGCCCTACGTCGGGATGATCTCGAAATTCTATCCGGGGCCCGGGGGGAAGCGCGGGGTCTACCAGGCGTGGGACGTGGTGAACCGGAAGGAGCGGTGGTCGATCCCCGAGGAGTTCCCGGTCTGGAGCGGGACGCTTGCGACGGCGGGCGACGTCGTCTTCTACGGAACGATGGACGGCTGGTTCAAGGCGGTCGACGCCCGCAACGGCACGGTGCTCTGGCAGTTCAAGACCGGCTCCGGGATCATCGGGCAGCCGATCACGTACCGCGGGCCCGACGGGAAGCAATACGTGGCCATCGAGTCCGGGGTCGGGGGATGGTCGGGAGCGATCGTCGCCGGGGACATCGATCCGCGCGACTCTACCGCCGCGCTAGGCTTCGTCAACGCGATGAAGGACTTGCCGAAGGCATCGACCAGGGGCGGGATGCTCTATGTGTTCAGCCTCTGACAACGCGTTAGGCAGGCGCGCCGAGCTGGCGGCGCTGGCGGTCCCGCTCGTCGCGCTCGCCGTGGTCGCGGGGTGGGGGCGCCAGTCGGCGCGCGAGCTGCACGCCGCGATTCCGGCGACCGCGGCTGACAGCGCCGACGCCGACGTCGGCGTCCTCTCGTGGGCGCTGACCGCGAAGCCGGGGGCGCGCCTCCTCCGCGTCTGCGCCGACCCGAACAACATGCCGTTCAGCAACCGGGCCGGGGAGGGGTTCGAGAACCGGCTCGCCGAGCTGGTGGCGGGGGAGATGCACGCCGACCTCCAGTACACCTGGTGGGCGCAGCGGCGCGGCTTCATCCGCAACACGCTGAAGGCGGGGAGCTGCGATGTCGTGATGGGGGTCCCGACCAGCTTCGAGCTCGTTGCGGCGACGCGCCCCTACTACCGGTCGACCTACGTGTTCGTGACGCGGGCGGATGCACCCTTCCGCGTCGCGTCGTTCGACGACCCGGTCCTCAAGCGGCTGCGCATCGGAGTGCAGATCATCGGCGACGACTACGCGAACACGCCGCCGGCCCACGCGCTGAGCAGGCGCGGGATCGTCGGCAACGTTCACGGCTACACCGTCTACGGCGACTACAGCCAGCCCGACCCGCCGGCGCGGATCATGGACGCGGTGGCGACGGGGGACATCGACGTCGCGGTGGTCTGGGGCCCGTTGGGCGGGTGGTTCGCGCGGCACGAGCCGGTGAGGCTTCGCGTCGTCCCCGTCTCGCCGCAGATCGAGCTCCCCTTCCTCCCCTTCGTCTTCGACATCTCGATCGGGGTCCGGCGCCAGGACGTCGCGCTCCGCGACACCCTCGACGCGATCCTCGTCCGGCGGCGCGCGGCGATCGACAGCATCCTCGAGCGCTATGCGGTCCCGCGCGCCGACCAGCCCGCGCTGCCTGACGTTCCGTGATGGAGCGACCGACGATGCGAACCGGACAGGTGACCCGCGCGCTGCTCGCGCTCCTCGCCACGACGACGCTGGCGGCCGCGGCGGGGTGCGAGCGGGAGGAGCGGCGGTTCCGCGAGATACCGCCCGCCGCCGACGCGACGACGAACGTCGTGATGAGCACCCTGCAGCCCGGGCCCGCGATCGTCAGCGTCGCCTCCGAGCATCGCTACGACAGGAACGCCTACGCGATCGCCCAGGGGCAGCGGCTCTACGTCCAGATGAACTGTGCCGGCTGCCATGGCCTCGCCGGCGGGGGGTCGATCGGGCCGGCGCTGATGGACGAGAAGTGGATCTACGGCTCCGACCCCGCGAACATCTTTTCGACGATCGTCGAGGGAAGGCCTGACGGGATGCCGTCGTGGCGCGGCAAGCTGTCCAACGACCAGGTCTGGCAGCTGGTCGCCTACATCCGCGACATGGCCGGTCTCCACCGCAAGGACGTCCGGACGAGCCGCAGCGACGACATGGCCGCGGTCCCCGACAACCAGAACCGGAACCGCCAGACGCCGCGGCCGACGAGCGACGCGCCCGCCTCGACGAATCCATGATCCTCCAGGCGCCCCGGTACGCGCAGCAGTCGATGGTCGACCCGGCGGGCCCGAAGGCCGCGCTGGTCGACCATTTCTGGCACTTCCTGGTCATCACGGCGTCGGCGGTCACGGCGGTCGTCTTCATCGCGCTGCTGATCGCGCTGTTCAAGCGTCGTCGCCCGGTCGAGCCGGAGGAGCCGGCAGTGCAGGAGTCGCTCACCCGGTGGGTGTCGGCCTCCGTCGCGATGACGTTCGTCATCATCGTCGTCTTCCTCTTCACTGATTTCCGGCTCGGGCGGGCGATCGCCACCGTCCCCGACCGGACGCCGCTGCACGTCAACGTCATCGGGCACCAGTGGTGGTGGGAGTTCCAGTATCCCGACTCGGTGCCGAACAACTGGATCACGACCGCCAACGAGCTGCACATCCCCGTCGGCCGGCCGGTGGTCCTCAACATGTCGGCGCCCGACGTGATCCACAGCTTCTGGGTGCCGAACCTCTCCGGCAAGAAGGACCTGATTCCCGGCCACCGGACGGAGACGTGGATCGAGGCCGATTCGGCCGGCGTCTATCGCGGCCAGTGCGCGGAGTTCTGCGGGCTGCAGCACGCGAAGATGGCGATGCTCGTGGTCGCCGAGCCGGCGGAGCAGTTCAACGCGTGGCTGCTGGCCAACCGCGCGCCGGCGGCGGAGCCCGCGGACTCGACGGCGGCGGCGGGAAAGAAGGTCTTCCTCACGGCCGGGTGCGCGGTCTGCCACGCGATCGGCGGCACCGCGGCCGGGGCGACCGCCGGGCCGAACCTCACGCACGTCGGGTCGCGGCGGAGCATCGCGGCCGCGTCGCTGCCCAACACCCGAGGAAACCTCGCCGGCTGGATCCTCGACCCCCAGCGCATCAAGCCCGGGGCGATGATGCCGCCTAACGGCCTGGACCCGGACCAGCTGAACGCGATCCTCGCCTACCTGGAGGGGCTGAAGTGACCGCGACCGCAACCGCTCGCGCCGGGACAGCTGCACCGCCGGAGCTCGACGCCGAGCTCGACGCGGTCTGGCGTGCGCGCCCGGGGCTCGTCGGCTGGCTGACGACGACCGACCACAAGTCCATCGCCAGGCGCTATGTCGCCACCGCGTTCGTATTCTTCCTCATCGCGGGGCTGGAGGCGGCGACGATGCGCGCGCAGCTCGCACGGCCGGAAAACGGCATCCTCGGCCCCGATGCCTACAACCAGTTCTTCACGATGCACGGGACGACGATGATGTTCCTCTTCGCCGTCCCCGTGATGATCGGGATCGGGCTCTATCTGGTCCCGCTGCTGGTCGGCACGCGCAACGTCGCCTTTCCGCGCGCCAACGCAGTCGGCTACTGGGTCTACCTCATCGGCGGAATCCTGATCTACAGCGCGTTCTTCGCCAACTCGGGCCCCGACGCCGGCTGGTTCGCCTACGTCCCGCTCGCCGGGCCGGAGTTCTCCCCCGGCAAGCGCGTCGACATCTGGGCGCAGATGATCACCTTCACCGAGATCGCGGCGCTGATCGCGGCGGTGATCATCATCACGACGGCGTTCAAGCTCCGCGCGCCGGGGATGTCGCTGAACCGGATTCCGATCATGGTCTGGGCGAGCGTCGTGATGTCGTTCATGATCATCTTCGCGATGCCATCGGTCGCGACCGCGAGCCTCTTCCTCGCGATGGACCGGCTGATCTCGACGCATTTCTTCAACCCGGCGGAGGGGGGAGACGCGCTGCTCTGGCAGCACCTGTTCTGGTTCTTCGGCCACCCGGAGGTCTACATCATGTTCCTTCCGGGAACCGGGATGATCTCGGCGCTCCTCCCGTCGTTCACCCGGCGCCCGGTGTTCGGGTATCCGGCGGTCGTGCTGTCGCTCATCGCCACCGGATTCATCGCCTTCGGCCTCTGGGTCCATCACATGTTCGCGACCCCGCTCCCGCAGCTGGGACAGAGCTTCTTCACCGCGGCCAGTGCGCTGGTCGCGATCCCGAACGGGATCCAGATCTTCTGCTGGATCGCGACGATCTGGACTGGACGCCCGGTCTTCCGCACCCCGCTGCTGTTCGCGATCGGCAGCATCATCATCTTCGTCATCGGCGGGATGACGGGAGTGATGATCGCGTCGGTCCCCTTCGACCTGCAGGTGCACGACACCTACTTCATCGTCGCGCACTTTCACTACGTCATCCTCGGCGGCGTCGTCTTCCCGCTGTTCGCGGGGATCTACTACTGGTTCCCGAAGGTCACCGGCCGGATGCTGAGCGAGACGGCCGGGAAGTGGAACTTCTGGCTGATGTTCATCGGCGTGCACGCGACATTCTTCCCGATGCACCAGCTGGGGATGGAAGGGATGCCGCGCCGCGTCTACACGTATCTCGAGGGGACCGGTTGGGGGGACCTCAACCTCGCCGCATCGTTAGGCGCGCTCCTCCTCGCCGGCGGTGTGGTCGTCTTCCTCGGCAACGTTGTCCACAGCCTGCGCCATGGCGCGGCCGCCGGCGCGAATCCCTGGGATGCGGAGACGCTCGAGTGGGCGACCAGCTCACCGCCGCCCAGTTACAACTATCCCAACGTCCCGGTGGTCGCCGGGCGCGCCCCGCTCTGGGAATCCGGCGACGAGCTCCCCGTGATGACCGGGCTCGCGCGCGACCGGCCGCAGGTGCTCGTCACGACGGTGCTCGACGCCGAGCCGGATTGCCGCCACGACCACCCCGATCACACGATCTGGCCGTTCGTCCTCGCGGTGACGATCGGGATCTTCTTCATCACCCTGATCTTCACGCCGTGGGGGATGCCGATCGGCACGGTGCTGGGCTTCGTCGCCTACGCGCTCTACATCTGGCCGCGGCGCAGCCACGACCCGGCGATCGTCGAGCTGCCGCGCGGGGTGTCGGTGACCGAGGTGCCGGAATGAGGCGCGAGCGGATCGTCGCCGACGTGTCGCGCCTCCCGACGGTGGTGTACGGATCGCGGAACCTGGTGTCGTGGGGAACGACCGGCTTCATGGTGATCGAGGGATTCTCGCTCGCGTTGTGCGCGGTGACCTACGTCTACCTGCGGAAGAACAGCGACGTCTGGCCGCCGCACGGGACACAGCTGCCGCAGCTGCTCGTCCCAACGATCAACATGGGGCTTATGATCCTCAGCCTTCCCCTCGCGCTGTGGACGAAGCGTCGCGCCGAGCGCATGGACGCGGCCGGAACGCGCATCGGGCTGGTCCTCTCGTCGATCGCGGCCGTCGTGATCTTCGGCGTCCGGCTCGCCGAATTCGCGTCGCTGCACACGCAGTGGAACAGCAGCGCATACGGCTCGATCGCCTGGACGATTCTCGGCTTCCAGGGATCGCTCATCCTCGTCGACATGTACGACACCATTGGCGTCACCGCGATCATGTTCCTGCGCCCGGAGAGCAAGTGGTTTCCCGAGGTGGCCGACAATTCGCTGTACTGGATCTTCACGGTGCTGTCGTGGATTCCGCTCTACTTCCTGGTCTATTTCGGACCACGGTGGCTGTAGATGCCGGCATATCGCGCCGAGATCAGAGGCGAGGCACCGCCAACCGGGGCGCGCGGCGGCGGGGCACAGTGGTTCGGACTGCTCGCGCCCCCGCTGGCGATGCTGGCCAACGTGTCGCTCGGCTATGCGCTGGTGCCCTGGTCGTGCGCGGCGAAGAGCCGCCTGCTCCTGCACGGCGAGATCGCGGTGCTCGTGCTCATCTCCGTCGCAGCGGGGCTCGTCGCGCACCGCGAATGGAAGCGTTATGGCGGAGGCGGCGAGACCGACGACGCGGGCGGTCCCGGGCCGCGGGCACGCTTTCTCGGCGTGCTGGGCATCTGGTCGAGCGCGCTGTTCACCCTCATCCTGTTCGCCCAGTGGCTGGCCAGCGCGTACCTGACGCCATGCCTCGGCACCTGAGCCGGCGCGTGCTCGCGTCGGCGGCCACGCTGGCGCTCGCGGGCGCGGCGCTGCCGACGGCGGCG
>OEPS010000858.1_pt1 | contig 10268 bp, 10 predicted proteins | sample 1539411 | NCBI WGS metagenome assembly OEPS01 (sample SAMN02671747, study PRJEB22543) | soil metagenome | biome: bacteria | place: China:Hunan Province, Lengshuijiang City | collected 2012-10-15 | depth 0.08m m | reverse complement strand
AATCGAACGCCCCGCCCTTCAGCGCCGCCACCGCGTTGCCAGCGTTGCCGTACGCGGTGATAACGGCGACCGGCACCGGTGAGAGCAGCGCGCTGGCGGCGGCGATTACTTCCAGGCCTTCGCCGTCTGTCAGCCGCATATCGGTGAGAACAAGGTCGTAGGGGCGTTGCTTCAGGCGCGCCTGCGCGTCCGCCACGCTGACCGCGCGATCGGTTTCCAGTCCCATTTTGACCAGGGTCAGTTCCATCAGATCGAGCAGATCGGGCTCGTCGTCTACCAGCAGAACGCGGGGTGAGTCGGCCATACTCATTCGCTCCGGCGGAGGCTGAGGCGGAAATGGGCGCCGCCAGCGGCCGGCAGATAGGCGAGCGCGGCGTGGTTGGCCTCGGCCAGTTCGCGGGCGAGGAACAGCCCAAGCCCGGTGCCCTGCGCGTCGGTCGTGCAAAACGGTTCGAACAACTTGCCGCGCTGTTCCGGCGCCACCCCTGGCCCGTCATCCGTTATATCGAGGTGCACGCTTTCGGCTGGCATCTGGGCGCTGAAGCGAATGCTTCCCGCCTGCTTCTGGCTATATCGCCACGCGTTGCGCAGCAGGTTCCACACGATCTGGCGCAGATGATCGGGGTCGAATTGAAAACGCAGGGTTGCAGGCATGCTGACTATGACGGCGTCTGCGGGGATTTCTTCAGTCTGGCGTAACTCGTCGATCAGCGTAGCGAGCGTGCTGGCATCGAAGCTCACCGGATTGAGGCGGTCGCGCCGGTTAAGCGTCAGCACTTCTTCCACCAGGCGGTCGAGCCGCCGGGCGTTGTTTTCGATGATTTCGGTCAGTCGTTCCTGTGTTGCGCCATGCGTTTCCTCGCGCAGCAACTCCGCGGCGTGGCTGATCGCTGAGAGCGGATTCCGGATCTCATGCGCGATGTTCGCGGTCAGGCGCCCCAGCGCCGCCAGCTTCAGGCGCTGCGCCGCCTGCTCGGCCTGGCTCTGGTCCTCCAGCACCAGCACCCTGCTGTCGTCGGGCGTCGCCAACGGAATGCAGCGCACCCGGAGTTGCGCAGCCGGCGTGCTAAGCGTGGGCGCCATACCGGCGCGCAGTTGTTGCGCGAGCTGCGCCAGCTCGGGTGCGCAATCCTGCAGCCGCGTGGCGCCGGAGATCACCGGGCCTGTGATGCCGAGCAGCGCCAGTGCGCGCGGGGTCGCGTGACGTACGACGCCATCGCCGCGCACTGCAAGCAGGCCGTCGGGCGAGTTTTCGATCGCCAGCGCGTTGATGCGATTCAACAGCGCCAGTTCGTCGGCCTGCTGCTGCGCCAGCGTCTCCGATCGCAACGCGCGCTGGGTCAAGGCGTGAGCAAGCCAGCCGATCGCAAAAAAACCCGCGCTCAGCAGTCCGACCTGGAAAAAACTGCCGGCGCGCGGGCTGCCGCCCAGAACGCTGAATCCGTGCTGCAGCAAAACCGCAATCGACGCCAGCGCGGCATACAACAGCGTCAGCCGGCCGCTGCCCACCAAGCCACCCGAGGCGATGGAAACGGCCAGAAGTAGACCCATGCCGACGGCGAGCCGCTCGCTGGTCGCCATCAGCAGCGTCACGATCAGGATGTCGGCGAAGATGTGAGCCGTCAGTTGTACCTGGAATCCGGGCCAGCGGGCACGGATGCCGAGCACGAACAGGGCGGCAATCACCAGGTAGGCGTAGGCCACGCCGCGGAAGCGTTCGCCGGCGTCAGCGCTGAACAGATCCGAGTCGCCGAGCAAAATGCCGGTGAACACCAGCGCCATCGCCAGCGTAAGACGGTAGAGGTTGAAGTAGTCGAGGCTCCGCCAGTGCGACGGAAAATAGCCGGGCGTAGCCGGACGCGGCACGGAAGGCGCCGCGGTATTCATTTCTTGCCGAGTTGCTTGTGCTCCGGCGTGCAGAAAAAATCGCCGCCGGAATAGATCGCCTCGCTTCGTGGCAGATTAACGCCGCAGTGGGCACATTTGACCATGTTCTCCACCGCTTTTTCGCCGGTCCGTGCAGAGGGCTTGTTGAGCGAGCGCTGGTAATTGCGGATAAGGGCCCACACCACAAAACCGACCACAATCAGCAACAGAATCTTGACCACGTATGCCCCCACGAAAATGCCGTCCAGCATAGCATGAGGCGGGGCACAAGCAGGCGTTCAGTTTCAGCTTCGACGCCTGCTCTACGACTTTAGTCGTAGAGCAGGCGCACTATGGCTTTGCGCCTTTCAACCCAATACGCTCTCCGCTCTGAATAACGCATGGTTGCCGTGTTTGACGATGCGCTCTTTAGATTCGCCCGCGCGAAATTTTTTTAAATCATCAAAAGGAAATTGGTATGACATCTTTGCGGCGTTCGCAACGCGGTCAGGGGATGACCGAGTACATCATCATCGTTGCGCTCATCGCGGTCGCGGCAATCGCGGTGTATCAATATTTTGGCAGTACGGTCCGCAACCAAACAGCCGCGATCGCGCAAGAGCTGGCGGGAAGTGACGGCACCGCCGCTAAGACCAAAGCACAAGCAAGCGCTACGGCCGGCGCCGCCAAGGCCGCTACCAAGGAAACACTCGATACCTATACAAATAACAAAGCGGAATGATCAGGCCGTCGCGCCTCCACCCGGATGGGCGGTGGCTCATGCAGATGAAGCATTATTCCCAACGTGGGCAGGCCTTACCCTTGGCCCTTGTCCTACTGTCCGCTGTGGCAGCGACCGTGTTTTTCATGTTCAACAGCGGTCAACTGGTGCAGGAAAAGATCCGCCTGACCAATACCGCGGACGCGGTGGCGTATAGCGCGGGCGTCTACGAGGCACGCGTTTTGAATTATGACGCCTACACCAACCGCGCCATCATCGCCAATGAAATAGCGATCGGGCAAGCCGTCGGCCTGGCGTCTTGGGCGAAGTATGCAGGAACCGCAGCGGACAACATTTCGCCCTACATGTACCTCATTCCGTATGTGGGGGCGGCCATAGCAAATGCGCTGGAAGAGGTAAGGGATGCAATGGACCTGTATGCGCCGTTGCTCGCGTATACGGTGCCTTTGCACGACGCAGCTATCAATTCGCTTGCCGCCTCGCAGCTCGCCGTGCATGGACCGGGCGACGCGACCGTTTTGGCCAGCCGCAAAGCCGTCATGGATGCAGTGGCCAAAAAGAACGATCCGGATGCCAAAGTTGATCTTATCCCGCTCAAAGACAACTTCTGGGGATTCACCGAGAGATACACCGATAAGAAGCGCACCCGCATGGGGCAAGTGGTTAGCGACGGCCGCGATGCCTTTTTAAAAAGCAGGAATTGGAATTTTGGTCTGGTCATCTTATGCACCGGGGTGCAGTTGCGGAAACGAGGCAGCACGGAGCTGATTGATTTGACCGAGGGATGGAAATCCATGGATACCCTCTCCGCACATGCGTACTCGCTTAAGATCAAGTGGTCAGGCGTCAAGTGCAAGCACCGCGAGACCGCCCTCGGCTATGGAACGGCCTTTTCCGAAGACGATCTTGACGACGCTGGTCACGGCTACGCGGGTTCGCGAAGCACCAATCCCAACGCCAGCGTCAAGGCGGATTCAGACGAAGGCATTGCCAATGGTTTCGATCCTGCGCCTTACAGCATTGGCGGGGGGGCTATTCCTGCGTTTCACGAGCTTTCGGAAAGCGTCTTGAAACAGGACGATCCCCGAACGCAAATCACTATCCGGGTCACGAAGAGCAGTGCCAAACAACGCTACTCGGGCGGCAACAGCATAATCAAACCTAGCGGCAGCCTGGACTTGTATCAGGGCGACCACGCCAGCGGGGTAAGCGCTTCTATTGCGCGAGCAGAGGTTTATTTCGACCGTCCTGACGGCCCTTCACCGCTTTTTCCTGGGAAAGCGGAGAAGGGCAGCTTGTTCAATCCCTATTGGCAAGTGCGCCTTGTGTCGGTCTCCGCGGCTGAGCGTGCCTTGGCTCAACTCAAACAGGGACGCGCCCTCCCATGAGCATTCACACAATCACCGTGAGAAAACTGATAACCCGTTTCCTGGCGGCCTGCTGTCTGGTTGCGACGCAGGCAACCGAGTTAGCGCTGGCAAAAGACGACGGCACCATCGTCGGCATTCATGTCCAGCGGAAGGGAGATAGCCCGCACTTCAAGAAGCTGGCGAAAGAATCGGTTGACGTACTGAAAGCTACCTGCACGAGCCAGAGGCAAATGTGCCAGCACCTCATTGCAGATCCGGCTGCCTCCCCGAAAGTGAAAGCTCGGTGCGCGGCAGTGTTGGCGGCGGGCGAGTTTCGACTTGCCGGCGGGTCGCTCGAGGATGTCGGGCGGCGAACGACCGACGAATATTTCGTACCCCGACGATCCTGGTCCGCCAAAATCACGCGAGAGACTGTTCTGCGTCAATCAGGGTTTTGCAAAGCGGAAGCGGCGAATTTCACCAAGCACGAAATCCGGCATTACACGGCTGGCGGCTACACCCGTTACGAGTTGCATGATTCCGAAAAAAAAGGTCGCCACTGGATACGTACCGAGCACGCAGTCGACCCTCAAGTGCTCCCTGTGCTGGCTGCGGCATTTTTGGCACCCGGCAAGATCAGCATGTCGCCCCTGATGGGGCACGAGACCTACATTCCTGGTATCACGTGCGAAGTTAGACAAGTCTCACTGGGCGATGCGACGACCTCTACCTCGTGTCTATATCAAACCGGCCTGTCGTTTCCGGCCGCACTGCGGATAGCCGGCGATTTTGTTTCCGGCGGGCAGGTGATGTGGGAGGAGAAAGCCGTTGCGTACGAGGGTCACGCCGTTTTCCCCGTCAACCAATTCCTGCCGCCCGCGCGAGACAAGGTGATAAGCGAGCGCGGGTCGGGACGCTCATCAGATAACTCGACACAAAGATGGTGCGCACGGCAAAAGAAAGAAACGGGCGTTGATCCTTGCGTAGAAAAATCCGGCGATGATTGAGACAGGGCGGTTACGCACCCACCAGACCGGCCAGTCCACCGTCGAATTCGTGGTGCTGTCCCTGATCGTGGTGCCCTTGCTGCTCATCGTTCCATTGCTGGGCAAGTACATGGACATTGCGCAAACTACGGCAAAGGCAAGCCGCTACACCGCGTTCGAAGGCACTGTCCGCCACTCATCCAGTGCGGCTGGCTGGAAATCAGATGGCGAACTGGCAACCGAAGTTCGCAGGCGGTTTTTCAGCAACAGTGATGCGCCCATCAAGACCAATGACGTCGCGGGCGATTTCAATGCCCACCGCAATACGGTGTGGTTCGACCATCGCGGCAAGCCGCTTTTGCCAAAGTTCGTGGACAACGTCGGCGTGGAGACAACCCGCGAATCCATGTCTCAGCCCTTTGGCGCGTTTCACGCCGCTTCCCTAGGCTTGCCGCAGAACAATCTCTACACCGGACTGGTCAATGTCGCCGTGGCGAATATTGCCGCCTTAGAACCATTCGACACGCTTGATTTGTCGATCAGTCGTTCGACAACCCTGTTGGTCGACCCCTGGGCGGCGCAGGGACCGGCTTCGATCAAAAGCAGAATCAGAAATAACGGGTCGGATCCGCTGGGGCTGTTTCCGTACAAACCGCTCGAGGCTCTGGGAAGCAACCCGGTCGTGGGTCTGGCGCTCACGTTGTTTGAATTTGGCGCTAGCCCGCCAAAAATTGGCTTGGTCGACCCCGACCGCGTGCCGGCTGATCGCGTACTGGATGTCTACCCATGAATCCGGGGTCAGCGGCTCTGGCTGCAGTGCTTTGTGCGTCGACGGGCTGGGCCGGCTGGCCGGGACTCCCATTGCCACCCGGTTCCAGGGCCGAGTCTATTGGAGAGCAAATTCGCTTGAATGGTGCCCCGGTGCGCATGCTGCGAGTGCTGAGCGACGACAAACCGAAAGCAGTCATCCAGTTTTATCGTGAAGCACTGGGCGCCCGTCGCGCGGAGGAGAAATTGCCGGATGGCCTTTTGTTCGCCCAGGGACGCGGCGATTATTTCCTAACCGTTCGGGTCAAGGTTCTGGCCCCGTCGTTCACCGAAACGCTGATCTCGGTAAGCGATGCGCGCGGCGCAAAAAATGCCGCCAATCGGCCCTTGGGTTTTCCGCTTCCTGCCGACACACAAGTTCTGTCCGACATGGAATCAACCGACGCCGGGAAGGTTTCACGGCAGTTGGTACTCATGAACAACCAGTCCGTTTATGCCAATGCCGTTTCCCTCACCAAGGCCTTGCAGGAACGGGGTTATGAACTCCAGTCCGGTGACACGCAGAACTTCGAGTCGGGTCGTGTCCTCATGTTCGGCGGTGCAAACCGTGAGGCCCGCTTGGTGGTGATCCGGGGGGACGGCACCAGCAATGTTGTCCTGACAACGGTGCGAATGCCATGACCATGCCGTCAAGAAGCGCGCAATCGGGTCAGTCCATGACCGAGTATCTGGTGGCCATGCTGGTCGTCATGATGATGATCGGTGTCAGCTTTTCGGGCGAGTCTTCGGTCATCGATCTCTTTCTCGCTGCGGTCAAAACCGCTTTCGACAGACAAAGCGGTTTCATCTCTCTCCCTCTTTAAAAGTTTCGAACCATGGCTTTCAAAATCAACAAAAACTGGGTTGTTCTTTCCGCCGCTTTGGGCGTAGGCGGGCTGGCTGCCTACGGAGCCAAAAACTACCTCAGTGGCCAGGTGGCAGAGATCGAAGCGCGGGAAAAAAACAAGGCCATGGTTCAAGTAGTCGTGGCCAAGTCCGATTTGCCAAAAGGCAGCCCGCTCACAGCGGAGACGTTCGCTGTGCGAGCCATCCCGAAAGAATGGGGACACTCCGGCGCAATTACGCCCGAGCAGTTTGGCCGGGCCGAAGGTTCCTTGCTCGCATATCCTGCCCACTCGGGCGAGCCGGTGATCTGGGCACAGCTTGAAGGGCCGCGCGCGTCGACCTTCTCCGCACGACTGACCTCGGGGCGCCGGGCCGTCACCGTGCCTGTGGATGAAATCAGTTCCCTCTCCGGCATGGTCGAACCTGGCGACCTGATCGACATCGTGGTCTCCATCACACACGACAAACAGAATTTCACCTTCACCTTGCTGCAGAGTGTCGCCGTCCTGGCCACGGGCACAAAATCGTCGCAGCAGGAGAAAGACTCGGAAGGCCCCAATCGCACGTTCACCACCATCACGCTGGATACCAGCCCGGAGGATGCGAAGCGCGTCATTGCAGCGCGCGAAATTGGCCGCGTAACAGCTCTGCTGCGCGCGCCGAACGACAACAGCAGCGTTTCAAAGACACGTTCGGAAGCATTGACGCTGCTCGGCCTTGCCACAGGCCTTGGTACCACCAGCAGTTCCGTCCCGGTGATCTACGGCGGCGGGCCAATCACAGAGGGACAACGAATGAATATGCGCGTCCGTGCCGGGGATGACGGCTTCGCGCCGGGCAGACAACACTAAAACTGTCGGCAGCAAGACTACGACGGCCGCGCTTCGGTTCGCGCCGCTCGATGCAGGCCATCTGCGAGTCGAACATAAAAATATCAGGGAGTGCAATTTGAAATGTATCGCCATTAGAGCGGGCCAGAGTCTGGCCCTGACCGTATTGACCTTGTCGGTCCATGCCGAGGGGGCCCCGGCGCTAGCGCCTGTTCCTGGCCCGGCGGTTGTGGGCACCCAGCCAGTCGCTTTCAGCGAGGTGGCGGCGAATGGGTCAGTTGAAACAAATATGACGCCGCCGAGCGGTAAGCCGCGCGCGTTGCGCAACAAAACGACCGAGTCCCGGCTCGCACCGGATACGGGTTTCGCCGGAGAAATCGAAATGTTCGTTGGTGAGACGCGCGTTATCGCCGAGCCCAACGCCGGGCGCCTGGCGGTAGGCAACGGCAAGGCGCTTTCCGCTGCGGTTTTGGACGACAGGGAAATCCTGCTCATAGCCAACGAGGCCGACGTGTCGTCCCTCCATGTCTGGACCCGTAACGGCCGCAACCGGCGACTCAAGGTCAACATCATGCCGGGCGACACAGCCCGCATCACAGGGGAGATCGCCGCCTTTCTCGCAACCATCCCCCATACCAAAGCAGCCGTTATCGGCAACAAGGTGATTGTGGAAGGTGACACGCTTTCCGACCGTGACCTTGGGAAAATAGAGGAACTGGCCAGACGGTATCCGCAGATCATTAATTTCACCAACCGAATTGGGTGGGAAAAGATGATCGTGATGGACGTCAAGGTGGTCGAGTTCCCGATCACCGCGCTCAGGGAAATCGGACTCAAGTGGGGCGCGACCGGCGGCATCGCCATCGGCGGCGTGTGGCAGCCGGTCCGGCGCGGCGATACCTCGCCCTATCAGATCAATCTCATCAGTGGGCAAAACAATCCTGCACCGATAACCGGTAATCCAAATAGCCCCTTGCAGGGCATTCCACTCACCTCCAGTTTCACTGGGTTATCCATGCTCAACATGGGCCTGAACGCCCAGCTCAACCTGATGGAGCAAAGCGGCACCGCCGTCATTCTCGCCCAGCCCACGCTTTCTGCGCGCAGCGGTTCGAAGGCCACCTTCCTTGCCGGCGGCGAATTCCCCTATTCGGTCAGCAACGTCAACGGCACGACCATCCTGTTCAAGCCCTACGGAATTCGCCTGGACATCGAGCCGCGCGTTGATCACAACGGCGTGATTAGGGCCAAGATACTGAGCGAGGTCAGCGACATTGATACGTCGATCAGCACCGTCAGCGGCCCCGCGCTGCGCACGCGCAAGACCGAGACCGAGTTCAATGTCATGGAAGGCGGGACCATCGTCTTAAGCGGTCTGCTCAAGCGGGATGCCAGCACTTCGCTCGACAAGGTTCCCTTTCTCGGCGACATCCCCGTGATGGGCGCTTTGTTCCGTTCGAAACGCTTTCAGAACAACGAAACCGAACTCGTAGTGTTCGTCACGCCGATGGCGGTTGACAGGAATACGTTTACCCAAGAGGGAAGCATGGCCCAGGCCTCTGCGCGCTTGCAGCAAACGGCTCGCATTTCTCCGCCGGACTTGGCCGCCGTGCCCGGTTTCCCCGCGCGGCCCCCCTCGACCTGGAGCGATCCGGAGTAGCCGCGAGCGAAGACAGACATGTTTCTAGTCAACATCACCGACCCCGATAAAAAGCAGCGCCTGGAGCGCATCGAGGACACGCACGCCATGATCGGCAAAGGCCGGGAGTGTCCTGTCCGCTTGTCCGGTTGGCGCATCGGGCGCGAACACGCCCGCATCTTCCGCACCACGAGTGGTCTGTTCATCCAGGACCTCGGCCAGTTTGCCGGCACCTGGGTCAACGGCAGTCGCATCGAGCAGCATGGCCCGCTTGGCCCGGAGGATGAGATCGTCCTCGGCCCCTACCTGCTCAAGGTGGATGACCAGCTTGTTGCCAGCGCACACGACTTGACGCCGGCACCGGCCTCCGTCCACGCGCCCGTCCTGGCGTCCGGCATCCAGCCTGCCACTCCGTCGCCCGAGCCCTCGCCTCACCATTTTTGGCGACGCCGTATCCACGAACAACTGCTTGACGCCGTCAATCTACGTCGGCGGGATTTAATGCGTATGGAAGACACGGAACTGCGCGTCGAGACTGAAGCGCTTATCCGCGAGATCATCGGGCAGGAGTCAGCCTTGCCGGACGCCATCAACCGCGAGAACCTGGTGCGTGACGTCCTCAACGAAGCGGTGGGCTTGGGGCCGCTGGAAGAGCTGCTGACCGACGACAGCATCACCGAGATCATGGTGAACCGTTTCGATGAAATCTATCTCGAACGCGCCGGTCGTCTTGAACGCCACCCCTCGATCTTCACTAGCGACCGGGCGGTGCTCGGTGTCATCGAGCGCATCGTCGCGCCGCTGGGTCGCCGCATTGACGAATCATCGCCCATGGTCGATGCGCGCCTTAAGGACGGCTCGCGAGTCAACGCCGTCATTCCACCGCTGGCGCTCAAAGGACCTGCACTCACCATCCGCAAATTCTCCCGTCGCGCGCTCACCGCCGACGACCTGATCGGCTTTTCCGCAGTTAGCGCCGACATGGCCGATTTCATGCGCACGGCCGTTTTGCATCGTAAAAACATCATCATTTCCGGCGGCACTGGATCGGGGAAGACCACGCTGCTCAATGTCCTGTCCAATTTCATCCCCGATGGCGAGCGCATCATTACTATCGAAGATGCCGCCGAATTCCACTCTGACCTGCGGAACCTGCTGAGTGGGATTCGTGCCCGCTGCGGCGCCGTCGGCAGCTGCGGGCGA
>OEPS010000856.1_pt1 | contig 10285 bp, 9 predicted proteins | sample 1539411 | NCBI WGS metagenome assembly OEPS01 (sample SAMN02671747, study PRJEB22543) | soil metagenome | biome: bacteria | place: China:Hunan Province, Lengshuijiang City | collected 2012-10-15 | depth 0.08m m | reverse complement strand
AAATACTCCTGCACCATAATCAACCATGTTTTGTGAACTTGTAGCCGCAGTTAATATTGCTTCATGTGTTGTTAAAGATTGACTAAAACGACCATCTTGGATATAGAACATTTACGAACCCCATTTCGATAATTTTTTGGGACTTATGTTCTAATTTTATTTACACATGAAAATTCTGTCAATTAGATTTACTCATTTTACCAAACCGATAAATAAAAAACCTCATTTACTTATGGTACGGTTCCCCCCGATTAATCCGAAACGCTCGGTAAATCTGTTCCACGAGTATTAGTCTCATCAACTGGTGGGGGAAGGTCATCCGTGAAAAAGATAGCTGCTCATTCGATCGTTTGATGACTTCCTCACTTAAGCCCAATGACCCGCCAATTACAAAGGCAATTTTACTTTTTCCATAGGTAGCCAGTTTATCTAATGAATCAGCCAGTTCTTCGGACGATCCTAATTTTCCTTGAATCGCTAAGGCAATGACATATGTATCCTGGCTGATCTTTGCTAATATCCGTTCCCCTTCTTTTTGCTTTACCTGGATCATTTCTAACCCACTTAATTCTTCGGGTGCCTTTTCATCAGATACTTCGATGACATCGACCTTTGCATACGCAGTTAGTCGCTTTAAATATTCCTCAATACCCTGTTTTAAATATTTCTCTTTCAATTTACCAACCGTAATAATTGAGATATTCACAATCCACAACCCTTTTCAACTTGATTACAAACAGCTTACAAACAAGTTATCCACAGAAGTTATCCACATATTCACAATTTTTATCCACATCTTGTATGGAATCACTTGTTCGCCACCATATATGTTGCTGGATTTTGACAATATTCACAGCTTGTTGATAAGTTATCCCCATCTATTTTTGATAATACCGGAAATGTCATAAATTCATCCACAATGTCATCTAAGGCAATATCCACATGCTCTTCACAGCTATAAATCATTTTTTAGTTCAACCTTTCTATACATATTCGTTAATGTTATTGTTTGCTTTAAAACATCCTGTCATACGAGCGGATACTGTAACTTATACATAATAACATAGAAAAAAACAGGAAAGTGAAATCTTCACCTTCCTGCTAATTATAGAGCATCATTGAGTTGTATCTCCTGTTAATGTTAATCTGGTTTGTTTCAATTTACCACTACGGTAATATTTAATCTTCATTTGCTCGCCAATTTTCTTTTTCTGATACAAGTGTTTTCGGAGGTCGATGACGTCGTTAATTTTTTCTCCGTCCATCTCTACAATAACATCTAACTCTTTCATTCCAGCTTGAGCTGCGGGTGAATTCGGAATGACTTGTCGTAAAGCAACCCCATAATTAATATTTCGAGGCAGTTTCAATGCCTCTTCTTGATAGTAGGCTGGAATTTCAGAGACTGATTTCAAATCGACTCCCATGTATGGACGTTTAACTGTACCAAACTTTTCAAGGTCGTCAATGATTGGGCGTGCGGAGTTGATTGGAATTGATAAACCGATTCCTTCAACCGCATTTTGAGCAATTTTCATCGAGTTAATTCCAATTAGCTGGCCGGCAATATTAATTAAGGCACCGCCGCTGTTTCCAGGATTGATCGCTGCATCGGTTTGTAGTACTTCTGCATTCCAGTCAATTAATCCATCCTGATTAATATCAACGGGAATGGTCCGCTTCAGTCCAGAGATAATTCCTTGTGTGACCGACCCCGAAAAGGTAGCACCAAGCGGGTTCCCGATTGCGATTACAGGTTCACCCATTTTTAAGCTATCAGAATCACCGAATTCAGCAACCTTTTTAATCTTATTTGCATCGACTTCAAGCACGGCCAAATCAGTCCAAACATCACTGCCGAGTAGTTTTGCTGGGATCTTTGTGCCGTCACTAAAGCTTACTTCCAGCTTTGTCGCCCCTTCCACGACATGATGGTTGGTGACAACAAAGGCCTTACCTCCAGCCTTCTTATAGACAACACCTGACCCCGTACCAGCAGCCTCTTCCCCTGATGAACCTGCTTCTTCGTCTGACCAAAAACTCGAGGACTGAATGTTGTTGATACCGACAACTGCATCTGCAGCTTTTTCAACTGCTTTTGTTGTATTGGTATTCACATCATAGGCAATCTTCTTTTGGATAACATTCTGGTTATCATTGGTAGTTGATTCAACTGCAGTATTTTCGTTTGTTTCAACTTGGTAGGGAAGAATCCCACGATTGGATAGGGCCGGAATAGCTATGATAACTAAAATTGCACCAAGTATCACACCAACGACACTTGCGAAAAAAATTCCAGCTTTGTTTCCTTTCTGTTCCCTGAAGCGGTTTTGTGAATGATCATCATAATAACCCACTTTGCACCATTCCTCACTTTCCGAAAAGATTGCTACCGTTTATTTTGGCTTATACTTACAATTATACTCATTCAACTTGAAATTACTAAATAATTACCTTGCGTTAATCAAAACTTACGGCTTTGTTCATAGTTTTTTCATAAATTATTTGCTTTGTTAAACTTGTCTGTTGATTTCCGCTCCAGGGGCTTCGCTTTCCGCGGGCGGCTCGGTGAGCCTCCTCGGCGAGTTCCTCGCCTGCGGGGTCTCACCTGCCCCGTGCTCCCGCAGGAGTCTCGCCCCTTCCACTCCAATCAACAATGAGCTTTAATAAATAAAAAAAGAACGAAGTGCCTGTAAATTAGGCTCTTCATTCTTTTAAAATACGCTACACGGCCGTTAATGCTGTTGGGATTTTCGGGTCGGTATCATAAAGCCCGAATTGTTCGCCTACAATTAGCCCTCGCTCCTGGAGCGTCTGGGTTACGGCCATTTTGGCTAAGTCCTTCATGTTATTGTCCATGCTTAAATGGGCAAGGTAAATCCGCTTTGTCTGGTCGCCTACTACATCGCTCATGGCGAAGGCTGCGTCCTCATTAGAAACATGGCCAACATCACTTAAAATCCTTCGTTTAATGTTCCATGGATATCTGCCCATCCGCAGCATTTGAACATCATGGTTGGATTCAAAAATATACACGTCGGCATTGGAGATGGTTCCTTTCATCCTGTCACTTACATAACCTGTATCAGTAATTAAGACAAGTTTCTTCCCTCCATGATGGAAAACGTAAAACATCGGTTCCGCTGCATCATGTGATACCCCGAAGGATTCAATATCAACGGCACCAAAGCTCTTCACGGTTTCCATATTGAAAACAAACTTTTGCTCTGTTGGAATGGCACCGACATTGTGTTCCATCGCCCACCAGGTTTTTTCATTCGCATAGACTGGCAAGTGATACTTACGAGCGAGAATCCCTATTCCTTTAATATGGTCACTATGTTCATGGGTAACAAATATCCCGGAAAGCTTGCTAATATCACGATCAATTTGACTGAACAGCGACTCCATTTGCTTCCCGCTAAACCCGGCATCCACTAGAAACGAATGTTCATCTGACTCCACATAAAGAGCGTTCCCCGTACTCCCGCTTGCAAGAATGCTATAACTTAAAGACATACTATTTCACTCCACTTTACTATTTTCGTCGCTGTTAAATTGGATAATCTGCCCTTCAAATGCGTTCACAAACAAGCTCTCCTTGCCATTGACCTCAAAACGCCACGTTGGCGCCAAAACTTGGGAGGCAGCCAACTGAATAAGCGTGGAGTAGCCCAGTTCTATCCTCGTAATGTGGCTCTTTGACTTCAACATCCCTTTCTGGTGCAAAGTTTCAATCGCCTTTAACGGCTGAAGGATTTCTTCCTTAGCTGTTAACTTTTCCATTTCCTCCAGAAGGGTTTGTTCATATGACACAATTTGATTCTTTTCATCTAATTTAAAGGTAATCATCCCATTAATATTTTTATATAAAGGGTAATTCTCTGATTGTTGATAGTAAGTGATCGTTTCATCCTTATCACTTTTCTCACCAAATTGGTAATCCTCACCATTAAGAACATTTTTATTTAAAAAGGCAGACAGCTCGGCTGGTTCAAACTTAGCCGTTAACTGCAAGGGCTTTTCTAAAATGGCATGAAGAGTGGTTGTCCCTGCTCCTCTAATCATCACAGGCTCGCCCTTCAGCTTATCAATATCCACCTTAGTAAACACCTTGGGCTTGGCACTAAGATACTGAGCTTGAATGGGATCCTTAGGAAGATCCTTATACGTGATCTCATCCGCCTTCAGTTTTTCTTCAAACGAGGCTTCCGTAATGACCTCATATTTATTAGCATCACGGATTTTCATAAATTGAAATAAGAGATAAACATCTAAAATTAAAAACGTGATGATAAAAATCGTTTTTATCTTACTCCAATCCATGCTGCAAACCTCCTAAGTCTTCCATCGTAATCTGTCCCCAGGTTTTGCCATAGCGATAGAACCAGGCAGGTTCTAAAACGATTAGCTTATTCTCGTCGGTATCCCTTTCCAGAGAATAGCCCAGGACCATTTCCTCAAGAAGGCTCGGCTTAAAGTTCTTTTTGTTCTGGATAAATTTCAGTGCATCATGTCCTGATGGGCGAGTTACCTTTTTCATTTCAGTGGTTAGCGGAAGCTCTAATGCAATGTTTGGCCGAATATATTTATTGATTTCATCTCGACCCCACACCTCACTAATTTCAGAAATTCCATTACCGTTAAAGACGGGATAGCCCTCCGTGTTATATAAACGAAAGGTAACGGAGTGCGTAAATTCATTTTTATAAACATAACGATATGGGTCTGTCCAGCCGCCATGCTCATTCACAAAGTCAATGCTTCGTTTGACTAAATCATAAGAACTGTTGACATAATTCTCCTCAACCGTAGGATTGACATAGCGAAGGACATTGCTTTCAAAGTTGACCGTCATTTTACTAGAATCGCTCGTATACTCCTCAACTGGAGGCACCGAGCTTTTTTGTACAAAACTAGGGTCGCTGAACAGGGCATCTTTGAATTCCTCTGAATCAAGAGTAACGGGCAAATACTTATAAGTCGTCATTTCAGTTTCAGTTTCCGGCAGGAAAATCGTCCGCCATTCTGAAGCTTCATAAGCAAAATAGCGTGGGTAATTCGCTGCCTTCTTATAATAATCACGTATAAATTCAGTTAAATTCGCTGAGGAAACGTGGCTAATATACACTTGCTGGTCTTCCGTGGACACAAAATAAACAATCCCGTTTTCCTTGTCTGAATTCCCCACATTAATAATGATTCGATTAAAGTTGAAGGAAGGTATTTTTTTCGCTTCTATATTTAAGACACTGCGGTATAATTCAATCGGTACTTCTCCCGGGAAAATAATTTCAGTGCTGCCGCTCCCATGGGTTAAATCCTTGATATTTCTCACTTCACTTGTATACCTTTTTACATCAAAAAAGGCCCATCTGCTTAATTCCTTACTTATCTTTTCGATTTCGTCCGTGTTGTTCGTACCGTAATGCTGACCTTTTACATGATAAAATACCTGATCAGGTCGAATAATTTTTTGAACCTCTTGTTTTTCACTGACTGTAACTTCTTTTACATAGCTGCCATTTTCCATCGTTTTATAATTGGGCTGGTAGGTCCAAAGACTCCATGTTAAAAGAATACTAACTAAGACTAAAAATGTTAAAATCCCTGATTTAATATTTTCGTATCTCATGACCATTCATCCTCTTCAGAACGTTCATAGGGGAGTGAAAAGGAAATCTTTGTACCTTTTCCTTCCTCACTGGTTGCCCAGATTGCTCCGCCATGAGCATTAACCATTTCTTTTGCAATGGCCAGACCTAGTCCCGTACCGCCTAATTTCCTTGCTCTCGCTTTATCAACTCGATAAAAACGGTCAAAGATTTTCCCAATATTCTCTTTCGGAATTCCCACGCCTTGGTCACTTACGCTGACAATAATTTTATCATCCTTTTCTTTAATCGAAAAAGTAACCTGTCCGCCTTCCGGTGAATACTTTAAGGCATTGGAAATAATATTGTATAGGACCTGCGTCATCTTATCTTCATCTACTTCAACAAATATTGCATGGTTTGGAAGCTTTCGTTTGAAGGTAACGTTTTGTTCCTTCGACATTTCCAACCGATCAATGATGCGATTATAGAAATCCACAAAGTTTACCCACTCGATCGTTAACCTGTAATCCGTACTATCCATTTTTGAAAGCTGGAGCAGGTCATTGACAAGACGGATCATTCTTTCCGTTTCGGTCCGCGTCACTTCTAAGAAATTCGGGGCAATCTCCTCATCGCGCCATGCTCCATCAGCTAAAGCTTCTAAGTAACTCCTCATCGTCGTTAGCGGGGTCCGCAGTTCATGGGATACATTGGCGACGAACTCTCTGCGTTCCGCCTCAATTTTTTCCTGATCCGTGATATCATGCAACACGGCAATGAGCCCATTAACAAAGCCCGTCTCTTTTTGAATCACAGAGAAGTTAGCACGCAGGAAAAAGCGCTCTGTTTTGGTACTGTAATCTAAAATGATCGAATCCTTTTCCTCTAATAAATCTTCAAAGGAATTGGTATCATCCAAATCTAATAAGGATACGATGGGCTGAGTCAGCACTGTTTCACGTGAAACATTCAGCATTTCTGCCGCCGGTTCATTGATTAAAATAACCCGGCCTTTTCGGTCGGTGGCAATGACTCCATCCGTCATATAAGACAAAACAGAGGATAGCTTTCTGCGTTCCCCTTCAGTCATCGCTTGTGCTTCCTGGAGCTTTTTCGTTAAATTATTAAATGTAACGGCCAGTGTCCCAAGTTCATCATTGCCGTATACTTTTACTTTTCTTGAAAAATTACCTTTGGTCATTGCAATGGCCTGCTTCTTCATATCGGCAATCGGCCTTGTGATGGTCTGTGCCAATAATATCCCTAATATGGCTGTAATCGATAAGGCAATCGCTGTCCCTGTTGCAAAAATTCCATTGATGGTTTTCATTTGTTCAAAAACATTCTCAATTTTCGCCACCAAATAAATGGCACCAATGACCTTCTTACCCGATTTAATTGGGGTAGAGAGGACCCAAATCCGATGTCCTGTTTGTTCATCAATATTAATAGAACTTTGGTCCTCTTCTAAAACCATGGATTGCTTCACCTGGAGTTTGGTTGTCCGTTGACCGACCACCCCTTGATTGCTGGGATGAGAAGTACCAAGTATTTTAAGAGATCTATTTTCAATCACCTGAACCTCAGAAATATCACCTGCATCAAAGTCTCTAAGGATTCCTTTAATATCTTCTTCGAGTGTTGGATCTTCAGGCGTTCTCTCCTTCTCCATTTCCTCAACAATATTATAGGCAAGCAAATCAACCCGTTGTTTTAACGACGTTTGGAAGTTTGTCCGCAGTGTTTCTTCGAGCTGTTTGACAAAATAAACGCCGATAATTTGCATGGCGACTAGAATAAGAAGGACATAGATGATAACGAATTTTACGTGTAAAGAGCGAAAGAAACCAACCTTTCTCATTCCTCTTACTCCTGTTCAGGATTCCGCAAATAGTATCCAACCCCGCGGCGTGTGACAATCCACGTTGGATGACTAGGGCTATCCTCAATTTTTTCCCGCAATCTTCTTACGGTTACATCAACCGTCCTTACATCGCCGTAGTAATCGTAACCCCATACGGTTTGCAGGAGGTGTTCCCTCGTCATAACCTGTCCAATATGCTTTGCTAAATAGAAAAGCAGTTCAAATTCACGGTGCGTAAGCTCAATCGTCTCCCCGCGTTTTGAAACGACATATGCATCCGGATGGATGGTCAGTGAACCAATTTCTATTTCATTGGTTTCATTCTCTGCATCCGGTTGCGATAGAATCTGCTGGTGGCGCCGTAAATTCGCTTTTACGCGTGCAATTAATTCTCTTGTACTAAACGGTTTCGTTACATAATCATCTGCACCGAGTTCGAGTCCAAGGACCTTATCAATTTCAGAATCCTTTGCTGTCAGCATAATAATCGGCATTTCATACTTTTTACGGACTTCACGGCATACTTCCATTCCGTCACGTAAGGGAAGCATAATATCTAGGAGGATTAAGTCGGGTTGTATTTCATCTACCAACTGAATGGCTTCATTTCCATCATAAGCACAATAGACAATGTATCCTTCTTTTTTTAAGTTGAACTGGAGAATATCTGCAATTGGCTTTTCATCATCCACAACAAGAATTTTCTTTTCCATACCATCTCTCCTTATCAGTAAGTCAATCTCATCTATTTAATTAAATACTACTAGAAGTCATAACTGTACTAGTTTACTGTATCATGTTATTCGTATAAATTCACCTAAAAGCAGCAATTGGCAGTATTGTAATTACAATATTTTCTATTTATAAAAAATAGAATGTGTGAAGGTAATTGTTGATATTACAACCAAGTTGATTGGAGCGGAAGGCGCGAAGACTCCTGCGGGAGGACGGGGCTGGGGAGACCCCGCAGGCGCTAGCGCCGAGGAGGCTTCCCGGACCGCCCGCGGAAAGCGAAGCGCCTGGAGTGGAAATCAACGGCCAAGGTTCCAAATCCTAAAAATAAGAAAAGTCTCTAGGATCATCTAGAGACTTGCCTTTTATCTTAAATATGAAAGTGGGTTTACCAGGCTGCCGTTTTTGTATACTTCAAAATGCAAGTGTACTCCTGTAGCATCTCCTGTAGCACCCATGATTCCAATGGCAGAACCTTTGGAAACCGTCTGGCCAACCTTTACCTTCAGTGAGGACATATGCCCATATAGCGTACGGTACCCATTGCGATGGTCAATGACAATTTTATTACCATATCCGCCGCCCCAGCCAGCAGAAACAACCACACCATTATCCGCTGCTTTGATCGTTCTATTGCTTGGTCTGGCAATATCAATTCCTTTGTGCATTCTACCCCATCTAGGACCCTGCTTGCTAGAAATATATCCGCCAACAGCCGGCCAAGCAAAGCTTCCTTCACCGCGGGATGGTATTACTTTTGTTCCTTTAATGACAATTTGATCAACAGGCTGTTCAAGGGTCATTACATCTGACTCCACTTTCTGCACTGTGACACCATTTTGCTCAGAAATTTTATACGTTACAGCACGTGAACCAGTTTTCCCCTCTTGCTTTACCTCTGTCTTGCCTTTTAGGAGGGAGGAGTCCTCAACAATTTTATTTTGATAAGGAATCTCTTCCTTTTTATTCACTTCTTTATCAACAATTACTTCGATAAACGGTTTTGGAACGGTAACATTAATTTTTTGACCAATCTTTAAGAGTGTATCCTCGGTTAGGCTCGGATTGATCGCTAAGATTTCCGCAATCTTTAAGTTGTGATTTTGGGCAATTGTTTCTAGGACATCACCGTTTTGAATCACATAGTCCTTTTCTTCTATTGTACCTTTTTGTAAAAAGGATACGGCTTTTTTAGCTGTTAAAATCTTTTCTGGAACAATCGTTTCTACAGAAAATGAAACATCTTTTGATAATCGAACATCCAATAAACGAGATTCATTTTCCTTTAATGCTGGCAGTGATGAATTAGATGAATCTTTTCTAGCCTTAAGTTCTGCTAATTGTTCCTCAGGTACATATTGATGGATCAACCTCTTCATTACTTCTTCAGCTGTTTTTTGATTATCAACATAAACAATGGGCTTACCATCGATGATGATCGCTGCTGCCTCTGTTTGAAGTTGAAATATACTCTTCATTGTTTGGACTGTTTCTTGGTCATTTGCAGCAGATGGAAACACTTGATATGGAATGTATTGCATTTGTTGACTGATATTATTCGTGTTATCGACCTTTTCAGCAATTATTTTATTGATTACAGCCTTATCTACAACATTTCCTATATATGTACCATCAAGGTATACTTCATAATCCTTGGTTGATTTGGATGTGTCAGCAAATGCAACCGGACCATTACTAAAGGCAATAAGCGATGAAGCCATTGTCGTTGCAATCGTTGTTTTGAGTAATAACTTTTTCGTTTGTGATATCTTATTTAAGAATAACATTTTTCCTCCCTAAACCACGGTAAAACCCTCTTAATCTAGTGTATAAACTACTAAAGATTTCCCAGTATTTTAGACCTTCTCTACTTTACCATAATTTTTTGCCAATAGATTAGTAGTCTTCATAATGTAACAGAATTGTATAATTACTGACATCACTCTACATTTTATGAAATATTCTAAATAAAAATCCCAAAAAAAAAGAAGCCTGCATATATGCAAACTTCTCTTTTTATGGCTCAGGACGGAATCGAACCGCCGACACAAGGATTTTCAGTCCTTTGCTCTACCGACTGAGCTACTGAGCC
>OEPS010000855.1_pt1 | contig 10294 bp, 9 predicted proteins | sample 1539411 | NCBI WGS metagenome assembly OEPS01 (sample SAMN02671747, study PRJEB22543) | soil metagenome | biome: bacteria | place: China:Hunan Province, Lengshuijiang City | collected 2012-10-15 | depth 0.08m m | reverse complement strand
CCGGTCGGCCGACAGCGCGAGGGCGGTGCCGTCGGGCGCCACTCCGGCCAGGCGGGACAGGTAGGCGGGCAGCGGGCTGCTCACCGGCCTCACCTGGCCGCTTCCCGCTGGAGAGCCAGGTAGCCGCGGTCGTCGAGGATCAGGGCGGCGTAGCGCTGACGCCGGCTCCGCGGCTGGCGCAGGATCGTCTCCTCCGGCCAGCCGTACGCCGAGGCGAGGGCGTGGGTCTCCCGGTAGACGCCGGCAAAGGCGTCGCGCAGTTCGGCCAGGGTGTAGGTCACCGGGTCGAAGCGCAGCGCCACCTCCGCCCCGCAGTCCGGGCAGTTCCCGCCGACCAGGCTCTCCATGCTGGGAGCCAGGGCAGCCAGCGCCCGGTTGACCGCCCGGGCTGCCGGAGGCTCCAGCTCGGTCGGGTCCAGGCAGCGCGAGGCCAGCACGGCGGCGGGCTGGGCGCTGTCGCCGGCGGCCAGCAGGTCGGCGACGCTCGGGATCCGGAAGCGCACCGGGGTGCCGGCCAGCTGGTACCAGCCGCCGTCGCCGGCAGCGACGTTGCGCGGCTGGCGCGCCCGATGGTGGGCCAGATAGCTTGCGCTGCTGAAGCTGACGTCGACCCGGGCGGCGCAGTCCGGGACCGGGCAGCGCCCTTCGCTCAGGATGCGGTCCCCGATCCAGGCCCGCCGGAGGCCGAGTGCGACGGCCCCCAGTTGCGCCGCCGCCAGCTCGTCCCAATCCAGTGGGCGACCGGTAACGGTTACGACGCGTTCCGCCAGTGCCACAAGGGCCGGGGCGGGCGCCAGCGGGGTCTCCAGCAGGAACAGCTCGTCGTCGCCCCGCGGCTCCCGCACGTCCAGCGCGCCATCAGCCAGCAGCACGGGCTACTTCTCCGCCGGCTCGGCCAGCGTCAGGTCGCGCTCCCAGCCCTCGTTTTCCAGCTTGATGTGCTCGATGGCCACGGCGTTGGCGCCGGCGTCCAGGTCCGGGACCGCCTGGTACTCCGAGACCCAGCACCGGTGGAGGATCCAACGCAGGACCGGTTGCGCCTCTTCGTTCAGCAGGGTGACGCTGATCTCGCGGCGCAGGTTGGCCAGCGAGGTGGAGGCGGAGCCGTGGTCCAGGACCTGGGCGGCGTTGGCCCAGGTCTCGAAGTCCTTGTCCTGGGTGACGCCCCGCTCGAGCGTGACCGGCTCGTACTTGGTCCGGCCGAGGCCCTTCAGGATGACGGCGTTGCCGGCCTCCTTGTATTCGATGACATCGGAGGAGCGCTTGAGGCCGGTCACCTTCGACACGGCGGCGACCGGCGTGGTGCTGGTGCCGAAGTAGACCAGGAACCGGTAGGTCTTGTACGGGTCGAACCGGTTGATGTTGGCGGGAAAGATTGCCATGCCTTCTCCTTAGGACGGCTGAGGCCGGGGCGGAACCCGGGTTAGCTGGCGCCCTGCCCGGCGAGCTGAGCGATCTGCACGACGACGAACTCCGCAGGCCTGAGCGGCGCGAAGCCGACCAGGATGTTGACGATGCCGTTGGCGACGTCGGCGGGGGTGGTGGTCGTGGCGTCACACTGGACCAGGAAGGCTTGGCTCGGCGTGGTCCCGGCGAAGGCCCCCTGGCGGAACAGGCCGAGCATGAAGGCGCCGACCTCCTGGGTCAGGGCGTTCCACAGTGGCGTGTCGTTCGGCTCGAACACCGCCCAGGTCAAGTTGGCGTAGAGCGACTGTTCCAGGAACAGCGCCATGCGCCGGACGGCGATGTAGCCCCACTGGTCCCTGAGCGCCACGTCGCGGTAGGCCAGGGTCCTTGCGCCGTAGACCACCGGGGGCAGCGACGGGAACTGGCGCAGGCAGTTGATCCCGAGCCCATTCAGGACGCCCTGCTGGGCGTCGGTCATCACGCCGGTCGGGACGACCCCCAGCGTGCCGTTCAGCGCCGTCTCCAGCCCCGCCGGGGACTTCCACACCCCGCGGGCGGCATCTTCCTGGGCGTAGATCCCGGCCACGAAGCCGCTCGGCGGCGCGGTGGACGGGCTGTTGGTGACCGGGTCGGTGGTCTGCAGCCAGGGGTAGTAGATCCCGGCGTTGGTGCTGACCGGCACGGGCAGCAGTGACAGGCCGTCGACCGGCGACTCGGGCGAGGAGGGCGGCGAGCCGGTCGGGAGGGTCCCGGTAGCCGGCGTGTCCACATCCCAGTTGGGCGGCGAGTCCATGATGTAGAACGCCCGCTTCCGCTCGCAGAAGGCCACCCCCTCGGCCAGGACGGCCGGGTCGGTGATCCCGGGGATCACCAGCAGGTTGAAGATCGGCACCTTGTCGAGGGGGTAGTTGTCGGTGAAGACGGCGCCGATCGCCTGCGGGCTGATCGAGCTGTAGGAGACGGGGAGCGGCGCGGCGTAGGTGAACGGGATCGGCGCCCCGGACCCCGGCGGCGAGCCGGAGGTGGGGTAGGAGGCCGGGGTGCTGGAGGGGGCGGTGACGCTCACCAGCGCCGACCCCGACAGCCGGGCCGGGAGGGTGCCGATCACCACCTTGCGGTAGGTCTCCACCTGGGTTCCGTAGCTGATGACGATGTCTGCGGTGTCGTCGGCGGTCGACGTCTTCTGCAAGTTGCTGATAGCCACCTGCATCGGGATGCCGGCGGCCGAGGCGCCCGACCCGGTGCCGACGGGCTCCAGAGCGTTGAGCGTGATCGGCGGCGAGCTCGCGATCGTCGCCGTCGCCGCCACGTAGGTCGGGTCGGTCAGCCCGACGACCCAGGCGGTCGAGCCGCCGTTCAGGAAGAACTGGAAGACCGCCCTGCCGACGTAGTCCGGGAGCCAGGGGCTGTCGAAGAACCCGCCGAAGTTGTTCTGGTAGTCGGCGAAGCTGAACAGCTGGATCGCCGGCGCCGGTGGGGCCGGGGTGCCGCTGGGCTGCGGCGTCTTCAACGGGTGGGTGTAGCCCACGAAGGCGGCGATGGACGTGGGTGCCGGCGTGATCGTGTGCGAGGAGCTCGGCAGCTCCTCGATGTACACCCCTGGGTAGGTCGGTGTGACTGGCATCGGGCCTCCTCGTCTGGCCCGCTCGCCGGGCCGTGCGGGTGCTGCGGGTGCTGCGGGTGCTGCGTGCGGCCCCGGCCGGGACCGCAGGAGGCCCAACGGTAGGCGCCGGCTGTCACCCGCCCGTGTGGCGACCGTGGAATGGGCGTCACGGCGGTGTCACCGCCGGCGCTACGCCTGGACGGCGAGGAATCGATCGTTCTTTGGAACGTGGCGGGTCTATTTGATCCCTCACGTTACAAAGAAGGTCGTTGCAGAGCGCTGAAGCCTTATCCGAGGGCTCCAGGAGGTTCACAGCCCACCAGGCCAGCTCCGAGCCCAGCGTGGGAACAAATTCTCGCGGTTGCAGGGCTGGCGCCCTTTGCAGAACTGAGCGTCATGTGGCAGCCTTAACGGGAACTGGACTAGGGGGTTTGGTCGCTCGTAAACGACAAACGGCGGGTGCGCGGGTCGCCTCTGGTGGGCAGGACGACTCAGCGTTCAGGTTCGGTCAGGCCGCGCCGGAAGGCGCTCCTCGCCCGGGAGCGCCCGAGCGTGTGGTGCCCACCCGGGGGCGGCGGCATGGCGGAGCAGAACGGCAGGCGCCCGGCGGTGGTGACGTTTCCGTGATGGACACGTGATGGCAGCACAGGACGCTGCCAGTCCCATGCTGACGGCAGAGGCGGTCGTTGATCGGGCCCGAGGCCTCGAGGCCTGCCTGTCCGGACCCCCGCCGGTGGCGCGCCTCGGCCTGCTGCAGGGCTTCCAGCTCGAGTGCTCCGAGGTGGAGGTCGAGCTCCCACTCAGCTCGCAGCGGATCCTGGCCTTCCTGGCCCTCCGCGCACGGCCCCAGAGTCGGGCGTACGTGGCCGCCACGCTGTGGATGGACCTCGAGGAGGAGCGCGCCGGTGCCAGCCTCCGCTCGGCGTTGTGGCGCATCAACCGTCGCGGTCACCAGCTGGTGGCCGCCGACTCCCAGCTGCTGCGGCTGATGCCCCACGTCGTTGTCGACGTCCGCGAGAGTGTCCGCAGCGCTCATGAGGTACTCCGCGGTCAGGCAACGGGCGCCGTGGCCTTGGTGGAAGGGCTGACCACGGGGGACCTCCTTCCCGACTGGTACGACGAATGGGTGGTCACCGAGCGTGAGCAGTTCCGGCAGCTCCGGCTCCACGCCTTGGAGAAGCTCTGCGAGCAGCTGACCGTCGAGCGGGAGTTTGGTCACGCCATCGAGGCCGGGCTGGCGGCGGTCTCGGCCGAACCGCTCCGCGAGAGCGCCCACCGGGTGCTCATCCGGGCCTACCTGGAGGAGGGCAACCGTGGAGAGGCGATCCGGCAGTACAAGGCCTGCCAACGGGTTCTGCGCCGGGAGCTGGGGATCGAACCCTCCCCGGTGACGGAGGCGCTGCTCGGCTCGGTTGTGACGTGACGGCGAGCCCGGCGTGACGGTGCGGGGACGCCCCGGTGGCGGGCCATGCGCAAGCTGGCCGGCGTGCGGGATGAACCGATACCGGACATCGGCGTGATCATTGTGCGGATGTGGTGGGAAGCGGCCGGCGCGGGGGAGGTCTCTCTGCGGGCGCGGGTGACCTCAACGCTGAATGCCGCTCCGAATGCCCCGAGTGCGGCTGCATCGAACCGGGAGGGGATCCTGGAGGCGGTCCGATCGGCGGTCGAGGCGTTCGTGGCGGCCCGGCCGCCGGGCATGGGGGCGGCAGGTGGGTAGCCAGGTGGTCACCGGCGCCACGCTCCAGTGCTCCATGGGCACAACGCCGTCGAGCTTCGCCGCCAGCGGCACCGCGGTGTCGGCGAGCGCCCCCGCGGGGGTGATCAGCGACACCAGCCCGGCGAACGTGCCACCGTTCGGGCTGTGCCAGTCCCCCGCCAATCCTCAGGTGGCGGCGGCGACTGCGGCCGCCTCCGGCGTGCTGACGCCGCAGCCGTGCCAACCGGTCCTCACCCCGTGGACGCCCGGCTCCGCCCAGGTCACGATCGGTGGGGTGCCTGCTTTGGACGGCTCGTCGCAGTGTTCCTGTGCCTGGGCCGGCATGATCTCGGTCACCGACCCCGGTCAGCCGGCAACGACCGTCACCTGATCGGCGACCCCGTCCGGCGGACCACGAACGGTGCGGCGATGTCGAGTCGGACTGCCCAGTGAGCACGACGATGACCAGGACGGCCACGGTATCGCCGCTGGCCCAGCCGGCGCGGCCGGCGCGAGGCCACGACGCGACCAGCGTACGCCGAGTCCCGCCGCGCCGCGGCCCGTTCAGGATGCGTCCGAGCCTGGTCCCCGTTCAGCGTGCCCGCTCGCTGAGCGTCGGCGACGGCGTCGACACCGCGACGGTCGAAGCCGTACCGAGGTCCGATGCCGCACCGGGGTCCGGGCCGGCTCCACGAGCAACCAGGGCGATCCAGCGGGCGTTTGCCGGAACCTTTCCTCCGGTGGCGAGCGCCGGGTGCGTCCCTGGGAAGGCCGCAACAACCAGCGACGTCATCAAGTACGTCGAGGCCACCGACTGGCGGGCCAACACCTACCTGCCGCAGGTGGACATCGCCTCGCAGGCCGATCTCCAAAGCTACCTCCGGATCTGGAAGGGGTGGGGCGAGTGCGTGTATGCCGCCCTGGACGCCGCGGCGCCCGGCGTTATCCCCAGCAACTATCGGCAGCGCTTTGACGAGAGCTACCGGACGGCGGTGAAGACGCTCTTCATCCGGGCGGAGCAGGGGACCGGGACCCCCTCCGCCCAACTCGCTGTGCCGGCCAACCTCGACTTGGTTCTCCCCCAGGTCAAGCAGGATGTGCAGCGCTACATCGCGTTGGACCGGGTCGAGCGGCTGGCCCCGGGTGCCAACCCGGAGATGATCCTGCGCATGCTCAACCCCGGGGACTGGATGGGCAACTACTGTTCCCTCAACTGCCCGGCGGCGGCTGAGGCCGTCCAGGACTACCTCCAGACGGGCCGGATCCGACCGGATGACTGCACCCCGGCAAAGGAGGCCCACCGCAGCGGCTACACCGTCAGCGAGGACCATTGGTCCCCGCAGTTCAACTCCTGGCCAGCCGCCGAGACCCGGGTGAAGGCGGCGACCCGCAACCACGGCGAGTTCGTGATGATCGAGGGCGACCGGGTCACCCCGCCGGCGGGACTGACGCAATGGCACTACTTCGTCGTGTTGAACATCAAGGGGTCGCTGTTCGCCGTCGACGGCTACACCCACGCCGTCAGCGCCGATATCCCCGGCTACGTGACCAGCCTCGGTACCAAGAAGTACCGGGTGTCCACCGGCCGGGTCAACGTCGAACCAGTCCCCTGAGCGACCGTGGGTCAGCGGCCGGGCGACGTGGCGATGGGCTGAGCGTCGCGGCCCCGTCACCGCCGCGTCACCGCCTTCCCGCAGACCCTCGACAGTCCCGCCGCCCCCGGCTATCGTGGCTCCAGGAGGCTCACCCCGATGCCCTATGCCTCAGTCGCGCGGCGAACTGGTCCGGCCGAGCCGGCGGCGCGGACCCCATCTCGGTCGACGGTTGCGCGGTCGCGGCCGCCGAGGGCCTCGGCCTCGTGCATCCCCGCGGTCGTCCAGCGGTGCGGTGGGCATCGCTGCCCGGAGGGCACCTGCAACCACACCGACGAGATTGGCGACGTCGTGTCCTCGCCTGGCCGGCCGCTCGACGCCTCGGCGCGGCAGTTGATGGAGACCCAGCTCGGTGCCCCGTTCGACGCCGTGCGCATCCACACTGATGCCCGGGCGCAGACCTCGGCGACCTCGGTCGGGGCCGTCGCCTACACGGTGGGTTCCCACGTGGTGTTTGGCCCGGGGGCCTACCAGCCGGGCGACGACGCCGGCCAGCGGCTGCTGGCCCACGAGCTGACCCACGTCATGCAACAGGGCGGCGGTGCCCCAGGGGACCGGGTCGGTATCCCCGGCGAGCTGCGCCTCGGCGATCCCGCAGACGCCTTCGAGCAGGAGGCGGAAGCCGCCGCGGCCGGCTTCCCGCGGGCGCCGTCGGGAGGCACCAGGGCTCGGCCCAGCGCCGTCCCGGTCGGCCGGGTGCAACGGCTGGTCGGCCGGCTGGACTGCACGGCGAACGTGGCGGGAGCGACCGCCGATCCCCGCCCCGACGTGACCGACGCCGACACGCAGGCCCAGGCGATGGCAGCGCAGCTGGGCACGGATTTCGCCGCCGATGCGACGGCAGCCGCCGGCGGCATCCCGGCTTCCCCCTCCCCGTCGTTCCAGTCCTACATCGACCACTTCGGGCTCCCCCCTGCCAGCGGGGCGGGGTTCATGAACCGGATCACCGGCACGGTGGTGGCGACCCAACCGCAGGCCGCGAGCGAGGAGCTGCGCATCCTCTCCCGCCGCTTCGCTCTGGTTGCCCGCTTCTTCGGCGACCGCATCCACTACGCCTGCGGGGCCGGCGTTGTCGACCTCGGCGGTGGCTGCCGGGACGACTGCGCCGCGAACAATGGCGACGCGTTCACCTGCCGCGGGTCATCCGGAATCGCCCTCTGCCCGACCTTCTGGACCAGCTTCACCGATCCCACCGCGCGCGGCGCCGTCCTGATCCACGAGACGTTCCACATCATCTGGGGGCCCACCAATCCTCGGGACGTCGGTCAGGTCGGCGACGAGACGCTGCGCGGGCCGGGCCGGAACTTTGATGTCGCCGGCTGCTACGAGTTCCTTGTGGACGATGTCTTCGGCACCGATTCCGGTGCCTCGTGCCCGGCGATTCCCTGAGCTTCAGCCGCCGTTCAACTGCCCGCAGCAGTCGCCGGAGCCCCGGTGTGGCCGCCGTGACGGGCAGGTGACGCCTCGCGGACGGGCGGGGGAGACCATCCGCGTGTGCTTGCCGCTCCCACCCTCCACCCTGCGGCGGAACCGCCCGCGGCCCGGCGTCTGCCGGCGCTCATCTCCCTTGGCTCGACCGGCCCTAGTGCCGCCCGGCTCGGTGCCGGGCGCGGCGCCCCCAGGCCCAGTGCGGTGCCGGTCCAGCGGGCCTGCGCCTGCGGCGGCGGAGCGGGTGAGTGCCGGTGCGAGGAAGGTGAGGAGCCTGGCTCGGCGGCGGTCCAACGCCTGCCCGGTTCCGGCCGGCACGCTGCGGTCTCCCTGGACGCCGCCGGCGCGGTCGACGAGGCGCTGCGCGGTGGTGGCACCCCGCTGGAGCCGGCACTGCGAGCGACGATGGAGGGGTCGCTCGGGGCGGACCTGAGCGAGGTGCGGATCCACACCGGTCCGGACGCGGCCCGTTCGGCAGGGGCGCTCGGCGCCGCCGCCTACACCTCGGGCCGGCACGTGGTCTTTGCCGATGGGGCCTTCGCCCCGCAGACCGCAGGCGGGCAGCGCACCCTGACCCACGAGCTGGTGCACGTGGTGCAGCAAGCGCGGGGACCGGTCGCCGGCCGGCCGACCCCGGATGGCCGGCTCTCAATCAGCGATCCCTCCGACTCCTTCGAACGAGAAGCCGAACGGGAGGCGGATCGGGCGGCTGGCCAGGTCACGGCCGAGGTGGCTGCGAGCCCCGCCGGCGGGCCGGTGGCCGGCGCCGGGGCCGGACCCCGGGACTGGCGCTGAAGGCACGGACAGCGACGAGGAAATCGAGTGGGACCCAGCAAGGTCCGAGCCGTTGGTGAGCCCCCGGTGAACGTGTTTGCCTGCTTGGTGCACGAAGCGCTCGACTGCGTTGCCGACCTCGTGGACAACCTGCAGTTCCTCGACCCCGACTCCACGATCCTGCTCTACGACGGCAGCGGCGGCCGGCTGCTGCCGGCGCTGGCCGAGCAGGCTCGGCCGGGGGTCGTTGTTCATCCCCGCCCGCGATCGATGGCCTGGGGCCGGCTGCACGACTTCGCCCTTGACTGCATGAGGTTTGCCCTCGACCGGCTCAGCCTCGACGCCCTCACGATCGTAGACTCAGACCAGCTGGCGATCCGGCCGGGGTACTCGGAGTTTCTCGGTGCCTTCCTCGCCCGCCACCCCGATACCGGCTGCCTGGTCAGCGCCGAAGGGGTGCAGCCCCGGACGACCCGCATCGGACCGCCCCAGGCTGCCTGGCGGGAGTTCGAGCTGTGGCAGCCGTTTCTCCGCCGTTTCCCCGAAGGCGAATCCAACTTCCCGCACTGGACCTTCTGGCCCGGCACCGTCTTTACCCGGGCGGCGGCGGAGAGCCTGCTGGCGCTGTGGCCGGACGACCAGCTGCAGGAGATCCTCGCCAAGTCGGCGATCTGGGCATCGGAAGAGGTGCTGCTGCCTTCGCTGGTCGCCCTCGGCGGCCGCCGCGTGCTGCGCAACCCGTGCAGCTACGATCTCATCCAGTTCCGAGCCAGTTACAGCATCGCCCAGCTCGACGCGGCGATGGCGCGGCCGTCGGTGTTCTGGGTCCACCCCGTGCCCCGGATCTGGCGGGACCCGGTGCGTTCGCACGTGCGTGCCCGGTTCAATCGCTACCTGCCGGCCCCCCCGGCCCCAGCCACCGACCCCTTCAAGGACGGGCTGCCCGGCCCGCTGCCGCTGCTGCTGCCCTTGCTGCGCCAGGTGGAGCCGATTGAGGGCTGGCTGTCGCTGGCCGAGGCTGACCTGCTGGCGGCCGCCGCCGTGCAGGCCCTGGCCCGGTCCCCGGCGCCGCAGGCGCTCGTGGAGGTGGGCAGCTACTGCGGCCGGGCAACGGTGCTGCTCGGGGCCATCGCCCGGGCGCTGAGGCTCGGATCAACGGTGCACGCCATCGACCCGCATGACGGCAAGCTCGGCGAGTGGGGTCAGCCACCGTGTGGCTTCCCGGATGCCGGGGCCCGGCTGCAGCGCCACCTCGACGCGGCCAGTCTCGGCGACGTCGTCCGCAACCACCGCTGCCCGTCCAGCGAAGCCGTGGTGGCCGGCCCGATCGGCCTGCTCCTGATCGACCACCTCCACGACTACGCCTCCGTGGCCGCCGATTTCAGCCAGTTCCATGCCCAGCTGCCCGCCGGGGGCCTGGTGGCATTCCACGACTACGGCGACAGCTTCCGCGGGGTGGGCGCCTTCGTCGATCAGCTGCTGGCCGGCGGGAGCTTCGCGCCGGTCCAGCGGATCGAGTCACTGGCGGTGGTCCGAAAGGTTGACGACCTACCGCTGCCCGCCTTCGGCCCGGCGCTGGCTCAGGCCGGTTCGGTCAAGGAGCGGGAGGCGCTGGCTCTGCTCGCCATGACCGCGGCGGAGGCGTTGCGGGCACACCCGGGTGGCATCGTCGATACCGGCTGCCCGAGCCCGGCCGAGCGCCAGCTGCTGGCCGCCGCGGCCGCCGCGGCG
>OEPS010000853.1_pt1 | contig 10313 bp, 7 predicted proteins | sample 1539411 | NCBI WGS metagenome assembly OEPS01 (sample SAMN02671747, study PRJEB22543) | soil metagenome | biome: bacteria | place: China:Hunan Province, Lengshuijiang City | collected 2012-10-15 | depth 0.08m m | reverse complement strand
GCCATTTTTTAGTATGACTTTTACCTCAATTTTACTTTTCTTGGCCACTACATACTGTACAGACTGCTGTTGTGTTATTCATGGTTAATCTTCCTTCGGAAACCACAAGGTCACGTTCGTACCTTTATTTAACTTGCTTTTCACTTTAATGACTCCCTTATGCGCATCCATTAAAGCTTTTACAATCGAGAGGCCAATCCCGACTCCCCCCGTTTTGCGGTCTCTTGATTTATCGCCGCGATAAAAGCGTTCAAATATATGAGGGATATCGTCCTCTGCCATTCCTGAGCCTTCGTCTTGAATCTTGAAGCCAACATAGCCGTCCATATTGGTTTCTACAGAAATGGTGACATTTTTTCCAACTGGTGTATACTTTAGGGCATTATTAAGGATGTTCGAAAGGATTTGCATCAAACGATCCTTATCAGCCTCAAACAGTTCATCCTGAGCTGGTTCTTCAATCTGGAGCTGAACCCCCTTCTCTTTAAACAAGGGCAAAAACATCTCAAATAAAGCTGCCAGTACACTTCCTGCATCTAATTCGATTTTTTCTAGCCGAATCTGTGGATTTTCAGCTGCGAGAAGCTTTTCTAATTCATTAACTAACCTGACTAACCTCATTAACTCTTCATGTGTGGTCTGCAATCGCTGCGGAGTTGGCTCCCAAATTCCGTCCTGAAACGCTTCAATCTGACTTCGGAGTGTCGCAAGCGGCGTGCGGAGCTCATGAGCCAAATCGCCCGTAAAATGCTTTCTTAGGTTTTCTTCCTTGGCTAACGACACCGCGAGGTTATTAAAGGAGATGGCAATGTCCTTTACCTCCGTTGGCAATCCTGATAAAGGGATGCGAATGTCAAGATTATGATTCTGCAGCTCATTTGCCGCAAAAGATAGCTTCTGTAGGCTGGAGGTTAGCTTTTTCGAAAAAAGCATACTGAAAACAATTGCCAGCACGATCGTCAAACAAACGGCAGCATAAATGTACAATTGAATCGTTTGGATAAACGTATATTCATCATCAATTAAGCCCTTCGGATAAATGGCGACGAGTTTTCCAATGACCTGATTATCGACTCTCAGTGTATAGGTCTGAGAATGCCATTCTTCCCCGTTTGGAGCAGGTTCAGATAATCCAAAACTATTTAATAAGCCCCGGATATTCGAGGAATCCATTTGCAATTGACCGAAGCGATCATACAATTGAAAATAAAGCTGTTCGGTCATCGCATGTTCGTGCAATAGGCCAAATACCGGGTCACTGGTAAAATGACCATTTAGTTGATAATCTTTTTCAATTTCGGTGATAATTCGATCAATCTTTTTTTCCCGATTGTGATCTAAATAGCTGCTAAAACTTTCTTCAAACCCATACTGGATAAAAAAGCTGACAATGATAATGGCAATCATCGAGATAAGTATTAAATAGAAGAGTATTTTAGACCGGAGCGTTTGCAGCATCTAATACCCCTCCAAATTTGTAACCCATTCCGAAAACTGTCACGATAAAATCCGGCTGCCGTGAATCCATCTCAATTTTTTTTCGAAGATTTTTGATATGGGTATCCACACTGCGTTCATAGCCTTCATAATACATGCCTTCATCCTGAATCTTTTCAAGCAGATCCATCCGGCTGTAAACCCGGCCTGGATTCACAGCCATATTGGTTAACAGCTTATATTCAATAGGTGTTAAGGTAATGTAGGCTCCGTTAACGGTTACTTCTTTTTTTATTAAGTCGATGACAAGCTTTTTGCGATTGAATTCAAGTCGTTCCACTTTCTCCGTCTTCTTCACACGTCTTAAAATCGCTTGAACGCGAACAACGACTTCGCGCGGGCTGAACGGCTTGGTTAAATAATCATCTGCTCCCATGACGATCCCGTTGATGCGGTCATCTTCAGCTGACTTAGCGGTCAGCATGAGAATGGGTACGTCTGATTCTTTACGAACTAGGCGGCAAACTTCTTCACCGGAAATGTCAGGCAGCATTAAATCTAATATAATTAAGTCAGGGTTTAGTGATTTTACTTTTTTCAAGGCATCAATTCCATTATCGGCGCTATGAATTTCATAGCCTTCTCGTACTAAATAGGCTTCAAGAACTTCTATGATTCTACGTTCATCGTCTACTAATAATATCTTCATTTTTACCACTCCCCACACAATAACTATATCATTTCAAGTCTGTGATGTTTGTAACTTCACAAATTCACCACAAGTTCTTCATAACATCTTCAATCTTTCTCGGTAAGATGTGAGTGTAGTTAGGAATGAGGTAATAACTAAAAGGACTCCCAAGTTTTTATTAATACCTCATTGATGCAGTATTTGGTACCCAACCATCTTACTCATCCCAAATTTAACCTCTCTTTTTTATATAGTTCAGGCGTCCCGGTCGATGGGGCGCCCATTTTTTTGGGGGAAAAGGTGTCAGGCACCCACTTTTTTTAAAAAATTGATACAAAATGAGGCACTCCTGCGGCAAACTATAATGTATGCTTAAAGGAGTGAGGTGTATGTTGATATGAATAAAATATCTGTTAAAATAGCTGGACTATTTTTTATGGCAATATTTATCTTAGAATGTATTTCGATGTTTTTCTTGCATAATAATATCATTCATTCCAGAGTTCATGAAGAGCTATTTTCGCTTCAGACACGTGGGAATAATCACAGCGAGATCCTTGAAGCTTCTTTCCATAATGATACGATCAGACACATCGCGATGATGGAAGCAAGTACGGATATGCAAGTCATCTTAACCAAGCCAGATGGAACGATTTTTATGTCATCCAATAAGGTGACAGATGAAATGAAAAAAATCATAAAAGCAGTCCCAAAAAATATTCCACATGAGGGATTAATCTTAGAAGATGACTGGAAAAATGCTCCCTATATCGCCTCCGTCAGTCCAGTAACTGTTGATAAGAAAATTACAGGTTATGTCTATATGTTCCAAACTACACAAAAAATTAAAGAGTTGATTTCAGGACTTAACCAGCATTTCCTGATTGCCGGTCTGCTTTCTGTTCTGTTTATGATTATTATTATTGTCTTTTTGACAAGATTTGTCACGCACCCGCTTATTCAAATGAGTGAAGCAACGAAACGAATCAGCAAGGGGGATTTCACTGTATCCTTGCCAAAGCTTGGCACAGACGAAATCGGCGAGCTCGGAGAATCCATTAAGGTATTAGCAAGCGATTTGGAAATTTTGAAAAATGATCGGGATGAGTTTCTAGCAAGCATCTCTCATGAACTCCGTACGCCGCTGACTTATATTAAGGGCTATGCTGACATTGCCCGCCGTCAGGAAACAAACAGTGAGGACAGAGATAAATATTTAGGAATTATTGTTGAAGAAACCGGTAAGCTGGCGACACTTGTGAAGGAATTATTTAATCTCGCAAAAATGGATGAAAATACTTTCTCAATTGAAAAAGAGGAGATTCATTTATTACCTTATTTTGAAATGATGATTGAAAAAGTTTCACCCGCTCTTCAGGAGAATCGTATGGTTCTCCACCTTGAATGCCCGAATGGTCTCCATGCACAAATTGACCCCGTACGCTTTGAGCAAGTAATCGTAAACCTGCTTGATAATGCGCGGAAATATTCGGAACCAAATACAAGCATTTTCATCGATGTAGCTTTGGTAAACGAAAGGATTCGTATTACGTTAAAAGATGAAGGAAAGGGCATTCCGGAAGAGGATTTACCACGAATATTTGAACGATTTTACCGTGTTGATAAATCCAGAACTCGGGCGCTCGGTGGAACAGGGCTGGGGCTGGCAATTGTGAAACAATTGGTTGAGGCCCACGGAGGGACAATTACGGTAAAAAGCAGCCCGAATCATGGGACAGAATTTGAGATCATTTTGTAATCCGCAAAAAAGGGAAAGACACCAGACTTACACAGTGTCTTTCCCTTTTTATTTATAAATCATATTTTACTTATGGATCCAAACGGCACCAGCGGAGTTGTCTTTCGCTTCTCCGATAACTTGGAACTTAAGTGGGTACTGAGCTGGAACTTTAACTCCGGCATCAGGAATTACTGTGTTAATGTATGTCTTTGTAGAATCAAATTCAGTTACGCCTGGTAGGCCTTTGTAATCATAGATTCCACGAGACGGTGAATCAATATACCATGCAGGTGCCTTATCTAATGAGAACGCTGCATCAGCAACCTGATATCTTACACTTTGATTGATAGATGGCTGGCCTTTTAATGTACCAATGATCGCTTCAGGATGCGCATCGACTACGCTTAGGAAGCCTTCACCTGGGTGAATTCCTGTCCAGTTATCTGTAAACGTATCATCAGCATACCAAACTACTAAACCAGTATTATACTTAACACCGCGAGAGAATTGCAAGGCTGTATCAGAGCCAGCATAGTTTCTCCACTCTAGGTAATAGTAATGTGGTTTTTTAATCCAGCCGTCAGATACTTCGAAACCGTTTAATGTAACTTTCGCCGTTCCTTCTGCATCATCAGAGAATGTCACGTTGCCATCTACTGTTAATTGCAGGTTATCCATAGCGAAACCATTAGGAGCTAGTCCGCCATCAGTTACATATTCAAAAACAAGTTTCACTTTTTTGCCTGCAAATTGGCTTAAGTCAAGGGACTTATCTAACCACTTGCCTTGTGATGTTTCCAAACCACCTGCAGTGTTCTCATCACCAATAACGTCAAGTGATACTGGTTTTTCAACCCCTTCAACATATGCATCTACATATAGGTAGTCATAGTCAGTTTCAACTTCATACCATTGTTTGTAATCGAACTTAGCTGAGGTAGCACCTGTTAAGTCAAACACTGGTGTTTCTAGTACCGTATCAAGGCTATCACCTTTCGTACTGTAATAGTACTTTGCACCAAATGCTGGAGCAATACCAGGGACTTTCTTTTCAGGAAGGTTTACCTTAACGATACCAGGGTTCTTAGATTTTGTAACACTTTGGTCAACAACAGCTGCAAGGCCATTTTTATCGATATCTTCATAGCTTACTTCGGTAATATTTGCCCAGTTACCGCCGATTGTTTTCTGGTAAAATTCTTTTACTTGTGGTGAGAAGCTTGGCGGCTGGGTACCAGCAATATGTCCACTCCAGCTGCCTCCACTCATGATCGACCATTGTTCAACCGTATCACCATGACCTGAATATTGTGTATCATACTCATCTGGAGCACCTAAGTCGTGGCCAAATTCGTGCGCAAAAACACCGACTGCACCATCTTCTGGTTCGATTGTGTAGTCAAATGCCCCCATCTTGCCGCCCCAATAATCTACCTTTGCAGTAGTATTAGGAATCGCGTATACTCCACCTAAATCCCAGCGGTGAGACCAGATCGCATCATCCCCAAGCTTTCCGCCGCCAGCTTCCTGACCCACACCTGCATGAAGAACCATCAAGTGATCAACCAATCCGTCAGGCTCGTTCTGATTGCCGTCTCCGTCCATATCATATTGGTCAAATTCATCGAAATTAGACAAATCAAGTCCCGATGCAACTGCAGCTTTTAAGGAATCGGCTACAAGATTACGAGGACCCTTTGGTGCTAGGTTGTCATGACCACCTTCTGGATTATCATCCCCATATTCTTTTGCTGTACCTGGTACTGTCAACCAATCAGTAACTGTACCATCTACAGTATAGCTGCCACCAGACTGCTCTTCATAATATTGTTTGAAGGTCTTTACTTTATCTCCATTGAAAAGGGTGAAATCTTCATCACCAAATAGCATCTTTTCATAATGCTCTTTGTTAAAGTTGTTTGCATACATATAACCCGGTTCTTGATCAATATTATTGTGTTTAAAATCTGAATACTCTACTAGTAATACAAGCACTTTATCCTCACGAACAGCTCCGTTATAGTTTGCTTGTTTAGCAGAATCCACTTTTACGGCGCCCGTTGGTTTGCCTTTTTTAAAGTTTTCGTGTCCTTTTTGAATTTGTTGTGTAAGCTTGTCCTTTTGCTTTGTAACGAAGTCTTTTGCTTTTTTGTCAAAAGCCTTTTGTTCCTTAGTCAGAGCTTTGTCAGTTTTGCCAGGCTTTTCACCTTGCTTCTTTTGGATATAAGCTTTTACTGCTCTTGTTACTTCTGACTGACTAGCATTCTTAGAAATTAGACCTCTTTCCTGTAATGCTTTTACCAGCCTGTCCTGATCAATAATATTCAGGTCAAATGGAGCAGATTCTGCCGCAGATACTTGTTTGGCCAATACCGGTGATACTTTCGGCCCAGCAAATGTGCCTGCAAATAATGTCGTTGCTAGTAGAGTAGTAGCTGCGACACTTGAGAAAACCTTTAAGCCGCTTTTCTTCTTCAACTATGTAGCCCCCTAATTATTAATATGGTGTCGAATATTTTCTGAAGAGTCTGATTTTAATTCTACTAATTCTTCTAAAAATTGTAAATAGTTTAAATATACTAATGATTAGACATCTTTTTCAGATAATCTACCGACCTTTTACTTATTTCATCAAAAACTTATATATTTAGACCTAACCTACATCCATTCCAAAAGAATTAAGTTACGTAGAAACTGCTTTTTTTGTCAATTTATTGCGAAAGAAAATTACTTCGCAACCCTAAATTTAAGGCTTTTTACCTACTTGAAAACTACCATTTTAGTAAAAAAAGTGAGGATTGAAAAAATCCTTATCGATTGCCGATAAGGATTTCTCTCATTTATTCTACTTTTTTCTTCACTTCGTCTGTCAATTCCTCAATGCTCTTTCTGACATTCGACTTACCGGAGTAGTTTTCTATTAATTCTTTGACATCTATTCCACTTGAGGCCTTTAATGATTCTTGGAGGCTAGCCATTAAATTGGTTGCATAACTGGTGATTTTATTGGCACCGCCATTCTCACTAGAACCGCCCGTATCGACAACGGTAATTTTATCAATATTGGATAATGGGGCTGCGACTTGCTTCGCGTATTCAGGCAGCATTTTGATGACCATGTCGAGGATGGCCGCTTGACCGAATTGCTCAAACGCTTCGGCGATTTTTTCTTTCGCTTCAGCTTCTGCTAACCCTTTGAGGCGAATAATTTCTGCTTCTGTCGAACCCTGGGCCTTTTGTGCTTCTGCTTTCGCTAGACCATCCAAACGAATCCGCTCAGCTTCCGCTTTCGCCATTGCTTCAATTCGATATTTATTCGCTTCGGCTTCTGCCATTTCCTTGGCCTTATTGGCGGCCGCAGATTGCTCGACAGAATAACGGTCGGCATCCGCTTTTTTCTTTACTTCCGAATCGTATTGGCGCTCGCGACGCTGAATTTCTTTTTCTTCCAATTCAATTTGTTTCTGTCTTTCAATAATTTTGATTTGCATTTCCTGTTCCATTACTTCTTGCTTTGAACGTGCGCTTTCAAGATCGTAGGCTTGGTCGGCACGTGCTTTGGCAACATCTTGTTCGCGGCGGTATTCGGCTATTTTCAATAGATTGATTTTTTCCGCTTCGGCAATTTCTGTTGCCCGTTCTAATTCATTCCGCTTGGCTTCCTTAGAAGCTTCTGCTTTTTTAATTCGGGTTTCTTTATCTGCTTCAGCTGTGGCAATATCAGCATCCCGTTTTACTTGTGCGATCCGCGGTTTACCAAGGGATTCAAGATAACCATTTTTATCCCGAACATCCTTAATTGTAAATGAAACAATCACTAAGCCCATTTTAGCCAAGTCCTGCGAGGCAACCCGTTGAACCTCTTGTGAAAATTTATCGCGGTTTTTATAGATTTCTTCAACGGTCATCGAGCCAAGAATCGAACGCAGGTGGCCTTCAAGGACTTCCCGGGCCTCACTTTCGCGGTCTTCTTTCGGCTTTCCAAGATACTGCTCAGCAGCAGTCGCAATTTCACTGATTGAGCCGCCGATTTTAATAATCGCTACCCCATCGGCCATGACGGGCACACCTTGCTCGGTATAGACCTCTGGAGTCGTTACTTCCAGTTTACTAGATAGCAAGCTTAGTGGTTTTGCTTGTTGGAAGACTGGTAAAATAAACGTACCGCCGCCGCGGATAATTTTTATTTTGTTTCCGGATTCATCAACGTGGACATTCCCGTTGCCCAGAAAGCTTCCTGTCACAATCAACGCCTCATCCGGCCCGGCTGTTCTGTATTTTGTAATAAAAACACCAATTAATGCAACCAAAATAAGAACAACAACTCCGATAATCACCCAAATAATATTAAAATCCATCTCCTAAAAACCTCCTATAAAAAACTCTCTAATTGATGATGAACCGTTACTTCTAGAACCCCATTTTTCACTTGGACCACTAGGACACTCGTACCATTGGGAATCGAGTCCCCATCAAAGCTTAATGCCGGTTTCGCAATTCTTCCGCTTATACTATCAATCATGACCTCGCCAAAGCCATCAGCCGGAATCGAGGTAATTACCTTTCCAACTCTGCCCTGTAAATCCGATTCTTTATAAACCAGTGATTCCTCCGCACCAGACAATGGGACGAGAACAAAGACATTTAATAACGTCACAACGACCAAAGCTGCAACAGCTGAAATACCTAGAATGAGTAAATAATGAATGGATGAAAGCCGCTCAAATAAATATCCACTTGCAGACAGAATTGTCACGAACGCAAAGATTAGGACAGGGTTAAGAAAATCGAGTCCGTCTCCAGGCCCGTGAAAATGAAAGACATCGGCAAAACAGACATAAATAAAGGTTAATATTCCAGAAATGATTAACCCATATAAATAAATCGTTTCTAAAGGAATGCTGAAAGGTTCCATACACATCAATCCTTCTTATTCATTTTAAAAACTACAGTTTAATCCCCTTTCTTATGTATATAACTTATTTACGATTAAATTATGGGAAAGTTTCACTTTTTTTACAAATATTCACCTGATTTATAAAATATTTCGATAAAACTTGTCGAAATCCTGCCGTGCTAATAAGGAGAAATTATGACTTTTTACCTTAAAACTAAGATCTTTTAGAAACGCTCATTTCCAAAAGGTTGTGTTTTTTTAGATTCGCCCGTAAAAATCTAGATTCGCCCATTAGACACTAAAATTCGCCCATTAAACTTAAAAATTCGCCCATTGAAAGGACAAATCTCTAAAAAATCATTAAAGTCCAACTATTTTGGTGTAATTTTACACAAGATATGATTATTTTAACAATATTCTTTGCGAAAACATGCTTTAAAAAACAAAAAGTGCCATAGCACATGGCTACAACACCCTATTGAATCATATTCAAGAACTTCCTTGTTCGTTCTTCTTTTGGATGGGTAAAAATCTCATCCGGCTTGTTCCTTTCGACAATCACACCTTGATCCATGAATATCACTTCATCGGCTGCTTCGCGGGCAAAGCGCATTTCATGGGTCACAACAATCATCGTCATACCTTCACTGGCAAGGTCCTTCATGACTCTTAATACTTCACCCACCAGCTCAGGGTCCAGTGCGGACGTCGGCTCATCAAAGAGCATCACTTCAGGCTCCATGGCCAGTGCCCGTGCAATGCCGACACGTTGCTGCTGACCACCGGAAAGCTGGGCGGGAAAGTAATCCACTTTATCACCAAGGCCCACTTTTTCAAGCAATGCCTGCGCCTTTTTCCTTGCCGAATCTTTACTCTCACCTTTAACAATAATTGGTCCTTCCATGACGTTTTGAAGAGCAGTTTTGTGAGGAAAGAGATTATAGCTTTGAAAAACCATTCCAGTTAAACGCCGGAACGAGGCAATTTGTTTTCTCGGTACATTTAAAGAAAAATCCAAACTTTGACCTTCAATGGAAATTACCCCTTTTGTCGGGGGTTCCAATACGTTCAAACAGCGGAGCATTGTGGTCTTACCGGAACCCGACGGACCGATGACAACGACCACTTTTCCTTTTTCAACGACAAGGTCAATCCCTTTTAACACCTCTAATTGACCAAATTGCTTATATAATCCCTTAATTGAAATCATCGTAAAACTCCCTCATTAAGACGTGTACCGGTCCATTCTTTTTTCCAAATATCCTTGCAAAATCGATAGGAAAAAGCAAATGACCCAATAAAGAAGTGCTGCCTCTACGTATACCAATAAAAACTCATAGGTGGTGGAAGCAATTTCTTGGGCCCGGCGAAACATCTCTGTTACAAGGACAACTGACGCAAGAGAAGTGTCTTTTACAAGACTGATAAATGAATTCGATAATGGCGGTATGGATACTCTTGCAGCTTGCGGAAGAATGATTCTTTTTAACGCCTGGGTATAGGTCATTCCAATCGAATAAGCAGCTTCCCACTGCCCCTTAGGAATG
>OEPS010000852.1_pt1 | contig 10313 bp, 26 predicted proteins | sample 1539411 | NCBI WGS metagenome assembly OEPS01 (sample SAMN02671747, study PRJEB22543) | soil metagenome | biome: bacteria | place: China:Hunan Province, Lengshuijiang City | collected 2012-10-15 | depth 0.08m m | reverse complement strand
GCGGCGTCTTGTCGGAAATCTCCGCCGTCCACGCCTCCTTGATCTCGGCCTCCAGTTCTTCGGCTAAGGCGATGAGGCGGGCGGCCTCTTCGCGGGCCTCGTTCGCAGACTTGATCTTGCCGGCCATGTGATCCAGGGCGACTTCCTTGAGCGCACGCTGCTGTGCCATAAGGATCTCCTTCCTAGAAGAGGGGTTGGTCGTACTCTTGCACCTCGGTACGACGAGGTCGGGGGACCCTAGCGCAGTCGGGGCAGATCACCGTCCTGATCACTGATCCCCCGAGGGTGGGGCCGTCCCAGATCCGCCACCCACCGGCCCGTGCCCGCTCGTCGGTGGATGCCTGCGTAGACCGTGCCGGCATACGGGCGGTGCACTTCGGCTGTTGGCAAATCACGTCGGATACTGGTGGCGAGGTCATCCAGGCCCTCCAGGGGGGTGTCGGTGGGACGTGGGTGCCGCAACAGGATGATCAGTAGGGCTGCGGTGGCGAAGGCCAAGGCGACACCGGAGACGGCCAGGGCGACGGTGGTGGCGCTGGGGATCATCGGACACGCCCATCCTTGATGGCGACCCACAGGCCCGCGAAGGGACGCAGCTCCTCCGGGTCGATCACACCCACACCTCGGGTGCCCAGTGCTTGCCCTGGTAGCTCATCCGCTCGACCCAGGCGTCGACCGCGTCGAGGGCTCGGCTGTACCAGGTGATCATCTTTCGCATGGCTTGCTCCTCAGCACTCGTTGTCGTTCCAGCCTCGCTGCCGCTTGCAGGCGACCCAGCTTCGCCGGATCGCCACCACGAGCAGGCAGACCGTCAGGCCAATCAGAGAAAACATGATCCCTCCCCGGAGGTTCCGGGGCCGGATCCGAGACCCCTGGCAGCAGGGCTCGGATCCGGCCCTTTGGTCACCATACCCCGACACAGGGGTCAGATGCTAGAGGCGATCAGGAACGCCCCCAGGGAGCCGGCACCCACCCACGCCAGCACCGACACGACCGCCAGGAACAGCGGGGCCACCGTGCGGCCCGCCCGGAACAGTTCCTTCGCCCCCTGACCCAACCCGTAGCCCATGAAGACGAACACGAGCAGGGCGATCACAGCCCCCATCACTTGCGCCTCTTCCCGTAGTCCGTGGCCGGGTCGTACTCGCCCCGCAGGAACAGCATGAAAGCGTGCCCATGCCCCTCCCGGATCCGAATGGAGTTGGGTCGGTATCCGCCAACCTCATGCCGCGCCAGATAGTCCTGATACAGCTCCTCCAGCTTGACGATGATCGACTCTTCGATCTTCATGTTCACTTCCCCTCCCTCTGCTGCGGTACCCGAGGCCGCGACCGTCGCATGAAGTCACTCAGCGCCACCTGCAACCGAGTCACCTGCGCGTACGCCGCGTTCGCCGCCGCGAACCGGTCCCGCGACCAGCGGCCATGCAACTGCTCCGTGTCGATGCAGTCCTTCGCCACCTGGTACTGACCGAACGCCTGGTCGGCGGACACCGTGTCGAGGCCACGCGCGGCGTACCGGTCCCGGTTCTCGTCCCGCAGCCGGTAGTAGTCGCGGCGGGCCTGCTCGGCGGACTTCGCCGCCAGCATCGCATCGGCGTAGAACCTGTCGGCGTCAGCCTTGATCGTCTGGATCGCCAGGACCATCGCCTGCCACCAGCTCCGGTCGCTCGGGTTCGTCAGCCACGTCGGCACCGTGTACGGGTCGATCGGCGTCTGTGCCTGCGTCACCGTTCACCTCCTTCTCAAACTCAGCCAGCCCCTCCGGCTCCTGATCCCCGTAGGTGGCCCAGCGCTCCAGGTCCACCTCCGCCTCAACGGCCCGTACCGTGGTCGGCGGCAGCTCCGCCGTCAGTCGGTCGATCATCAAGGTCAGGGGGGTGGGGCCCATGCCCCACGGCTCCGGCTCCTCATGGACCTTGACGTCCCACTCCCGGTCCGCTTCCCACAGGGCCGCGCGCTCAGCGGCCAGGGCCTCATACAGCGGCGCGGGGTCCGCTTCGAGGCTCATCGGCGGAACCGCAGGTTCCCTGGGGTGAGAATCGAGCGCAGGCATCGGAACAGTCGTCGCCACCAGGGCTGGTTCGGGCACCACGGCACGCTGCATCCGAGATCGAGCCGATCGAGCCGATTTTCGATTTCCAGACATGTCAGACAGTCCTCCGTTCGTTCTGTGGCCTCCCAAGACCAATCGGTCAGGTCTGCGCCGCACAACGCCACGTCGGGGTTGCAGCAGACCGTGTGGGTGATATCCAGGGAGCGGGGACCCAGCCAGGCCCCCGTCTCCGGGTCGATGGACTCGAACATCAGTCGGGCAACTCCAGCAGCTTCCACCAGTCCTGCTGCGGGGCCTCCAGAATGTCCACGTCACCGACGGTGACCCAGAACTTGATCGGGAAGCCCGGCACCACCAGCTCCAACTGGGCAAGCTTGCCGTCGTCGCGGGTACTGGACACCACGGCCTTGGTGCCGGCCGGGTGGTGCAGGTGCCCGGATCGGGTGCGGACCACGGCACCGATCAGCATTCGCAGGCTGGCCGGGGTGGCGGTCGTCGCGGACGTCTCGGGAACGATCGTGTCAGTCATTCGGAACCTCCTCTTCATAGGTGTTGCGCTCCAGTGCGCCCATGTACCGGCGCAGCATGTCGTCGGTGTCGCAGCCGGCCCGCTCGGCGTCGGCCTTCACAAGCCGCGAAGCCAGTAGCCCGAGGACTGAAATGGTGGTGCGGTTCGTCTGGGCGGTGCTGGCCGCCACGAGGTGGCTGGCCGCCTGATCTTTCTCATCGACACTCCTCTTCGGGTCGATGAGCACCTCCAGGAAGCTGAGGTAAATCTTGTGGTTCACCGGAACTCCCCCTTCCCGGCCTGCTCGGCAAGCCACTCGATCCGGTCAGCCAGGGCCTTCGCCACCTGGGCCGGCGTGGCGTCCCGGGGCATCAGGCCAGCGGCGTGCAGTTCCTTCATGCGGGTGTTGCGGACGATCCCGGCGACGGTGGCGAGAATGTCCCGGCGGATCAGGGCCGCCTGGTGTTCGGTCATCAGCAGCCCGGCTCGGCCGAGAGCCTGTACGGGGCTTTCGCATCGGGTGCGGGCCCGCTGGAGGCAGTTGATGACCAGGGCGGCAGTGGTCTCGTCCACGGGGCGCAGCAGGTCAGTCATCGCCCGAGCCACCCCCACTCTTCAAGTAGCTCCATCAGCTTCTGGGTGCGGTGAATACCGCCCCGGGTTTCCCGCTCGGCGAGGCCCGCCGTGATGAGAGCCCGTTCTACGGTTGGGTCGCCGATGAAGAACGACGGTCCGAACTGGCTGTCGTATCGGCCCTGCTCGCCCAACTGGGTCAGGGTGTCCCGGTTGATGAACACCACCCCGCCGGAGCCGTCAGGCAGCTCCAGGCCCCACTCGACCACGGAATGGGTGGCCTTCCTCATTTCGTCCACGGCGGTCCTCCTGTCTCTTGGTGGGTCACAGTCGTCCCGCCTGGGCCTTCTTGCCCAGTGACCGCCACCGCACGTGAACCACGCGGGCCTGGTACTGGTCGATGGAGCCGGGCAGGTTGGCGCGGGCCTGGATGGACAGCCATAGCTGGCCATAGTTGGTGTGGACGGCGGGCGGGGTCCACGTGTTCTTCTTCTCGGCCATGGTCAGGCTCCTTCCTTGAGGCGACGGGCTCGATCAACGAGCCATTCGAGGGTGTGCAGGGGGACCTCCGGCCCGTCCCAGGCGACCAGCGTGATGGTGCCGGTGTCGCTGAGGTGGAACTGGGCGAAGTCTCGGCCTTCGCCGTCGTAGACGTAGGCTTCCCCGGCGCTGCCGGTCATGGGGATCGCCATGACCCGCAGCTCCGGTGGGACGGACTCCCGGCTCACCGGGTGACTCCGGCGGGGAAGCCGTTGGTCCACATGCAGTAGCCGGGTTCCTTGTTCAGGCGCTCGGCGAGGTCGAGGCAGCGGGTCTGCCGGTCGACCTTGGCGTTGATCTCGGTGACCAGCTTCTGCTTCTCGGCGTTGATCTTCTCCTGGTCGAGGGTGCGGCCCTTGACGACGGCGTCGCGGAAGGCGTCGATGTTGCCCTGGGTCTTCTCGTTGTAGTTGATGCGGGTGATGATCACGTTGAGGACTTCGATGTCCGCGCCGATCTTCTCGGTCAGCTTCGCCTTGACGGCCGTGGCAAGCGGAGCCAGGGGCACGTTGAGGTTGCCGGTGGCCTTGTCGACGTTGGCGAGCGGGTCGTGGGTGGAGAACACCTCGTTGAGCGCGCCGCTGATGTTGGGGTCGACGCGGCGGTTGGTGAAGTTGCTGAACTCTTTCTTGTAGCTGGCCCACTGCTCGGGGGCGTTGCTGGCGCGGGTGTTCCACTCGACCAGTACCTCGACGCAGGCGTTGGACAGGTCGGCGATGCGGACCTGCACGCAGGTCTTCTCGTTGCGGGCGTCGAAGGCCTGCCGGCTGGCGTCCCAGTCGCTGATGGACTCCCAGGGGGCGTGCCACTTGAGGCCGGGGCCGGTGGTGCGGCCGGTGGGCTTGCCGAACGATTCCACGATGCCGACGTTGCGAGCGGGGACCTGGCTGAGGCTGGAGGCGAGGACGAGCAGGACACCGCCGGCAGCGAAGCCCCCGGCGCTGCCGAACAAGGTGTTGTCGTAGCGGCTGGCCATGCCACCGAGGGTGCAGCCGATGGCTACGAGGAACGCGATCATGGCGGTGATGAAGATCGTGAGTCCGAACATGGTGGGGTTCTCCCTCCCCTAGACGTTATGTACCCCCGAAAGGTGGCGGTTCTCCGAACGCGACACCCCCCGGGGGGTTGGTTCGAGTTTAGTGGTGCAGGGTCACCTCTGTCTACAATGATCAGAGATCAACATTGCCGGGACTGCCCTCAGCAAGGGTCTCCATCTGATGCTCGGCACGAGACCACTGCGGCTCACCGATCAGCGAGTCCACCTCAGCATCGAACGACGCCCGGATCTGGTCGGCGTGCTCATTGGCAGCAGGCGAGATGTGGTCCATGAACACCCGCAGCAGATCCTGGCGGGTCAGCCGGTCGCGCAGCCCGGCGTACATCGCATCCACCCGGTCCATGAAGTCCTTATCGGAGGGGTCGCCACCCAGCGCCTGGGCGGCAAGGATCTCGCCGGCCCGGCGGACCGCCCACCGCTTCGCGTACTCAATGCGCTTGGGGTTCTCAGTGCGCTCCCATCGTGCGTCGTGGCGCTGCGCCAACCGCTCCGGGGGCAGTGGTTCACTGGCTCCTCTCATGTGAAACCTCCTTGTCCTTGACAGGACGGAACAGGATCGCGCCGAACAACTTCGAGATCACGAGCCAGCCGGTGAGCCACACCAGGCCTGCGACGACTGACCAGGCGCGGATGTCCTTCTCCGAGTCATAGGTGTAGCGACTCTGGAGGACGTAGGCCCCGCGAATGGTGATCAGCATGGCGGCCACCCACCCGGCGATCTGTAGCACGGCGATCATGCGGCATCCCCGCCGTCGGTGCGCGGGACCGGGGGGACCATCGGTGCCCTCGTGCGGGGAACGAAACGGTAGGTTCCCCTCCCGATGGCGAGAGTGTCGGTGGCGCGCTTGTCGCGGCGGAACTTCAACACCTTGCCCTCGTAGACGTTGTCGTTGATGCGGTCGTGGATCTCGTTGTCCATAGGAAACTCCCTCCCCTTGTGCCGTAGTTTCACGGTACAGGGGGAGGGAGTCTGTGTCTAGGGAATCAACGGGACTTTCTGGACCTCTTCTGTCGATACATCCGCCGCAGCCGAGACAGCCGAACATCCAGAGAGCATGTCTCGCACGCCGCCGCATCGCAGCCGTTGCGCTTGGCAAGCCAGCGATCCAGCGCCCGCGCCGCGAACGGCCCCGACCCCCACACCACAGGCAAAGGGAACCGGGTGCGGTGCTTGCGGTTCTTGGCGAGCCGGCCCGCCTGCTTCGACTTCGGCTTCCTAGGCACGCTCAGCCTCCTCCGTATACAGACGGTCCACCGCCTCCCTCGCGGCGGCCTCCACCACCGCCCGCACCCAGTTCCGGACATCCCGATGCCACTCGCTGTGGATCGTCTGGTTCTCCGGCATCAGGGCCGCCCCGCACTCGCTGCACCAGTCGATGTACGAGCTATCAATAAGCGTCAACTTTGTCACCTCCCTCCTATACCCGATCCAGTAGCTCGGCCCAGCGCCGAAACCAGATACCTCTGCCGTGCTGCAACCATTGACAACATCACGCACCCCCGCCGCTCCGGGCGCTGCCCCGGCCACACCTCTCGCAGGGCGAGAGGTCGACGGAGGTGCAGAACCCGTCAAGGCAGTGACGGCAGCAGATGTCGAACCTGCTGGTCACGCCGAGCGACAGCCACGCCGGCTCATCCTTCCAGACGCGACCCTCAACAAACATCAGCCCGCATCCCCCATCGTCGGCGCACTGCCACAGCCGGGCATCGAGGCCAGCTAGGCGAAACTTCCATGGGTGCTCGCAGCTCATGCGGTCACCGCCCCCGCGCTCCGCTGCTCCTCGGCCGCGTCGATCAGCGCCTTCACCTCGAACTCGTCCAGGGCCAGCAGCGGCACCAGATGCTCCGGCACCCAGTCCAGGCGCAGCCCCACCGCCCCCCCCATCCGGATCAACGTCGGCAACTCCGGAACGGTGTCGCCGTTCTCCACCCGCCGGATCACCGACGCGCTCGGAGCCTGCGCCTGCTTCGCCAGGCACTCGATCGAATAGCCAGCCGCCGTCCGCTCGACAACGAACCGAGACACCAAGCGGTTGATCTCCCGTCGGGCCTCCGGGGTCACCTCAGCCCTCGCCATCCGGCTCACCGCCCCACGACAGGTCAAACTCCAGGCCGTACAGCTCGGCCAGGACAAGCAGCACGGCCAGCGACGGGATCTGCTTGAACCGCTCGACGTAGCTGATCGTGAACGGCGACAGTCCCGTCTTGTCAGCAACCTGGTCGATCGTCCACCCGTGGTGACCTCGGGCCGCCCGCAGCGTCGAAGCGACCGCCTGCAACTGCACCCGCACCTGCGGGCTGTGCTCCTTCCGGAACTTCTGCGAATAGCTCATGCCGCCTCCTCCTCGCTGGCAACGCCGATGACCCAGCGGCTGCCGGTGGCGCGGCGTGGCCCCGGTGGGGCCTGGCGCACCGTGCCCGTGTTGGGCCCCGACTGGCCGGGCCGCCCGTACGCGCGGATGAGGCGCAGCGCGCACCAGGCGCAGATGGTGGTCTTCTCCGCTTCCTCCACGGTCAGGTAGTGGGGACAGTCGTCCGCCGCGACGACGAGCGACATGTCGATCGACATGGTCAGGGGGGTCTCAGTCATGATCAGCTCCTCTCCACCCGCACCCATGGCAGGTAGTAGGTCGTGCCCTGCGGCCACTCCTGGAACCCGGAGCGGACCTTCACGTTGTCCGCGAGGTACCGGAACCACTCCATGGCCTCGGCGTCGTCGTGGCTCATCGCTCGGGCCACGACCATCACGAAGATCATCGCGGTGCCGAGGGTGTAGCGGGGGTCCCGCGTCGTCACGGCCACGCAGCCGTTCGGGGCATGGACCGGCTCGACGTAGGAACGCCACAGGTTGTGGCTGTCCAGGTTCTCGTGACGCATCTGCGCGACGACGTCGCGCCACTGGGCGTCAGTCATGTGGTGAACAGTCATGCGACTCCCTCCCCTCCCCCATCGCCGTGATGGGTTGACTCCACATCCTCCCCCCTGGTCCCACGAAAAGCAAGCACAGGGTCCTGATCCGCAGCATCCTAGGAAGCCGGAACTTGATCTTGGAAGGGTCGGAGTCGGAAGGGAACCGGAAGGGGCCCGAAACTTGATCTTGGAAGGAAGAGCCCGAAACTTGATCTTGGAAGGGTCGGAAGGGTCGGAAGGGAGCCGGAAGGGAACCGGAAGGGAACCGGAAGGATCAGAGCCATGATCAACAAGTCTTTGAGCTGCGGAAACATCAAGGAACGGAAGGTACTGGAAGGGTTGATGTTCCATGTAGGGCTATGGTGGACCCCTATAAAATGAAGTGTGATAAGGTTATTTTATAGGGGTTCACCATAGGGTCAGATGTAGAACCCTTCCGTCCCTTCCGACCCTTCCAAGATCAACAGGGAGAGCCGTGACAATCAGCCGTCCCGCCCGCAACCGTGCGCGTCAGGAATGGATAGACGCCCTGCTCGTGGCGTTTGAGAACGTGATCCACGTCGATGGAAAGGACTTCCGCTGGTATTCGCGGAACCCGGAAACGTTGCAGTGGGAGGATGACCGCGCTCCAGGCCGACGGCTTGTCATGATCCGGCGGATGGCGGAGCAGGAGTACGCCCGCTCCGATGAACTGAGCCCTGCGGAGCGGGAGCTGGCCCGTCAACTCCACTCGTTGCAGAACCAGTACGGAATCCTGCGGGAGCTGGACTGGGTCCTGCGACGCCGCCCGGAGCCGCATGACTTCCGGACCAATCGGGCCCGCTGAGTCCCGGCGGCGGGACGGTCGGGGCTGTTTGCTGGACAACGACCCCATCGGTGCGCTTACCATGACATCGATACCTATGGCCAGCATTCATTGACAGGGGGAGCTTCCGTGAATGCTTCGACGTGCCCCGACTGCGGGGACAACCACCTGTGCCCCGGCCGCACCCGCCCCTGGCGACCCGGCGACACCCTCCTGCACCAGATCGAGGCGTTCATCGGTGCCACGTTCGTGCGCACCGCCACCGGCATCGTGTCCAGCCAGGCAGCCTGGGAGGCCTACGTCGCCTGGTGCGACGACAACGAGCAGGTGCCCTACTCGGTGCGCCGCTTCGTCGCCGCCATGCAGGCCCAGCCCGGCATCCGGCGCGTCAAGCGCTCCACCATGCGCTTCGCCGGCATCACCTGGGCCACCACCCACAGCCCCGGCCGGCACGCCCGCAACGAACGCGCCTACGAGCCCGTGCGGCCCTGAAGTTCCCGCAACTGAGCCGCCACCTTCGCCTGCAACACCTCCAGGCGCTGCTGCGCGATCGCGGCCGTGTCCTCCGGCTCGGGGCGCGGCGGCGGCCGGTCCCGCACCCGGTACAGGTCCCCGAAGTCCCGCAGCGCCTTCAGGTACACCTCGATCATGCGCGGGTTCACCGGCCCGCTGGAGCCGTCGATCTCCGGCTCCAGGCGCTCCACCAGGGTGCGCAGTTTCCGCGCCGCGAACGCCCGCACCGCCGGTTGCAGCGCCTCCACGTCGTCGCGTGGGTCGGGTGCCACCGGTTCCATGGTCATGCCCCTGATGGTACGGAATGATCCGTGCTGTCCCTGCCTTGTCGTGGCGGGGTTGAGTCTGCCCGGCTCATGTTCCGTTCGAACACTGGTACGAGAACCGGGTATGACGTCATGCACATCGTCATGCACAGGTGTCTATGGAAATGTGCCTCCGACCAAGGCACCCTGTATTTTCTCCGACCCAAAAACTCCCCCGGCTCCCGATCCATTGATCCAAATGGAAATAGAACATATGTTCGGATCTTGGGAACTCGGCACGGGGCTGTGCAGTCCCGTTCTGCCCCGAATGTCCGTTTTGCCCGTTGCCTGCCCCTTTGCCCCGGTTCGACGGATGTGGGGGGTAGGGGAGGGTAGGGTAGGGTACGGGGGTATATGTCCGGTATGTCGGACATGGGGGGATTTGCCCAGGTATGGGGGGGTATGTCCCCTATGTCCGTTTCACCCAGGTTTGTAGGTACATGTCGGGTATGCCGGACCTAGGGGCACATGTCCGTTTTGCCCATGATCCACCGCCGGCGTCCCCCTTGCCCCGGTGTTTTCGGATATGGGCCAAGATCCACCGCCGGCGAGGGCCCTGTCCGGGGGAATCCCTACCGGGGTGGTGGGGAAACCTGGAGGGCCCCCCTGTCCCGATCGGACGGGCCACGGGGGGCCCGAGCTGCCCCCGACGCACAGGGGCAACGTGAGGGCCCGTCGGCCCAGGGGGGCCCGTCGGCCCAGGGGCCCGTCAAGGGGTCTGTACGGGCCCCTGGGCCCCGGAAATGGGCAGACTGATCCGCTGTCAATGATGCGGGGGAGGGGGCCCCTGTAGGGCCCGTGGGCAGGGATTACGAAAGGTTTCCGGGGCCTAGGTGCCTTCACCTGGGGAGGCTTAGGTAACGAAACGATAACGGTACCCTGGAGGGGCCCTACCTGGGAAAACGTCGCCTAGGGGCCCTGGGAGGGCCGTGGACGGGTCGGGTGAACCGACCTAGATCGGACCCAAACCCCAGGTTTCCCTGTGTAGGCTCGGCGTTGCCTCGCTGGCGACAGCGGGGCGGGGGCCCTCCGGAGGGCCCTGGGAAC
>OEPS010000851.1_pt1 | contig 10316 bp, 6 predicted proteins | sample 1539411 | NCBI WGS metagenome assembly OEPS01 (sample SAMN02671747, study PRJEB22543) | soil metagenome | biome: bacteria | place: China:Hunan Province, Lengshuijiang City | collected 2012-10-15 | depth 0.08m m | reverse complement strand
GCTGCTCCTTGCTCGCCGCAAGACTTTCCTCGCTGTGAAAACAGCATGTGCATCGGAAGGCCAAATCATTCTACTCTCATTGCAAATTCCAAATGGTCACGGCAACTAAGGAACTGCCTTAGCGCCTTGCGGTTTTGTCTGCCGGACCGCTGCACCCGGAGGCTTCCGCGCAATTGGATTGCGCGGGGCAATGACTCCAGTGATGCCTTTGCCTTCCGTGATGGTGTAGATGCGGTCCACTCCCGGTAGGCGCACTGTCTCCTTGGTTCCTGAAGGCCAATGAATCTCAGCCGTGCCCGGATCGGTGGCGTCACCCAAACCGAAGTGAGGACGTGGATCGTTCGAGGAGATATAGCTGCCGCCGCTCATGACATCTTCACGCTGCCTCATGCCATCCGCCGTCAAATAGACGGTTGAGCCCACTGCATCGCGCGGGCTCTTCGGCCCGCCAATCAATTTCAATTCAACCCAGTGGTGATGATCCACATGCACGTTCTTCAGCAGCACCGGCGCGCCATCCACAGGATTGATAACGACATCGATCTTGCCATTGTTGAACAGATCACCAAATGCCGCTCCGCGCCCCGGGGTAACCACGGCGAGTCCAGTGCCCTTCACTGCGGGAACATAGGTGAAAGTGCCGTTGCGGCTGTTGTGAAAGAGCAAAGGCCGCTCGGCATAGGTTGTGCCCCAGTTATGCTCGTCGACCTGCGGATACACGTGGCCGTTGATCATCATAATGTCTTTCCAGCCATCGTTGTCATAATCAATGAAGGCGTCTCCCCAGCCAACAAAAGGAATCGCCGCCATTGCGATCCCGGCATCGCGAGCCACTTCGGTGAAGCTTGCGTCGCCATCATTGCGGTAGAGCGCCTTGAAATCGTCGGAGAAGTCTGTGATCAGAAGATCAACGAGGCCGTTGTTCAGGTAGTCGCCTACGGCAAGCCCCATTGAAGCAATCTCCCGGCCCTCGCTGTTGAACGCAAAACCGGAAACATAGCTCTGATCATCGAAGGTGCCATCGCCTTTGTTGAGGTAAAGATAATTGCGCTCCGAGTCGTTGGCGACCAGAAGATCCAGCCTGCCGTCATTGTTGACGTCCACAAAGACTGCCGTGAATCCGTAGTATCCGTTCGCATCGGCAACGCCAGCTTTTACACTCACGTCGGTGAAGGTGCCGTCGCCATTGTTGTGGAAGAGGTGATCCGGTTCCCCAGGCAGACCGCGCGGTCCACACATCACTGGGACGCCCCGCATCTGGCAGAACGCAGTAGAGGCCGTACCGTCCTCCGCACTCGGCTGGTTCTTTACATCGTCATGAACGTAGCCGGAGACAAAAAGGTCCAATCTGCCGTCACCATCATAATCGCCCCATGTCGCACCATCAGACCAGTTGCCGATGGCAAAACCTGCCTTCTCCGCCACGTCGGTAAACGTGCCGTTGTGGTTATTGCGGTAAAGACGGTTCTTACCAAAGTTAGCGACGAAAATATCAGGCCAGCCGTCATTGTCGAAGTCGCCGATTGCCACGCCGAAACCCCAGCGATCATTGGTCACACCAGCAATGTTCGCAACATCCGTGAATGTCCCGTCGTGATTGTTATGGAAGAGCGCTGCATGAGGCGGGGTCGTTTTGCCTTCCAGCGCATCATAGGTTGATCCGTTGACCAGGTAGATATCCAGCCACCCGTCATTGTCATAATCAATGAGCCCCACTCCCGACCCATCCGTTTCCAGGATGTACTTCTTCTGCGGGGTCCCCATGACATGACGCCACGACGCAAGGCCGGAGGTTTGCGTTACGTCTTCAAATACGATCGGGCCTTTGTCTACGAAACCTCCCGCGGTTATGGGACGCCTTTGGGAATCATAAACAGGAGCAAAAACACCGGCGGACGCAATGCCGCCCATTGCACCCTGGGACTCCGGCTTCGGCTTCGGCGCCTGCGCATGAACCCACTTCGCGGACAGAACCAGGCTCAATGCCAAGCCAATCAATGCGGCTCTTCGAAGTTTGCCCATCACGCGCAGCAGAGGATGGCGATTTGCACCCGGCTGAAACTCGCAGCACGAAACATTGCCATAAACCGACCGGGCGCAAACCTGCGAGTGCACAAAGACTACTCCTGCCTGACGTGAGTTCATCCTATCAAACACAGGCTTTTGTCAATGCCTGGATCAGATTCCATTGATGAGCAGGTGGAAGTGGGAGGAGCAACCAAAGAGTTGAGGGTCAACCTGCGGTGATGGGTGCGGATGAAGACATAGCAGGACTCGCGGCTGCAGAAGGACTAACAGAAAGAATCTGAGGATGCGCCAATGCCGGTCCATTGGGACGCGTGGCTCTTCTCTGGGGACATGAATGGGTGGATTCGCGTTCGTGCCTATTGTTCACAAGGTGAGCCCGCCGGCGGTTTGCGTCGACAGCGCCCTATTGTTGTTCGCGATCGCTCCGTTTCTGTCAGAGCCCCTGATGTCTTCTCTTTCAGTGGGCCACGCAGCACTCTCTCTGATCCGCCCCGGCGACTTTGCGTTTTCAAACGCGGGCAGGGTGCCGCGAGTAGAATAAGCAACGCATCGACCAGTTCCCTCAAGGCCTCCTATGCGCCGTCGCGACTTTCTCAAATCGGTAATTGCACTGGGAAGCGTACTCCCGGCGATCCGGACACCGCTTCACGCACTCGCGCCTGACGTGGAGGTGAAGCGTGTGCTGACCATGTTCAAATGCCATTTCGATGCCGGCTTCATTGACACACAGGCTGCGGTTGTCCGCCGGTACTTCACCGAGTATTTTCCCCAGGCAATCCGGGTTGCGGAGGAGATGCGCCAATCCGGCCCGTGCCGCTATGTCTGGACGACCGGCTCATGGCTGCTCTACGAGTATCTGGAGCAGGCTACGGGCGAAGAACGCCGGCGCATGGAGCGCGCGATCTCCGGCGGCGACATTGCGTGGCATGCCCTTCCGTTCAGTTGGCAGACCGAATTGATGGATCCGTCGATGATCTCCGGAAGCATCGCTTTGTCGAAGACTCTGGATCGCAGATTCGACCGGACGACGAGCGGAGCCAAGATGACCGACGTCCCCGGGCACACTCGCGGACTGGTGGGTCCACTGGCGGCAGAAGGAGTGAAGTTCCTTGACATTGGAGTGAATGATGCCAGCACGCCGGCCGAAGTACCATCTCTGTTTGTCTGGAGGGACCGGAAGGGCGCGTCCCTGGTGGTCATGTACCATCACGGCTACGGCGGGGTGGTGCGCGTGCCAGGATCGGATCTGGCGATCGCAATCGTCGTCCGAGGCGACAACAGCGGCCCGCACAAGCCGGAAGAGATCGTGAAGATATGCGGCGATCTGAAGAGCCAGTTTCCCAATGCCCGGGTCTTGCCAACGAACCTCACGGAGATTGCGAACGCCGTCGAGCCTTACCGGAGCAACCTGCCCGTCGTGACGCAGGAGATCGGGGATACCTGGATCTATGGTGTTTCGAGCGATCCTCTGAAGGTCGTCAGGTACCGTGAGGTTGCCCGGCTTCGCGGGGCATGGCTGGCGGAGAAGAAGTTCCAGGTCGGCGACGCTACGGATCTGGCCCTGCTTCGCCACATCCTTCTTGAGGCCGAGCATACATGGGGCACCGACACCAAAACCTGGCTCGATTTCGACCACTACACTCCTCAGGATCTGGCGAAGATGCTGCATACCAAGAACTATGAGGTCGTGCAGTTCAGCTGGGCCGAGAAACGTCAGGATCTCCTGGACGGAGTTGCAACATTGCCCTCCCCGCTGCGCGACCAGGCGCGGGCTGCGATTCATGAACTGGAAGCGAGCGAGCCGCAGTTGTTGCAACCCTCTGCCCACAAGGGCGGGAAGGAGATCGAGACGCCGCATTTCGTTGTCGCGCTCGATCCCAAGACGGGAGCAATCTGCCGGCTGCGCGCCAAGGCATCGGGAACGGAGTGGGCTTCCGCCGATCATCCGCTGGCCCTGTTTTCGTACCAGACGCTTTCCGCGGAGGATTACTCGCGGTTCTTTTCCAATTATGTAATCAGTACGGCGGATTGGGCGAAGAAAGACTTTGGAAAGCCGAACATCGAGCGCTTTGGGGCGGAGAGCCGGGAGTGGCTGCCCTCTTTGGCGGAGCTCAACATCGAGGAGAACCCCTCGAGCCACCGGCTGCTGGCGCGCCTGGAGCTGCGTGACTCCGCAGCGGTCCAATCAGGCCGAGCTTCCTTTCCGGAGAAGATGTATCTGGAACTCCTTCTGCCTAAGGAAGAAGCCGCGATTCATCTGAATTTCTACTGGTTTCGCAAACCGGCCACGCGTCTTCCCGAGGCGCTATGGTTGACCTTCCATCCGATCGTTCCCGATCAGCAGAGCTGGAGAATGGACAAGTCAGGAGAACAAGTCTCCCCGTTCGACGTCGTTCCCTCCGGCAATCGCCATATGCACGCCGTCTCCACAGGCTTCGGCTATCAGGATGAAAGACAATCGATTTTTATAGAGACGCTGGATTCGCCGTTGATTGCCCTGGGAGAGAGGTCGCCGCTGAATTTTTCAAACTCTCAGCCGGATCTCTCCCGAGGTGTTCATTGCAACCTCTTCAACAACGCATGGGGAACCAACTACATCATGTGGTTTGCAGAGGATATGCGCTTTCGTTTTGTCCTTCGCGCGTGATCTGCCCGCTGTCTGACCGTCTGCGATGAAATCTTGAACAGCGCCTGGCAGGGCCGTATTCAGTGCTTTCTGTAGACCCTGGTGGCAACGATGCTCGCCTGAGGAGAGTCTGATCCGAAGCTTCGAGTCTCGATCAGGATCTCGAATGGGTTCAAGGACCCATCCGCATTCCGGAACTGCCCCAGAAGGGGCCGCATGATCTCGCCATTGAAGAGCGTATCCACCGCCGCCTGCGTTCCGGCCATCGTCAGCCCTTCCACCAGAAGCACCGATCCGGTGTTGTTGAGATTGGGGACGAATCCGATCACGCCATAGGTGCGATGGGAGGGTCCGGCCGCATCATTCTCGTAGGTAGGGAGTTCTCCCGGCTGAGGGCGCCTGTTGACGATGTGCGAGGCGTTCGGATGGGGATCATAGACAAAGGCGAAATTGAGGTTCTTTTCGAAGAGTTCCACCCAGGGATTGGAGTATCTGGAGCCCAGCAGGATGGCGTTCGCATCCTTGAGATCCTCCATCCGCAGTTCGCGCGCGTAGCGGACGACAAAATGGCCTGATTCTGCCTCCGGCAGCCGCGAAAATCTCAGCACTGCGTTCAGATCTGTAACATTCGTGTAACGCTGGGCATCCAGGTCCTGCATGTTCTGCGCGTCGATGTTGTAGGGGCTCTTGACGGAGAGGTAGTCCCGGGTAATGTATTCGAACAAAGGAATCAGATGACCGGTCAGGTTCTGAATCATCACGATTCCATCGTCGGAAGGCACGAGCAAGGTTTGGTGATTCTTATCAAAGATCTGTGCCCAAAGCGGGCCTGGCAGACCGCTGGCTGGCCGGGCGACGGATCGCGCAACCAGCCAGGTGATCAAAAGCGCGACGAGCAAAAGTACCGGCGCGGCGAAGAGCAAGTAGCGGTTACGTTTGGAGCGTTGGGATGAGGCTGCGGGGTGTGGCTGCGGGTCGAGAAGAGGCTCCCCGGCATCTTCGTCACTTTCCCGCTCCGGAGCTAGAAGCAGAGGCCACTCGGAAGAGTTCTTGCCCGAGAAAATAGGAACATACTTTCCTCGCGGGATGCTGACGTGAAGCTCTTCCTCCTTGCCTTCTTCCTGAAAATATTGCTGCAGACGCTGGCGCAGCTGGCGCGCGTAGTTCCTGACGATATTGTCTTCGCCTGCACTGTAGCCCGGACGACGCCCAAAGACGCGAACGCCGATCTGATGCTCGCTGATCTCATGGGTCCTTCCTGTAATCTCCCGTTCGCATACGTAGAGCAGAAAGCGGGAAAGCAGAGCCGATTTGGCAAAGCTTCGGCTGGCTACAATGCGCTGAGCCAGTTGCCAGCGGGGATCTGCGGGCAAGTCGAAGACCGGCTGCCAGGCGGAAGGGAGCGGCATGCCGGCGTCCGATGCGGAGTCCTTGCCGGCCGCCTCGAGGTCCTGCGTTGAGAGATTGCTGTGTCTCATTGCGTTCACCCCTCGGGAAGGGTAGCAGATTCTTACGCGAGAAATCGTTAACGTCGTTTTTGCAGTTTCACAAAACATGTCAGTCCGGCGAAGCGCACCGGGATCTGGGGGCTATGGACCACAATCTGCAGATCCGCTCGGGTGCGATGGTCCGCGGAATAATCCTTAGGCTCTTGAATTCCCGAGGGTTATCGAAGGTAATGAGCTTTATCAAGCTGCGCTCGATTGTATGGAGAATGGAAGATTTCACCTTCGAACATCTGCCTCTATCCGGTGTAAACACGGGGTAGACCCCTTCCCAGGCCCAACCTGGCGCGCCAAGATTGAGCCGCTGCAATCTGCAACCCTTCGGAGAGGCCCAATCATGAAAGCCAATGGAATCGTTAAGCGTCTTCTGAACTCAATCCTCTGTGCACGCGTCCGCCCGAAGGTGCTCCTGGTGGTGTTGAGTCTGGTGGCAGCCCTGTCGGCGCCGACGGGGTTGCTGGCTCAAATCGACACGGGTGGGGTGACCGGTACCGTCACGGATTCCTCCGGCGCCGTTGTCCCCGGAGCGAAGATTACGCTTACGAACGAGGCGACCGGCGGCACGATCTCAGCCATATCCACTTCGACCGGGACATACTCGCTCAACGAGATCAGGCCGGGAACCTACACGCTGCAAGGCGAGCAGCAGGGGTTTCAGCGGTTTATTGACCGCGGCCTTGAAGTGCATGTCCAGCAGACCCTGACGATCGACATCCGGCTTGCCACAGGCACCGTCACCCAGCAGGTTACCGTGACGGCCGCAGCTCCCTTGCTCCAGGCGGAAAATGCGGCCGTCGGCCAGACGATTACCACGCAAACGGTCAACGACCTGCCGCTGCAGACGAGGGACTGGGCATCCCTGGCTCAGCTCTCGGCCGGAGTCGCCACTGCGCCCGTGGGACAGCCCAGCGGTGATGCCGGAGCTACCAGCAGCGCCTACTTTTCGGTGGACGGGGTGAATCTATGGCAAAACGACTTCCGGCTGAACGGCATTAACGACAACATTGAGATCTATGGCGGATCTTCGGTGAATAGCAACGCCGCCATCACTCCCCCGCCTGATGCCATCCAGGAGTTCAAGCTGCAAAGCGGGAACTTCAACGCTGAATTCGGCCACTCGACCGGGGCCGTCATCAACGCTGCGATCAAATCCGGGACGAATCAGGTTCATGGCGATCTTTGGGAATACCTCCGCAATGACGCCTTCAATGCCAACCTGTTTTTCAACAGCCTCTCGAAGGCTCCCACGCCGGAATATCGGCAGAACCTGTTTGGGGGAACGATCGGCGGCCCGGTCTATATTCCCAAGCTCTATGACGGGCGCAATAAGACCTTTTTCTTCTTTGACTATCAGGGAGGCCGGTACATCACGCCGTCCACGGCCACCAGTACAGTGCCGACCACCGGCATGGTGTCCAGCGGTTTCACCAACCTGCAGGATCTCATTACCGGCAACAGCGGAACTTCCACCGATGCCCTGGGCAGAACGTTCCGCCACGGAACCATCCTGGACCCTGCGACGACACGCCAGGTCGGGGCAGGGCAGATCGATCCGATCTCGGGTCTGCTCAACAGCAGCAGCAGCCCGGTCTATGTTCGCGATCCCTTCTACACCGGAGGGAGCATCGCGGGCAAGACAGACTTTACCGGTTCGACGACGCAGTTGAACATCCTTCCGGCGGGGCGGCTCGACGCCAACGCAGTTAAATTGCTGGAAGTCTACCCGGCGCAAAATCAGCCGGGATTCGCCAACAATTTTGTCTATCTCGCGAAGCAGCCACAGAACACGGATTCCTACGATATAAGAATTGATGAAAACATCAACCAGAACAACATTCTCTTTGGGGTCTTCGACCGGAGTTTGATTACGAGGAACGTCCCGGCAAACCTGCCCGGATTGGCCGTCGGTGAAACCGGCGGCCGTGTGGACAGCTTCCCGGCTTATGCGTTCGCGGTTGGCTACACTCGCGTGGTGACGCCCACGCTGACCAACGAAATGCATGTCGGTATGGTCCACTCCGACAAGCTCCAGCAATCCATTTTCGGCAACAACTTCGGAATTCCAGCGCAGTACGGAATCCAGGGAATCCAGCAGGTTGCGAACAATGGTGGTCTGCCTCCTATCAACCTGAGCGGCAATACGAGCACCGGGCTCACTCACATCGGCGTAGGCAACTACACTCCCACATTGCAATACGTCTGGAGCGTCGAAGGGTCAGACAGCGTAACGAAGGTTTACCGCAACCATACCTTCAAGACCGGGATCCAGATCGATGATCTCGATGGAAACATCTCCCAGCCGCCGCAGGGAAGAGGAAACTTCACCTATAGCGGGCAGTATTCCGACATTCCCAACAAGAATGCCAATTTGAACGGGATCGCTGACCTGCTCTTAACCCCCACGGCCTCCACCGTCAACGGGGTGAACAATGTAGGCGGACTCAGCACTTTCTCGGGATCGAACATCGCTGCCACAGATGACCATCGCTGGTACTGGGGAGCCTACTTCCAGGATGACTGGAAGGTGACACAAAATCTGACCTTGAATCTTGGGCTGCGCTGGGACTACTTCACTCCCTACGCCGAGATCAACGGAAGGCAAGCGAACTTCATCCCCGTGGGCGGCAATGGGAATACGGGAACCTACTATATTTCAAACAAGGGATGCCAGGTTGCCCGATCAGCTTCCTTCGATGCGCTCCTGACGAGCAGCCACATCAACCTCGCTTGTGTCTCAGGCCTTACTCTGGGAACAGCTCAGAAGACCAACTTTGCGCCAAGGATAGGGTTCGCGTATCGCGCTACGCCGCGGCTGGTGGTTCGCGGGGGATATGGTCCCGCATACGGAGCGCTGGGAAACCTTGGCTACGGGGGAACCTTGGGGACGAACTATCCCTTTGTTTATACCGTGACCTTCAACAGCCCGGACTCCCAGCACCCGCTGGCGCTGTCCAACGGGCAAACGGCTACCATGGAAAACGCCTTTTCGTCGACGAGTCTGCAGGATCCGAAGATTAACAGCGGGCAAGGGTTGAACCTGTATGGACGCCAATACAACTTCCAGACGCCCTATGTTCAAACCGTGAACCTGTTCGTGCAGGATCAGTTTACAAATCACGATTCCATACAGGTCGGGTATGTCGGCACGATGGGCCGCCATCTGGATAATCTTGGATATAACAATTCTCCGAGCGAGATATTGCCGCCGGGGGCGAATCCTCAGAATTATGTTCCCTTCCCCAGCTTCGCGCGGAACTCAACCTATGAAACGACCAATGCGACGAGCAGCTATAACTCCATGCAGGCCACGTATGAACATCAAATGAGCTATGGCCTGTCAGTACTTGCCAACTATACCTGGAGCAAATGCATGAGCAACCAGCATACCCAGGCGTCGCAGAACCAACAATACCGGGCGGAGTGGCTCCCGGGTTTCGGAATCAACGCCGACTATGGCTTGTGTGACACTGACGCCGCCGACCTGGTTCACGCTTCGGGGACGTATGAATTGCCCGTCGGCCGCGGCCACACGTTGCTGGGAAGCTCGAATCAGGCGGTGAATGCTGTTTTTGGCGGCTGGACAGTCAATTTCATCTACAGTCACCAAAGCGGTCAGCCTACGACGGTCGGCTGCCCCGTTTCGACTACCGCGAATGGCGTCTTCGGTTGTTTCGCGTTCACAGTTCCCGGACAGAACCTGTACGCCGGACCTCATAACCATACCCAGTGGCTGAATCCGAAGGCCTTCGCTCAGCCTCCTCTCGCTACGCAGATCGGCCAGAGCGACTACTCCGTTCTCGGTGGAAGCCCGCAGCAGGTGCGCGGTCCGGGATTCAGTAACCTGGATTCCTCTATCTTCAAGAACTTTGTGTTTACGGAGTCGCTGCGCCTGCAATTCCGCGCCGAGGCATTCAACACAACCAACACACCGCAATTTGGGCAGCCAACGAACCTGAATACCTTCAACAACCCGACCGGCGGCTTCAGCGCCATCACCAGCATGAGAGGCAATCCGCGCACCCTGCAGTTTGCATTAAAGTTGTTCTATTAGTCTCCTCGAGAGGGCGCTGCCCCGGAGCCCCTCGAGTCTTCTTCCATCGGCTGCGCACAATCAACCGTAATCAACCTGGCTGGCAGCGTCATCGAACCACCAGCCG
>OEPS010000849.1_pt1 | contig 10334 bp, 7 predicted proteins | sample 1539411 | NCBI WGS metagenome assembly OEPS01 (sample SAMN02671747, study PRJEB22543) | soil metagenome | biome: bacteria | place: China:Hunan Province, Lengshuijiang City | collected 2012-10-15 | depth 0.08m m | reverse complement strand
GGTTTCCATGGCCCGACGTTGGCGACGTCGAGCCGCGCGACCATCATCCAACGACTATCGGCGTGCTCGGCGCAACGCAGCTAGAGCACGCTCCAGAACTCGCGGGCGATGTCGAGCGAGAAGGTCCACCGCCCGTCGCGGAGTCCCCGTCCGACGTCGATGCGCAGCAGGTCGAAGGGAGTGAGGAATCCCATGCCGAGCGAGGGGAAGACGCCGTCTCCACCGTCAGGCGAGAGCCGTGCGCCGTTCACCCAGACCGCGTGGGCGAAGGGTGCGACGGTCGCCTCCCCCGGCGCCCGCCCGAACCGCCCGAGGGGGAATGACGGGAAGGGGACCCGAAGCTGCAGCTCGACGTGCTGTGACGCGCCGGTTGTCGCGGCGAACGCATGATAGTCGTATCCCGGCCCGGTCACCGGTCCGCCGAGATAGACGAGCTCCTGCGCGGCCGCCGGGCGCGATGAGCCGGCGTGGGCGATCGTCGAGTGCAGGACGAGGGTCGTCCTGCCTGACGGCCGCTCGCTCGACAACGACGCCGCGGCGCGCAGCGTCTGCCCGCCGCTGTCGGCGAACGCACCGGAAGGCGCGGTGAGCCGCAGCTCGGCGCGGCCGCGGACGGTGAACCCGAGCGGCGCGACGACGGTCGGCCGCTCGAGCGACAGCGTGTAGCGCGCGGCGTGCAGCGCGACCGCCGCAACAGCCGGCCGATACCGGCCGCTCGCCGGCACGGCGTGCACCGCGAGGGGATCCTGCTCCTCCACGCTCGCGCCGACGCGGAGCAGGACGCCGGACGTGACCGCCCGCGTCGCGCGCACCCCGACGGCGCGCACTCGGTACGGATCCGTGTAGTCGCTGCCGAATTCCTGGGCCGCGATGCTGTTGCGCGCGAGGGATACCTCCTGCTCGTCGCCGACGTCGCGCCAGTCGTCCTCCGCGAAGAGGGCAACACCGCTCCCGCTCGCCGTCTGCCACCCGATCGAGGCGTGCCCCTTCGCGCGGTGGTCGTCGGTGCCGTACCGGCCGCCGATGACGGTGGTGATCCCCCGCCCCCAGCGCCGCGACAGCGCGCCGCCTAACGCGAGCCCCTCGACGCGATCGACGCGCACGATGTCCGAGAGCCCGCGCGCCGCGACCGCCGCCCGATGCTCGCGTGTCAGCGCCTGCTGCCTGACGAGCGCCCGTGCCTCCTCCTGCACCCGCTTCACGTCCTCGTCGGTTGCCGCCCGCACGTCGTCGGGGAGCGAGTCGAGGATCCGTCCGCTGAACCCCTTCCGCAGCTGGTCGCGCGGCGCGCCGAGCACGATCTCCGGCCCGCCGAAGAACCCCGCCGGGATCCCCTTGTTCACCTCGTAGCAGCAGATCTCCCAGCGCCCGCGGATGATCCCGCGCACCGGATAGTCCATCCACGATCCGGTGCGCCGGATCTCGATCTCCTGCCGGCTCGGGAGCCAGAAGCGCCCCTCGACGAGCGAGCTCTCGAGCACCACCGAGATGTCCTCGAGCGCCTTGTCACGGAGCGCGGACCGCGTGAACGAGAAGGCCATTCGCACCACCTGCGCCGTCTCCCGCTCGACGAACACCGCCCCGATGATGCGCGGCTTCGTGTCGTCGCGCGGCCGCACCCGGATGATGTCCACGGTGATCGTCCGCCCCGGGATCTGGATGCGCAGCGAATCGCCGACCGCGAAGTCGTAGTCGGCGAGGCCATCCGGCGAGAGCGGGTGCGGGACATCGACGACCTCGTCGCCGTCGCCGAGCCGGATGATGCTCGGGAAGTTGTTCTGGACGATCCCGAGGTGGTCGCGATGGTAGGCGATGTCCGTCGGGAGGAGCAGGGTGTCGCGCTGGCCGACGATGCGCTGCTTGCTCAGGTTGGGCGCGCGCCAGTAGACTTCGATCGACAGTTCGTCGGCCTTCACCACGCGCGGCGGCTCATGGAACCCTTCCCCGACCTGCGCGAGGAAGGTGAGGTAGCCGTGGGCCTTCGCCTGGTAGTCGACGAGCCCGGAATCGGCGAGGGTGCGCGCGCGGCGCTCGGTCGCCTCGCGGACCAGCGTCAGGGTCCGGGGGTCGTTCCAGCCTTGGGCCGCGCTCGACCGCGGGACGGCCGCGAGCAGCCCGGCCGCGGCGAACCCGACTGCACTCGAACGAAACATCGACCACCGCATGATTCGCGAATATCGCCGCCGTGCGAGCGCGTCACAAGCGGGTTGCCTTACGACGCTGCCGCGAATCCGATGAGCTTCGAAGACTTCCGCGCCCGCGCCGCCAATGGGGGGATGATCCCCGTCTGGCGCGACTGCCTGCTCGACACCGACACCCCCGTCTCCGCGTTCGCCAAGCTGCGGCGGGGCCCGTTCGCCTTCCTCCTCGAGTCGGCGCCGGCCGGCGGCGAGACCTGGTCGCGATACACGTTCCTCGGCACGGAACCGCGCGCCGCCTGGCGTCTCCGCGACGGAGTCGTCGATGACTGGACCCCCGACCGCGGGTGGCACGGCGCCCGGCGGCCGAGCGACCCGCTCGCCGACCTGCGCGCGCTGATCGACGCGTACGAGCCAGCCGACGTGCCGGAGCTCGGCGCGTTCTGGAGCGGGGCCGTCGGCTACTTCTCGTATGACGTCGTGCGCCTGATCGAGAAGCTCCCCGACGCGCCCCCGCCGGGACCGCGCGTCCCTGACGGCGTCTTCGTCTTCACCCGCGCCGTCGTGATCATCGACAACCTCCGCGCACAGGCGCGCGTGGTCGTCGGCGTCCCGGTCGATGCCGGGACGAGCGAGGGAGCGCTGCGCGCGCTGCACGACGAGGCGTTAGGCACGGTCAACGAGACCATTGCCCGGCTGCGCGCGCCGGTGACCCTCCCCGCACTCGACCTCGACCGCGCCGCGCCGCCGGCGACGGGAGTCTCGACGTACGAGCGGAGCGCCTTCATCGCCGACGTCGAGAAGATCCGCGAATACATCTTCGCCGGTGATGCCTTCCAGGTGCTGCTCGCCCGGCGGATCGTCGTCCCGCACGACTTTCCCGGCGAGGCGCTCTATCGCGCGCTGCGCGCGATCAATCCGTCGCCGTACATGTACCACCTCGTCCTCGACGGAGTCGAGCTCGTCGGCAGCTCACCGGAGCTGCTCGTCCGGGTCGCCGGCAGCCGCGTCACCGTGCGGCCGATCGCCGGCACGCGTCCCCGGGGCCGCACGACGGGGGAGGACGACGCCCTCGCCGCCGAGCTCCTCGACGACGACAAGGAGCGCGCCGAGCACGTGATGCTCGTCGACCTCGGCCGCAACGACGTCGGGCGCATCGCGCGGTACGGGAGCGTCGAGGTCACCGACTTCATGACCATCGAGCGCTATTCGCACGTACTGCACATCGTGAGCGAGGTGCGTGGCACCCTCCCCCCCGACGCCAGCGCGATCGACGTCTTTCGCGCCACCTTCCCGGCGGGGACCATGACCGGCGCGCCGAAGGTGCGCGCGATGCAGATCATCGACGAGCTGGAGCCTGAACGGAGGGGCGCCTACGCCGGCGCAGTCGGCTACATCGCCAGCGGGGACCGGCGAATGGACCTCGCCATCACGATCAGGACCTGTGTCATCGCCGACGGCGAGGCGAACGTGCAGGCCGGCGCCGGGATCGTCGCCGACTCGATCGGCGAGCGCGAATGGGAGGAAACAGAGAACAAGGCGCGGGCGATGCTCACCGCGATCGGCCAGATCCGCCACGCGCTCGGGATTGTTTCGGGTCGCACCGGGCCCGCGTGAGCTGCCGCACGCCTCGAGGCGGCCGCGGCCGCGCCGCTAGGCGATTGGCACGACTCTGGTCATATTTGGGGCGATGCCTTTCAAGCTGATCAGCACCGAGGGCGAACAGACCTTCGAACTCCGGTCCGGTGGAACGCTGGTCGTTGGTCGCGCCCTCACCAGCGACATTCCCGTCCTCGACCCCACCATCTCGCGTCGTCACGCCGAGGTGATCTGGGACGGGACCGGTGTCCACGTCAGGGACCTCGGCTCGAGCAACGGGACGTTCCTCAACGGGGTGAAGGTCGAGGAGGCGAAGTTGTCCCCCGGCGACGTCATCACCTTCGGCAAGGTCCCGTTCCGGCTGAAGGAGATCACCGGGGACGTGCGGCCTAACGCGACCGACACGCCGAGCTCGTTCGGACCGGTCGTCGCCCCGGGCGCGACGATCGTCCGGGCCCTCCCCGTGCGGGGGGACTCGCGCCAGCCGTTCGCCGCGGTCCGCGCCAGCCACACCACCACCGGCGTCGTCGAGGAGGACACACCGGCGCGGCGGCAGCAGGAGAAGAACGAGCAGAAGCTGGCGCTCCTCCTCGAGGTCTCGAAGGGGCTGACGAGCGCGGTCGACGTCGACGCGCTGCTCGAGAAGATCGTCGGCGAGGTCTACAAGATCCTCGACGTCGACCGGGTCGCGATCCTGCTCGCCGACGAGCGGATGGAGCTGCAGCCGAAGATCGCGCGCGACAAGCGCGGCACTACCGCCGGCAAGATGGTCCCACAGTCCATCGTCCGCAAAGTCGTCGAGGAGAAGGTCGCGATCCTCTCCGACAACACCCTCGAGGACCAGCGCTTCGGCGGGCAGTCGATCGTCATGCAGCGGGTGCGATCAGCGATGTGCGGGCCCCTGATCGGAAGCGAGGAACGCGTGCTCGGCGTGCTCTACGTCGACAACCTCACGACCGCCCACCGCTTCGGCGAGGAAGACCTCGAGTTCCTCATCGCGTTCGCCGGGATCGCCGGCGTCGCGATCGAGAACTCGCAGTTCGCCGACCGGATCCGCCGCGAGACGCTGGCGCGCAGCAACTTCGAGCGCTTCTTCGCCCCGGGGCTCGCGGCACGGATCGCCAGCTCCCCCGATGCCGTGAAGCTCGGCGGCGAGAAGCGCCAGGTCGCGGTGCTGTTCAGCGACATTCGCGGCTTCACCGCCCTGTCCGAGACGATGACGCCCGAGGAGATCGCGACGCTCCTCAGCGAGTACTTCACCGAGATGGTGGAGTGCGTGTTCCGCAACAACGGCACCCTCGACAAGTTCATCGGCGATGCCGTGATGGCGCAGTGGGGCGCGCCGATCGGCGAGCCGGACGACGCCGACCGCGCGATGCGGGCCGCGCTCGAGATGATGACCGCGCTCGAGGAGCTCAATGCCCGCTGGCGGCGCGAGGGCCGCCCGGAGCTCTCGATCGGGATCGGGCTGAACTTCGGCGAGGCGTTCGCCGGCAACATCGGCTCCGAGCGGCGTCTCGAGTTCACCGTCATCGGCGACACCGTCAACACCGCGAGCCGCCTCTGCTCGGCGGCCGACGGGGGCGAGATCCTGCTCTCCGAGGATTTTCGCCGTGCGCTGCGCGAGCCCCCCCCGCTCGACGAGCGCGCCCCGATCGAGCTGAAGGGAAAGAGCCAGCGTATCTCGCTGTACTGCGTCGCGACGCCGTGAGCGCCGGGCGCGACGGAACGCCGGCGGGGTTCGTCCGCGTCGGCGTCGCTCCGCGCGAGGCGATCGTGCGCGAGCGCGAGGCGGACGACGTGCGCGCGATCCTCGCCGCGGCGACCACGCTGCACGATTGGGCGTCGCGCCTGTCCGGCGTCAATCGCTACACCGGACGGGCACCGGCGTACGGCGTCGCCCTGCCGGGCAGCGGGACGCGAGTCGTCGTGCGCCACGCCCGCCATGGCGGGGTGCTCGCTCCGCTCACCCGGGACCTCTTCGCCGGTGCGGGGCGTGCCCCGCACGAGCTGGCGACGTCAGCGCGACTCGCGGCGGCCAGGGTGCCGACACCGGCGTTCGTCGGCTACGCGGTGTATCCCGCTGGCTTCGGGTTGTCGCGCATCGACGTGCTCGTCGAGGAGGTGCCGGGCGCGCGCGACCTCGCCAACGTCGTCCGCGACGGCGGGATGACGCCGCCCCTGATCGAGGCGACCGCGCAGCTGCTCGCCGCCCTCGCCCGTGCCGGGGCGCGCCACGAGGACCTCAACCTGAAGAACGTCCTCATCTCGCGCCGCGCGATGCCTGACGGCGACGCCGGCGAGCCGGCGGCCTACGCGATCGACGTCGACCGCGTCACCTTCGGCCATCCCCGCGTCCGGACGATGGAGGCCAACGTCGCGCGCCTCGCCCGCTCGGCGCGCAAGTGGCGCCGCGGCCGCGGGCTGCCGATCGGCGAGGAGCATCTCGCCCTGCTCGCCCGCCGGGCGCGGGAGCTCGCCGCGTGAGCGCCGGGGCGAAGCCGATTCCCCTCGATCGCGTCGCGATCGTGATGATGAGCGCGGTCGGCGATGCCGTTCACGTCCTGCCGGTGATCAACGCGATCAAGCGGGCGAAGCCTGCGGCGCGAGTCAGCTGGATCATGCAGCCGGGGCCGGCCGGGCTGGTTCGCGGCCACGAGTCGGTCGACGAGATCCTCCTCTTCGATCGGGCGAAGGGTCCGGCCGCCTACCTCGACCTGCGCCGCGAGCTGTCGAAGCGTCACTTCGACGTTGCCCTCGCCCTCCAGGTCTACTTCAAGGCGGGGATCGTCGCCGCCCTGACGCCCGCCGACGTGAAGCTCGGCTTCGACCGGGCGCGTGCCCGCGACCTCAACTGGCTGTTCACCAACCGCCGGATCGAGCCGCACCCGATGCAGCACGTGCAGGACCAGTACCTCGAGTTCCTCCGGCCGTTAGGCATCGCCCCCGAGCCCGTCCAGTGGCGGCTCGGCCCATGGGCGGAGGAGCGCCCATGGCAGCGCGAGTTCTTCGCCGCCCTCGCGCGACCGGCGGCGAGCATCGTCGTCGCCACGAGCAAGGCGGAGAAGGACTGGATGCCGGAGCGCTGGGCGGAAGTCTGCGACGCGCTCTGGTTCGACTTCGGTCTCCAGCCCGTGCTCGTCGGCGGCCGGTCCTCGCGCGAGCTCGCCGCCGAGCGGGTGATCACGGCGGCAACTCGCTGCACCCCGGTCTCCGCGTTAGGCAGCGGGCTTCGCAAACTCGTCTCGATCATCGACGGCTCCGCGCTCGTCCTTTCGCCGGACACCGGGCCCCTGCACGTCACCGTCGCCCTCGACCGCCCCGTCGTCTCGCTGATCGCCTATTCCAACCCGAAGCGCGTCGGGCCGTATCGCAGGTTCCACGACCTCATGATCGACGCCTATGGCGAGCCGGGCGAGGACTATCCGGTCTCGATGGAGAATCGCCCGGGCCGGATGCCCCGGATCACCGTGCAGCAGGTGCTCGACCGCGTCGAGCGGTGGCGAAGCAGCTACGCTGCGCGCTACGGGATGGGTGCCGTCTCGATCAGCCGGCCGAACTCGTAGCGCAGCCCGACGCGGCCAAGCAGCCGGACGAGCAGGTTGAGGGCGAGCCCCATCACGGCGAAGTAGTCGCCTTCGATGCGCGACACGATCGTGGCTCCGTACCCCTGGATCCCGTACGCCCCCGCCTTGTCCATCGGCTCACGCGTCGCGATGTAGGAGGCGATCTCGGCGTCGTCGATCTCGCGAAACGATACCGACACCCGCTCGACCGCGCTCTCCATTCGCCGGCCGCGGGCGACCGCCACCGCCGTGAGCACGGTGTGCGACCGCCCGCTCAGCATGCGCAGCATGCGCGCGGCGTCGGCGGCATCGGCCGGTTTGCCGAGCACCAGGCCGTCTACCACCACGATCGTGTCGCTGCCGATGACCACCGCGTCGCGATCGACCTGGCCGGCGAGCGCGGCCGCCTTCCCGCGCGCGAGGCGCTCGCAGTGTTGCTCAGGGGTCTCACCGTCGAGGTACGACTCGTCGATGTCCGCCGGACGAACCTCGTGCGCCAGTCCGATCAGCGCGAGCAGCTCACGCCGCCGCGGCGACTGCGACGCGAGCACAAGCTCCGGCGCGATGCTCATCGCTCCAGCCACAGCGTCACCGGTCCATCGTTCACCAGCTCCACGTCCATCATCGCCCCGAACTCTCCCGTTTCGACGGTCAGCCCCTTCTCGCGCAGGATCGTCACGAACCGCTCGTAGAGCGGCTGGGCCACTTCCGGCCGCGCCGCGTCGATGAAGCTGGGGCGCCTCCCCCTGGCCGCGTCGCCGTACAGGGTGAACTGCGACACGGCGAGCACCGCCCCCCCGACGTCAGACAGCGCAAGATTCAGCTTGTCCTCGGCGTCCGCGAACAGCCGCAGCCCAGCGACCTTCTCCGCCATCCACGCCGCCTTCTCCTCGCTGTCGTCGTGCGTGATCCCGATGAGCAGGAGATACCCGCGCCCGATCCGGCCCGCGACCCGCGTTGCTGCGCCGTCGCGGATCCGCACCTCCGCCCGCCCGACTCGCTGCAGGAGCACTCGCATGGCGAGGGAACCTAATCGCCCGGCCAGCGGAGCGCAGTCGCCGCAGGCGGGTACCGCCGGTAGTTTCCCCTCGTCACCCGAAACGAGCGAACATGATGCGCCACCTCCGAACAGCCTTCGCAGTCGCAGCAATCGCGGCGTCCCTCCCCCTCCGCGCCCAGACACCCCGCCTTCCCTACCCTGCTGCCCAGGCGGGCGACGTCGTCGACGACTACCACGGGCAGCGCGTTCCCGATCCGTATCGCTGGCTCGAGGACCTCAACTCCCCGGCGACCGCCGCCTGGGTGAAAGCCGAGAACACCCTCACGATGGGCTATCTCGCGCAGCTCCCCGGGCGCGAGGCGATCCGGAAACGCATCACCGAACTGTGGAACTACCCGAAGGTCACGATCCCCTACTTCGAGGGAGGTCGGTGGTATCTGTCTCGGAACAGCGGGCTGCAGCGCCAGTCGGTGATCTACACCCGTCAGACTCTGCTCGGCCGGGAGCACGTTGCGCTCGACCCCAACACCCTGTCGCCCGACGGATCGGTGGCCCTGTCGGGGTTTGCGCCTTCGCCCGATGGCCGATACGTCGCGTTCTCGCAGTCCGAAGGCGGCGCTGATTGGGCGACCTGGCGCGTCCGCTCGATCGCGACCGGGCGCGAGACAGGTGACACGGTCCGCTGGATCAAGTTTTCCCGGGTATCGTGGACCCACGATGGCCGCGGCTTCTTCTACGCCCGTTATCCCGAGCCGAACGCCTCCACCGCGCTCAGCACGGCGCTCAGCGGCCGCCAGCTCTTCTACCATCTGCTTGGCACCGCGCAGACGCAGGATCAGCTCATCTACGAGCGCAAGGACGATCCAGCGCTCTTCTTCGGCGGCTCACTCGACGAGACCGGGCGTTACCTCTTCATCACCACCAACCACGGCACGAGCAGCAAGAATGAGCTGTACGTCGCCGACCTCGGGGACCCGAAGCATCCGAACGTCACCGCCCCGATCCGCGCGCTCTACACCGGACACGACGCCGAGTACAATCCGATGGGGGTCGTCAACGGCGAGCTGTATCTGCTCACCGATCGCGACGCGCCGCGCCGCCGCGTGGTCGCCGCGCCGCTGGAGTCGCCGGAGCCGGGCAAGTGGCGCGTCGTCGTCCCTCAGGGGACCGGCGTCATCGGCGACGCGGGGCTGATCGCCGGACGCGTTGCGGTCTCCTCGCTCGAGGATGTCGCCAGCGTCATTCGTGTCTACAAGCTCGGTGGCGCGCTCGAGCACGTCGTGCCGCTGCCGGGTCTCGGCACGACCAGCGGCGTAGCCGGTCGCTTCGATCGCCCCGAGATGTTCTACAGCTTCGCGTCCCCGCTGTACCCGTCGACGGTCTTTCGCTACGACCCGATCACGAACCGGAGCATCCCGTTCGAGGCGCCGAAGCTGACCTTCGATCCGTCGCGCTACGAGACGCAGCGCGTGTTTTACCCGTCGAAGGACGGCACGCGCGTGCCGATGTTCCTCACCTATCGCAAGGGGCTCGTCCGCGACGGGACGAACCCGACGATGGTCTACGCCTACGGTGGCTTCGACATCAGCACCGTGCCCGGATTCCGCCCCGACGTCCCGATGTGGCTCGAGATGGGGGGCATCTGGGCGACCGCGAGCATCCGCGGTGGCGGCGAGTACGGCGACGAGTGGCACAAGGCGGGAATGTTCGAGAAGAAGCAGAACGTCTTTGACGACTTCATCGCCGCCGGCGAGTATCTCGTGCGGGAGAAGTACACCTCCCCCGCGAAGATGGGGATGATGGGTGGCTCCAACGGCGGGTTGCTGGTCGGCGCGGTCATGACGCAGCGCCCGGAGCTGTTCGGCGTGGCGCTCCCCGCGGTTGGCGTCATGGACATGCTCCGCTACCACAGGTTCACCGGCGGGGCGCTCTGGTCGGCCGAGTACGGCTCGGCGGACGACTCGGTTGCGTTCAACTACATCCGCGCGTATTCCCCGCTCCAGAACATCAAGGCCGGCACCTGCTATCCGG
>OEPS010000848.1_pt1 | contig 10335 bp, 8 predicted proteins | sample 1539411 | NCBI WGS metagenome assembly OEPS01 (sample SAMN02671747, study PRJEB22543) | soil metagenome | biome: bacteria | place: China:Hunan Province, Lengshuijiang City | collected 2012-10-15 | depth 0.08m m | reverse complement strand
GGGGACGACGAGACGATCCGCGGCGCGCGCACCCGGGCCGAGCGCGCGCGCGACGCGTCAGGCGCCGAGCTCGGCGTCGGCATCGAGGGCGGGGTGGTCGCGCTGCCTGACGGTTCGCTGCGGACGTGCGCCTGGGCGGTGGTCGTCGACCGCGACGGACAGACCGGCACCGGCGGCTCGCTCGCGATGCCGCTCCCGCCGGCGATCGCCGCGATGATCGCCGACGGGCTCGAGCTCGGCGACGCGATGGACCGGCTGGTCGGGGCGACGGGCACCAAGTACGGCGCCGGCGCGAGCGGCGTCTTCACCGCCGGGCTGGTCAACCGCCAGGCCGCGTACGAGTCACTCGTGACCTACGCGCTCGCCCCCTGGCTGGGCGCCGAGCACTGGCGCTAGGGCCGCCGCCTAACGGCCGACGATCAGGGCATAGTACACCACGTACGCCCACGAGAAGAATCCGTGGATGATCGCCCAGATGATCGAGTGGTTGATGCTCCACGAGATCGTGATGGCGAGCGCGGTCCCGAACCCGACCCCCGCCTTGGCGACGTTGACGCTGCGCTGGACGACGGTCGGTCGCGGTTGCGGCGCCGCGTATCCGTCGATCGGGCCGGAGTAGGGAGGCTCGTTGGCCATGTCGCGTTGCCTCGGCGAAAGTCGCGGGACTAGAGAGTGACACCCGACGGGCGCAGCGCGCGCCCCCGGCGCGCCCCCGAGCGCTGCCCGTCGCGGAGCGCGACCGCGCCGTTGACGACCACGATGTCGATGCCCCGGGGATATTGGAACGGCTCGGCGAAAGTCGCGCGGTCGGCGACGGTGGCCGGGTCGAAGACGACGACGTCGGCGGCCATTCGCGGGGCGAGACGGCCGCGATCGGCGAGGCCGAGCCGCGAGGCGGCGAAGCCGCTCAGCTTGTGGATCGCCGACTCGAGCGAGAGGGTCTTCGTCTCGCGGACGTAGCGCCCGAGGACGCGCGGGAAGGAGCCGAGCCCGCGCGGGTGGGGGTGGCCGCGGCGGGCGGGGCCCTCGAGCGCGAAGGCGCCGCCGTCGCTGCAGACCATGCCTGACGGGTGGGCGAGGAAGCGCTGGAGGTTCTCCTCGCTCATCGCGAAGACGACGGTGCCGACGTCGGTACGGCTCCGCTGGAGGAGCGCGACGGCGAGTGCGTACGGATCCTCGCCGAGCTTCGCCGCGTAGTCGCCGAGCCGCTGCCCCTCGGCGCCGCGGTCAGCGGGATTGGCGACGCCGGAGATCATGACGCTGTTCCACCCGGCCAGCTTCTCGACCTTGCCCAACGTCGCAGCGCGGATCCGGCCGGCGCTATCGGGGGCGGCGAGGCGGTCGAGGAAGGCGCCGGTGCCGCCGTCGAGCGCCCAGATCGGGAAGAGGTTGGTGAGCCCGGTCTGGTAGGCGACGTAGGGGTAGCGGTCGAAGGCGACGTCCAGCCCCGCTGCCTTCGCGGCGTCGATCCTGCCTAACGCGTCGCCGATCTTGTGCCAGTTGCGCGGGCCGGAGGTCTTGAGGTGCGAGATCTGGAGCGGACAGCCGGCACCCCGCGCGATCGCCACCGCTTCATCAACAGCCTCGATGAGGGTGTCGTCCTCGTTCCGCATGTGCGTCGCGTACGGCAGCCCGCGGGGGGCGAGGGGGCGGCAGAGGTCGATCAGCTCGGCGCGGCTGGCGAAGGAGCCCGGCGCGTATTCGAGGCCGGTCGAGGCGCCACAGGCCCCGTCGGCCAGCGCGCCCTCGACGAGCGCACGCATCTGGCGCAGCTCGCCCGGCGTCGCCGGCCGGTCGTCCTCGCCGACGACGAGCCCGCGAATCGTCCCCAGGCCGACCATCGACGCGACGTTCACCGCCGGCGGCAGGTTGTTGACGGCGCGAAAGAGCTCGTGCATCGACTCGAACGCGCCGCTCGTGCCTAACGCGCCGCGGACCATCGCCGCCGCGGTGACCGGGCGGCGCGACGGGGCGCGCGAGCTGCCGTCCTGGCCGACGACGATCGTCGTCACCCCCTGGCGGATCACCGACTCGGAGCGCGGGTCGTCGAACAGCGACTCGTCGCCATGCGAGTGGACGTCGACAAAGCCGGGAGCGACCGCGTTCCCGCGGGCGTCGACCTCGTCGCGCCCCACGCCGGCGATGTCGCGGCCGACGCCGGTGACGATCCCGCCGGAGATGGCGACGTCCGCTTCGACCCCCGGCGCGCCCGTTCCATCGAAGACCGTTCCGCCGCGAATCACGAGGTCGTGCTTCTTCCGCGACGCGAGCCTCAGCGCGGGCGCGCACGCCCCCGCCGCGAGCGCGGCACCCGCCGCCGCGATGAAGCCGCGCCGCGTCGGGCTCATTTCGCGCCCTCTTCGCTGTTTTCGCCGGCGCCCGCCGAGGCGAGCGCATCTTCCTTGTAGACCAGCCACCCCGTCTGGTCCTCCGCGACCAGCTCGACTTCGGTGCCGATGGGGAGCGTCAGGTTGGGGACCTCGTGGCCCGCGGGGAAGTCGGTGATGATCGGAATGCCGAGATCGGCCACGAGGTCGAGGAGGAAATTCTCGAACTCCTCCTCCTCCGATCGGTCGAGGGAGAACTGGCCGAGGACGATGCCGCGCACCCCGCGGAGGAGACCGGCGGCGCGGAGGTGCACGAGCCGTTCGTCGACGTACGACATCGGGTCGCGTGTCTCTTCGAGGAAGAGGATCGAGTCGCGCGTGTCGATCTCGTACGGAGTGCCGATCGTCTGCTGCACGAGCGCGAGGTTGCCGCCGACGAGGCGTCCGGTAGCGCGGCCGGGGCGGACCGAGCGCGCCATCTCGCGGCCGATGCGCGTCGTGGGGCGCGGGTTCGTCATGCAGGCGAGCAGCGACGCCATCGTCGGGTCGCGCGAGCTCGGAATCAGGTCGTCGACGGTGGGCCCATGGAAGACTCGGAGGCCGGCGCGGCGCATGAGCCAGAGGTGGAGCGCGGTGACGTCGGAATAGCCGACGAAGATCTTGGGATTGCGGCGGAAGATCTCGGGCTCGAGGTGGGGGAGCATCCGCACCGCGCCATAGCCCCCGGTGCCGCCGATCACCGCCTTCACTTCCGGGTTGAGCCACATCCCCATGAAGTTCTCCGCGCGGCGCTCGTCCTCGGCGACGTTGAAGCGCCGCTGGGTGAGGATCTCCTGGTCGAGGACGACGCGATAGCCTGCGCGTTCGAGGGCGTGACAGCCGCGACGCAACCATCCGGGGCGCGGCGAGTAGGAGGGCGCGACGACCCCGATCAGGTCGCCCCTGGCGAGCGGCGCCGGGCGAAGCAGGGGTGGGAGCGGGTCGCCCGACGAGAGCGGTGGCATCCCGGAGATTGTAGGCGGCGTCACAAGCGCGCGGAAGTGAGGCACTCCCTCGATCACCGCGACCACGGGAGGCCCACCCGTCCTCACGACTCGGCGCTGCTTCCCCCCGGTTCAGATGCGAGAAGCAATCGCGTTCTATAGATTTCAGTGATGCCTCCGCAGGATCTCACCTACTTCCGGAAGGGCTTCGGGCTCAAGTCCGAAGTTCAGGACGAGCTCGCGTCGGACTACGACGGCCGGCTGGTCGACTTCCTGCGCGCCAACGAGTACACCCTGGCCGCGGGCGACGTCACGCTGCGGCTGGCGAAGGAGTTCGGCTTCTGCTACGGCGTCGAGCGCGCGGTGGAGTACGCGTACCAGACGCGGCGGAAGTTTCCCGACAAGAAGGTCTTCATGGTCGGGGAGATCATCCACAACCCGCACGTGAACGCGAAGCTGCGCGAGATGGGGATCGAGATCCTCGCCGCGGCGAAGGATGGTTCGTTCGACTACTCCCGCGTCCGCCCCGAGGACGTGGTCATCATGCCCGCCTTCGGCGTCACGATCACCGACTTCGAGACGCTGCGCGCCAACGGCTGCATCATGGTCGACACGACCTGCGGCTCGGTGCTCAACGTCTGGAAGCGCGTCGACAACTACGCGAAGGACGGCTACACCGCGCTCATCCACGGGAAGTACTACCACGAAGAGACGCGGGCGACGGCATCGCAGGTGATGAAGTACCCGAACGGCCACTACATCGTCGTCCGCAACATGGACGAGGTGCGGGTGATCTGCGACTTCATCGAGCAGAAGGGGGTGACGCGGGAGATGATCCTCGAGAAGTTCGCGCACGCGATCTCCCCCGGCTTCGATCCCGACCTGCACCTGCAGCGCGTCGGCGTCGCCAACCAGACGACGATGCTCGCCCGCGAGTCGCTGGCGATCGGCGAGGAGGTGGGAGCGGCGATGGAGCGCCGTTATGACGCGACGCACCGCGCCGAGCACTTCCGCACCTTCGACACGATCTGCAGCGCGACGCAGGACCGGCAGGACGCGGTCCGCGAGCTCCTCGAGGAGCCGCTCGACGTGATGATCGTCGTCGGCGGCTACAACTCGAGCAACACGCTGTCGCTGGCGGCTATCTGCGCCGAGCGGGTGACGACGTATCACGTCGAGGACGCGACGGCGATCGACCCGGACGGCGGGAAGATCCGCTTCCGGCCGGCGGGGCTGCATCACAGCGAGCAGGTCGCCGAGGGATGGATGCCGGCTGCCGGTCCGGTGCGGGTCGGGCTGACGGCGGGGGCGAGCACGCCGAACAACAAGATCGGCGAGGCGGTCGCGCGCATCTTCGCGACGCGCGGTATCGTGCCCGACGTTGGCTGAGCGGCGCGGGGCCGCCGTCGGGACGCTCCTGTCGCGTCTGACGGGCCGGCGCGAGCGCGTCGAGAACCCGCTCGACCGGCCGGGAGAGATCGAGCTGCGGGCGGCGGGGGTCCGCGTCGTGATGATCCCGGCGTGGGGCGGGCGGATCACCGCGCTCGAGCTGGGCGGCCGGCAGTGGCTCGCCCCGAGCGAGCCGCCGACCGAAGGCCCCGAGCGGCGCGAGCTCGACGTCGCGCTGGCCGGGGGATACCAGGAGGCGTTTCCGACGGTGCTGCCGTGCCGCGTCCTGTCGAAGCACACCGGCGTGGCGTTCGAGCAGCCCGCGTTAGGCGAGCTGCACCGGCTGCAGCCGGGAGCGAAGATCGCCACGCTCGACGGCTCGGTCGAGGCGACGCTGGCGTGGACGGGGGAACGGATGCCTTACCGGTTCGTCCGCGTCGTCAGCGCGTCGCCGGGGGAGGTCGCGATGCGCTACGAGGTCACGAACATCGGGTCGGCGCCCCTTCCCTTCCTCTGGGCGGCCAACGTCGCCATGCCGTTAGGCGAGCACACCCGGCTGCTCCTCCCCGACAACGCGCGGTCGCGGGTGATCTCCCAGGAGGGGATCGACCTGCTCGGCGTCGGCGCCGAGCACCGCTGGCCGCGCTTCCGGACGGCGAAGAAGCTGGTGGACATGAGCGTCCCGGATTCGATCGGCGGCCGGTTCGCCTGCCATCTCTCCTTCGACCTGCCGACGGGGACGGCGACGGTCGTCGAGGGCCCGCAGCGCCTCGAGCTCCGGTTCGACGCCGCTGAAGTCTCGCGCATCGGGTTGAACGTGAGGCGGAAGCTCGGCGGAAACGGCGCGCGGCTGGTGTCGCTGCAGCCGGCGATCGGGGTGCCCGGTGCCCTCGCCAGCGCGGCGGGTGTGGACGGCAGCGCCGCCTGGCTCGAGCCCGGGCAGACGCGGCGCTGGTCGCTCGCCTGGCGCGCGCTGGTCGACGACCCGGTCGGGACCCCTGCCGGAGGGGCGAGCGCGCAGTGAGCGCCGGCGCGATCCGGTACATCGCCCTCGGCGACTCGATGTCGATCGACCTCTATCCCGCGCTCGACGCGGGGGAGATCGACGTCGCCGTCGCCCTCGAGCGGCGGCCCGCGGCGGGGCACGTCGCGCCGTTAGGTGCGGCATCGCTGCTCGTCCGCAACGACGATGCGCGCTGGCCGGAGTTCGCCGGCCGCGACCTCGCGTCGCGCTGGCCGCGCGTCACCGCCCGGAACCTGGCGACCGACGCGGCGACGATCGGCGACGTCTTTGGCGACCAGCTCGACCAGGTCGAGGAGAGCAGCGAGGAGGCGATCGTCACGATCAGCGTCGGGGGCAACGACCTGCTCAGCGCCTACTCGTCGAAGCCGCGCCAGTCGCTGATGGAGCGCATCGTGAACGACATCGCCGGCGCGTACGACGCGATGCTCGACCTCGTCGCCGACCGGCTGCCGCGGGCCCGGCTCCTCCTGACGACCGTCTACGATCCGTCCGACCGCATCGGGGTGATCCCGGGGATTCTCGAGGATGTCGGCAAGCTGCCGCTCCGTCACCTCGACACGCTCAACGCCCACATCCGGAACGCCGCGGCGACGCGCGAAAATGCCGTGCTTGCCGACGTCTACGCGCACTTCCTCGGGCATGGGGCGAGCGTCGGCCCCGAACACCGCTGGTACTGGAAGCGGTCGCTGATCGAGCCCTCGGCGATGGGCGCGAGCGAGATCCGGCGCGTCTGGCTCGAGGCCCTCGACATCGAGTAGCCGGCGACCAGGTTCGGTCGCTCTTCGGCGCGCGCGCCGGGCGCTCAACTTTCGCGCTCCCCATGCCGATGCTCGCTGATGGGTGACTGACGGTCACCCGTTGTGACCGCGGTATGGCCCCGCCCGTCATCCACATACGCGGCGACGCCGTCGCGCCCTACCGCACTACCCGAGTTCAATGAAGCGCAATTGCACGCTGTTATCGCTGATCGCGACGGTCGGCGTGTTGTCGTCCCCGCTGGCCGCGCGCGCGCAGGATTTCACGGTCATCGTCAACGCCTCCAATCCGGTTTCCTCCATGCCGAGGGACGAGGTCGCCAGGCTCTTTCTCAAGAAGACCGTCGCCTGGCAGTCGGGGAAGACCGTCGCGCCGGTCGAGCTTCCGCCGGCCGCGAAGGCGCGCGAGGCGTTCGCGCGGACGGTGCTCAACAAGTCGATCGCGCAGGTGAAGTCCTACTGGCAGCAGCAGATCTTCTCGGGGCGCGACGTCCCGCCGCCGGAAAAGCGGACCGAGAACGACGTGGTCGCCTTCGTCCGCTCGAATCCGGGGGCGATCGGCTATGTCTCCAAAGGGGTCGACATCGGACGCGGGGTGAAGGCCCTCTCGGTCTCTCCGTAACGGGCGATTTCCGCCGATACCATCGGCGGGAAGAATCGTCAACTGACTGCGGATGCCGCGCGAGGCGGCATCGCGAGACCGAGTGAGCGCGCCCAGCTGCGCGCCCGCCGCACCGATTCCGAATGCTTCAGCAATGGCGAGAGCGGTTCCAGCGCCTCTCCTTCCGTCAAAAACTTCAGGTCTTCCCATGGGTCGCCGCCGGCGCACTGATCTTCGTGTGCGCCGTGGTGTTCACGATGGGGCAGTTCACGGCGAGCCGGCTGACGCAACTCGAGGATGGCTACTATCCGTCGCTGCAGAGCAACCAGAAGGAGGCTCAGGTCCTCAGCACGATCAAGAGCACGCTCGGAGACCTGATCCGGGCGAGCGAGCCTGAGCGCCTGTCGGAAACCGACAGCCTCCGCGACATCTTCCTGGCCGACATCGAAGCGCAGCGCAAGCGGCCGACCAACGACCAGGCCGCGCTGGCCCGCCTCGATTCGACCTTCCGCGCGTACTACGTCATCGCCCGGCGGGTCGCCGGCGACATGGCCAGCAGCTCCACCATGACCGACGAGGGACTCGCTCGCGCGCAGAAGCAGGGTGAGCTCGTCCTGCAGCTGAACGCGATGATCGACGCCCAGACCAGGGCCAACCGCGCGGCGATCACCCACCTGTTCAGCTCCGCGGCGCAGACGCAGAACGCGGGTCTTCTCGTCCTCGGGCTGTTGACCATCGTCGTGATCCTCGCGCTGTCGCAGCTCTCGAAGTTCGCGACTCGCTCGGTGACGGAACCGCTCGCCGAGGCGGTCGCCGTCGCCGACCGGCTCGCGCAGGGCGACATGACGGTGCGGGTGGAAGCGAAGGGCGAGGACGAAGTGGGCAGGCTGCTGCGCTCGATGCAGCAGATGGTCGCCTACCTTGGCGAGATGTCGGGGACGGCGGATGCGATCGCCCGCGGCGACCTCTCGATCCAGGTCCGGCCGCGCTCCGAGCGCGACACCTTCGGCAACGCGTTCGCGAACATGACGCAGTACCTGCGCGACATGGGGACCGTCGCCGACCAGATGTCGGAGGGCAACCTCACGGTGCAGGTCACGCCGCGGTCGGCGGACGACAGCTTCGCCAACGCATTCGTCTCGATGATCGGGACGCTGTCGCGCGTCATCGGCGACATGCGCTCGGGTGCCGCGGCGATCACCTCGGCGTCGCAGCAGCTGACGGCGTCGGCGCAGAGCCTCTCCGAAGGCGCGAACGACGAAGCCGCCAGCGTCGAGGAGACGACGTCATCGCTCGAGGAGATCAACAGCTCGATCGCGCGCAACGCGACGAGCAGCCGCGAGATGGAGCAGATGGCGCTCAAGGGCGTGAAGGACGCCGACGAGAGCGGAAAGGCGATCCAGCAGATGCTGGCGGTGATGAAGACGATCGCCGACAAGGTGTCGATCATCGAGGAGATCGCGAACCAGACCAATCTCCTCGCGCTCAACGCGGCGATCGAGGCGGCACGCGCGGGCGAGCATGGGCGCGGCTTCAACGTCGTCGCGACCGAGGTGCGGAAGCTCGCCGAGCGGAGCCAGGCAGCGGCGAAGGAGATCACGCGGCTCACCGGGTCGAGCCAGGAGGTCGCCGAGGCGTCGGGGGCGCTGCTCTCCGAGCTCGTGCCGTCGATCCGGAAGACGGCGAACATCGTGCAGACGGTCGCCGCCGCGTCGGCCGACCAGGCATCGGGGATCGAGCAGGTGACGCGCGCGCTCGGGCAGGTCGACGAGATCACGCAGCGCAACGCCGCCGCCGCCGAGCAGCTGGCGGCGATGGCCGAGGAGATGTCGGCGCAGGCGGACACCCTGCAGCGGCAGGTGAGCTTCTTCAGCGTGAAGGGCGACGGGGTGCCCGCGCCGACCTACCGCCCGGCCTCCGAAAGCGGACGACCCGTCGGGGTCTGAGGCACGGGAAACACCGCGACGCGCGGGAGTCCGCCGGGCTCTCGCGCGTCGCGGTTTCTGCTCCGCGCGCTTAGTCTTCTCCCGACATGATTCTCGCCCTCCTCGTCGTGCTCGCGCTGGCCGAGGTGTACCGGCGGACGCGCCACCGCCTGCGCGCGCTCTGGTCCGTGCTGCGACGCGACTGGCGCGAGCTGCGGGTGCGCGCCCTCGTCTCGCTGCGGCGGGTGACGATCGGCGAATGGATCGCGATCGGTGCGATCACCGCGTTGGCGATCGTGATCCGCTGGGGGCCGCTCTTCCAGCCGATGCGCTACGACGAGGCCGCGACGTGGATCGACTACGCATCGCAGCCGCTGGCGAAGTCGCTCTCCAACTACCGCTTCCCGAACAACCACCTCTTTCACACGCTGCTCGTCCACCTCGCGGCCGCGCTGTTCGGCAGCGAGCCGTGGGCGCTGCGCCTTCCCGCGTTCATCGCCGGTGTCCTGCTCGTGCCGCTGACGTGGGCAGCGGGACGCGCGCTGTACTCGCCGTCGGCCGGGCTGATCTCGGCGGCGCTCGCGGCGACGTCGGCGAGCCTGACGCTGTACTCGACGAACGCGCGCGGCTACACGATCGTCTGCTGCCTGACGCTGCTGATGGTGCTCGTCGCCGCGCGGCTGCCGCGCCGCGAGAACAGTGCGGCCTGGGCGGGGATCGCGCTCCTCGGCGCGCTCGGGATGTGGACGATCCCGATCATGCTCTATCCGCTGGCCGGGATCGCCCTCTGGCTCTGGGCGGAAGCGCGCGCCGGCGACACGGTGATCGGGCCGCGCGCCATGGCCGCGCGCCTGCAGTGGACGACGCTCGCCATCGCGTGCGGCACCGCGCTGCTCTACCTCCCGGTCGTCGCGCGGAGCGGGATCGCGCTCGTCATTGGCAATCGTTTCGTGCGGCCGCAGTCGCGGGCATCGTTCTTCGCCGGGCTGCCGGAGTTCTACGGCGCGGTCTGGAGCGACTGGACGCGCGGGTGGCCGTGGTGGCTCGCAATGCTGGTCGCCGTCGGGCTGGTCGCGGCGACGATACTGCGCGGGTCGCGCGCGCGGCGCAGCGTCTCGCTGGCAGGGGCGGCGATCGTTGCCGCGACCGTGCTGCTGTTCCTCAACGGACGCATACCGTACGTGCGTGTCTGGCTGTACCTCCTGCCGCTGGCGCTGATCGCGGCGGGGGGCGGGCTGACGCACCTCTGGCGCCGGCTCGCCCGCGCGCGGCCCGCGCTGCAGCGGCGCGGGCTCGGGATGTCGCTGCTCGTCGTGGTGGTGCTGCTGCTG
>OEPS010000847.1_pt1 | contig 10365 bp, 8 predicted proteins | sample 1539411 | NCBI WGS metagenome assembly OEPS01 (sample SAMN02671747, study PRJEB22543) | soil metagenome | biome: bacteria | place: China:Hunan Province, Lengshuijiang City | collected 2012-10-15 | depth 0.08m m | reverse complement strand
TGCGAAGTTACCAATGACACGGACGCGCGTCAAGGGCCCCCTCCCGCAACGACACCTGGCACAGAAGTCGTTGATTTTCCATGTTTTATGCGATCGGCGCTCCCGCGCCCGCCCAGCTCGCCAGAGCCCGCAACGGGATGCCGGCGACGGACTTAGCCGCGCTCCAGTCCGCCCGTAAGGAGCTCGTGGGCCAGCCGGATCCCCTCGAGGGTCAGCGCCGGCTCGACCCGGTCGAAGCTCGCGCAAAGAGGCGCGAACTGCTCGGCCAATCCACCCGTCGCGATGCAGATCGGGCGCGCCCCACCCGGCCACTCGGCGCGGACACGCCTAACGATCCCGTCGATCGCGTCGGCGGAGCCGAGCATCACCCCGGCGCGGATGCACTCCTCCGTCCTGGTTCCGATCACCTTGCGCGGGGCGACGAGATCGGTGGCCGGGAGCTTCGACGTGCGGCTGATCAGCGTCTCGGCCGACGTGCGCACGCCGGGCATGATCACCCCGCCGAGGAAGACGCCGTTCGCGGTGATGCAGTCGAAGGTCGTCGCCGTGCCGAGATCGACGACGATCGCGTCCTGCCGATAGAGCCGGCTCGCGGCGAGGGTGTTGACGATCCGGTCGGCGCCGACCGTGCGCGGCTCATCCACCTGGAGGGTGATCGGGAGGGGGGACGCGCCATCGATGATCACCGGTGTCACGCCGATCCAGCGCGCGCATGCCGCGGCGAGCGGTTCGGTCACCGGTGGAACCACCGACGCGATCGCGGCGCCCAGCACCATCGGCGGCGACACGTCCACCGACTCGAGCAGGGCGCGGAGATCGATCCCGATCTCGTCGGAGGTGCGCCGCGGATGGGTAGTCAGCCGCCAGTGGGCGCGCAGCTCGAGCTCATCGAACAGCCCGATGGTGGTCTCGGTGTTGCCGACGTCGAAAGCGAGAATCACGAGTCCTCCGCGAAGACGAGTGAGCCGGATCGGTAGGCGGCGAGGTCGCCACCCGGAAGCCGGAGCAGCAGCTCGCCGGCGGCGGAGACCCCCTCGACGGTGCCCTCCCCCGGTGCGCGCGCGCGCCGCCCGCGCGCGGCGTCCCGACTGGCGAGCACCGCGAGCTCGTCGGCATCGAGGTCCCCGTGGCGCGCGGCCGCGGCGCGCAGCGCGGGGACGAGCGCACCGAGCGCGTCGAGCCGCGACGCTCCGCCGCGCAACCCGGCCGCACCGGGGACTTCCGCCGGGGGCACGACGTTGACACCCATGCCGATGGCAACCCACTCCGGGGAGCCGTCGCGCCAGCGTGCCTCGGCGAGGATCCCGGCGAGCTTCCGTCGCCCGAGGTACAGATCGTTAGGCCACTTGATCCCGATCGGCGCCTCGGCGAAGGGCTGCAGCGCATCGGCGGCGGCGATGCCGAGGCGAAGGGCAAGCAGCGAGATCGCGGCCGGGTCGAGCGCGCGCTCGACGAGCGTCAGCCATATCCCGGTCCCGCGCGCCGAGCTCCAGCGCTTCCCCGACCGCCCGCGCCCCGCGGTCTGCGCCTCGGCGAGGATGAGCGTGCCGTCAGGCGTGCCCTCGGCGGCGAGGGAGTGCGCGACATCGAGGGTGCTGCCGGTGCTCTCGAGGGAGACGACGACGGGTACGCCCAACCGCGCGGCGAGAGCTTTCGCGGCGACGCCGTCGTAGGCGCCGCGTGATCCGCCCGCCGCGGCGGTCATCAGCCGCGCGTGAAGACGAGGACGAGCACCGCGATCCCGAGGAGCACGCGATACGCCGCGAAGACCCCATAGCTGTGACGCGACACGAAGCGGAGCAGCACCGTGATCGCCAGCCAGCCGCTGACCGCCGAGGCGAGGACACCGACGAGCAGCTCGGCGGAGAGCCCGTGCTGGTGAAGTGCCTTGGGCACTTCCTTGAGCGCGGCGCCGGCGGTGATCGGCATGCTCATCAGGAAGCTGAACACGGCCGCGCTCTCGCGGTTGAAGCCAAGGGCGCGTCCGGCGGTGATCGTCGAGCCGGAGCGCGACACGCCCGGCACGAGGGCGAAGCACTGTGCGACGCCTAACGCGATCGCCTGGCCCCACGTCATCTCGTCCATGCTTCGCACCTGGGGCGTCACCTTGTCGACGAGCCAGAGGATCACGCCGAGGGCGATGAGGACGACCGCGATCAGCGTCGGCGAGCGGAAGTAGCTCTCGGCGTACTTCTCGAGCACGAGTCCGGCGATTCCGCCGGGAATCGTGGCGACGATGAGGAAGAGCACCCGCCGCTTCTCCGGAGTATCGACGTTGCGCGTGGTCACGATCGAGAGCGCGCTGCGGATCAGCCGGAGCCATTCGTCGCTGAAGAACCAGAGCACCGCGAGCAGCGTCCCGACGTGCAGCGCGACGTCGAAGGCGAGGCCGGGATCCTGCCAGCCGAAGGCCCAGGGGACGAGGGCGAGGTGCGCCGAGCTGCTGACGGGGAGGAACTCGGTGAGTCCCTGGACGATGCCGAGGACGATGGCCTGGAGAAGGCTCATGCGTGGGGGTCTGGTGGAACAGTGAGGTCAGCGGGCAATCACGATCGCGGCCATCGCCGCGAGCATCGCCGACTTGAAGAGTAACGGGGCACCGACACGGCCGGCCAGCGCTCGGCGGGTCGCGACGACGCAGAGGGCGAGCGCGGGGATGACGAGCATCCGCAATCGCGGGTCGGGTGAAGCGAGCGAGAGGAGCCGCCAGGCGAACACGCCGACGGAGCCGGCGATCAGCGCGAAGACGACCGGACGCCCGAGGACGAGCGGGGCGGTTCGCCGGTACGGTGCGTCGGCGTGCGCGTCATCGAGCGACTTGGCGAGCTCCCGCGCGAAGTGGAGGGGAATCGCGACGGCGAGGAGCGTCAGCCCGGCCCTCGCGCCGCCGGCGGTGACCGCCCCGTAGAAGAATGGGAGCGACGCCAGCACGGCGACCGTGAGGTTGCCGATGAGCGGCAGGCGGGCGAGGGTCGCGGAGTAGAGCGTCATCAGCGCGACGACGGCAACCGTGAGGATACCCAGCGACGGGCGGGCCACGAAGGCGAGGGCGATGCCGCCGGCAGCGAGGAGCGCCGCGAACCGCCGCACCGTGCGCGGGCGGAGAGTCCCGCTCGGGAGCGGGCGGGCGGGATGCGCCGCGCGGTCGATCGCGATGTCGGCGAGGTCGTTGAAGGCGTTGGCGTAGCCGGTCAGCGCGATCGCGGCGAGCGCCGCCGCGAGCGTCGCGGGGCGCGTCGCATCGCGCATCGCCCACCACGCGCCGACGTAGACGCCGACCGCGGCGATGAGCGCGTTCCGCCAGCGCGCGACCTCGAGCAGCGCGCGAGCGTCAGGCAAGATTGTCCCGATAGAGCTGCTCGTACCGCTCGACGATGTCGTCGCGGGAGAAGCGCGCGCGCGCGTCGCGCGCGGCGGCGTCGCTCATGTGCTGCCAGCGTTCGCGGTCGGAGAGGATCCCGAGGGCGCCCGCCGCCATGGTCTCGACATCACCCACCGGGCAGAGCACGCCGGTGATTCCTTCCTTCACGACCTCGACGAGCCCACCGGCGCGGGAGCCGACGACCGGCACTCCCGACGCGAGCGCCTCGAGCGCACTGAGGCCGAACGATTCGTTCTGCGTCGGGAGCAGGAAGAGGTCCGCCTCGGCGAGCAACGGCGCGACGACATCGATCTTGCCGAGGAAGTGGACGTCCCGCTCGACACCGAGGCGCCGGGCCTCCGCTTCGGCGACGACGCGATCGGGACCGTCGCCGACCATCACGAGCACGGCGGGGAGCTCGCGCGACACCTGGGCGAAGACCCCGACGACGTCACGCACCCGCTTCACCGGCCGGAAGTTGGAGACGTGCATGAGGATCCTGCGATCGGCGCCGAGCTGCGGGCGCAGCGCGGGCGCGTAGCGGGCGCGGTCGTAGGTGTCGGGATCGATGAAGTTGTGGATGACTTCGATCCCGCACCCCGAGCAGCCGAAGGCACGCTGGGTCTCGTCGCGCAGGTACTGGGACACCGCGGTGAGCCCGTCGGAGCGCTCGATCGAGAACTTTGTGATCGCGTGGAAGGACGGATCCTGGCCGACGATGGTGATGTCGGTGCCATGGAGCGTCGTCACGACGCGGATCTCGCGGCCGTGCTCCTGGCGCAGCATCTCCTTGGCGATCCATGCGCTCGTCGCGTGGGGGATCGCGTAGTGACAGTGCAGGATGTCGAGGTCGTGGGCGCGCACCACCTCGTGCATGCGGACGGCGAGCGCGAGGTCGTAGGGAGGATACTCGAAGAGCGGATAGCGGCCGACGTCCACCTCGTGGAAGTAGACGTTAGGCAGGAACTGCGGCAGGCGGAAGGGCTGCTTGTAGGTGATGAAGTGCACCTCGTGGCCGCGGGACGCGAGCGCGATCCCGAGCTCGGTGGCGACGGCGCCCGAGCCGCCATAGGTGGGATAGCAGGTGATCCCGATCTTCATTCAGTCCCTCCCGCCCACCACCGGTTCACGATCGCCACTGCATCCGCCGCATCGGGGTTCACCATCGTCACCGGCGCGGCGCCGAGCTGGTGACGCAGCCAGGTACGCTGGCGCTTGGCATACTGCCGCGTCTCGATGATGATCTGCTCGCGGGCGTGCATGCGCGAGATCTCCCCCCGCACCAACCGGCGAACGACCGCGTAGCCCGCGGCGTTCCATGCCGGCGCCTCCTCGGGGACATCGGCGAGCAGCTGGCGGACTTCCTCCGGCCAGCCGGCGTCGAGCATGCGGTCCACGCGTGCCGCGATCCGCTCGTGCAGCACCGGTCCCGGATCGACCACAAGATACCGCGCGCGGAAGCGCGGCGGGCGCGCCGGGCGCGCGTGCAGGTCGGAGAGCCGCTGGCCGGCAAGCAGCGCAACCTCGATGGCGCGAAGGAGCTGCGTCCGGCCGAGCGCGGCGCGTGCGGGGTCGAGCTCCGCACACCAGCGCCGGAGCTCTTCGCTCGACAGCCCGGCGAGGTGCGACTGGAGGGCGGCCCGCGCCGCCGGATCCATCGGCGGCTCGGCGAACAGCGGCTCGAAGATCGCGCGAAGATAGAATCCCGTCCCGCCGACCACGATCGGCCGGCGCCCGGCGGCGCGCTCCTCGCCGATCCATCGTTCCGCGTCCTCGGCGAAGCGCGCCGCCGAGTATCGCTCGGTCGGGTCGACGACATCGACACCGTGATGCGGCACGCGTTCGCGCTCTTCCGCCGACGGCTTGGCGGTTCCGATGTCGAAGCGCCTGTACACCTGGCGCGAATCGGCGCTGACGAGCGCCGCGCCACTGCGCTCGGCGAGGGCGAGTGCGATCGCGGACTTCCCGGCCGCGGTCGGGCCCGCGATGACCGAAAGCTCAGCGGCGTCCAAAGCGGCGCTCGAGCTCATCCCAGCCGACGCGGACGATCGTCGCTCGCCCGTGCACGTCGTGCGCGGGGAGGGTGGTGCCGGCGAGCGCGACGAACAGCGCCCGCATCTCATCGAGTGAGAGTGCGTCGCCCGCCTTGATCGCCGCCTTGCAGGCAACGGTGGCCGCGAGCTTCTCGTGGCGCGCCGCGGTGCTCGCGACGCGATCGCCGGTCAGCGCATCGAGGGTGTCGCGCAGGCAGCGCTCCGGATCGAAGCGCGGATGCGGCATGGGCACGGCGCGCACGATGAGGGTATGGCCGCCGAATCCCTCGACCTCGAAGCCGAGCCGCTCGAACGATTCGCGGTTCGCGTCGAACGCCTCGCTCTCGGCCGGGCCGAGGTGGAGGGTGATCGGAAAGAGCAGCCGCTGCGCCGGCGCCTCGCCGCGCTCGAGTACCCCCATGAACCGCTCGAAGAGCACGCGCTCGTGCGCCGAGTGCTGGTCGATGAGGACGAGACCCTGCTCGTGCTCGAAGGAGATGTACGTTCGCCGCCACTGCGTCAACGGCGGGACCGCGATTGGCTCGGCCTCGGCCGGAGATGCGACCACGCCGATCGGGACGGCAGCGGGCGATTCGGCGGGGAGATCATGATCCGGGTCGAAGAGCGGACCGTCGCCGGCGGCGGCGGGCTGGTAGAGCGCCTCGATGCCGACGGTGCCCTCGGGAACCGGCGGCTCTCCGGGCGCGCTCCACCAGCGGCGGGCGCCGATCGCGGCCGCGGCATCGAGGGTGCCTAACGCGCGGCGGACCGCGCCCTCGACCGCGCGCTCCACCATCCAGCGGTCGCGGAAGCGGACCTCGGCCTTGGCCGGATGCACGTTCACGTCGACGTCGCCCCCCGGGAGTGTCAGGGCGAGGAGCAGCGTCGGCCGGAGCCCGGCGCCGATCGTCGAGCGATAGGCGGCTTCGGCGGCACGAACGAGGCCCGGGTCGCGGATCGCCCGCCCATTGACCGCGAGAAAGATCCGCCGCGTGCCGGTGCCGACGTCCTGGGGACGCTCGGCGAGCCCCTCGACGCGGATGGGACCTGCCACGTCGTCGACGTCGAGCAGGCGCTCGGCGGCGGCGGTCCCCCAGAGAGCGGCGACGCGGGCGCGCCATGAAGACGCCGGCGGCAGGGTGAGCGCAGGGGCGCCGTCGTGCGTCACCGTCAGGCGGACGTCGCGCCGGGCGAGCGCGACGAGGGTCAGGGCATCGACGATCGCCCGCCATTCGGAGCGCGCGCCGCGCATGAACTTGAGCCGCGCCGGCGCGTTGTAGAACAGCGACGACACGGTCACGGTGGTGCCGCGGCGCCGCGCCGCGTCGGCCACCGAGACGACCGCGCCGCCGCTCGCGTCGATGCGCGTTCCCGCCCCGTCACCCGGCGCGGTGTCGATCTGCAGGTGCGACACGGAGCAGATGGCCGGGAGCGCCTCGCCGCGAAAGCCGAAGCTGTGGATCCCGACAAGGTCGCTTGCGCGCGTGATCTTCGACGTCGCGTGCCGCGAGAGGGCGAGCAGCGCGTCGTCGCGATCCATCCCGCTCCCGTCGTCGCTGACGCGAATGCGGGAGCGTCCCCCCTCGTCGATCGCGACATCCACCGATGTCGCGCCCGCGTCGAGCGCGTTCTCGACCAGCTCCTTGACGACGGACGCAGGGCGCTCGACCACCTCGCCGGCGGCGATCTGGTCGGCGACGGCACTGGGGAGGATGGAGATGCGCGGCACGGGGGAAGTTTCGCCACCGGCGCGCGGAGGGTCAATCGCGCCGGGGCGACGGTCGCGTCAGTCCCGGCGCAGCGAGCGCAGGCGGTCGCTCTCGATCCACCCTTCCTCGCCAGTGCCGGCCGCGACGTGTGACCAGCGTCCGTCGCGCCGGATCACGCGCACGACATTCCCCGTCCTCGTCGGAGCGCCGGGTTCGGCGGCGAGCGAGGGAATCGACCGCAGCGGGGTCGGGTCGGCGACGACGCTGAGGGTGCGCGCATCGAGCCGCTCGTCGAGGAGGACGTAGGCGACGACCGAGGCGGCGACGAGACCGTGCAGCGCGTACATCGAGCGCGCGCCGGGGGCGCGGCTCCCGCGCGCGATGCGGAGCGTCGCGATCACCCAGGCCGCCCACCAGAGCCCGAGCCCGGCGAGTGCGACGATCCCCGTCGGCACCGGAGGGACCGCGGCAATCGCGCCGCGAGCCGGTCCCGGAGTGAGGTCGAGCCGGGCGCGCACGTCACCGTCGAGCGGATCGAGCCTCAGCGCACGCTGCCAGCCGACGACGGCGGCCGCGGTGTCATGCGCGGCCCAATGCGCCGTCCCGGCATTGGCCCAGGCATCGACCGCGCGGGGCTCGAGCGACGCGACGGAGTCGAAGGTCGCGGCGGCGCGCGGATAGCGCGTCTCGTCATACGCACGAACGCCGCGCGCGAAGATGTCAGGAGCCGACCCGGCGGCGAGCGCGAACGCACCCGCCGCGGTGAGCGAGAGCGCGGCAGCGACGACGACAACCGTGATGGTGGTGGCGCTGGCGCCGAGGACGGTGCGATCGCGCGCCTCGGCATCGACCGCGGCGTACGCGGCTCGGGCGCGCTTCGCCGCATCGTGCGCTGCGCTCCGGGTGCGCGCGTAGCTCGCCGCACTCAGCTCCTCGAGGAGCACCGCGACCGACGCCGCGCTCTTCATCGAGACGCCGGCACGTCGCAGCGAGCGCATCACGTCCGCCTCGCGGAGCAGGTCCCCCGGCGCGAGGACGCCGCGCTCGACGAGCGCCGCGATGAGGGCCCGGCGGATCGCCGACGGGTCGGCCCCGGCGCGCCGCCGTGTCACCGCGCGCAACCGTGCGGCACCCGTGATCGGCTTCGGCGCGCGGCGACGCCGCCTGACGGCGAGCGCCGAGAGCGCGGGGATCGGCGCGATCGCGCCGAAGATCGCGAACAGCGGGTGCTGCGGCGGAGGCAGCGGCTCGGCGGGACGGAGCGTCCGGCGGATGCTCAGCGCGGGAGAGAGCCGCGACGACGCGGTGTCGGGGAGCGAGGCGAGCGTTCCCTCGGCGACGGTGATCGCCAGCGAATCGGTCGTGGCGACCTCGTACCGCTTCGTGCGCGGATTCCAGTACGGGTACGACACCGGCGGAATCGTCTGCACCCCGGCGGCGCGCGGTGTCAGAATCCAGTCGAACTCCTTGGACCCGCGGATCCGCCGCGAGATGCTGTCGATGACCACGCGCTCGTCAGCCGAAACGAGCGATGCCCACGGCACCGTGACCGCCGGGCGCGGAAGCAGCTTGACGTTTCCTTCTCCCTGGAGGTGGAGCGTCAGGGTGAGCGGATCGCCGACGCGGGCGCCGGCGCTGTCGACCTGGGCGCGAAGGCTGAACTCGCCGACAGCGCCGGCATAGCTCGCGGGACGTCCCTCCTCCGGCGGCTCGACGGCGTGGACCGTCACCCATTCGCTCTTTGTCTCCCGCCGCTCGGAGCCGGCAAAGAATCCGGCGCCGATCGCGAGGGAGTACGAGAGATCGGCGGGTGCGAGGTCATGGCGGCCGGCGCTGAGCGGGAACAGGGCGCGCTCGTACACGAGGACGTCGTAGCACTGCGAGCCGACGCGCCGGCGGATCGGCTGGCGATGCCGGTCGGCGGGGTAATCGTACGCCATCAGCTCATTGAGCTGCGGCGGGATGAAGCTCGGGTTGCTGCGCAGCTTCTCGCGCGCGCCCGGGCTGATGAAGACGCCGACCTGGTAGCTCGCCTGCTCGCCGACGTACACCGTCTCGGGCGCGACGATCGCCCGCAGCACGACATCGGCGCTGGTGTCGATGTCGCTCTTCGAAACGACGAGGGGGACGTCCGCAGAATCGCGCCCGCCGAGGACGACGATGGTGCGCGCAGCCCCGCGCGCGCGGAGCCGGCCGGCGCGCATCTCGAAGCGCGGCAGGGTGTAACGCCCGGGGCGGTCGGTGAGCAGCGTCAGCTCGACGTCGGAGATTCCCCACGCCCGGCCGAGCGCATCGCTCGAGCTCTGCGCGGTGGCGTGCGAGGAGACGATCGTGAATGGAGCGACGACCGGCGCGATGAAGCGGGGAACCTGCCCTTCCCGCATCGACCCGACGATCTGGACGTCGAAGGGCTCGCAGGCGCGCACGGTGTCGGGCGCGGTGACGGTCACCGTCAGCTGCGCGCGGGCTGGCATCGCGACGGCCGTGAGACCGATCGACACGGCGAGCAGCGACGACAGAAAGGCGGCTGCTCCCATCACGCCCCGCCGTATCGGGGCCAGCCTCGCCTAACGGTAGCGGCGGTCACCAGTCCTTTCCCCCGGGGGGGCGCGACGGCTGCCCCTCGCGCTGCTTCCGCGCCTGGACGTCGCGTTCATCGCGCGCGGCGCTGTTCAGGATCTGCTCGGCGCGCTGCTGGCCGACCGAGCCGGCCGGCTGCGGCTGCGGCTCCTTCGGCGGCGCGGTCGGGTCGGGGCTGGGACTCGGGTTCTGCTGCTCGCCGCCCCCACCCCCACCGCCGCCACCCTGCTTCTTCTTTCGCAGGGCGAGCTCGAAGTTCCACTTCGCGTCGAGGTCGCGCGAGCGCATGAGCAGGACCTCCTTGTACGCGGCGATCGCCGCGTCGAGCGCCGGTGCGGCGCTGTCCCCCGGGGCCGCGAGTCCCTGCTTCAGGCGCGCGAGCCCGAGGTTGAACAGCGCGCGGTAGCGCAGCTCGGGATCGGGGGTCTTCGCCAGCTTGTCGAGGAGCGATGCCGCGCGATCGAGCGAGTCGGTCGCGAGCAGCGCGGTCGCCAGGTTGTACACCGCGACCGGAGAGGCGTCGCCCCCGGCGACGATCTTTCGATAGAGGGCCGCCGCTTCCGCGTAGCGCCCGGCGCGATAGGCGCGAGCAGCGTCTCCGGCATCGTCCGCGCGCGCGGCGCGCGGCGCGACCGCGATGACCAGCAGGACGGCCGCCGCGCCAGCGGGGACGGCGGCGGCG
>OEPS010000845.1_pt1 | contig 10369 bp, 9 predicted proteins | sample 1539411 | NCBI WGS metagenome assembly OEPS01 (sample SAMN02671747, study PRJEB22543) | soil metagenome | biome: bacteria | place: China:Hunan Province, Lengshuijiang City | collected 2012-10-15 | depth 0.08m m | reverse complement strand
CCGACATCAATGACCAGACCCTCGCCCACTTGATGCGTTAAGGAAATCAGCATGAGTCAGATCCAGATCCGCCCGGTGACTGCCGGTGATCACACTGCCTGGCTGCCGTTGTGGCAGGCCTACCTGCGCTTTTACAACACCGAGTTGCCGGACACCGTCACGCACAGCACCTGGCAGCGCTTCCTCGACCCGAGCGAACCGACTCATGCCGCCCTCGCCTGGGCCGACGGAAAAGCAGTGGGCATGGTGCATTTCATCTATCACCGTTCCAATTGGAGCATCGAAAACTCCTGCTACCTGCAGGACCTGCTGGTAGCGCCAGAGACCCGTGGCACTGGCGTCGGACGCCGGCTGATCGAACACGTCTACGCCACCGCCAAGGCCGACGGTTGCTGCAAGGTGCATTGGCTGACCCACGAAACCAATGCCACCGCGATCCAGCTCTACGAGCGCATCGCCGAGCGCCCGGGGTTCATCCAGTTTCGCAAAGCCATTTAAGGAGCCGCGTGCATGACCACTTCCCTTGCCGACTGGAAAGGCGTTCCGGCGCCCACCAGCAAACTGCTCGAAGGCCGCTTTATCCGCCTGGAAAGACTTGACCCGGCGCGCCACGGCGACGAGCTGTTTAACGCCCTTGAGGGCCCCGGCGCCGACCCTAAGCTGTGGGATTACTTGCCCTACGGGCCGTTTCCGCAGCGCAACGCGTTCAATGACTGGCTGAACAACCATGCGGCCAGCAGCGATCCGTATTTCTTCAGCATCATCGACCGCGCTACAGGCCAGGTGCAGGGCATCCTCAGCCTGATGTCGATCGTCCCGGCGCAGGGCCGCATCGAGATCGGCCACGTGACCTTCGGCGCGTCGATGCAGCGCTCGCCGAAAAGCACTGAAGCGGTGTACCTGCCCGCCAAATATGCCTTCGCGCTGGGCTACCGGCGCCTGGAATGGAAATGCAACAACGGCAACGCCCGCTCCAAATACGCCGCCGAACGCCTGGGCTTCAGCTTCGAAGGCGTGTTCCGCCAGCACATGGTGGTCAAGGGCCAGAACCGCGATACCGCGTGGTATTCAATTCTGGATTCAGAGTGGCCGGCGATTGCGGCAGGGTTCGAGCAGTGGTTGAGCGATGCCAACCAGACGCCGACCGGGCAGGTGAAAGGCTTGGTCGAGTGCCGTAGTTAAATCGTCAAAGCAAAATCGGCAGCTCCTACAGGGTGAACATCAATCCCATGCAGGAGCTGCCGCAGGCTGCGATCTTTTGATCTGTTGTTTACCCCAGTTTCTGCGCCAGCACCGCAATGTGTTCCGGCCCGATCCCGCAGCAACCGCCCAAATGGCTGGCACCACGCCGCTGCCAATCCTTCGCCCAGTGCAGATACCCCGGCGGGTCCAGATCGTCGCGCAACGGATCGAGGCCGTCGTTGGCCGTCGCCTCTTTCGGTTGCGGTGGAAACGCATTGGCATACGCGCCGATATGAATCTGCACGCCCAGGCGTTCGAAGGTGGCGCGCGCTGCGTCAATCGCCGCGCCGATCACTTCCGGCTGGCTGCAGTTGAACAGCAGCGTCTCGACGCCCAGCTCCGCCGCCACGGCCGCTGCCTCAGCCACCGGCTCACCGGAACGCAGACGCGGTACTTCGTCGGTGTCTTCATCCTTCAAAGTAAACGACAGCCAGAACGGTTTGCCGTCCTGCGGCAGACCGGCACGAATGGAACGCGCCTCGATGATCGAGCTCTGGGTTTCCGCCAGCCACAGATCGACATGCGGCGCCAGGCCGGTCACCAGTGGCGCCAGCAATTCGTTCACCCGCGTCGCTTCGAACAGGTCCGGGCGATAGGAACCGAACAGCGGCGGTAACGAACCGGCCACCCGCACCGCTTTGCCCGAAGCCTGCACCGCACGCTGTGCCAGCTCCCCGGCCAACGCCGCCAGAGCCTGACCTTCAGCGGCAAACCGCGCCTCGCCGATATGAAACGGCACGACCGCATAACTGTTGCTGGTGATCACATTGGCGCCGCTGGCGATGTAAGCGGCGTGCACCGCTTCGACCGCTTGCGGCGCTTCGATCAGGGCCAGCGCCGACCACTCGGGCTGCCGAAACGGCGCCCCGGCGCGTTGCAACTCACGGCCCATGCCGCCATCGAGAATTACCGTGCTTGCTGTGCCCATATGCTTTTCGCTCATATGCTTATGAATATTCCTCACTACCAGAGTAGTTCTTATAACTATTTAATACGCACCATTCGGTTAATAACAACCCCTTTTTCAGGTGTCGACTGTGAAACTTCAACCGCTACTGGCCTTGGGCCTGACAATTTTGGCCGCGTCCACTCAAGCCTTCGGCGGCGCCACACTCGATCGCGTCGAACAGAAAAAAGAACTGGTCGGCGTGCTGATGGAAAGCTACCCGCCCTTCTCGTTTCTCAATGAGCAGAATCAACTCGACGGCTTCGACGTCGACGTCGCCAAAGCCGTCGCGGAAAAACTGGGGGTCAAGCTGCGCCTGGAAACGCCATCCTGGGACGTGATCGCTGCCGGTCGCTGGAGCGGGCGCTACGACATCTGCATCTGCTCCATGACCCCGAGCAAGGCCCGCGCAGAAGTGTTCGATTTCCCGGTCGAGTACTACGCCTCGCCCGCCGTGATCGTGGTCAACGCCAAGGACGATCGCATCCACGGCGCCAAGGACTTGAGCGGCAAGAAAGTCGGCCTGACCAGCGCCAGCAGCTACGAAAGTTATCTGAACAAGAATCTGGTCATCGAAGGCGCCGAAGACACGCACCTGGAGTACCCGTTCGAAGATGTGCAGATCGCTCCGTACGATACCGACAACGTCGCCTTCCAGGACCTGGGCCTGGGCGCCGGTGTGCGCCTGGACGCCATCCTCACCAACCTGGTGACCGCGCAGCCGCGCCTGAATCAGGACCAGCGCTTCAAACTGGCCGGCGCGCCGCTGTACTCGGAGCCGAACTCGGTGGCCATCGAAAAGGGTGACGCCCAGTGGAACGCCAAGGTGCGCGAGGTGTTTGCGCAACTCAAGCAGGACGGCACGCTGAGCACGCTGTCGCAGAAATGGATCGGCGCCGATATCAGCCAATGACTGCCTTCCCGACACCCCCACAGCCGCCGCAACCGGTGGCTGAATCGCGCCTGCAACGGCTGCTTGGTTTCCGCACGCGCCTGTACCTGACCTGGGCGGTGATGTTCAGCCTGTTCGCCGGGTTTTTCCTGAGCTTCGATCTGAAGCTCTCGATCATCCTCGACAAGCTGCCGAATCTGCTTGGCGTGCACCTGGCGCCCAACGGCTTTCTGCAGGGTGCGGCGCTGACCCTGTTTCTTTGCGCGTGCGCCATCGTCGCTTCGTCTTTGCTGGGCTTCGTCACCGCCCTCGCGCGCCTGTCGAAAAGCGCCGTGGCGTTCGGGATCGCCAGTTTCTACACCTCGTTCTTTCGCGGCACGCCGCTGCTGATCCAGATCCTGTTGATCTACCTCGGCCTGCCGCAATTGGGCGTGGTGCCCGGCGCAGTGGTCGCCGGGATCATTGCCCTGTCACTCAACTATGGCGCGTACCTGAGCGAGATTTTCCGCGCCGGCATCCTCGGCGTGCCCTACGGCCAACGCGAAGCTTCGCTGGCGCTGGGCATGCGCGAGAGCGTGATCTTCTGGCGCATCACCCTGCCCCAGGCGATGCGCACGATCATCCCGCCGACCACCAACCAGTTCATCTCGATGCTCAAGGACTCGTCACTGATCTCGGTGATGGGCGTCTGGGAAGTGATGTTTCTGGCACAGTCCTACGGACGCTCGAGCTACCGCTACATCGAGATGCTGACCACGGCGGCGATCATTTACTGGCTGATGTCGATCGGTCTGGAGCTGATTCAGGCGCGCATGGAGCGGCATTATGGCAAGGCTTATGTGCGGCGTAGCTAGGTTAATCAGCACCTTGCGCCAGCATCGGGTTTTAATTGATCTCTCGTCGGATCCGCACCACGCCCATTTTCAGTCCAAACGGACGAAACACCGCATTCAACGATTTCAATGTCTGGTTGCCCTCGCCATGCTCGATATGCACCAGCGTGCGAACCGATATTTTGCACATTCTGGCAAACTGGGTTTGATGCAGACCGGTCACTTCCACGCGTAGTCGGCGAACCGCTTCACCGACCTCCAGTGTCCCTTGGGCCAGCGCCTCTTGAATGTTTTCGATGAGTACCGTGCGCTCGGCTACCGTCATGCTCATTTCAGATCCCACTCTTTCAAGCGTTGCTCCAGATTTTTCAGGTGGATTCCCGGGTGGTTCATCGTTCTGTCGGGCAAACCGCTCGCCGTCAATATGTCGGGGAGCGCCGCCAGACGCTGGGCATCTTCACGCAAGCGTTCGAAAGGATCTGATGCGTCAGTCAAGCCTGCCAAAGGGTCTTTGGGATCGGTGATATCAGCCAATGCGCGGCACACTCCCCGCCAATCGACCTCTCCCGCCCTCTCCAGATCTTTTGGCCATTTGGTTGTCCGGGTCACACCCTCGTCATCCATGACCATCGGGGCCAAGTCATAGATCGGCGCCAGACGAAACGAACTTTCCTGGCGAATTATCGCGATGTTACGGCCATCGTTATCCGAGTTACCGAGGATCTTGTTGATCAGGTCCCGACGTAAGTAATCCGTCACCAGTACGGGGATCTGACTGGCCTGTCCTGCTTTTCGCCAGAGCCCGGCGAGCATGCGGATGACATCCATATGGTTCATTGCACTTCCCGGCGCCGTTACTTCAGCCAGTGAATAAATCGACTCGACAGCAAAACGATTGACTTCACCGTTCGTTACTTCTCGATCAAAGCGCTGCATCCACAAGCTCGGCTTACTCGCTTCTTCTAATGCCAAACCTTCAACCGCGATCGTTTCAATGCCGAGTTTCTGAAGCGCCTTGTAGTAATGAAACTCGCTACGCAGGATATCTTGATCGACCAGACTTCCTTTGTTTCTGGCAAATTTTATAAACCAATGCTGCCTGACCTCTTCATCGCCCAATACCGCATCGGGGTACAAAAGGCCGGCCTTGTTTTCAGCCAACAATAGCTTCGGTGCCTCACCGCCTGCCCCTGTAGCACCACCAACTGCCGCGCCTTGCTCATAGGCGTATTCCAAAAAGCGACTGTCGCGGTGAACAACATCCTCACGCTTGAATCCGATGGGCTCACGCTCATCGACAGCCTCGGCCGACTCTTTTACGCGCATATTGCCAATGGGGGCTGGAGTGCTCTGGCCGAGCAGATACAGATCGGCACCGATATACGCCGGTTTCTCCTGCCCCAGACGCGCAAGCAGAAATCTTTTGGCCGCTCCTGCGGGGGCAATGTCATAGACAAATGCGGGCGTACTGGAGCGTCGCCCTTCCCAATCCAATGGATACAACGCACTGACGGCTTTGGAAAACGAAGAGCCTATGGCTTCAATATTTTCGACAAGGTATGGCGTCTCGTAGCCGAAACTGCAGCGACTTTCGAACCCCATTTCAGGATTGTCGAACCTTAGAATCATGGCGTCGTGCCATTTCCCAGCACTGAATATCTGTAATGTCAGGTTGTACATGTCTCAACACCTGCATTTAAATGCATTTAAACAGGGAATTCATTGTCCTCAGATGCAATATAGTGCATTTCCACGGATGATGGCGCGGTGCAATATGCAACAAAATGCAGATAAGACTGAGTTTAAGATCATCTGAACGCAAAATAATGCAAGTCATCCTCCGACTTCATTCTGTAAGAACCCCTCGCTATACGGACGGCCCGCTAATAACCAAAGGCCCTCCATCAATGCCCTGCAGCGGCGAGATTGGCAGCAACAGTCGCAACCACGGGTTGATCGGGCAGTCGCAGATGAGTTTCTGATCATTACAAGCTGCTAATGGCAATTCAATTTGTAGGAAACGACAACGCGACGGCACGGCGCAATCCGCCAGTCTTTGTCGAGCCGCCCTTTTCCGAAGATCAAACAGACGCAGCCCGCAGCACCGAGCGATCCGGCTGACATCGGTGCCTGCAGGCTCCAACTTAGAGTTTGGCCTCCTTCCACGAGAGGCTGAACTCGATGCCCGTTCAATTCCACTTTCGACCCAAACACCTGACACTGGCCATTACGCTGGCCATGGGATGTGCTGATCTGTCCATGGCTCAGGACACACCGCCCGACACTCAAGGCATCTCTCCCGCACCCACTGAAACATTCAAATCAGCGATCAACGCTTTCGCCAATCATCCGGACACCGTCCAGCTGAAGGTCAGCAAAGCGTATCCGGCGCAGGAGGGTGTAGCGCTGGCGCTCGATGGGCGCAACGATCTTGTCACCGTGCAATCTCGGGGCAGTTTCGCCGGTCTGGTCGACGGTGGCGGGGGCGACAACCTGCTGCAACTCGACGCGAACAAGAAAGCCGTGCTGGGTGAAACCCGTAATTTCAGTGGGTTGGAGGTCAGGCGCGGGAGCTGGACCCGTAGCGGACCGGGTGATTTCAACATCGGCGTACTGGTTCATCCGAAGGCATTGCTGGTCAACGATGGGCAAATTCTGGGTACGGCTGTGACCGAGGGTATTCTGATCAACAAAGGAGCGATCAATGGCGGCGCCACTGTCGCGTCTGGCGGTGACCTGACCAACCAGGGCCTCATTGACGGCACGGTGGATGTTCATGAAAACGCCCATATAGCCGGGAATGGTGCGGTTAATCATTTGAACCTGCACGGACGCATGACCGTCGACGATGTCTATGGCGCACCCAAGATCGCGGGAGATCTGCGCCTGGCCCGTTCTGCCGTACTGGCCTATGCCGTGGATGCATCCGGCAACAGTCAGACGGTGGTGGTAAAAGGAACCGCGCACTTGGGTGACGCCACCCTGAAACTCGTCACCGCCGGCGACTATCCGCAAAGCAGCCAACACACCGTTCTGCAAGCGGAACAGATTGAGGGACAGTTCGGCACCGTTGAAAACGATCTGGCATACATGAATCCGACGCTGCACTACGAAGCACAACGAGTGGGCTTGCTCTATGCCCGTAACGATGTGCCGCTCGAAAAACTTGCGACCACGCAGAGTAGTCAGGCGCTCGCCCAAAGCATTGACGAGACACCCTCCCCATCTCAGCAACCTCAGCAACCTCAGCAACCTCAGCAACCTCAGCAACCTCAGCAACCTCAGCAACCTCAGCAACCTCAGCAACCTCAGCAACCTCAAGAGCCTGAGACACTTCGCCAGACAAGCAAAGCCATCAGCGCGGCCACCCCTCAAAATACTGCCGTCACGGCCCTGCTCGGCTCCAGCAAGCCGACGGCCAGCCTGGCTCTCGAACAACTCGCCGCCGGCAGCAACGCCAACCTCGCCAAAGCCACACTGAGCAGCGTCAATCCGCTCAGCGCCAGCATGCTTTCGGCCATGCATCAACTGGACAGCGGCAATGGCGCGCAGAGCTCAGGGAATGCACCGCGCCGAGCGGCTGGTGGCGAAGGCAACGGGCGGGTCTGGCTGCAGGCACTGGGGCATGGCGGCCAGGTAGATCGTGACGCCGCCAGTGTTCTGAAGCATTCCACCCAAGGTCTGATCATGGGGTCCGACTGGCGAATCGACGAGCAATGGCACGTCGGCCTGATGGGTGCAAAAGCGCAGACCCGCTTCGATGCCCGGCAGTACGACGGTGATCTCGACAGCTGGCACCTCGGCGCCTACGCGTTGCGTCAGGATGGCCCGTTAGCCTTGCGCTTGGGCGCCTCGTACGGCAGCCATGACGGCAGCGGCAAACGTCGCGTTGCGTTCAAGGGTTTCAGCGATCGGCTCAACAGCAGCTATGACGCCAGCACCCAGCACGCCTTTGCCGAAGTCGGCTACAACCTCGGTCGTGGCAACGTCAGCATCGAGCCGTTCGCCAGCGTCGGCTATCAACGCTATCAACGTGACGGCTACACCGAGAAAGGTGGCGATGCGGCGCTCAAGGTTCAGAGTCAGACCCAGGCGAATCCGAGCAGCACCCTCGGCTTGCGCCTGGCGAACACCAGCCAGCTGTCCAACGGCATGCAGTTGACGCCGCACCTGAGCGCGAGCGTGAAACACACCTACGGCGATCTGGATAACGTAACGCGCCAGCAACTGGTCAAGGGTGGCAGAAGCTTTGAAGTCACCGGTGCCGGGATGGATCGCAACAGCTTTACGCTGGACGCCGGTCTGGACCTGACGCTGTCCGATCGCAACGCCCTGGCCATAGGCCTCACCGGTGAGGCCGGCAACGACAGCCGCAGTTACGGCGTGGCAGGCCAGTGGCGCATGGCGTTCTGACACAACGCTACCCTGTAGGAGCTGCCGCAGGCTGCGATCTTTTGATCTCCAAGAGCAAAGTCAAAAGATCGCCGCCTGCGGCAGCTCCTACAGAGAACGGCATATTGCAGGCGAAAAAAAAGGGGAGCACATGCCCCCCCGAGGTTTAAAGCGTTGGATCGCGGCGGTTATCTCAGCCTTCGATCTCGATCAGGATTTCGCCCGGGTTGACCCGGTCGCCCTTGGCCACATGAATGGCGGTGACCTTGCCGGCAATCGCTGCCTGGACTTCGGTTTCCATCTTCATCGCTTCGGTGATCAATACAGCCTGGCCAGCCTTGACGGTGTCACCCTCCTTGACCAGCACATCGACGATGTTGCCTGGCATGGTGGTGCTGACATGGCCCGGTGCCGACGCCTGCTTGCGTTTGCTGCTGCCACCGCCGACGAATTCGTTGAGCGGTTCGAACACCACCTCTTCCGGCATGCCGTCGATGGACAGGTAGAAGTGACGCTTGCCTTCGGCCTTCACACCGACACCGGTGATGTCGACGCGGTAGGTTTCGCCGTGGACGTCGATGACAAACTCGGTCGGCACGCCTTCGCCGCCAGCCTTCGCCACACCACCGGCCTCAGGGATCGGCAACAGCACTTCCGGAACCAGGGTGCCGGCGGCACGTTCTTCGAGGAACTTGCGCCCGATGTCCGGGAACATGGCGAAGGTCAGCACGTCTTCTTCGGACTTGGCCAGCGCACCGATGTCAGCACGCAACTTGGTCATTTCCGGCTTGAGCAGATCGGCCGGACGCACGTCGATCACCTCTTCGCTGCCGATGGCCTGACGACGCAACTTCTCGTTGACCACGCCCGGCGCCTTGCCGTAACCACCTTGCAGGTACAGCTTCACTTCATTGGTGATGGTCTTGTAGCGCTCGCCAGCCAGCACGTTGAAGAACGCCTGAGTGCCGACGATCTGCGACGTCGGAGTCACCAGCGGCGGGAAACCAAGGTCTTCACGCACCCGCGGGATTTCCGCCAGCACTTCGGCCATGCGGTTCAGCGCGCCCTGCTCTTTCAACTGGTTGGCAAGGTTGGAGATCATCCCGCCCGGCACCTGGTTGACTTGTACACGGGTATCGACTGCGGTGAATTCGCTTTCGAACTGGTGGTACTTCTTGCGCACGGCGTAGAAGTACAGACCGATTTCCTGCAGCAGCTCCAGGTTCAGACCGGTGTCGTATTCGGTGCCTTTGAGCGCAGCAACCATCGACTCGGTGCCCGGATGACTGGTGCCCGAGGCGAAGCTGGAGATCGCGGTATCGATGTGATCGGCGCCGTTTTCAATAGCTTTCAATTGGCACATCGCGGCCAGACCAGCGGTGTCATGCGAGTGGATGAACACTGGCAGCGACTGTTCGGCCTTCAAGGCGCGGACCAGTTCACCGGTGGCGTACGGGGTCAGCAGACCGGCCATGTCCTTGATCGCCACCGAGTCGCACCCCATGGCTTCCATCTGCTTGGCCTGCGCCACGAACGCGTCGATGGTGTGCACCGGGCTGGTGGTGTAGGCGATAGTGCCTTGCGCATGTTTGCCGGCAGCTTTCACCGCTTCGATGGCCACGCGCAGGTTACGCACATCGTTCATTGCGTCGAAGATACGGAATACGTCGATGCCATTGACCGCGGCCTTGGCGACGAAGGCTTTGACCACGTCATCGCTATAGTGGCGGTAGCCGAGCAGGTTCTGCCCGCGCAGAAGCATTTGCAGGCGAGTGTTGGGCAGCGCGGCGCGCAGTTGGCGCAGACGCTCCCACGGGTCTTCTTTCAGAAAGCGAACGCAGGCGTCGAAGGTTGCACCGCCCCAGCATTCCAGCGACCAATAGCCGACTTTGTCGAGCTTGTCGCAGATCGGCAGCATGTCTTCGGTGCGCATACGGGTGGCGAGCAGCGATTGGTGAGCGTCGCGCAGGATGGTGTCGGTGACAAAGATCTTCTTGCTCATTCTTATATTCCTCACAGGCCTGCGTGGGCGGCGATGGCGGCGGCGATGGCCAGGGCCAGCTC
>OEPS010000844.1_pt1 | contig 10370 bp, 9 predicted proteins | sample 1539411 | NCBI WGS metagenome assembly OEPS01 (sample SAMN02671747, study PRJEB22543) | soil metagenome | biome: bacteria | place: China:Hunan Province, Lengshuijiang City | collected 2012-10-15 | depth 0.08m m | reverse complement strand
GTCTGAAGCTATTCGAGCGGGTGGTGCAGGACTGGGAGGGTTTTATACGCCGGTCAGCGTAGGAACAAAAATCGCCGAAAACAAAGAGGAGCGTATCCTTAACGGTAAAAAATATGTATTCCAAGAGCCTCTCAAAGCCCACTTTGCATTCATTAAAGCGAAAAAAGCAGATCAATTAGGAAATCTCATCTACAACCAATCGGCAAGGAACTTCAATCCGATGATGGCAACAGCTGCTGATGTGGTTATTGCAGAGGTGGATGAGATTGTGGAGGTAGGCCAAATTTCTCCTGAAGAAATTGTGACCCCTCATTTATACGTTGATTTTATCGTAGTGAAGGGCGGGAACTAGCTTGAACGTGAAACAATACATTGCACAAAGAGCGGCGAAGGAATTGAAGGATGGCGATATTGTCAATTTAGGCATTGGGATACCAACGCTGGTGGCTGATTACATTCCATCAGATGTTCAAGTTTTTTTACACTCGGAAAACGGCATCCTTGGAGTAGGTCCTACCCCTGATCCAGAGGATATTGATCAAAATCTTGTCAATGCAGGGAAACTGCCTGTCACAGTATTGGAAGGGTCATCCTTTTTTGATAGTGCTTCCTCTTTTGCGATGATTCGCGGAGGACATGTGAGCGTTTCAATTCTTGGTGTGCTGCAAATCGATGCAATTGGGCGGATCGCCAATTGGGCTGTGCCAGGAAAAAGTGTTCTTGGTGTTGGCGGGGCGATGGATTTATTGGAAGGCTCCAAAAAGGTGATCGTAACAACGATGCATACGTCTACCCAGGGAGAGCCAAAAATCGTTAAGGAATTAACCTATCCGATCACATCGGAACGAATTGTGGATTTAATTATAACCGATTTGGCGGTTTTCGCTGTTAAGGAAGATGGGCTTCATCTTATTGAGCTGTCACCTGGAGTTTCTCTTGAGGAAGTTCAACAGAAAACGGACGCACCTTTTCAAATGGCTGAATCTTTCAATAAAGGCAAAGAGGTGACCGCGTAGTGGTTGTAATCGTAAATGCATTTCGGACTGCTATCGGAAGCTACGGCGGATCACTGGCAGATACGTCTCCAGAAGAGCTTGTATCTCTCATCATGAAAAATAATCTTTCTGCTTCCGGTTATAGCGCCAATATTGTTGATGAAGTCATTGTCGGCCAAACAAAGCAGAGTGCGCATGCACCGAATATTGCAAGAGTCTCAGCATTACAGGCCCATTTTCCGGAATCGATTCCTGCTTATACTGTTCATCGTCAGTGCGGTTCGGGCATGCAGGCTGTCATTAACGGGGCGATGTCGATTATGACAGGTCAGGCGGACGTCGTTTTAGCAGGAGGTGTCGAAAGCATGTCACAAGCTCCTCATTATATGATCGGTACTCGATTCGGCCAGAAGATAGGAGATATAACGCTGTATGATTCAAATACGGAGAGTCAGCCAAAATCGCAGCCAGAGGAGATATATGGACGTTTCACGATGGGGCAAACAGCTGAGTGGCTGGCTGAAAAATATAAGATTAGCCGCCGTGAACAAGATGAATTTGCCTTCATGAGTCAGCAGAAAACGAAACGTGCCATTGAAATGGGCCATTTTGAAGAAGAAATCATTCCTGTTCCGGTAAAGGAAGGAAAAAAGGGAATAAGACACTTTGCTGTCGATGAGTACCCAAGATTGACGGACATTGAAAAGTTAGGAACACTGCGTCCAGTGTTTCAAAAGGATGGTACGGTAACAGCTGGAAACTCCTCCGGAAGAAATGATGGGGCCTCGATGCTATTGTTGATGTCTGAAGAAAAAGCCAGACAACTCGGAGTGGTCCCAATGGCAAGGATTCGTTCTTTTGCTGCAGTGGGTGTATCACCAAAAGAAATGGGAATCGGTCCGGTTCCAGCATCCCAAATTGCGTTGAAAAAAGCAGGTCTTCGTTTGGAAGATATCAATTTATTTGAATTAAATGAAGCATTCGCTGCTCAAAGTCTTGCTTGTTTAAAAGAATGGGGCATAAAAGGAGACAACGTGAATGTTAACGGAGGGGCGATTGCCTTAGGCCATCCACTTGGATGCTCTGGTGCAAGAATCGTCACTACATTATGTCATGAGCTTGAAAAACAAAAACGACAATATGGCCTTGCGACGATTTGTGTGGCGGGGGGATTAGGAATGGCAATGGTGGTGGAAAGATGGATGGTATAAAAAAAGACTACGTGTTTCATCGGGATTTAAAAAAGGAGTATCCGATTATTACCCACGGTGTAGGGGTTTATCTCATCGATGAGAACGGGAAAAAATATTTGGATGCCTGCTCGGGTGCGGTTGCAGCTAACTTGGGCCATGGGATTACTTCTATAGGGGAGGCTATGGCAGAACAAGCAAAAAAGGCAGCTTTTGTCCATTCTATGCGTTTCGAGACGAAAGCGTTGCATGAACTGGCTGAAACCATCGGAAAAATGGCCCCAGATTATTTAAATAAAGTGTATTTTACATCCGGAGGCTCAGAAGCTAATGAAAGTGCTTTGAAGCTGGCGCGGCAATATCATCGAGATGCCGGCAGAACCCAAAAACATATGGTAATCGGGCGATGGCAATCGTATCACGGGAACACCATCGGTTCTTTATCAGCAGGAGGAGACGTTAAAAGAAGACATGCATACACTCCTAATCTTTTAAACTATGCCCATGTCTATTCTCCGTACTGCCACCGATGTCCATACGATCGTCAAAAAGAGGATTGTCTTTCTAAACAAAACTGGACATGTGTGACGGATATTGAAAGATCCATTTTAGAGCTTGGCCCTGAGAACGTGTCGGCATTTATCGCCGAACCGATTGTCGGAAGCCAGCAAGGTGCTGTTCCACCGCCGCCGGGGTATTTTGAGAAAGTCCGAGAGCTGTGTGACCGTTACGAAATTGTCTTAATTATCGATGAAGTGATGACTGGATTCGGCCGAACTGGTACCAACTTCGCAACAGAACAGATTGGAATCAAGCCTGATATCATCACATTCGGAAAAGGGGTATCAGCTGGATATGCTCCGCTCGCCGGAATGATCGTTCATGATCGGTTAATTGATGGTTTGATTGAAAACAGCGATGGGAAATTCATTCACGGTTACACATATAGTGGGCATCCTGTTGCTGTTGCAGCTGGTCTTGCTGCATTGGAGGTATATGAGCGAGATATGGTGCTAGAAAACGTCAAACAACAAAGTACCTACCTTGTCCAGCGTCTTATGGAGCTTGAGCAAAAACATTCTTATATATCTGATGTTAGGGGCAGAGGACTTTTAATCGGTATGGAGCTTGTAAAGAATCGTGGACAGGACCTGCTGTTCGATCCATCTGAAAAAGCTGCTGAAAGATTGAATGCAATTGCGATGGAACTCGGTGCGGTTTTTTATCCCGGTACCGGTTCAATTGACGGAACAAAGGGGGAGCACCTCATCATCAGCCCTCCTTTAAATGTTACGAGAAAAGAAATTGATGAGATCGTTAGAATTTTAGATGAATCATTTACGATATTTAAAGGTCAATTAAGAAAGGATGAGCTATATGAAATTACAAAATAAAACAGAAGAAATTCAAAAAAAAGCACAAAAACATTTATCACCTGTTATGACAAGGGTAACGGAGCTTGTCATTGAAAAAGCGCATGGCGCCAAATTTTGGACGACAGACGGAAAGGAATATATTGATTTTGTTTCAGGAGTAGCTGTCAACGCAGTCGGGCATACGAACGGGAAAATGGTGGAAGCCATTAAAAAGCAAGCTGAAGCCTTGATTCATCTTGGATTGAACTATGGTTATTATGAAACGGCAGCGAATTTGGCGGAAAAGCTTGCTCATATCACACCAGGAAACTTAGACACTGTCTTTTTCTCCAATTCGGGAGCTGAAGCTATTGACGGTGCGCTTAAACTAGCAAAGGCGGCCACAGGCAGACCAGCCATCATTGCTTTTGAAGGATCGTTTCATGGCCGTACATTAGGGGCAACTGCTATTACGGCATCAAGCGCTAAATACCGTCGTTATTATGAACCGATTTTAGGCGAGGTATACCACGTTCCCTATCCGTATCCCAGCCAGCTAAAAAACATTAGAGAAGAAGAAGTTGAAGAGTATTGCTTGAATCAGCTTCAAAAATTGTTCGATTTACGCGTGGATCCTTCTCGTGTAGCGGCCATCATTATTGAACCTGTAATGGGTGAAGGCGGCTATTATCCAGCACCGCCAAGCTTTTTGCAGGAGTTAAGAAGGATGACGGAGAAACACGGCATTTTGCTTATCTTTGACGAAGTACAAACGGGATTTGGCCGTACAGGCAAAATGTTCGCGGCAGAGCATGCGAATGTGACTCCTGATATTTTAGTCTTGGCAAAAGCCCTTTCCGGCGGCATGCCTCTTGGTGCCATTGTAGCAAGTCGAGAACTTCATGAAAAATGGCCGACGGCCGGACATGGTTCGACATTTGGAGGGAATCCAGTTTCATGTGCTGCGGCATTGGCAAACATTGAGGTTATTGAAGAAGAGAAGTTAGTAGAACGCAGTGCTAAACTCGGTGCTGAGATTGTCGGCCGACTTCATCACTCGGTCGGACATTTACCGGGCATTGTTGAAGTCCGAGGTGTCGGCATGATGATCGGTATTGAATTCGATTCCGAATCTGCTGCTTCCTTTGTACCGAAAATTAAATCGAAAGCACTGGAAAATGGCTTGCTCATTATGAACTGCGGTGTAAGCGGACAAACCATCCGATTAATGCTGCCTCTTAATATTCAAGAAGATGTGCTTGATATAGGATTATCGATTTTAGAAGATGTGATAACCGAAACCATTTCAGGAAACTAATTTTCGTTACCTCGGATTACCACCAAAAAGGAGGTCAAGTTTATGTCTAGTCAAATCAAAACAGATATTCTTCAGGGAGATCTTTATATAAATGGAAAGTGGGTAAGTGCCCCCGATCAGTCCTACTTTGAAAGCTTAAATCCAGCAACGGGGGAACTTGTCGGCATATGTGCGGCGGCCACAACGGAACAAGTGGATGAGGCTGTTACAAAAGCGAATGAAGCGTATTTAAAATGGAAGAACACCCCTATTCCAGAACGAGCGGCTTATTTAACGAAAGCAGCCCAATTGTTTGAAATACGAAAACAGGAACTTGCTAGAGTGATGACCATGGAGATGGGCAAAGTGCTGCCTGAGTCTTTAGGCGAAGTGGGAGTGGTCATCGCGACTGCTCAATATATGGCAGGCGAGGGACGACGTCTCTTTGGAGAAACGGTCCCTGCCGGCTTCCCAGACCGGAACGTAAGAATGGTTCGTGAACCTCTTGGAGTTGCGGCGTGCATTACCCCCTGGAACTTCCCAGTTGCACTTGCTTCATACAAAATCTTTTCAGCCCTGATTGCTGGTAATACCGTCGTATGGAAGCCTGCTTCAGAGGTTGCGCTATCGGCAAAGATTTTTGTGGAAGTTTTAGATGAAGCAGGATTGCCAGCAGGGGTTGTGAACTTAATTACCGGTTCAGGAAGAACAGTCGGTCAAACACTCGCAGAGCATTCGGATGTAAAAATCATTTCGTTTACGGGCTCAACAGAAGTCGGACAAAAGCTGGCTGAAATGAGCAGTAAAACGTTAAAACGTATCTCATTGGAATTGGGTGGGAAAAATGCCGTGATCGTCTTGAAGGATGCGGACTTGGACAAGGCGGCAGACGGAATCGTAAAGTCAGCATTTACAACAACTGGTCAACGCTGTACAGCGGCAAGCCGAGTAATCGTCGAGCATCCAGTAAAGGAATTGCTCATACAAAAAGTAGTAGATCTAACAAGGTCTATGAAAATAGGAAATGGACTTGAAGAAGGGAAACAAGTGGGCCCACTTGTAAATGAAGACCAGCTTCATACAGTCGAAAAATATGTAAAAACAGCGATTGAAGAAGGTGGGAAAATTGTGTCGGGGGGTCAGCGTGTCAAAGAATTGGGCGGCTATTATTATGAGCCGACAATCATTGAGAATGTAAAGCCGAATGATACCATTGCACAGGATGAAATATTTGGTCCGGTTCTTGCCATCATTGAAGTAGATTCATATGAGGAAGCCATGGAGGTTAATAACGGGACAATTTATGGGCTATCGACTTCCATTTATACAGAGAGCCTTCACTATGCAAACCGTGCCGCAAAGGAAGCGGTAAGTGGGCTCGTCTATATAAATAACGGAACGTCTAATGCCGAGATGGGAGTGGCGTTTGGGGGTATGAAGATGTCCGGAAACGGTCACCGTGAAGTTTCCCATCATGCATTTGATGTCATGACTGAGTGGAAGTCCATTTATACGAACTATTAATCAACAGACCATATCTATTATAAGGTGGGAGAATATGAGAAAACATCGTATTGGTATTGCCTTCTTTTACCATGAATCCCACAGTTTCAGCCCGATGAAAACAGAAATCGAACAGTTTCGAAATGAAGGCTACTTTATCGGCGATGAAATTTATGATGCCTTTACCGGAACGAAAACAGAAGTGGGTGGGTTTCTGGATGTATTGAAACAAGAGGAGGATGTTGAAATCGTACCGCTGCTTTGTGCGGCAGCGGTCCCATCGGGCGCAGTATCAACAGAAGCATACTCCATCATCGAAAAACAAATGCTGGAGTCCATCGAGCAGGCGGGGAGGCTGGATGGATTATTGCTTGCACTGCATGGAGCGATGGTCGTCGAGCACCTCTTTGACCCGGAAGAGCATTTACTAGGAAAAATTCGTGGGCTTATCGGACCGAATATTCCAATTGGTACGACTCTGGACATGCACGCCAATTTAAGCGAAAGAATGATTGATTACACACCGCTTCATTTTGGATTTAAAACATATCCGCATATTGATATGTACGACCAAGGTATTCATGCGGCAATCGCTTTGTTAAATCAATTAAAGGAAGGTGTGACTTACTACGCTTCTTTTGAAAAGTTGCCGATGATGCCTCCCTCTATCAATATGAGAACGGCAGAAGGGCCGATGCACAAAATGATAGAGTGGGCGAAACAAGCCGAAGAGGAAGCAGGTATTTATCATGTGTCCGTATTTGGAGGCTTTCCTTACTCGGATATTCCCATGGTCGGTGCAAGTGTACTTGTTGTTTCGATCGATTCGCAAAAAGGAAAAGAGACCGCCCAAAAGATGGCTTCCTTATTCTGGAGCGTAAGAGAAGAATTTATCATGGATTTGCCCGGTGTAAAAGAAGGGCTCGCTTTGGCTATGTCGATTGAGGACGACAAACCGGTCGTGCTGGCGGACATCTCGGATAATCCTCTAAGCTGCGGGAGCGGGGATACAACAGAGCTGCTTCGGGAGATGGTGAAGATGAACATTCCCGACACGCTGTTTGGAGGACTTTACGATCCAGAATCCATTGAGGCTTGTCGCAAGAAGGGAGCCGGAAATAAGGTAATGCTGTCCCTTGGAGGAAAAGTATCGCCTGAATTTGGGGAACCCGTACAGGTTGAAGCAACGGTAATGGCTTTATCAGACGGTGTATTTCACAATTCTGGACCGTTCAACCAGCATTTACGAGTCGATTTAAAGGGGGCGGCTCACATTCGCGTTGGCAACATGGATATCCTCCTCATTGGAAGGCCGATGTCAGCGAATGATCCGGAAATGTTTCGTCATATTGGTCTTGAGCCGCAGGCAAAGAGAATTCTTGGGTTAAAGGCTAAAAATCATTTCCGGGCAGCGTTTGAGCCGATGGTTGGCCGTATCATTTATGTGGATGCACCTGGTGTTGCATCCAATCGTTTAACAACTTTTACGTATCAAAACATTCCTAAGCCAATTTGGCCGCTGGATGATATCGAATATGAAGTGGAACGGAGGGGGAAGAACGATGGAAACGATGAAAAATACCTATTATATCGAAGTACCGGCAGCATTGAAGCCGGATCAGCTAACAATGATGATGGAGCTTGAGAAAGATGCATTTCCGGGATTTGGGGCAATAGATGAACAAACACTTGTCCCGCTTACACGTTATGGAAAACTCATTCAATATCGTCAGGAAAGTGATCCAAGACCGATTGCGATTTGTGAATTGATGAGAGCTTACCATGATCCTCATAAAGCCTATATTTTTGGATTCTATGTCCGTTCTGATCAGCAAGGAAAAGGCATAGGGAAATTATTTTTACAGGAGATTTATCCGATTTTGAAGCAAGATGGATTTCAAAAAGTATGCTTAACGGTCAATGTTGAGAATAAGTCAGCTGTCAAGCTATATGAAAAAATGGGATTTGCTATAAAAGAGACGAGATTCGATGAGTTTGGAGAAGGCGAAAATCGCTACTATATGGAATACACCATTTCTTAATAAATAGAGCATTTATTTAAGGGATCATAAAAAATCAACCAATTTAGGGGGAATTAAACATGAGAAACACTTTATTCAAACCAAAAAGACATTGGAAAGAAATCGAGCTTTGGAAGGATGTAACGGATGAGCAATGGAATGATTGGGTTTGGCAGCTGACGAATACTATTAAAAATTTAGAAGACTTAAAGAAAGTAGTTAACTTAACACCAGAAGAAGAGGAAGGGGTTTTAATCTCAACAAAAACAATCCCATTAAACATCACGCCATATTATGCATCGCTTATGGATCCTGATGATTCAAGATGTCCGGTTCGAATGCAGTCTGTTCCGATTTCTGCGGAATTGCATAAAACAAGATATGACTTAGAAGATCCCCTTCACGAAGATGAAGATTCACCAGTACCTGGGTTAACACATCGTTATCCAGATCGTGTGTTGTTTTTAGTTACAAACCAATGCTCTATGTACTGCCGTTACTGCACGAGAAGGCGCTTCTCCGGACAAATCGGAATGGGCGTACCAAAGAAACAGTTAGACACAGCAATTAATTATATCGCATCCAACCCACAGATCCGAGATGTGTTAATTTCCGGAGGAGATGGGCTCCTCATTAATGACAATATTTTAGAATATATTCTAAAGAATTTACGTGAGATTCCGCATGTAGAAATTATTCGTATCGGTACAAGAGCACCTGTCGTATTCCCGCAGCGTATTACCGAAAATCTTTGTAATATCTTGAAAAAGTATCATCCTGTTTGGTTGAATACACATTTCAATACATCTATTGAAATTACGGAAGAATCGAAGCGTGCATGTGAAATGCTTGCAAATGTTGGTGTGCCTGTTGGTAACCAGGCGGTTATTTTAGCAGGCATTAACGACAGTGTACCAATCATGAAACAGCTTATGCATGATCTTGTTAAAATTCGTGTTCGTCCATATTACATTTACCAGTGCGATTTATCAGAAGGGATCGGCCACTTCCGTGCACCAATCAGCAAAGGATTGGAAATCATGGAAGGACTTCGCGGCCATACATCAGGTTATGCCGTTCCGACATTTATTGTTGATGCCCCAGGTGGAGGAGGTAAAATTCCATTGCAGCCGAACTATATCATTTCTCAAAGTTCTAATAAAGTCGTATTACGTAACTTTGAAGGTGTTATTACATCTTATCCAGAACCAACAAACTATCAGTCAGGCAGTGCAGAGGATTACTACAAAAAGGTATATCCTGAAGTGTTTGAAAAGTTTGAAAGTAATGGCGTTCTATCGATTATTGATGATACGAAATTTAACCTTACACCTGAAGGATTAAAACGTTTAGACCGCCGCAAAACGTATAAGGAAAACACTGAGCATAGTTCATTAAAAGATAAACGTGAAAAACGTGACGAATTAAAAGAGAAAAAATTCCAGGCGCAAATGAGTAAGTACGAAACTGTGGGAGCAAAGGAGGAATAATTTTGATTTGTCAATGGTGCGAATCTGACACAGCACGTGAAACGAGCAACTCAGTGTATTGGGAACTTCCAGATGGAACAAAAGCAATCGAGATTCAGGACACACCGACCATTCATTGCTTGGAATGCGGAATGACCTATCAAACAGATCATACGGTGAAAGAAATTGAGGATCAGCTATTTTTAATAGATTGCACAAAGCTCGAAAAAAGTATGACGTATGAAACACTTATGGCAGCTCCACGCTTATTGAAGCGAAACTACTTTGATTTTTCGAAATAACTGGCAAGCCATCTCCCGTTTTTCAATTGTAAGCGGGAGATGAATTTTATCAGATGCTTATAAGTTCAAATTGAAGGAGGACAAGTATGGAAGCACTCAAAAGCTATAATAATACCGAGAATAATCAGAATAGTCAAAATAGAGGAGAAGGTAAAGAGCATATTAAACGTAATCTAAAGGCACGTCACATGACGATGATTGCCATTGGAGGGTCAATCGGGACAGGCTTATTTTTAGC
>OEPS010000843.1_pt1 | contig 10385 bp, 9 predicted proteins | sample 1539411 | NCBI WGS metagenome assembly OEPS01 (sample SAMN02671747, study PRJEB22543) | soil metagenome | biome: bacteria | place: China:Hunan Province, Lengshuijiang City | collected 2012-10-15 | depth 0.08m m | reverse complement strand
CCCGCCACTTTCACCAAAAGCGCCCTCATGCTGAGCCTGATGCTCGGTCTCGGCCAGGCCCACGCCGCCGCGACTGACATCAACGCGCTGGCCGCCGCCCATGGCATCCCGCATCCAGCCGTGATCGCACACCGTGGCGCGTCCTTCGATGCGCCGGAGTCCACCGCCGCCTCCTACAAACTGGCCCGCGACCTCGGCGCCGACTACCTGGAAATGGACTTGCAGCGCAGCAAGGACGGCGTGCTGTTCGCCCTGCACGACAACAACCTGCAACGCACCACCGACGTCGCCACCAAGTTCCCCGAGCGCAAGGACAGCCCGGCCACCGCCTTCACCATGGCCGAACTGAAAACCCTCGACGCCGGCAGCTGGTACAACAAGGCTTACCCGGATCGCGCGCGTCCGACCTACGCCGGGCTGAAAATCCTCACCCTCGATGAAATCATCGACATCGCTCAGGCCAACCCGAAACACAAGCCGGGCCTGTACATCGAAACCAAGGAACCGCAACTGTTTCCGGGGATCGAGCATGACCTCAAAGAGAAGCTGCAAGATCGCGGCTGGCTGAGCCCGGCCGGTTCGAAGCTGGCGAAAAGCGAACTGGGCGTCGGCCAGGGCAAAGGCAAAGTGATCCTGCAGACTTTCGAGAAGAACAGCCTCGAACTGTTGCAAAAGGAAATGCCGCAAGTGCCGAAGATCCTGCTGCTGTGGGTCGGCGAAGGCAGCATTGAGCCAAAATCCAAAGTGAGCTTTGCCGAGTCCGGCGAGAAGGACAAGAACGTGTTCTACGGCAAGCAGGAGCCGAAGTCCGAAGCCGAATTCAAGCAATGGGTGGATTTCGCCAAGGCTCACGGCGCCATCGGCACCGGTCCTTCTGCCAAGTTGACCAAGGGCGGCGATCAGAGCTACTCGGATCTGGTGCAACCGTGGATGAACCAGTACACCCACGATCAGGGCATGCTGGTGCACGTGTACACCGTCGATGAGCCGGTGGACTTCGAGAAAGTCATGGCGGCCGGGGTTGATGGCATCTTCACCAACCGCGCCAGCGAACTGTTGAAGTTCTACAAGCGTCCAGCCAGCGCCAGTGTCGATCAGGTGTTGAAGAACAACGGGTTCTGATCGGTCACCGAGGCGCCCTCATCGCGGGCAAGCCACGCTCCCACAGGTTTTGTGTCGGGCATGGCTTGTCCGTTTTGTATTCGGGGTTTTAAGGGTGAATTAAGTTGCGGTGATTAACCTGAGCCCACTTCAACGAACAACCCAAGGAATGAGCCGATGAAAACTTTGACTGCCCTGTTTACCGCCGCTGCCCTGACCCTGACTGCTGGCCTGGCCCAGGCCGATGTGCGCGTCGACCAGATCCCTGAGCTGGTCAAATCCGGCAAGATCAAGTCGCTGGAATCGATGAATGCCGAAGCGCTGAAATTGCATCCGGGTGCGACCATCACCGACACCGACCTGGATAACCACTTCAACGGTTACGAGTACGAAGTCGAGCTGAAAACCGCCGACGGCAAAGAGTTTGACGTCGACTTCGATGCCACCACCGGCAAGGTGCTGAGCAACAAGCAAGACACCTGATACACCGCCAACGCAAAGCCGCACGATCCCGGATCCTGCGGCTTTTTTGCGTCCGTTGCCCGGCGAATCACGCGGATGCCGCCTGATGGGATGCCAAAATCGCCATCAGACGGCTAGTATGGCGACCATCAGATAAACAATTGCAGCCGAGAGCGATGGGCATGGGGCAGACAGCGGCAACAGACATCGCAACGATCGGACGGATCAGCGCGGTTCCGGCGATTCTTCAGGTGATTCGCGAACTGACCGGCCTGCGCTTTGCCGCCGTGGCGCGGGTTACCGAGGAGTCGTGGACAGCCTGCGCCGTCCTCGACCAGCTGGATTTCGGCCTGCAGGTCGGTGGCGAACTGGATGTGGTCACCACGCTGTGCCACGAAATCCGCGCTGCCCACACTTCGGTGGTGATCGACAAGGCCAGCGAAGACCCGCTCTACCGCGATCATCACACCCCGCGTCTGTACAAATTCGAGAGTTATATCTCGGTGCCGGTGTTCCGCACCGACGGGCGTTTTTTCGGCACGATCTGCGCACTCGATCCGAACCCGGCACAGCTCAAGTCCAGCAGCATCCAGAGCACCATGGAGTCGTTCGCGCGGATGCTTGCGTTGCAGATCGAGGCCGAGGAAAACGCGCAGCTCACCGAAACCGCGTTGTTGCAGGAGCGCGAAACCGCCGAGTTGCGCGAACAGTTCATTGCCGTGCTCGGCCACGACTTGCGTAACCCGTTGTTCGCGATCAGCGCCGGCGCCGAAATGCTCCTGCGCAAGCATCCGGATCCGGCCATCGACGTTCGGGTACGCAATATCCTCGGCAGTGCGCAACGGGCAACCCGGCTGGTGGATGACGTACTCGACTTTGCTCGCGGACGCTTGGGCAAGGGCATTCCGGTGAATATCCAGCCCTGCGCGGATTTGACCGAAGCCGTGCAGCAAGTGGTGACGGAAATTCGCAACGTGCATCCGCAGCGCACCATTCACGCGTCCATCGGCGACTTGCAGGGCTTGCCCTGTGACCGCGCGCGGATCGCTCAATTGCTGTCGAACCTGCTGGCCAATGCGGTGGCCCATGGCGACCCGGCGGGTGACATTGAGGTCATTGCGCAAGTCGAGCACGACGTGTTGATGCTGGCGGTGAAGAATCAGGGGCATATTCCCGAGGCGGTTTTGCCGCATCTGTTCCAGCCTTACTCGCGCCCAAGCGCCAGCACGCCACAGGCCGGGCTCGGTCTGGGGCTGTATATCGCCAGTCAGATCGCCCAGTCCCATGGCGGGCATTTGCATGTGGCGTCCACCGCGCAGAGCGGCACGCTGTTCACCTTCAGCCTGCCCACTGCCTGAAACACCACAAACTCAAATCCACCACAGATCCCTGTGGGAGCGAGCCTGCTCGCGAAAGCGGTCTGTCTGCCACATCTGAGGCGACTGGCACTGCGCCTTCGCGAGCAGGCTCGCTCCCACATTGGACCTTCAGTGCTCTTGAGAAATCAGGCCGACGTGCTGACCAACGACCCGGAGCTGCTCGACCCGGAATCCTGCAACGCCTGCAACAAAGCCGCCGTCGCGGTCTGCAACGAAGCCGAAGTGCTGGAGATCTGCGACTCGGCGGAGGCCACGTCAGCCGCTTTGGCATCAGCGTCTTCCTGCTTGGCCTGAGCCGCTTGCAGCGCTTGCTGTTGCTCCTGCAATTGCTTTTGCAGCTCGGCGATCTGCTTGCGCAGTGCCTTCACCGAATCCGATTCACCGCTGCTGTCGGAACTGCTGTCGCCTGCCGGAGCCGCGCCCCCGCCGGCCGCCACTTTGCTGGTATCGGCGCTGACGCTTGCGCTGCTGGTTGCAGTGGCCGAGGTGTCGTCACTGGCGTCGCTGATTTTGGTTTTGCTGGTGGCGGTGCTGACGGTCTGATTGATCGAAACGGAGGTGATGCTGACCATGGGATGGCTCCAATGCCGGTTTTAGATAACCGGCCATCGGCGGCAGTCGTACGGATTTGAGATCGACTGTGTACCGACTCGGTAACCGAATCGGTACACGTCGGCTGATGTCAGGCGCTCAGGCGTGCGGTGACTTCGTTGAGTTGCCCGGACAGGCCATGCAGGTTCTGGCTGGCGCTTTCGGTGCGCTGCACGCTGTTGAGGTTGGTGCTGGCAATCGAGGTGATCTCGGTCAGGTTGCGCGAGATGTCTTCGGCCACCGAGGTCTGCTCTTCGGCGGCGGTGGCGATCTGGCGGTTCATGTCGCGGATCGCTTCCACGGCGTGGGTGATACGCTCCAGCATCGCACCGGCCTGAGTCACTTGCTCGACGCTTTCGTCACTGCGCGCCTGACCGCTTTCGATCGCTTGCGCAGCGTCCACGGCACCGGTCTGCACGTTCTGAATGATCTGGTTGATCTCGATGATCGACTCGGCGGTACGCTGCGCAAGATTACGCACCTCGTCGGCGACCACCGCAAAACCACGCCCGGCTTCCCCGGCCCGCGCCGCTTCAATCGCTGCGTTGAGCGCCAGCAGGTTGGTCTGTTCGGCGATGCCGCGAATCACTTCCAGCACCTTGCCGATGCGCCCGCTGTCGCTTTCCAGGCGACGAATCACTTCAGCGGTGTTGGCGATTTCGCCACGCATCCGGGTGATGGTGTGGATGGTGCCCTGCATGACCTTTTCACCCTGCTGGGCGGACTGGTCGGCATCGTCGGCAGCCCGCGCCGCATCCGCCGCATGCCGGGCGACTTCCTGGGCGGTGGCGGACATTTCGTTCATTGCCGTGGCCACCTGATCGGTGCGGTTGAACTGCTCGTTGGTGCCGCCGGCCATGGTCGTGGCGATCGCATTCAGTTCGCCGCTGGCGCTGTCCAGATCACTGGCACTGCGTTGCAGGTGAGTGAAGGTTTCGGCGAGGAAATCGCGCAGGGTATTGGCGGCAGCCGCAAGGTTGCCCAACTCGTCCTGGCGGGCGTTGGCGACGCGTTCGGCAAGGCGCCCACGGCTCAAGTGGGTGACGTAATCGATCAGTTTGCGGATCGGTTCGATCAGGTTGCGGTTGACCAGCCACAGGCTGAGCAAACCGATCAACAGACCGGAACCGAGCATCACCACAATTCCCAGCAGCACAGTGCTGTCGGCACTGGCGCTGATCTGCGCCGACTGTTCGGTGCCTTGCTTGCGCAGCTCGGCGACCAGTTCGCTCATCTGATCACTGGTGGCGCGGTCCACGCCTTTGACGGCGCTGTCGCCAGCCGCTGGATCGGCACCGGCCGCGACGTAGGCATCGCGACCCTTCTGGTAGGCGCTGCCGAGTTGGCGGTGCTCTTCACGCAGGCGTTCGATGCGGGATTTCAGCGCCGGCTCCAGGCCTTTCTGGCCGGCCAGTTCACCGAGAATGCTCTGCACATCGCGCTGACGATCTTCGAACTGGCTCCAGTATTTGGCCAGGTCCGCCGGTTGCTTGCCGCGCAGCAAGACGTTTTTCCACTCCTGCACCTGCACCTTGAATTGCAGGTTGGCCTCGTCGATCAATTGTGAGGTGTGCAAGGGGCCGGCGATCAACTGGCTGTAGTTCTGCACGCCATTGGACAGGAAATGAAAGCAGGCCAGTGCGATCAACAGCATCGCCAGCAGGCTGCCGCTCAGCAGGGCGAGAATTTGTGCTCTCAGGGATTTTTGCAGCATCGCGAGATACTCAGGACAGGGATGAGGCACGCCCGATAAGGCGTGGAATTTTGCCGGACATCCGTGTCGGCGAGCCTTGGCTCATGGCCAAGCGCGCGCAACGTAACCCAAGCGTGATCGGCGCACCAGAGCGCTTCTTGAAGGAAATCCGACCGCCGGTAAGGCATTGATCTGGCGTCACTTTATCGTCACACAAGTGTCATATCCGGTTGCGATGATGCGGCTCAGGTGAATCTGAAAACTCCACGCCAGACGCCCTCCTCGCAGCGAGCCTCCATGAACCACAGCCTCGACCTCAGTCATCGCGATCCTGATTTGTTCGGTCTGCTTTACGGCTTCCGTTTTCGTCCTGGTGAGCGTGGCCGCGAAGTCGATTCGGCGACCGCTCTGCGTTGCTTGCAAGACGACAGCGACCGTGATGAATTCCTCTGGCTGCACCTGAACCTGGCGCATGCCGCGTGCGAGCGCTGGATGAAAAGTCATCTGCAATTGCCCGAAGAGTTTTTCGAGGCGCTGCACGAAGGTTCGCGCTCGACGCGCATCGAACACGTAGATTCGGCCTTGCTGGCGGTAGTCAACGACGTGGTGTTCAACCTCAGCAGCATGGTGTCCTCGGACGTGTCGACGCTGTGGGTCTGCGTGCGCAGCAAACTGATCGTCAGCGCACGCCTGCAACCGCTGCACTCGGTGGACAAACTGCGTTCGTCGGTGAAGGCCGGCGAATGCTTTCGCTCACCGTCGGAACTGCTGGTGCACCTGCTGCGCGATCAGGGCGAAGTGCTGACGCAGATCGTGCGCAAGACCAGCATGAGCGTCGATCAGGTCGAAGACGAATTACTCTCCTCGCGCCTGTCGACCAACCGCGCCGAACTCGGCGCCAACCGTCGGGTGCTGGTGCGCCTGCAACGGTTGTTGGCGCTGGAGCCGGGCTCCTTGCTGCGCTTGCTCAACCGGCCGCCGGCGTGGCTGCAGAAGGAGGACGTCAAGGAGCTGCGCAAGTCCACCGAGGAATTTGCGCTGATCATCAACGACCTCACCGCCCTCGGCGAGCGGATCAAACTGCTGCAGGAAGAAATCGCCGCCAACCTCAACGAACAGAGCAACCGCACGCTGTTCACCCTGACCGTGGTCACGGTGCTGGCGCTGCCGATCAACATCATCGCCGGCTTCTTCGGCATGAACGTCGGCGGCGTGCCGCTGGCGACGGATCCCGAGGGGTTCTGGATTCTGGTGGCGCTGGTGGCGACGTTTACCGTGATTGCCGGGCGCTGGGCGTTTCGCAAGCGCGGGGATTACTGACCACCGAACCTGATGTCCAGCACAGTTCCCCTGTGGGAGCGAGCTTGCTCGCGAAGACGGAATATCAGGCACCATCATTGTTGAATGACACACCGCTTTCGCGAGCAAGCTCGCTCCCACAGGGATCTGCTTCAGCCTTCAGATCAGTGGTGGAGCTAAAAACCCAAACACTGATCTATCGCAGTCTCTCTGTAATATTTAGCAACGATCATGACGAACAAACCTTCCCTCGCTCAGGATTGTCCGCTCATGGCTACTCCCTCCCTGACCGCCGCCCGCCCCACGTCCGCCCATGGCGGCCGGCCGGCACTTGATAAGAAACCCGGTCCGTTCACTTACGTGGTGTTCTTTGCGGTTCTGGCCATGGGCATGTTGTTCACCGCTTACAGCCTGATGCACGACATGCATGAGCTGGGCACCACCGTCACCACCTGGACCCCGTTCCTGTTGCTCGGCGTGGCGTTGCTGATTGCGCTGGGCTTCGAGTTCGTCAACGGTTTCCACGACACCGCCAACGCTGTCGCGACGGTGATCTACACCCATTCGCTGCCGCCGAACGTGGCGGTGGTCTGGTCGGGCTTCTTCAATTTCCTCGGGGTGCTGCTGTCCAGCGGCGCGGTGGCGTTCGGCATCATCGCCCTGCTGCCGGTGGAGCTGATTCTGCAGGTCGGTTCGTCCGCCGGTTTCGCGATGATCTTTGCCCTGCTGATCGCGGCAATTCTGTGGAACCTCGGCACCTGGTGGCTGGGCCTGCCGGCCTCCTCTTCCCACACGCTGATTGGCTCGATCATCGGCGTCGGCGTCGCCAATGCCCTGATGCACGGGCGCGACGGCACCAGCGGCGTGGACTGGGCGCAGGCCACCAAGATCGGTTACGCGCTGTTGCTGTCGCCGCTGGTGGGCTTCGGCTGCGCGGCGCTGTTGCTGCTGGCCATGCGCGCCTTCATCAAGAACCGCGCGCTGTACAAGGCGCCGCAAGGCAACAACCCGCCACCGTGGTGGATTCGCGGTTTGCTGATCGCCACCTGCACCGGTGTGTCTTTCGCCCACGGCTCCAACGACGGGCAAAAAGGCATGGGCCTGATCATGTTGATTCTGGTCGGCACTCTGCCCATGGCTTACGCCTTGAACCGCACCATGCCCGCCGATCAGGCGCTGCAGTTTGCCGCTGTCGCCGAAGTCACTCAGCAAGCGCTGGTGAAAAACACCCCGCTGCCAGTGCCGGTCGATCCGCGTCCGGTGCTGTCGGATTACGTGCGCAGCAAGCAAGCCACGCCGCAACTGATCCCCGCCCTCGCCGCCCTGACCGGGCACATTGGCGAAGAGGTCAAAGGCTATGGTTCGCTGTCGAAAGTCCCGGCCGAAGCCATGGGCAACGTGCGTAACGACATGTACCTGGCCAGCGAAAGCATTCGCCTGATGGAGAAGAACAAGGTCGGCAACTTCGACGCCGACACCACGGACAAACTGCAACTGTTCAAGCAGCAGATCGACAACGCCACACGCTTCATTCCGCTGTGGGTGAAGATCGCCGTGGCCATCGCCTTGGGCCTCGGCACCATGGTCGGCTGGAAACGGATTGTGGTGACGGTCGGCGAAAAGATCGGCACGACCCACCTGACCTACGCCCAGGGCGCCTCGGCGGAAACCGTGGCGATGCTGACGATTGGCGCGGCGGACATGTTCGGTTTACCGGTCTCGACCACCCATGTGCTGTCATCGGGCGTGGCCGGAACCATGGTCGCCAATGGCGGCGGTTTGCAGATGAAGACCATCCGCAATCTGCTGATGGCGTGGGTGCTGACGTTGCCGGCGGCGGTTCTGCTGTCGGGCAGCCTGTACTGGCTGTTCACCCAAATCTTCTGATCCCCACAAATCCTCTGTAGGAGCTGCGGCACGCTGCGATCTTTTGATCTTGTTTTTTACAAGCAAAATCAAAAGATCGCAGCGTGCCGCAGCTCCTACAGGTGAAGTCGGTCAGAGCGTCGAGCGGATGACCTCCCCCAACCACTCCATGAACACCCGCACCCGCAGCGGCAAGTGCCGTTGCCGCGCATACAGGATTGAAATGCCCATCGCCGGTGCGGTGAACTGCGGCAGCACAGTCACCAGTTCGCCAGTTTCGAGGTGCGGCTGCATGCCGGTGCGCGGTACCTGGATCAGGCCGAAGCCGCCCAGGCAGGCCGACTCATAGGCATCAGTGCTGTTGACCGTGACACCGCCGGCCATCGGCAGGCGCCGCACCTGACCGTCCTGTTCATACACAAACCCTTCCGAGCGCGAACCGAGCACGCCGACGTAATGCACCAGTCGATGCTGCGCCAGATCCTCCAGCGTCTGCGGCACGCCGTAGCGTTCAAGGTACGCAGGGCTGGCGCAGTTGATCATCGGGAAGTCGCCCAAGTGCCGCGCCACCACCGACTGATCCGGCTGCGCGCCGATGCGCACCACGCAATCGAAACCCTCGCTGAGCAGATCGACGCGGCGGTCGGTGCTGCTGATCTCCAGCTCCAGATTCGGATGGCGCGCCGTGAACTCCGGCAGCAGCGGCATGATCAGGCGTCGCGCGAGGATGTTCGGCATGTCGACACGAATCCGCCCGCTCAGCGACGCTGGATCCTGGCGAAACAGCCCCTCGATCTCGTCCATGTGCGACAGCAGATCCTTGCTGCGTTCATACAGCACCAGACCGTCCTGCGTCGCCTGCACCTTGCGCGTGGTGCGTTGCAACAGGCGCGTGCCAAGCAGGCTTTCCAGCGCCTGCACATGCTCGGACACCGTCGAGCGCGGCAACCCGAGACTCTCGCCGGCCAGGGTGAAACTCGACAGTTCGCTGACCCGGACGAAGGTGCGCAGCAATTCCAGTTTGTTCATGAGGACACCCGCTGATTGTTCGGCTGTTCCGATCAGTGATTCCGGTTTCAGTCTGTTTATCACCCCACGGCGGATAAATAAACTTTGCTCATCACCACTCACCGCAATCGAGGATTTCACATGAGCCGCAAAATCGCATTGATCACCGGCGCCAGCCGTGGCCTGGGCAAGAACGCCGCCCTGCACCTCGCTGCCGAAGGCGTGGACATCATCGGCACCTACAACAGCCGCGCCGATGAAGCCCAGGCGCTGGTGGCTGAACTGGAACAACGCGGCGCCAAAGCCGTGATGCTGCAACTGGATGTGGGCCGCAGCGACAGCTTTACCGATTTCGCTTCGCGGGTTGAGCAGGCGTTGCAGCACTTTGATCGTCCGCGCTTCGACTTCCTGATCAACAACGCCGGGATTGGCGTGCACGCACTGTTCGCCGAGACCACCCCTGAACAGTTCGACCTGCTGATGAACATCCAGCTCAAAGGGCCGTTCTTCCTGACTCAGCAGCTGCTGCCGCTGATCAATGACGGTGGACGCATTATTAACATCTCCAGCGGCCTGACCCGCTTCAGCCTGCCGGGCTACGCCGCCTACGCAGCGATGAAAGGTGCGATGGAAGTGTTGACCCGCTATCAGGCCAAGGAGCTGGGGGCGCGGCAGATCGGCGTGAACATTCTGGCGCCGGGCGCCATCGAGACGGACTTTGGCGGCGGCGCGGTGCGCGACAACGCCGCGTTGAACGCGATGGTTGCGAGCAACACCGCACTGGGACGCGCCGGGCAACCGGATGACATCGGTGGCGCGCTGTCGATGCTGCTGGCGCCGGGTGCGCAGTGGATCAACGGGCAGCGGGTTGAAGCATCGGGCGGGATGTTTCTCTAACCCCCCCGACTTACTAAAGACTTTCTTGGTGAGAGCCTCTGTGGCGAGGGGATTTATCCCCGATGGACTGCGCAGCAGGCCCTTCTTTT
>OEPS010000842.1_pt1 | contig 10403 bp, 6 predicted proteins | sample 1539411 | NCBI WGS metagenome assembly OEPS01 (sample SAMN02671747, study PRJEB22543) | soil metagenome | biome: bacteria | place: China:Hunan Province, Lengshuijiang City | collected 2012-10-15 | depth 0.08m m | reverse complement strand
TGGCCATGCCAGACTCGGGGCGCCAGCTGACCCAGGTCCAGCCCGCCGAACAGCACCAGCAGCCACGCCACCATAAGCAGCACCGCGAACAGGCCGGCAGCGAGGAAAAATGGCCGGAAACCGAGCGCGAACGGCGCCCAGCCGGTGGGCCGCGCGGAAGCTTTTTTCATGTCTTAAATGTCCGGCAAAGCTATGTTGATTCCTTCGGGCGAGTGATCAGCCCGTGCTCCATGCACGCGGCCGACGCATTCCGGCAATTTTACAGGCCTGCTTCACGTAGCCGTAGGGGTACAGTTCGAACAGTTTTTTCTGCGCGTCCTTTCCCACCCGCTCCGCCAGATGCTTGATGACGAAGCGTGCATCGGGTATGACCTGGTGTTCGTCGAAGTACTCGCGCATGAAGCGAATCGTGTCCCAGTGATCGTCGGTAAGCTGGATGTCCTCTTCCAGCGCCAAGGCCTGGGCCACCTCGTCATTCCAGTCGGCTGGATCGGTCAGATAACCTTCTGCATCACGCTCCGGCAAATCGATAGCCATCGTTGTTTTCTCCTGTTCCGTGGGTTTAATGGATTATCCAAAGATTCATATTGCATGAATCTTTGAGTCCATTCTATAGGCGTAATCCGGCTTAGGGAATGGACACGGCGCCATCTCAGGAGCCCCCATGGAACTGGACGCCGGGCTGGCGTTCCGGCAAGGCTTCGACCAGGAGCTCGCGCCTGGCTCGCGCCATCGCGTCCGCGCTGCCTTCGTCCAGATAGGATTCGGCGTCGGCCACGGCAGCCGCCAGCAATTCGGCCGCCAGGGCATCGATTTCCCGGCCGGTCGACCTCGCCAGCGCCCTCAGCTCGACGAACGGATCGTGCGACAGGTGTATCACCAGCGGTTTACCGACGCCGGGAAGAGGGGTCGTCGGCGCAATCGGCGAAGCGTCTTTCTCGGCCAGCAGCCGGCTCATCACCCCGGCGATGCCGGATGCAGCCGACGGCGCCTGCTCGGAAGGCTGAAGCCGGATCTTGTTGACGATGTGCTTTTCGAAGTCGACCTTCGCCTGATGCACCCAGCGCCCCTGACGCAGCCAATTGATATTGCGCAGCGGCACCTGCGGTTCGGACAGGTAGGCGGCCCCGGTATTGCCCATGTCGGACAGCCACTTGGCGCGTTGGGGGACGTGGCTCACCAGGGGTTCGTCATTGATCAGGGCGAGGATATTTTGTACGACGATCTCGCCGGCTTTCTGGATCGAATACACGGAGTCGGGCGCCGCCACCGGGACCGGCGTGTTGTCGACCGCCGGTTGCGCCACGCACGCGCCGAGGGCGAACACATTGGGGTAATCGGGGTTGCGCAGATATTCATCCACCACCACCAGCCCCTGCTTGTTCACCAACCCGTGCGAGCGGCGCACGCCCGGCACGCCGCCGAACGGGGGCCAGTAGACCGAATAAGCAAAGGGCAGGGCGTGCGTCTGCTTTTCGTTGCCCGCGGCATCAAGCTCGGTCAGATGAATGACGTCGCGGTCGACCCGGACCGTGCGAGCGTTGCAGATCACGCTGATTTTCATGTCGACCAGTGCGGCGGTCACGGCGCCCCGGCTCGATCCCTCGCCGCCCAGACCCAGGTGGCCGGGCCAGGGCTCGGGCGTCACCACGGTGATCGGCACCCGCTCGCGGATGTTGCGCCGCTTGAGGTCGGCGTCGACCAGGAAGGCGTACTCGTATAGGGGGCCGAGCACGCTGGCGCCCGCAGCCGCGCCCACGACGACGGGGCCAGGATGACGGACAAATTCGCGATAGGCTGCGAGCGCCCGCTCCGCCTCGTCAATGTGGATGACCGAGTGCGTGTGCTCGGCCAGGCCGGGAATGTCCTCGGTGCTCCCGGCGGCACCGGTGGCGATCAGGAGGGTGTCGTAGAACAGCACATCGCCGTTGTCCAGGTCGACTTGGATCACGTCAGGCTGGATGCGCTTGACTCCGCTGTGGATGAACTTGATGCCACGCGACTCGAGGTAGGGCCCGATCGGAAAAGCAATATCCGACCGTTCGCGCCAGCCCATCGCGATCCATGGGTTGGAAGGCACGAAGTGGAAGTACGGCTTGTCGGCCACCACGGTGACTTCGTCGCGCGGGCCCAGTTTGGCTTTAAGCGCGTAGGCCGCGGATACGCCTGCGATGCCGGCACCGAGGATGACAACATGCGCCATTTCAGACTCTCCTTTGGATCGGTTATGGCTTGGCGTTTGGCCCCGCGTTCACGTGCGGGGTGGGGAAAGCGAAGCAACAGAGTGCGTTCATCCAGTCAGGTTGAGAACTCGGCTGCAGGGCGTTGGCTTGCAGCGGCCGCGGCTACGTGAAGCATTTTCTTGCCCCGTCCTGGCTGTCCTCAACTCCGGACCAGGCCGCGCTTGCTGCGCACGATCTGGTAGGCGCGGCCAAGGTATCCGATCGGTGCGCTCCAGACGTGGACCAGCCGGGTAAACGGGAAGAATAGGAACACCGAGATGCCCACGAACAGGTGGATTTTGTAGACGAGATCCACGCCGCGAAGGAGCTCCGGATTGGGGTGGAGATAGGCGATGCTCTGCACCCAGTCGGCAAGCAGGATCATCGTGCTTGCGTCGCCGGCATTCGCGTGATGGATGGAGACCGGGATGGTCGACAGGCCGAGGAATGCGGCGAGAGCGAGCCACCCCAGGATATTGATGTCCATCCAGCGCGAGGCCGCGCGAATGCGCGACGTGAACATGCGGCGCGTCCAGAGCAGGGCCGCACCGAGCAGGCACATGGCGCCGAAAATCGTGCCGGCGCTGATGGCGATCCACTGGTGGGCCATGTCCGACACGCCCAGAGCGATGAAGACACTGTGGGGGATCAGCAGGCCGGCTGCGTGGCCAAAAAATAGCCCAATGATGCCGACATGGAAGAGGTTGCTCCCCAGCCGCAGGCCTTTCTTCGACAGCAATTGCGAAGAGTCGCTCTTCCAGGTGTATTGCTCGTGATCGAAGCGAATCCAGCTGCCGAGCAGGAACACGGTGATGGCGACATAGGGGTAGACGCCAAAGATCAGGGTATTGAGGTCCATCATTTTCTCCTTCTAAGTCCGGTATTCAGTGGGCGGCCGCTATCGGTTGCACCGCAGGCGGCGTCGCCGGGCCCCAGGTGACCGGGGTCTCGCAATCGTCGTCGTTACATATGGCGTCGGTAACCGGCTGAGCTGCGGGAACGAATGTGCTCGGCACCAGGCGCGCATGCGCCTCTATCAGACGCACAAGCGGCGCCCAGGGGCTGTCCGCCGCGTTGAGGTTTGCGCCGAGCTGGGCGATGGCCTTGGCGAATGGATCGAGGAAGACTTGCGCCTCGACCGGTTCCAGCATGGAGGCGAACTCCAGCACCAGCGGCAGATAGTCGGGCAACTCGTTGGTCCCCAATTCCAGCCCATAGCTCTTGTAATACTCGCCAAGGTCGATGAGTGCGGGGCCGCGGTTCTTGTCGTCGCCGAACAGGTGGTGGGTGAGATGCAGCGCATGTTCCGGCGCCATGTCAAAGGTTCTGACATAGCCGGCCTGTGCCTCGGTCAGGTCGCTGTCGGCCAGCCAGCTTGCAAAGACAGCGATCGCCTCGCGTTCAGCCGGTTCGAGGGCCGCGTCCTCGCCAATGATCGTCATGAGCTCGGGCAGGGCTTGCAGCATGGCCTGATCCGGATACTCGAACAGGGCGGAGAGCAGCTTGAAAAGCGTCATGGTATTTTCTGACATGGTGTTCTCCATCAGTAGTCGCGGCGAACGATCGGTATGACCCGGCGGGAAGGCGCTTCCTCACGCGATTCCACCGTTTCCTTGCGTCGCTCCGGGAACAGCGAACCTGCGGAAATACCTGCCGAGGAATCGTTGCCGAAGGTAAAGCCGTTCTGTCCCTGGAAACCGTGGAAGTCTTCCAGGCGCACCTCCTCATGCCCGGTCGGGATGACGAAACGGTCTTCGTAGTTGGCAATGGCCAGATAGCGATACATTTCCTTGGCCTGGTCTTCGGTGATCCCTGCCTTCTCAAGCGCGCGGGTATCCGCCACGCCTTCCACATGCACCGAACGCTGATAGCTGCGCATTGCGATCAGGCGATTGAGGGCGCTTTCGATCGGCTCGGTTTTGCCGGCGGTGAGCAGGTTTGCAAGGTACTGGATCGGTGTGCGCATCGTCCCGGCAAGCGGGATGGCGCCGTCGGGGCCGACGGGCAGGTTGCCCTGATCGATCTGCGACTGCACCGGAGAGAGCGGCGGCACATACCAGACCATCGGCAGGGTGCGGAATTCCGGGTGCATCGGAAAGGCAATCTTCCAGTCGATCGCCATCTTGTAGATGGGTGATTTCTGGGCCGCGATGATCCAGTCTTCGTTGATGCCTTCGGCGCGTGCTGCTGCGATCACTTCCGGATCGTTGGGATCGAGGAAGATATTGCACTGCGCTTCGTACAAGTCCTGCTCGTTCTGGGTGCTGGCCAGGGCTTCGATCTTGTCCGCGTCATACAGCATGATGCCGTTGTAGCGGATGCGGCCGACGCAGGATTCCGAGCACACCGTGGGCATGCCGGATTCGACGCGCGGGTAGCAGCCGATGCATTTCTCCGCCTTGCCGGATTCCCAGTTGTAAAAAACTTTCTTGTACGGGCAGGAGGAAATGCACATCCGCCAGCCGCGGCACTTGTCCTGGTCGACCAGGACGATGCCGTCCTCTTCACGCTTGTAGATGGACCCCGACGGACAGGCCGCCACGCATGACGGGTTCAGGCAGTGGTTGCAGATGCGCGGCAAATACATGTGGAACGTGTTCTCGAACTGGCCGTACATCTCCTTCTGGATGTTGTCCATGTTCTTGTCCTTGCTGCGCTTTGAATACTCGCCGGCAAGGTCATCCTCCCAGTTCGGGCCCCACTGAATCTTGTCGATCTTGCTGCCGTCGATCTGGGAAATCGGGCGTGCTGTCGGAGCAGCCTCCGACAGCGGCGCATTCTGCAAATGCGCGTAGTTGAAGGTGTACGGCTCGTAGTAGTCGTCGATTTCCGGCATGTCCGGGTTGGCGAAAATGTTCACCAGCTTGGACAGGCGGTTGCCGGATTTCAGCTCCAGCTTGCCGTCCTTGAGTTCCCAGCCACCTTTCCACTTGCTCTGGTCTTCCCACATTTTCGGGTAGCCAATGCCGGGCTTGGATTCGACGTTGTTCCACCACGCGTACTCAACGCCTTTTCTATTGGTCCACACGTTTTTGCATGTGACGGAACAGGTGTGGCAGCCGATGCATTTGTCCAGATTAAAGACGAAGGCGAATTGCGCTCTGACTTTCATTTCATTCTCCTTACTTGGTGCCGATGCCGGGTGGGTTGGTCGCCGCTTCGCGCGCCGGGGTAAGCGGGCGTTCCAGCCAGTCCACGTCCTTGTCCGCGATCTTGTGCAGCGCCACCATGGTGTCGCGCTGGCTGCCTACGGTGCCGTAATAGTTGAAGCTGTACGACAACTGCGCGTAACCACCGATCATGTTGGTCGGCTTGATGAGCACACGGGTCACGGAGTTGAGTATCCCGCCGCGCTTGCCGGTGGAAGGCGAGCCGGGCACGTTGATGTTCTTCTCCTGTGCGTGGTACATCACTGCCATCCCGCGCGGGATGCGCTGCGAAACCACCACCCGCGCCACGGTTGCCCCGTTGTGGTTGACTGCTTCCACCCAGTCGTTGTCTTCCAGGCCGATACTCTTGGCATCGTCCTCGGCAACCCAGACGTAAGGTCCGCCCCGGAACAGGGTCAGCATCCGCAGGTTGTCCTGGTAGCTGGAATGGATGCCCCACTTGGAGTGCGGCGTGATCCAGTTCAGGCTCAGGTGCGGCTTGTTGAGAACGGCGGCGGGCAGTTTGTCCAGTTCCCCCAGGTCCACCATCGGCTTGTAGGCGCAGAAGCCCTCGCCGAAGTCCAGCATCCACTCATGGTCCTGATAGAAATGCGCACGTCCGGTCAGGGTGCGAAACGGAATGTGTTCGTGGATGTTGGTGTACCCGGCCGTGTAGGACACCTTTTCCGACTCGATCCCGGACCAGGTGGGCGCGGTAATGATTTTGCGCGGCTGTGCCTGAATATCGCGGAAGGTGATCTTGTCCTCATGCCGGCCGGCGTACAGGTGGTGGTGATCGATGCCGGTTTTCTTCGACATCGCCGTCCATGCCTTGTGCGCCACTTCGCCATTGGTTTCGGGCGCCATCCGCATTACCGCGTCGCACACGCTGATGTCCTCTTCCAGCGATGGCATGCCGAAGGAAACACCCGCGTCTTTCACGGTGTAGTTGCACTTCTTCAGTTCTTCGTATTCCTGCTCGGTGTTCCAGTCCACGCCCTTGATGTTGTTGCCGAGCTTGACCATCAGCGGACCCAGCGCGATGAACTTCTTGTAGGTGTCCCCGAAGCTGCGTTCGACCACTTTCAGGATCGGCATGGTCTTGCCCGGAATCGGCGCTACGCCGTCGCGCTTCCAGTCGGTAACGTGCCCGAACGGCTGCGCCAGTTCCATCGGCGAATCGTGCTGCATCGGCAGCGCCACCACGTCCTTGCGCGTGCCGAGGTGCTTCTCGGCCAGCGGCGAAAAGGCCTTGGCGATCGACTTGAAGATCTGCCAGTCGGACTTCGATTCCCAGCCCGGCGACACGGCTTCCGACAGCGGATGGATGAAGGGGTGCATGTCGGTGGTGTTGAGGTCGTTCTTCTCGTACCACGTCGCGGTTGGCAGGATGATGTCGGAATACGCGCCGGTGGAGTTGAGGCGGAAGTTGATGTCCACCATCAGGTCCAGCTTGCCGATCGGCGCATCTTCGTGCCACTTCACTTCCTTGTTGTCGCGACCCGCGCCGCCTTCCTGCAGCACGCCGTTTTGCGCGCCCAGCAGGTGTTTGAGGAAATATTCGTGGCCTTTGGCCGAGGTGCCGATCAGGTTGGCGCGCCACACGAACAGGTTGCGCGGCCAGTTGACGGGATTGTCGACGTCGGCGAAGGCGACATCCAGCGAGCCGTCCTGCAGCTTGCCGATGATGTGTTTGCCGATGCTGGCCTCGTCCGTCGCGCCTGCTTTTTCGGCTTCGGAAACCAGTTCGAGCGGGTTCATGTTCCAGTGCGGCGCGGTCGGAAGCCAGCCCATGCGGGATGCGGCAACGTTGTAGTCCGCCAGCGAATAGCCCTTGTTCTTGCCCTTTCCGGCTGGCGACAGCAGTTTGTCGGCGTCCAGGGTTTCGTAGCGCCACTGGTCGGTGTGGAAATACCAGTAGGAGGTGGAGTTCATGTGCCGCGGCGGCCGCTGCCAGTCGAGGGCGAAGGCGATCGGCGCCCAGCCCGCCTGGGGGCGCAGCTTTTCCTGTCCCACGTAGTGCGCCCAGCCACCGCCGCTTTGTCCGACGCAACCGCACATGTGCAGCAGGTTCATGATCGAACGGTAGGACAGATCGTTGTGATACCAGTGGTTGATCGCCGCGCCCATGATGACCATCGACTTGCCTTTGGTCTTGGAGGCGTTGTAGGCAAACTCGCGCCCGGTACGCTCGATGTCGGCCGCTTTCACGCCGGTCACCTTTTGAGCCCACGCGGGGGTATAGGCCACGCTGGCATCGCCGTAGTCCTTGGCCACATTGCCGCCACCGAGGCCGCGGTCAATGCCGTACTGGGCGATTTGCAGATCGAACACCGAGGCGACCAGGGTGGTTTCGCCGTTCGCCAGCTTTACCTTGCGCACGGGTACGTTGCGGAACAGCAGCGCATCCTCGTCGTGGTTGAAGTGGGGGAAACCGACCGAAACCACGTCATCCTTGCGCTCGATGCAGGTCAGTTCGGCCAGGATTTCGCTCTGGTCCGCTGCGTTCTTCGGCAGCAGGTTCCACTTTCCCTCTTCGCCCCAGCGGAAACCGATCGAGCCATTGGGCGCGACGAATGCGCTGCTCGTTTCGTCAAAAACGATGGTCTTCCAGTCGGGGTTGTTGGTTTCGCCCAGGGCGCCGTCGAAATCGGACGCCCGCAGCATGCGGTCGGACACATAGGTGCCGCTCTCATGCTGGCGCAGCATCACCTGCATCGGCAGATCGGTGTACTTGCGGGCGTATTCCTGGAAGTAGGGGTCCTGCTTGTTGATGTAGAACTCTTTCAGCGCCACATGGCCCATGGCCAGGAATGCCGCCGCATCGGTGCCCTGGCGGATCGGCATCCACAGGTCGGAGAACTTGCAGAACTCCGCATAGTCCGGGGCCATGGCAACGATTTTCGCGCCCTTGTAACGGACTTCGGCCGCAAAGTGGGCGTCCGGGGTGCGGGTCATCGGCAGGTTCGCGCCGGTGATGATGATGTAGGTGGAGTTGTACCAGTCGGCCGCTTCCGGCACGTCGGTCTGCTCGCCCCAGGTCTGCGGGGAGGCGGCGGGCAGGTCGCAGTACCAGTCGTAAAAGGAACCGCAGGCGCCCCCGATAAGGGAGAGGTAGCGCGAGCCCGCCGCATAGGAAATCATGGACATGGCAGGAATCGGAGAAAAACCGTAAATCCTGTCCGGGCCCCATTTCTTGATGGTGTGGACGTTGGCGGCGGCAATGATCTCGGTCATTTCCTCCCAGGTCGAGCGGACGAAGCCGCCGAGGCCGCGTACGGCCACGTATTGCTGACGTTTTTTCTCGTCAGCCTGAATGGCCGCCCACGCGTCTACCGGATCGCGGCCGGCCTTGCGCTCGGCACGGTACAGGTCAAGCAAGCGTCCGCGGATCAGCGGATATTTGATCCGATGCGGGCTGTAGAGATACCACGAGAAGGAAGCCCCGCGCTGGCACCCGCGCGGTTCGTGGTTGGGCAAGTCTTCGCGGGTACGCGGGTAGTCGGTCTGCTGCATTTCGAACGCAACCAAACCGTCCTTGACGAAAATCTTCCAGGAGCAACCACCGGTACAGTTCACGCCGTGGGTGGAACGCACAACCTTGTCGTGACGCCACCTGTTCCTGTAGGAGTTTTCCCATTTGCGGTCCTCGCAAGTGGTGATCCCGTGGTTTCCCGAAAAAGATTCGCGCTGGCGGGTGAAGTAGGTTAGCCGGTCGAGAAAGTGACTCATTATTGCTCCTTGCTGTCGCTAAGATGTGGGCGAGGGGGAGGGGGAAAGCGGCGGAAGTCGCGCCCCGCCCTTCATTCCTTTGCTTCATGGGTTCTTGATGTAGGCGTTTTTGCGCAGGTAGAACCACCAGTTCAGCACCAGACACAGCGCATAGAAGATGGCGAAACCGTACATCGCGTTTTGCGGCGTGCCCGCCTTGATCTGTTCGCCGATCACCACCGGTGCGATAAACGCGCCGTAGGCAGCGACGGCCGAGGTCCAGCCCAGCACCGGGCCGGCCTGCACGCGGTCGAAGACCACGCCGACCGTGCGGAAGGTGGAGCCGTTGCCGATGCCGGTGGCGGCGAACAGCACGACGAAGCTGACGATGAACTGGGTGAAGTAGATTTCAGGCGTTGCCGACTGGTAGGCCTGCATCATGATCCAGCCGGTGTAGGCCGAGGCCGCGACCATGATGGCGGAGATGATCTGGGTGACGATGGAGCCGCCCACCTTGTCGGCAATCCAGCCGCCGACCGGACGGATCAGCGCGCCGACGAAGGGGCCGATCCAGGCATAGGTCAGCGCCGAGGGCGCCAGCGGGTTCTTCGTGTGCAGCCAGGTGCCGGTCGCCGGGTCGAGTGCATGGCTGTCGCCGAAGATGACCGTGATCGAAAGCGGCAGCGCCATCGAAAAGCCGATGAAGGAGCCGAAGGTGACGACGTAGAGCACGGTCATCGACCAGGTGTGCTTGTTGCGGAATATCTCGAACTGCTTGGCGATGTTGCCTTTCATTTCGCCGAACGCCGCGAGTTTCATCACCATCAGGGTGACGACCATGATCAGGGGCAGCGCGACCCACATATTGAGCAGGCCGAGCCCGGTCGGCGCCGGCAGATACAGGTAGAGGCCGAGCGCCGCGGTGACGAAGGCGAGTCCATACAGCCACAGCACCTTGGCGAAGGCTTTCAGTGTCGAACCGATGTTGGGCGTGACCGTCAACAGATTGTTCATGCCAAAGAAGCCGAGGACGGCCAGCGGCACCAGCAACAGCAGCCAGACGAACCCGGCGTTCTGAACGTAAGTCGACGTGCCGGCGACGATCTTGCCGAAGATCCAGCCGCTGTCCTTCACCAGTTCCATCGAGCCGCCGGCGAGCGCGCCGAAGACGCCCGCCGTCATCACCAGCGGTATCAGGATCTGCATTGTGGTGACACCGAAATTGCCCAGTCCCGCATTGATCCCGAGCGCGGTGCCCTGCAGGCGCTTGGGAAAAAAGGTGCTGATGTTCGACATCGAACAGGCGAAGTTGCCGCCGCCG
>OEPS010000841.1_pt1 | contig 10411 bp, 9 predicted proteins | sample 1539411 | NCBI WGS metagenome assembly OEPS01 (sample SAMN02671747, study PRJEB22543) | soil metagenome | biome: bacteria | place: China:Hunan Province, Lengshuijiang City | collected 2012-10-15 | depth 0.08m m | reverse complement strand
CAGGTTGAGGGCGGCGGAATCCTGGCCCAGCCCGGCGACGTGGTGCCGCGCGTTGACGTAGCGCGCGGACTCGCGCAGCGCGATCATCGTCGGCGGATGTGGGTGCCCGTGCATGCGCGCCAGTCGTGCGCGGGCAGGCGCGGGCCAGTCGATCTTCAGGTTGGCCAGCACCTCGTCGGCCAGATCGGCCCGGTTGCAGACCAGCGCCATGTCGCAGCCGGCGTCCAGCGCCGCGACCACCCGATCGACGATGCCGCCCGCCACGCCGGCGGCTTCCATGCACAGGTCGTCGCTGAAAATCGCGCCGTCGAAGCCCAGTTGCCCGCGCAACACCTTTTGCAGCCAGACGCGCGAAAAGCCCGCGGGCCGGTCGTCGACCGCCGGGTAGATCACGTGGGCAGGCATGACGGCGGCAAGGCCGGCCTCGATCATCAGCCGGAAAGGCACCAGGTCGGCGATCGCGATGTCGGCCAGCGTGCGCTCGTCGACCGGGATCGCGACGTGCGAATCCGCCTTGACGTAGCCATGGCCGGGAAAGTGCTTGCCGCAGGCGGCCATGCCGGCGTCCTTCATCCCCAGCATCACCGCCTGGCCGAGCTGGAATACGGCGTGCGGGTCGGCGTGGAAGGCGCGGTCGCCGATCACCGAGGAGGCGCCATAGTCCAAATCGAGTACGGGCGCAAAACTGAAGTCGATGCCGTGCGCGCGCAGTTCGCTGGCCAGGACGAAGCCCGTCTCGCGGGCAAGCTCGCGCGCGCGTTGCGGGTGTTCGTTCCAGATTTCGCCGAACGCGCGCATTGGCGGCAGGCGAGTGAAGCCTTCGCGGCAGCGCTGCACCCGGCCGCCCTCCTGGTCGATGCCGATCAGCAGCGGCGCGGACTTGATCGCGTGGATCTCGGCGGTCAACGCGGCCAGCTGCGCCGGGTCGCGGTAATTGCGGGAAAACAAAATCACCCCGCCGACGAGCGGATGCGCGAGGCGCTGCCGGTCCTCGTCGCAGAGTTCGGTGCCCGCCACGTCAAGCATCAAGGGACCAAGCGTCATGTTGCATTCTCCGAAAAATTCGATTGCTCCAACACTACAAACGCCAGCACGAGGTCGCCCTCGTCGGACAGCGAAACATGGTGCGCCGTGACCCCGCGGGACGCGAGCCAGGCGCTGAGTTCAGGCGCGCACTCGATGTGCGGCTTGCCGTGCGCATCGCGCAGCACCGCAATGTTGCGCATCGTCACCGGCGCGCGCAAGCCGGTTCCGGCCGCCTTGGCGAATGCTTCCTTCGCCGCGAAGCATTTGGCGAGAAAACGCGCAGGGTCGCGGCTGGCGTAATAGCCCGCGTGCTCGGCCACCGCGAGAATGCGGTCCGCATAGTGCTCGCCGAAGCGCGCCAAGCCGCCGCGGATGCGCCGCGCGTCGAGCAGATCGGTGCCGATGCCATGAATCATGGCGCCACCTTGACGGGCAAACCGCGCGCGCGGATTTGCTCGGCAAAACCCTCGAGCCATTCGACCGGCAGCGCCGCCAGCCGGCCCGCCTGGGGCTGCATCGAGGGCCGAGCCAGGCCGTAAAGCAACACGCCTTGCACCGGTATGCGCCGGCTACGGATATGTTCTATGGCCGCCAGATAGGCTTCTGTTTCCACGGCGGAAGGTGCCGCGCCGTCCTTCGCGAACACGCAGGTTTGCAGCCAGGTCGGACAGAGCTGTGCGGACACGGCCAGGCGCTCGAACTGCCTGTCGGGCGATATCCGCGTCTGGTTGATGGCGCGCATGCCTTCCGCGGTCGCGCTGTCGAACTTGAACCACACCTCGCCATTCAACGCCGCCATTTTCTTCAGACCGTCCCGAACGCGCGGTCGATCGATCAGGCTGCCGTTGGTGATCAGCACCAGCTTGATTTTTCCGATCAGGTCGAACTCCGCCATCACCCGGCCAATCAATTCGACGACCTGCGGAAAAGCGCGCGCGCTGGTCGGCTCGCCGTTGCCCGACAACGCGATGTCGTTCAGGCGGCGAGCCCCCTCGGGCACACGCGTCTGCATGAAGTCGCCGGTGAGAATGTCGCCGAGCATCGCGCGCAATTCGGCTTCCAGGCGCGTAAGGTCGATTTCCGGCGCGGCGCCGCGCTGCAACTCCGGCACCTGGCAGTACACGCACGCCCAGTTGCAGGCGTTGTTGGGATTGAGGTTGACGCCCACCGATACGCCACCCGCGCGGCGCGAAACGACCGGATACACATAGGTCATGTCCGCGCTGTCGCGGTCGTGATTGATGGGGGTGAGGGGCGAGGTCCGTGCCATCCGCGGATTTTCTCATCAAGTGGGGGCGATACAACCAACAGGTATGCGCCGAGTCGCCGCGCCGTCGGCGAGTAAAGCCCGCGATCCCGGCGCTGGGAAACCAGGGGAGGCTTCAGCTCGTGCCTGAGGTAAAACTGGCGGAAGGTGTGGGATTCGAACCCACGAACGCCTTGCGACGTTGCCGGTTTTCCGTACCGCTATGGCTTTCGCCACCAAACGGATATTCCCGTTTGTTTGATAGTCTGGACTTTGCCTTCGCCTTAGCCATATGGGCCTTAGGCGGGAGCCGTCAAGTCTCTACACGTTCCTGGCCGGCGGCCAGGCTTCGCTCGGCGTTGCCTCGGATATTCCAGGGGGTTCGCCGACTTTGACTCCTTACATCCATTGCGTTTCCACAGTGGCGCTCGCGTAAACAAGACCGGTGCATTCGACCGCTCTGCCAACCTTCCGTGGCGGGCATTATACCTGCCCGTACGGTATGCCCGACGGGCGCGTGGCAGGCTTTTTCGGTGGCGAGTGCGCTTGCAGCACGGCAGGCAAGTCCGGCGGCTCACCCTGCGAAGTCGACGCCCGGAACCCCTAGCGCGGGAGCGTCCGTGGTCGAGGCCGTCGTGGCAGACATGCGGGCGGGGGAAACGGCTTCGTTCTTCGCCGCGCCCACGACGATGGAGTTTTTGTTTTCCGAAGGGACATCGGCGCTGCCGATCGCCGTCGACGCGGCAAGTGTCGACGGTCTGTGTTCGGCACCGGCCCCGCGCTTCTCGCGCGAATATTCCTTCAGGCGGTTGTAGATGGTCTTCAGGCTCACGCCCAATGCGCGCGCGGCGCGCCGCTTGTCTCCGCAATAGCGATCGAGCGTGGCGATGATCAGCTTCTCTTCCACCTCTTCCAGCGAGGTCCCGATCTCGAATTCCATTACGTCCCGCCCGGCCCGTCGCTCGCGGCGCCGCAACGGGGCAAGGATATCGATATTCACGTCCTTGTCCGCCATGATGTAGGCGCGCTGGATGCAGTTTTTCAGCTCCCGTACGTTGCCAGGCCAGGTATGCGAACGCAGCCTTTCTTCGCTGCCCGGCGCGAACCGCTTGTCGGTTCCATACTGCTCGTTCAGTTCCTGCAAAAATTGCTGCGCCAGCAGAATCACGTCGTCGTCGCGTTCCCGCAGGGGCGGCAGCACGATCGGAAACACCGCGAGGCGATACAGCAGGTCCTGACGCAGCTTGTTGTCCCGCACTGCTTCGACCGGGTCGCGGTTGGTCGCGGCGACGATCCGGACGTTACATTCGATTTCCCTGCTGCCGCCAACCGGCGTGAAGCGGTTGGTTTCAAGGACGCGCAAAAAACGCACTTGAAGATCGAGCGGCATTTCCGTGATTTCGTCGAGGAACAGCGTGCCGCCCTGTGCGCGCTCGAAAAAACCGCGGTGGGTTTTATGCGCGCCGGTGAACGCGCCTTTTTCATATCCAAACAGTTCCGACTCGACCAGTGTGGCCGGAACGGCACCGCAGTTAAGAGCGACGAAAGGAGCGTCCGCGCAGGGGCTCATCTCATGCACGGTCTGGGCGATCAGTTCCTTCCCGCTCCCGCTTTCACCCACGATCATCACCGACACAAAGCTCGGCGCGACGCGCTCCAGCATGTGGAACACTTCCTGCATCGCCCGGGATGAGCCATAGAGCGGGCCGAACTTGGGTGCGGATGATCGAGGCGGCGTGGACTGCGGAAGAACGGCGTCGAGCCCTTGCTTGGACTTTATTGGCACGCCGGGTAACGGTGTGCAGGAAAAGAGGCGAGGCGTCTCCTCTGCGGCATTGGCTTCATGCTGAGTTGGCTTTGACACAAGCGCGCTCCTGGTCAGATTCCTGATTGCATCGCGGGACAAGCACGGTGGAATGGCGAAAACGATGATTCCAATGTTAAACGCGTCCGCTTTCCGCCGTATGAGACAAACGCGTATTCGCAGGCAGGAGGATTCCTACAGCAACAGTAAAAATAGGCGTTCACGACGCGCGCACGAGCCCTCGCTTGCTGCGCACGTGCGATTCTCTTTGGGGTTCGCGTACCTGGGATGGGAAAAGACGGAAACGTCGCCGTCGCGGCTGCTGCTTAGCGGTGAGCGGATAGTGCGGACCGATGACGGTGTGCTAAGAGACCGGAAGGCGGCGTGTTTAACTTGTTTACTCGATGCTTACTCAATGCAACTTACCGATGGCCTCGGAAATGTCGTTCGGACTGTTGAACTTGTCCATCGACAGGCGATCGAGGGTGCCGATAACGTTGTCGTCGGCCCCGTTTTTGCGTGCCGTTTCAACGATGGTGTTCTTGTCGGCCGGGTAATCGATTCCCTTGAGGAATTTCTGTACCTGGATGGGATTGACGCTCGGGTTTTGTTGCTCTGGTTCACGGTGTGCCATGGTTCTTGCTCCTTGGTTAGGTGAATGAGAAATCGGGCGGGCAAGCCCGATTGCCAGTCTAGTACATGGTTTTCAGAGCGAGCCGGCGTGTTGCATTTTTTCGCCGTCGTCTTGGTCTTGTGTGACGTTCCTGCGTCCGGTCGGCAGGTGAGTTGCGAGCCGCCGCTGGCTGCCCATCTCTTTCCTATACTCATCCAGGCGCGGCCCCGCCTGCCGCGTTTCCCGGAGATCCACGCGAACAATGAGGACTGCTTGCGATGCTCGACCAACTGGAAGCACGACTGATTATCCAACTGCATGACCGTGCGCCCGAACAGCCGCTGGGCGCGGTCGGCGAAGCTGAGGACGGCAACGAATTCTGGGCCGCTGTCGAGCGGAATCACCGCTTCAACAGGCTGCTCTGGGAGCAGGAAGATCAGGCCCGGCGATGCGATGTGCCCGCCCACGCCATCGCCGAAAACAAACGCGCGATCGACCGCTACAACCAGGGGCGCAACGACGCGATCGAGGAAATGGACGAGTGCCTGCTGCGCAGCCTGGAGACGATCAGGCCACACCCGTCCAGCCGCCTCAACAGCGAGACGGCAGGCGCAATGATCGACCGCCTGTCGATTCTCAGCCTGAAGATTTTTCATATGAAGGAACAGACCGAAAGGCGCGACGCGAGCGACGCGCACACCGCGCAGTGTGGTGACAAGCTGCGACGGTTGCAGGAACAGCGCCGCGACCTGCAGTTCTGCCTGGACCGCCTGCTGCGTGAGGCCCAGGAAGGACGGGCGCATTTCAAGGTCTACCGCCAGTACAAGATGTACAACGACCCGGCGCTGAACCCGTATCTGTACGGCGCCAAGAATTGAAAAGCAGTGCTTTCGATAGCCGCGATAACGCGCCCGTCTTATGCTCGAACCCGTTGATGTACTCATTCCCACGTTCCAGCGTCCCGCGGCGCTGGCGGCCACGCTGACAAGCCTGTGGGCGCAGACGTTGCCCGGTTTTCGCGTGGTGATTTCCGATCAAAGCGACCATCCCGCGTCAATCGATTCCGGCGAGGTGCAGGCCGTCGTCCGCTTGCTGGAGGCGAGCGGGCGGCCGGTTGAACTGCACCGGCACCTGCCGCGTCGCGGTCTCGCCGAGCAACGTCAGTTTCTGCTCGATTGTGCGACTGCCCCTCACGTCTTTTTCCTCGACGACGACGTCATACTGGAAGCGAACCTCCTCGCGCGGCTGGAAGCGGTCCTGGACGCACAGGGCTGCGGCTTCGTTGGGAGCGGATTGATTGGGCTGAGCTACATTGACGACGTGCGGCCCGACGAGCAGCACGTCGAGTTCTGGGACGGCAGCGTGACGCCCGAACGCGTCGAACCTGATTCGCCGGAGTGGCAACGCCACCGTTTGCACAATGCGGCCAATCTATGGCACCTGCAACGCCGGCTCGGCCTCGGGGCGGACTCCTCGCATTTGTACAAGGTCGCCTGGGTCGGCGGATGCGTACTCTACGATCGCCTGAAACTGATAGCCGCGGGCGGGTTTCAGTTTTGGCGGGAACTCGGGCCGGATCACTGCGGGGAGGACGTGCTGGCGCAGTTGCGCGTGCTTGCGCGCGACGGCGGCTGTGGGCTGCTGCCGTCGGGCGCATACCACCAGGAACTCGCCACGACGGTGGTCGAACGGTCCGTGGACGCGCCCAAAGCGTTGGGCTTGGGATGAACCGCGGAGCCGGGCGCGGCGGCTTGGCGCCAAGCTCAACCGTCCGGCAGACTTTCAGCGTCCCCGCTGCCGCGCGTCCTGGTCGTCGCCCCTAAAGCCAGACCGGCGTGCCGACAGGCGCCGGCGTGGGCTTGAAGGCAGCCAGAACCTGGTCAACCTGATCGAGCACTGCGGCGACCGGCGCCTGCCCCGGGTAGGCCACGGCGCGGTGACGCTGCGCGTCGAGGGGCGCCCAGCGCGACGGGTCGGAGGCGGAAAAGACAACTACGCTCGGCACCCGCAAAGCAGCAGCGATATGCGATACGCCGGTGCAGTTGGAAACCATGACGCGTGCGCCGGAGAGGATCGCGGCCAGCCCGCCGACCGAGACATCGGTTGCCGTGTTGAGCGCCGGCTCCTGCATCGCGTCTGCCACGGCCTGTGCCAGTTCACGCTCCTCGTCCGACCCGGTGATCACCACGCGCAGGCCGCGATGCGCGAGAAAATCGCCTACCGCGGCAAACCGGTCCGGCGCCCACCGCTTGTCGACCGCACGCGAGCCCGGGTGCAGGCAGGCGTAAGCGCCGGGTTCGAGCGCTGCGACGCCGGGCACCAGCGCCGCAGCGGCGTAGTCCCTCAGGTCGAGTGGAAACTCCAGGTGGGTCCCGCGGGCGGGGAAGCCGAGAAAGTCGGTAAGGCGCAACAGCCGGTTGATTTCGTGGCCGTATTCCGGGTAACGGATGAAATGAACAGGGTCGGGGCAGGCGTCGCCGGCCGCGCAAAACCCCGCCTCGGTCGAAGCGCCCAGCAGCTTCACCACCGCGTTCGAGTAATGGCCGTTACCGTGCATCTGAATGGCTGCGTCGAAACCCTGCCGCTGGGCCTCCAACAAAAAAGGCGGGAACGCGTGAGGATCGAACATGCGCTCAGGAAACCCCGGATAGCCGGGAAAAGCGAGAAAGCCGTCCATGTATTTGCTGAAGCGCCTTGCAAAGTCCGCTGCCCAGGGCAAGCCGATCAGTGTGATGCGAGCATGCGGCATACCTTCGCGCAGGGCGCGCAGGGCGGGCACCGCGCACAGCATGTCGCCCAGTTGCAGGGCCCGGAAAACCGCTACCGACCGCGCCTCGGCGAGGCTGCTGTGGCTGTTTATGCTCGATTCAACCGCTGACTTCATCATTCCCCCGTGATTTTTCGCAGGCCGTGATCCGAACTGCACACTTCATCTATAGCACCGGGAAATGGCGCGCACTGGCGGCCCGGGTGAGCCGGGCCGATGGCAGCACGCGAACGGCGCTCGGGGAGCAGAAAAATCGTTTTCGAATGAAGGCCGGTAAGTCTTTTCCTTGCTTTGCCGCGGGCAGGCGGTTGAAAAAAAGTCCCGCCCGCGTGTAAAAACGACAACCATCCGGGCCGCCACGGGCGGCCGCGCAGGTGCGCTAGGGCCAGGACGTCTCGCGCATCGGCAGAACCATTATTTCGGCGACCACGGTTTCCGGCGGCAACGTCAGCAGGTAGCGCACCGTCTCGGCCACGTTCTCCGGGGCCTGCAGCAGTCCGGGGTCGAGATCGGGAAAGCGGTCGAGCAGAAATGGGGTGCGCATGCCGCCCGCAATCACTGTCGACACCTTGATCCCCTGCGGTCGCAGCTCGGCATGCAACGCCTGCGACAATCCCAGCAATCCCCATTTGGACGCGTGGTAGGCGGACGCATTGGGCCAGGCGCGCTTGGCCGCCGTCGAGGCAATATTGACGATCTGCCCGCCGCCGCCCTGCGCGTGCATCTGCCGCGCGGCGTATTTCGCCAGCATGAATGGACCGCTGAGATTGGTGCGGATGATGCGATCCCACTCGTCGCACTCGAGTTCGTCCACGCTGCAGGTCTTGTCGATACCAGCGTTATTCACCAAGGCGTCGATCCGTCCGTATGTCTCGACCACGTTTTCGATCGCGGCCTGCACCTGCGTTGCATCCCCTACGTCGGTCGCAAGCCCGTAGGCCTCGCAGTCGGTGGCCTGCAGCGTCGCGGCCTGCGCCTGCGCGCTTTCCGCCTGGTTGTCCATGACCACGACCTTGGCACCTTCGCGGCCGACTGCCTGGCAAATGGCGGCGCCGAGACCGCGTCCGCCACCGGTGACGATTACAACCTTGTTGCTGAGAGAGCTCATTTTTCGTTTCTCCTGGTAACTCCGCTAACAGCGGGAAAGACTGGCGGCGGGCGCCGCTGCGAGGCCGCGCTCACCGCACCTTGAGGGTGATGTCCAGCGTGCGTTCGGTTGCGGGCGCCAGCCAGAGCGCGTTGTCCTGTGCGATCACGTCGTTGAGGTCGTACGGCTTGCCGGTGCTGGGTTCCAGCATCAGGACGTAGTGACCGTGGAAGCCGCCGTAGCTCTGGAAAACCCAGACGAAAGGGAAGTCGGCGCGATCGAATTCGAGCTGGAAGCGGCTTCCAGTGCGGGCATTTCGTACGCCGCAGCGGCCTTCCTCGAGTTCGGAGCAATAGATGAACTCGCGCGCCTGGGTGGTGATGGGCAGGGCGCGGTCGAGCCTCACGGGACGGCCATCCGCGTCTCGGGCCTCGGGCCATCGACTGGGCGCGGGGCTGCCGATCAGGCGGCTGAAATCCAGGGCGACCGCTTCCACGTTGCATCCGGGCAACTCGATCTGGTCGCCTTCCTCGATTGCGAGCGCGGGGTGCAGCTTGAGCATGCACGGCAGGCGTTCCGTTCCCAGATTGACCATGCGGTAGCGCAGATGCAGGACGGGCGCGTCCGGCTCCAGTCGCAGCGTCTTTTCCAGCCGCACGGGAACGCTTTTGCAGGTCAGTTGCATTGCCAGACTGTGGGGCGTGCTTGCATTTACCGTCCAGACCCCGGACCAGGCTTCGCCGTGGTCGGGAAGCCGCCGCCCGGCGACCGTGCAGGGCGCGTCGTTGGGAAACATTTCTTCAAATCCGCCTTGCCAGTGGGCGTCGAAACCCGGCTCCGGCGCAAGCACGCGCGGCGCCGTCGGGTCGTAGCCTGGCGGATGCCATAGCCAGGCCTTGTCGTGGGCAAGGTCGGTGATCTGGTCGATGCGACCGCCGCACTCGGGGCGGACGGAGATGGCGAGGTAGGGGTTAGTCAGGTTGACGGTCATGAATCGCGCTGGACATGGAACACACCCGACAGCATTGCAAGCCGCGTGCCACCCCGGTGCATGCAGGCACGTTTTCTGCTGAACCGGGCAGTGGTTTCCACGCACAAGGAGTGTCCCGATGTTCAAAATGTCCGCCGTCTTTCTCATCGTTTGCAATGCGGACGCAGCGGGCGGCGCTGCGAACCGGAGCGTGCATTGAAGGCGGGCGGCGTGAGCGGCTACGCCGCCGCCCCGGTGCAGCCATTCGAAGACGTGCATCACATCGTCGTGCTGCGCCCGTGCGCCGTGGGCGATTTTGTTTTCGCGTTGCCGGCACTCGCGGCGCTGCGCGAAACCTACCCCGCGGCGACCCTTACGCTGCTCGGGCGGGGCTGGCAGGCCGAGTTCCTTGCCGGGCGGCCCGGCACGGTGGACGCGGTACGGGTGATGCCGGCTGTGCCGGGGGTGGGGGCGCCGGTTGATGCGCCGGCGGACGAGGCACGCGTGCGCGATTTCATCGACGGGCTGAATGCGGGCGGCGTCGATCTCGCGATCCAGCTTTACGGCGGCGGACGGTACTCCAATCCGTTTCTTCGGCGGATCAAGGCCCGCCATTCGGTCGGGATGCGTGCGCCGGATGCGCCGCCGCTGGCGCGCAGCTTGCCTTACGTCTATCTGCAGAACGAGCGGCTGCGGCTGCTGGAAGTCGTGGGGCTGGCGGGCGCCGCGACCGCGATGCTCGACCCGCGTCTGGCCCTGCTGCCGCGCGACTTCGAGGAAGCGGGGCGCTGCCTGCCGTGGAGCCGCGTACCCCTGGTCGTCGTGCAACCGGGCGCCACGGACCGGCGCCGCCGCTGGGCGCCGGAACGCTTCGCCGCGGTGGCCGATGCACTGGCGG
>OEPS010000840.1_pt1 | contig 10411 bp, 9 predicted proteins | sample 1539411 | NCBI WGS metagenome assembly OEPS01 (sample SAMN02671747, study PRJEB22543) | soil metagenome | biome: bacteria | place: China:Hunan Province, Lengshuijiang City | collected 2012-10-15 | depth 0.08m m | reverse complement strand
CCTGGCGCACGGTGCGGCGCGTCGGCCGCGCGCGGCTCGCGCTGGCGACGCTCCCGCGCACGCCGCGCATCGCCGAGCGGTGGTTCCGCTACGTTGGCGTCGTTGCCGAGGGATCGCCGCGCATCATCGGCCGGCTCGGCCTCGATCTCGCGCGACGGCTCGCGATGCGCGGCGCGGCTGCCCTCGCGCTCATCGTCGGCGCCGCCGGCTGCGAATCCGGCTCCGCGCCGCGCCTCTTCACCGTCGCACCATTCGTCTTCGCGTCGAGCTCGGGAGGCACCTGGGCGCTCTACCGCTCGGCCGGCGGGACCGTCGTGCGCATCTCCGATCCGGGGATGGACGACCGGGAGCCGAACAGCGCCCGCGGTCGCATCGTCTTCACCTCGCTGCGCGACGGCGATGCGGAGATCTATACGGCGACGCTCACCGGGAGGCTCACCCTCGGCGTGCAGACCCGGTTGACCAGCGTGTACGGCAACGACGTCGAGCCGGCGCTCGATCCGTCGGCGACGAGCATCGCCTTCGTCAGCAGCCGCGGGGGCTCCCCCCGCATCTGGCTGATGGGCGTGGACGGTGCGAACCCGCGTCCCCTGGTCACCGGGTCTCCGGACTATGTGCCGGAGGTATCGCCGCGGTGGAGCCCGACCGGCGACCGCATCGCCTTCACCTCGACGCGCGGCGGAACCTCACAGGTCTACGTCGTTCCAGCCGCCGGCGGTGCCGCGGTGCAGCTCAGCCACGAGACGCGCGGCGCGTTTTCGCCGTCGTGGATGCCTGACGGTCGGCGGCTCCTCTACACCGCGCTCGCCGGCACCGGCGCGGTGATGTCCGTCCCGGCAGGCGGGGGCGACGCGGTCGTCTTCGCCACCGCCGACGACGGGCTCGGCGAGGCCGTCTGCAGCATGAGATCCTGCCTGGCGGTCGCCTCGCCGTTAGGCGGCGCGGGGCACATCGTGCCGCTGTCGCCTTCCGGCCAGGCAACCCGCCTCTCCCTGCCGCAGGTCGCCGACGACCATCATCCGGCGCTGCTCGCTCCCTGACCGCCGGCTCACCGCGCGGCAGGGTGAGGCTCGACCGGCGTCGGCTCACCGGCGCCGGCGACGACCTCGCCGCTCCTCGTCAACGCAGCCCGGAAGAGGATCGGCCCGATCAGCTCATTGACCGCCACGACCGCGAGAAAGATCGTCCTGATCAGGGCACCGCGAGACGGATAGGCCTGCGCCATGACGGTGGCGAGTCCGATCGCCACTCCCGCCTGCGAGACGAGCCCCATCCAGATCATGCGCCCCTCCGGGCCCGCGCCCGCCCATCGCGCGCCAAGGCGGGCCCCCGTCCAGATTGCGCCGATCCGCACCGCGACGATCGGGAGCACCAGGAACCACACGGCGGCGATCTCGCCAAGCGCCATCTCGGCACCGGCGAGCGCGAAGAAGACGACGAAGACGGGAGCGGCCGAGCGTTCCATCGCGTGGCGGATGGCATCGCCGTCCTCGCGCTGGGACACGTTCTCGGTCACGAAGCCCGCGGTGAGCAGGGTCAGCAGCGTCTCGACGTGCGTGAGCTGGGCGATGACCATGCCGAAGAACGCGACGACCATCGCGAAGAGCATCAGCTCGCGCTTCACGAAGCGGAGGTACAGCGCAACCGCGCCGCCGAGCAGCGCGCCGACCAGCACCGCGCCCCCGATCTCCCAGACGATTGTCGTGAACGAGAGCGCCAGCACTTCCGCGCCCGTCGGCGGCACGAGCACGCGGACGAGGGCGAGCACTCCGCTGAAGAGGACCACGACGACGACATCGGAGACGAGGACGACACCTAACGTCGTCCGCGCGACCGGGCCGCCGGCCTGCGTCTCGGTCAGGAGCGCCATCGTCACCGCCGGCGAGTGGACGACGGCCACGGAGGCGAAAAGCAGGGAGAAGGCCAGGGCCTCGACGGAGCTGGTCCCGGCGAGAAATGGCAACCGGCTGCCGAGAAGGTAGACGAGGGCAGCCAGCGCGACGAACGCGAGTCCCATCTCGCCGACGAGGACCTTGGTGATGATCCGCCATCGGATGCGCACTTCCTGCCAGCGGAGCTCCGCGCCGGCGAGGTAGGCGATCAACGCGATCGCGAGCGAGCTCACGGGCTGCAGCTCGTGGACGGCCTCGCTCGTGACGCTGTTCAACACTTGTGGACCAAAGCAGACCCCGGCGACGAGGTAGCCAATGATCTTCGGCAGCCGCGCGGCGGTCGCCAGCTCCCCGGCACTGTAGGCGGCGAGGATGAGGAAGCCGAACGTCAGCAGCCACTGTGACCCGTGCCCGCCGGCTCCGAGCGGGAGGACGAGCTGCATCGCCCCGAACAGGAGCGCGAGGATGACGAGGCGCCGCATCAGTCCTCCGCCGACGACCGCGCGTCGGGCTGCGCGGCGTCAGGGGGGACCGGTCCGACGGGCACCGGCGCCTTCGTCGGTTCCGCCTCCTTCCGCCCGGCGACGACGTCCTTCACGTCGGCATAGACCAGCGAGCGGACGAACCGCGCCGAGAGGATGTCGGTCAGCAGCACCGACGCGACGGCGGCGGTGAAAACGAGGTTCGACAGCGGGACATCCTCCTGGTACAGGTAACTCAGCGCGACAGCAAGGGCGAGGCCTCCCTGTCCGAGAAGGCCGCGCCCCCAGTGCGGCCCGAGCGCGGGGAGCATCCCGTTCCATCGCGCCGCCAGCCGCGCCGCCCCGATCTTCGCCGCGATGCGGACGAGGAGAAACAGAAGGACGAGCACCACCCAATCGCGAACGCTTGGCCGCCACGTCGCCCCGGCGAGCACGAGCAGCGCGAAATACAGCGGCCGTTCGACGCGCTCGAGGGCGATCGTGATCTGGGCGCGGCTGCGCGTCGTGTTGGCGAGCACGAAGCCGAAGCAGGCCGCGGCGAGAAGTGGCGACAGGCGCAGGTACGTCGCCGCGCCGCTGACGAGGATGACCGCGCCGGCGAGCGAGATGAACAGGCGGTCCACCTTGCGCTCCTCACCGACGAAGAGATGGAAGAGCGCCCCGCCCACGACGCCGACTGCGATCGTGATCACCGCCCATTCCGTCGGCGTGAGCGGACGGCCGATGACGGCAGCGTCAGGGTCGGGGTGCACGATCGCGAAGAGCAGCCCCGACACGAGAATGCCGACCACCGCGTTGGTCGCCGATGCCACCTCGAGCTGCTGGACGACCGGGCTCCGGCGGCCGAGCTGCCGCGCGACCACGGCGACCCCCGCTGTCGCCGAGACTGTGGCCACGGCACCGAGCCCGATGCCGGCGATGATCGCCACGCGCGGCGTGACGTCGAAGGTGCCGTAGATCCCGGCCGCCATCAATGCGGCGGTGACGAGGAACGTGAGGATGCTCTCCGCCATCGCGACGCGGTAGAGCACCGCCGCCGTGCGGATCATTCTCGGCAGGACCAGCTGCGCGCCGATGAGCGCGCCCATCCAGCCGAGCCCGAGGCTCGTGATCGGCGCGAAGCTCTCGACCGCGCCGGGCGAGAGGATGCCAGACACCTGCGGCCCGAGCAGAATGCCGAGCAGGAGGTACTCGGCGCCCGACACGATGAGGAAGCGCTTCGCCAGCCACTCGAACGCGACGCGCGCCGCGAGGTAGCTCGCGGCGACCACCAGCACGAGGATGAGTCCCTCGGACATGTCGCGCCCTCCCGGTGAATGAGCCGGCGCGCGATCGCGCCGTCCGGAAGGTTAGCCCGCCGCGCGCGCTGTCAAAACCCTTGCGCGCGACGGAATTATCGATCGGCTAGTCCGCGGCGACCGTCCCGAAATCGTAGCCCGGCACCGAGATGCGGGGGATCGGCGAGCCGATGGTGTTCTCGATCGAGCGCACCATCGCGATCTCGTCGGGCGACATGAAGGTGAACGCGTCGCCGGTGGTCGCCGCGCGGCCGGTGCGGCCGATGCGGTGGATGTAATCCTCGGGCTGCTGCGGCACGTCGTAGTTGACGACGTGGGTGATGCCGGAGATGTCGAGGCCGCGCTGCGCGATGTCGGTCGCGACGAGCACGTTGACCTCGCCGCTGCGGAACTGCTCGAGGGCCCTGATCCGCTGCGCCTGGGTCTTGTCGGCGTGCATCGCCGTGGCCTTCACCCCGGCCTTCTCCAGCGCGTGCACGACCTTGTCGGCGCCGTGCTTCGTCCGCGTGAAGACGAGCACCGTCTCCGTCTTCGTGTCCTTGAGCAGCTCGACGAGCAGCTCGCTCTTCTTCTCGCGCGGCACCGGATAGACGGCATGGGTGACCGTGTTCGCCGCGCTCGAGCGGCGCCCGATCTGGACGACCTTCGGCCGGCGCAGGTACTTGCGCGCGAGTGCCTCGACTTCCGGAGGCATCGTCGCGCTGAAGAGCAGCGTCTGGCGGTAGGGCGGGATCTGGTCGACGATCCGGTTGATCTGCGGCGCGAATCCCATGTCGAGCATGCGGTCGGCCTCGTCGAGCACGAGGATCTCGAGGTCGTCGAGGACGACATTCTGGCGCTCGAGGTGATCGATCAGCCGCCCCGGGGTGGCAACGACGATGTCGACGCCATCGCGCAGCTTCTTCTGCTGCGGCTCGAGCGGCACGCCGCCGAAGACGGCGATGACGTCGAGCCCCGAGTCGTCGGCGTACTTGCGGACGCTCTCCTCGACCTGGATCGCGAGCTCGCGGGTCGGGGTGAGGACCAGGGCGCGGGTCCGGCGCGGGCCGTCGATCAGCCGGTTGACGATCGGCAGGGTGAACGCGGCCGTCTTGCCGGTCCCCGTCTGGGCGAGCCCCATCAGGTCGCGCCCCTTCAGCACGAGGGGGATCGCCTGCGCCTGGATCGGCGTCGGGCGCTCGTAACCCGCGCGGCGGACGGCATTCAGTACCTGGGGGAGGAGGCCGAGGGCCTCGAAGGTGGTCTGCCCGGGGGGGGACTCGCCCGCGCCGATGTCGGGGGTCTGGCCGGTAACGCTCTGCTCCATGTCACTCCAACGCGTTTGCTTCGCGCCAGGCCCGCGCCGCGGGCTGCGCCGTGATACAGAGCTGAAAGCTAGCCGGATCGAGCGGGCAACGCCAGCCGCGACAGCGCTTTAGTCGCCAGGTGCGACCAATGCGAGAAGCGCGAGCAGCTCCGTGTTCACCCGCGCCGTCGCCTCGTCGGTGATGATGTGCCCCGCGCCGGCGATCGTCACCACCCGTGCCGGCGCGACGCCGCGGGCGAGCGCCTCACGGTCCTCGATCACGACCAGCGGGTCGGCCTCCCCGAGCACGATCACCATCGGCACCGGCAGCGAGCCGATGACCCCCGCGCCTAACGCGCGCCAGTCGAAGTCGCGAAGGAGGGCGTCGATCGCCCGGGCGAACTTCCCCCATTGCGTCGCCGCCCAGTACTCGTCGATGTCGCGCGGCGACGGGCGGCGGAGGCGGCCGGTCGCCGCCCTCACGACCATCCCGATCATCCAGCGCCGGATCGCCAGCGGCCCGAGCCACGCGCCCGACGCGATGAGGGGCTGGCCGACGCGCTTGATCGACGGGCGAAGCGAGCCGACCCCGATCGGCGCCAGCAGGGCGAGCCCGCGGACGCGCGCCGGGGCGTCGAGCGCGTACTGGAGCGCGATCCGCCCGCTCATCGAGTGGCCGGCGAGCACCGGCCGGTCGACGCCTAACGCGTCGACGATCGCCGCCAGCTGCGCCGTCATCGACTGCGTCGTGTAGCTGACCTCCGGGTCGCGCTCGTCGCTGCGCCCGTGGCCGCGGAGGTCGGCGGCGATCGCCCGGTAGCCGGCGGCGGCGAGGACCGGCAGCGTCCCCGACCAGCTGTAGATGCAGGCGCCCCACCCATGACAGAGGAGGACCGGGATGCCATCCGCCGGCCCGCACTCGGCGACGAAGACGCGCTCCCCGCTGGAGAGCGTGAGGAACCGCGACGAAACGAGATCGTCGCCCGCCGGATACATCCGCTCCGGCGGGAGCCGCCCGGGACTCAGACGGGCTCGATCGGCCGGCCAGCCAGTCGGGCGATCAGGCCGAGTCGGAAGGTCGCGTCAGCCCAGCGATCTTCGCCGCTGCTCCCCGCCTCCAGCGGATACGACGCCCAGACGAACGGGTTCGAGCTGCGGACCGCGGCCATCCCCTTGTGCGGGTGCCAGACCCCCTGCGCATCACGATCGTCGAGGAATCGCTCGAACAGCCTGGTCCAGTTCTCGTTGCGCCGAAGGTAGCCGAGCCGCGCCATCAGCTCGAGCCAGACCAGGGCGAAGGGGACATCGGCGTCGGCGGCGTTCCGGTGCGGAAGCATGTCCCCGCACACGAGATGCGGCGTCGGGATGATCTTCTTGCCGACGACCTGAACGAGCTCGCTCCGCGGCTGCGGCTGCGTCAGGTAGGTGTAGAGGAGCTCGAGCAGCTCGTAGTTCTCGCTGCGGAAGAGCGGCATGTACGCCAGCATCTGCAGCGTGTAGAACGACGGGGGCGCGGCCTCGGGGGCGAGCGCGTGCTGGTTGCCGATCCGGGTGAAGGGCTTCTCGGCGAGGGGCGACTTCAGGAAGCCCCCGACCCGCTCCATGATCCGGCGCGCGGCTCCGCGGAGCCGCGGGTCGCTTTCGTAGCCGGCCTGGGCGAGCACCGAGGCCGCCGCCTCCCGGAGGAGGACGCGCCCGTGAACGAGCGCTTCGTGGTCCGGGGTACCCTTCCCGGCCAGCTCGTAGAGGTACGCCGGGTCTTCGTCCTCGGCGAGAAGCCGGAAGAGCACGCGGCGGGCGTGGGCGAGCGGTGGCGACTCCCGATCCCACCCGTATTCGAGGAGGCGGCGGAAGGCGTTGATGGTGCCGACCCCCTCGAACTTCTCGGCGCGTGCGGAGGGGATCCCGAGCATCGAGCGGTTCCAGGTTCCGTCCACCCCCTGTTCGAGGGCGAGGAGGAGCGCGGGCGCGTAGGTGTACGGAAGCTTTGACACCGCTTCCTGCGCGGCCCCTCCGATGCGGGCGACCTCACTGATGGCGCGACACTGTATTGGAGCTGACGCGTGGTCCAGCAGCCATCTCACCGGGAACGCGACCGGCTCGGGCGGGGGCGGCGGGGTGGCGGCGCCGGCGCTCGGAACCGGGTTCAGGGATCCCTGACTGAGTGGCTGGGCGGGGACGGTCACTATCGGGCGCTCGCTTTAACCTGTTGTGGGACAACGTGATGCGGACGTCGCTCCAACCTCTGGCGGCACCTCGGACGGCAGGCGCGTAACGATACATAAATTTCCGGCGGGCGCTAGAGGGAGAATACTCCCCCGCAACGCCAGAGCGCCTAACGGGTCTTCTCCAACCCCGTGCCGGGCACCATCTTGGCGCGATATGCGCGGCGAATTCATCGATCTCGACGGTGCGCGGATCTACTGCTACGCCGCCGGAACTCCTGGTGGGGGAGAGCCCGTGGTGTTCCTCCACGGCTTCCCGGCCTCCTCGCACCTCTGGTCCGGCGTCGTCCCCCTGCTGCCGGGCGGGCGGCGGCTCGTCGTCGTCGACCTGCTCGGCTACGGACGGAGCGACCGCCCCGGGGGACGCGACGTCTCGATCCCCGGCCACGGTGCGCGGACCGTCGCCCTCCTCGACGCGTTAGGCATCAACTACGCGTGCATCGTCGGCCACGACGTCGGCGGCGGGATCGGGCAATGGCTCGCCGTGCACGCGCCGACCCGGGTGTCGAAGCTCTGCCTCGTGAGCAGCGTCGGCTTCGACTGCTGGCCGGCGCGCGACGTGAAGCTCGCTCGCGCGACGCTTCCCCTCACCCGCTATCTCCCCCCTCTCTGGCTGCTCTCGGTGCTGCGCACCGACCTCCTCCGCGGATACGTCGATCGGACGCGGGGAAATCATTCCATCGAGCAGTACGTGCGGCCGTTCGCCAGCGCGGAGGGGCGCGACGCGTTCATCGCCCACATGACGTCGCTCGACTCCCGTGACACGACCGCGCTCGCGCCGCGGCTGCGCCACGTGGTCGCGCCGACCGCGATCCTGCATGGCGCGCACGACCCGTTTCTATCGAAGGTGATCGCCGAGCGGTTGCGCGCGGCGATCCCGGGGGCGACTCTCGATGTGCTGCCGGACGCGCGGCACTTCCTTCCCGAGGAATCGCCCGAGCGCGTCGCGTCGGCGATCACCACCCTGCTCGCCCGATAGCACGATGCCCAATCCGCCCGCCCCGGCGTCGAAGCTGGAGACCTTTCGCGCGATGGTCGCGAAGAATCCCGACAATGTCCTCGCGCGCTTCGGCCTGGCGAACGAAGCGATGAAGGCCGGGCTCCACGAGGAGGCGGCGGAGCAGCTCGGCGCATACCTCGCCCGGTACGACGACGAGGGAAATGGGTGGCAACGGCTCGCCGAGTGCCGGGTCGCGCTCGGCCAGCCGGCGGAGGCGCGCGCGGCGCTCGAGCATGGGATCGCGGCGGCGCGGCGATACGGGCACGGGGGGCTCGCCGGGGAGCTGGAAGCCCGGCTCGAGGAGCTGGAGTGACGCATTTTCGTGTGACGCGGGCGGTTAACGCCGGGTTCTCAACCAGTGTGAATCCGACCGACGCCGCGCTCGTGCAGCGCGTGCTCGAGGGTGACGTCGAGTCGTTCGCGGTGCTGGTCGAGCGACACCACGAGCGATGCCTCCGTATTGCCCTGCGACTGCTTGGCAACTCCGAGGATGCGGAGGAGACCGTGCAGGATGCCTTCGTTCGCGCGTACCGCGCCCTCGGGCGTTATGAGGAGCGCGAGCAGTTCGCTCCGTGGCTGACGCGGATCCTGGTGAACCGCTGCCGGACCGCGATGAGCCGCCGCGCCAGGCATGGGAGGACGTTCGTGGATGACGAGCCGGCGATTGCGGCGGCCGCGACGCGGGACGGCGCGGATGGCGCGATGTGGCGGGGAGAGGTCGAACGCGCACTGGCCGCCCTCCCCGCCGAGCAGCGCGAGGCATTCGTCCTCAAGCACGTCGAGGAGCTGGAGTACGAAGCGATGGCGGAGATCACGGGGGCCGGGGTATCGGCCTTGAAGATGCGGGTGAAGCGGGCGCGCGAACGGCTGCGCGCGCTGCTCGAGGGAGAACACGACTGATGATGTCCGGGGATGAGGTGGAGCGTGCGCTCGACGCGAGGATCGCGCGGGCGCTGCGGGAGGGAGTGGCGAGCACGCCGGAGGCGCGCGAGCGGGTGATGCGGGCGGTCCGCGCATCGACTCCGCCTGTACGCGGCGCGGGCGAGGAGGCGGATCTCGTGGCCGGCGCCATGCCGCTCCGCGGGACACGGCCCTTCTGGCGTTCGCCGGCGTTCGGCCTCCTCGCCGCGGCGTCGGTCGCGGGGGTGATCGCCCTCGTGCGGGCGATCGGCGTCGAGGGACCGATCCCCGAGGTGCCGGGACGGCACACGACCGCATCACGGCGGGAAGCCGCTCGCGCCCCGGAGTCGGCGCTCGCGCCGGCAGCGGCGAGGACCACCGCCGAGGGGCGGACCCGTCTCGCGCGCGTGCAATTCGTGTTCGTCGCCCCGCAGGCCCGGCGCGTCGCGGTAGTCGGCGACTTCAACGACTGGGACGTCGCGGCGGCGCCGCTGGCGCTGTCTGGGGGAGTGTGGTCGGGGCAGCTCGATGTTCCCTTCGGCCGTCATGATTACGCGTTCGTCGTCGATGGTGAGCGCTGGGTGCGCGATCCTAACGCGCCGCAGGCTCCCGCCGACGAGTTCGGCGCCGGCTACTCGGTCCTGGTGGTGAACGAGAATTCGGGAGCGCATCGATGAACAGCCCACGACTCAGCGCCGTGCGCGCCGGAGCCCTGGTGGCGCTGGCGATCGCGGTCCCGGCGGTCGGCGCCGCGGCGCAGGACGCCAGGCTCGCCGCGCAGCTCGATGCGGGCACGGAGCAGCGCGTGAGCGCGGTGATCGAGCGGGCGCGGGCCGCGTCGCTCCCCGTCGAGCCGCTGGTGGACAAGGCGCTCGAGGGGGCACGGAAGCGCGCCCCCGCTCCGCGGATCGTCGAGGCGGTGACCGGCCTGGCGGCGCGGCTGGAGAGCAGCCGGGTCGCGTTAGGCATGGCGTCGACCGAGGCCGAGCTGGTGGCCGCGGCCGCGGCGCTGCAGGCTGGCGTCGGACCGCGAGTGCTGTCGCAGCTCCGGCAGGCGCGGGCCGGCAAGTCGCTGGCGGTGCCGCTGGTCGTGCTCGGGGACCTCGTGTCGCGCGGGGTGCCGCACGACACGGCGAGCGCGCTGATCCTCCTCGTCGCGCACGAAGGACTCGGCGACGAGACGCTGCTCGCGATCCAGCGCGACGTGCAGCGCGACGTCCGCGACGGGGCGCACCCGGCGACGGCGGCGGCGATCCGCGCCCGCGGCGCGGTGAGCGGCGCCTCGACAAGGCTCCGCCCGACGCGCGGACCGCTCGCGGCGGGCGCGGC
>OEPS010000839.1_pt1 | contig 10415 bp, 5 predicted proteins | sample 1539411 | NCBI WGS metagenome assembly OEPS01 (sample SAMN02671747, study PRJEB22543) | soil metagenome | biome: bacteria | place: China:Hunan Province, Lengshuijiang City | collected 2012-10-15 | depth 0.08m m | reverse complement strand
GCGGGCGGCCCGGACGAGCCGCTTCCCGAATGGCGGCCGGTCACGATCTCCCACCCGGCCTGGTTCGGCGAGATCCGGACCCGGAGTGACAGCCTTCTGGGCCGCTGCTTCCTCGATCCGTCCACCGATGGGGAGACCTGGGGGCGCGCTTACCTGCTCTCCCTGGCCCAGCTGCGCTGGATTGCCCAGGAGGAAAACCGGGGCCGGGAGGTCACGCTCACCGCGGAGCAGCTCCGAGGGGCGGGCGGGGAGGTTGTCGCCGGCCAGGCCTACGGGTGGCTCAACCAGCTCCCGGCCCTGGGCGACGGGCTGCCGGTGGTGACCCTCACCAGCAGGCCCGGCACGGTGCGGCCGCAACGCCTGCCCGAAGACGCCTACCTCGAAGCCATGCGGGAAGGGCTCCGCGAGACCTACCCCGAGCTGGGCGAGGAGCAGATCTCGTGCTACCTCGAGGCGGTGGGCGGCCAGCCGGCGCCGGGGCGGCAACCCGCAGCGCCCTGACCTGACCGTACGTTTCCGGGGTTCCGGCGCCGGCTCCTGGCTGCCCAGGTCAGCCGGCACATTCGCGCCCGGCGGGCGTCGTGCCCTATCCGCCGGTACGTTCAGGCTGGGTCCCCAATCCGGCGGCGATCTCCGCGAGGGCGGCGTCGACCTCCTCCGGAGTGATCTCCCGGGAGTCCAGCGAGCCGTCCGCCAGGTAGCAATAGGTGACCTTCAACGGGCCGGGGGGCGCCACCCCGAGCTTGCGCAGGGCGGCGGCGTAGATCGCCAGCTGGTCTACCCCCGCATCCTCAACCCGCCGGCCCGTCTTGAAGTCGACGACCTCCAGGCCCCCGCCGCCGGTCTCGTAGACCGCGTCGATCCGCCCGCGCACCACCCGGCCGCCCACCTTGAGCGTGAACGGCAGCTCGGCCATCGGCATCCCGTTGTCCAGCCGGGCGAGGGTCCGATCGGCGAAGCCCATGGCCGCGAAGCGCTCCTTCATCCCTCCGATGCGGGCCGCTTCGAACGGCACCGAGGGGTCGTCGAGCGCCTCCTCGTCGGCGAGGCCGGTCAGGCCGCGAGCCTGCTCCTCGATCCACCGGTGTACCTCCACCCCGAGCCGGGCGGCGCCGGAGGGGCGGCGGGGCGGCGGGCGGAGCAGGTCCTCCTCCTTCACCCGCTTCGCCAGCAGCCCGGCGAGCTGGGTGGCCGATACCGACGGCAAGCCGGGAGCAGCAGCGGGCCCCCGGCCGGCGTCCCGGGCGAGGGCGGTGGCGACGGTGCGGTGCTCGGCCAGCAGCAACCCGGCCCGCTCACGAGCTGCCGGGTCCAGCCGGTCGAGGAACGACGCCGGGGTGACCTCCCCGGCCAGCAGGGCGTCGAGCGCCGCCGGGTAGCCAGCCGGGAACAGGTCGCCGATCCGGAGCCGGTGCGGCGGGTCGGGGGGCCACACCGCCAGCTCGGCCATCCGCTCCAGCAGCGGGCTCTCCTCGGGCATGGGGTCGGGCGGCAGCACCTCGGTCTCGGGATCGGTGGCCACCTCCTCGAAGAACACCGACGGCCCCCGCGGCTTTGCTTGCCGCTGGTACCACCAGGCAGCGGTGACGTACAGCCGCTGCCGGGCCCGGGTGAGGGCGACGTAGAACAGCCGGCGCTCGTCCTCGACCGCCCGCTCCTTCAGCTCCTTCAGCAGCTCCGCCTTCTTGCGCGGCCGCCCGTCGGGCAGCCACGGGTTGGGCAGGTGCTCGGCGTCCTCCCGCACCGAGTGCGGCAGCTGGCCGTAGGAGGTCATCGGGTTGGAGGTCCGCTCGTCGGGGAAGATCGAGTCGACCCGCTCCCCCTTGTCATTCATCCGGGCGGCGACGCCGGGCACGAACACCACGTTGAACTCCAGCCCCTTGGCCTGGTGGACGGTCATCAGCTTCACCGAGTCGACCGCGCTCGGCGCCCCGACCTCCAGCGTCTCCTCGACTTCCTCGGCGGCGTCGAGGTAGGCCAGGAAGGCCGGCAGCGACGGGTCGCCGGAGACCGGGGCAAACCCAGCGACCACCCCCAGGAACCCGGTGATGTTCACCAGAGCGCCCGACCCGAGCGTCTCCAGTGCCTCGGCGATCCCGGCCTCGCGGATCACTGCCTGGACCAGGTCGGCGAGCGGTTCGCCGCTGCCCGAGCGGAGCCTGGTGATCTCGCGCCGCGCCCGCTGCAACCGGGACACCGCCTCCGGGCCGAGCCGAAGGGCGCCGGTCTCCGGGTCCGGCTGGGCGATCTCCTCCAGGTGGTCGAGGGCCTCCCACAGCGAGTAGGCGACCTCGTCCGGCTCGACCTCGGCCCGCGCCGCTGCACCGTTGCCTGCCGGAGCCCCGTCCTCACCGGCCCCCTCCAGCTGCTTGCGGCGGCCCTCGGCCAGCTCATGGGTCCGTCGGGCCGCCCACCGGGCGAGCAGCGCCAGGTCCCGGTAGTGGATCCGGAACCGGGGGCCGAGCAGGATCCTGGCCAGCCAGCGATTGGCCGACGGCCCGGGATCGGCGATCGCCCGCAGCCAGGCCACCGCGTCCATCACCTCCGGGACCTCCAGCAGCCCGGCCAGCCCGACGACGTCGACCGGGATCCCCCGGCTCCGCAGGGCGTCGTGGATCGCGCGGATGTGTGCCTTCCGCCTGACCAGGATGGCGAACTCCGACCAGGCCTCCCCGGCATCGTGCAGGCGCTCGACCTCGGTGGCGATGAACGCCGCCTCCTGCTCCTGATCGGCACACAGCTTGACCCCGACCCACCCCTCGCCGTTGTCCGGGAACGGGCGCAGCGATTGGCCCGGGCGCCGCTCCGCCGGGACGCGGTCGATCACCCGGTTGGCGACGGCGAGTATCTTCCTGCCGCTGCGGAAGTTCTCCGACAGCGACAGGTACTCGTGCGGCTCGGACCCTGCCCGCAGGAAGTGCCTGGTCGGGAAGTCGAGGAGGTTGAACAGCGTCGAGCCCCGCCACTGGAAGATGTTCTGCCGGGCGTCGCCGACGGCGGTGACGTTGTGCCCGGTTGGCGCCAGCAGCTGGATCAACCGGCGCTGGGCGACATTGGTGTCCTGGTACTCGTCGAGCAGGATCGCCGGGTAGCGCTCGCGCAGGTCGGCGGCGACCACCGGGTGCTGTTCCAGGATCTCGACCGCCCGGGTGACCTGGTCGCCGAAGTCGATCCTGCGGGCGCGCACCTTGGCGTCGGTGTAGGCCCGCACCACCCGGGCCAACTCGATCCGCCGCCGGGAGCAGACCACGACCTCGTCGGGGAACTGCCCGGCGTCGGCCAGGATGCGCTGGTCCTCCTCGATCACCGCCTCCGGCGTGACCAGGTGGTTGCCGAGTGAGTCGGCCAGCCCGAGCACACTGCGGCAGATCGACGACGGCGACCGGGAGTCGATGGCGTCGAACGGCGGCAGGTCGTCGAAGCACGACAGCAGCAGCTGCCAACGCTGAGCCTCGGAGAGCAGGCCGACCTCGGGGTCGATCCCGATCCGGACTCCGTGCTCCCGGAGGAGGCTGTCGGCGTAGGCATGGTAGGTGGCGATGTGCGGATGCTCGGTGGGGGGCGGGTCGAGCTGCTCGAACGCCTGGCGCACCCGTTCCTCCAGCTCGGCGGCGGCCTTGTTCGTGAAGGTCAGCCCGAGGATCTGCGCCGGGCTGACCGCCGCCTCCTCGGTCAGCCACACCACCCGGGCGGCCATCACTGCGGTCTTCCCGCTCCCAGCGCCGGCGATGATCGCCACCGGGACCGGCTCGTGGACGATCGCCGCCCACTGCTCGTCGCTCGGGTCGTGGTCCCGGAGGGCGGCCCGGACCGCGGCGCTCGCCCGCCGGGTCACGGCCGCACCTGCCGGGCGGCGTCGGGCAGCGCCACCTCGAGTTCCGCCCCCTGGGGCCACAGCGGGCACAGCGTCTTGACCGCGCACCACATGCAGTCGGCTTCCGGCGAGGGCGAGAAGTCCTCGGCGAGGATCCCGGAAATCAGACCGGGGAGCCGCCCCAGCACGGCCTCCGCCTGATCGGCATTCTGCACCCGCTCGATCGGCTTACCGTCGGAGAAGGTCGCCCCGGGGTAGACCAGCCGGGCGGCCACCGGCTTGCCCAACCCGCTGAGCTCGGGGTCCTCGCGGGCGGCCAGGTGGTAGATCGCCAGCTGCAGCGACCGTTGCGCCTCGTCCAGCGAGGCCGCCCACTTCGCCGTCTTGTAGTCGGTCAGTTTCAGGTTCGACCCGATCCGGTCGACTCGGTCGATACGACCGCGCAGCTGGGTCCCGAGGTACGGGATGTTGAACCACTGCTCGACCAGCACCGGGTTGGCCGGCCGCTCCCAGTTCCAGAAGGTCTCCAGCATCCGCTCCCCGTCCCGGCGGAACTGCCGGGCGATGGTCAGGTTCGGGAAGGCGTCGTCGGCGAACAGCCGCCGGTATTCGGCCAGCGCCTGGTGCGGCGTGGTGATCTTGCCCCGGTGGACCGCCTCGAACAGGGCGTGCATCCAGGTGCCGAACTTCATCGAGTGGGTCGAGGTCGGGTCGAGCCCCAGCACCGAGGTAAGCAGGTACTGCAGCCCGCAGTTGTCGTAGACGCTGAGCCGCGAGTACGAGGTGCGGAGCTCTGCCTCCTCGACCGGCACCAGGCCCTCGGTCCAACCCCAGCGCCCGTACCACCGCCCCGGGTCGCACCCCGGCAGCTCGGCGAGCGCCAGGAGGGCGGCGACGTGGGCCTCCGGCGGTGCGTCGGCCGCCAGCAGCCGCCGGAGCCGGGCCCGCTGCTCGACCTCGGTCAGCGGGGGCAGCTCGGCGGAGGTCGCCGTCGTCGGCTCCAGTCCCAGCTCGGTCAGGAACCGGGTGGGGCGGCCCCGGCCGGCACCGCTCGCCGAGACAGTGAAGATCGCCCGCCGCCGGGCCCGGGTGGCGGCGACGTAGAAGGTGCGCCGGTCGCCGGCCATCGCCTCGACCTCCCGCGCGGTCGGCTCGTCGATCTCGAGGGCGAGCGGGTCGAACAGGCCCTGAGCGCGGCGGCCCTTGGGTATCCAGGCGTCGAGGCAGCCGGCGACGATCACGGTGTCCCATTCCCGTCCCTTGGCGCCGTGGAAGGACAGGATCGCCACCCCGGCGCCCTCAGCCGCGGCGGGCGGGAGCCACGGGTCGGCGCCGAAGTCGGCCCGGGTGACCTCGTTCAGGTAGTCGCCGATGCTCGCCAGGCCCCGGCGCCGTTCGACGAAACGGCCGAGCGACCGGGTGAAGGCGGCGATCGCCCCGATGTGGTCGGCGGCCTCCCCGCTAGGGTCCTCGGCGGCGGCCTGCTGCAGGGCAAGGTAGAACGGGGCCGAGTTGTAGACCTGCCAGAAGCAGTCCTCGGCGTCGCCGGCGTACTCGACGACCAGGTCGCGGAGCCGCCGCAGCTCTTCGAGCTCGGGCGGGTCGGTGGCCTTCTCGATCAACTCGGCCAGGGGCTGGCCGGCCTGCCAGGCGGCGCGTTCCAGCTGGCGGCGGCCGGTGTAGCCAAGGCCGACCAGCGGCCCGGTCAGCAACGCCGTGAGCGCGTCCTGCCACCCCTCCCGCCGGAGCGCGAAGTCCACCAGCCCGATGAAGCAGGCGACGGCCGGCTCGGCGCTCAGTGGGCGATCGCCCACCACCGTCCGGTGCGGCACTTCCCAGCGAGCCAGCGCCCGCTGCAGCGACCCCAGCAGGAAGGCCGGCTGCGACAACAGGACCGCCATTTCTTCCCAGGCCACCCCTTCGAACGTGTGCAGCCGGCGCAGCTCTCGGGCGATCTGGTCGACCTCCTCGGCGGGGGCGCTGTAGAACCGGGCCTCGATCGCGCTCTGGTGACCGGCCGGGGCCCCCGGGCGCCAGCCGGTCGAAGGGTCGTTATGCGCGGCCAGCGCCTCGGCCGCACCGAGCGCCGGGGCGCCGAGCCGGTGGTTCTCCCGCAGCACGATGCGCCGCGACCCGGCCGGCGACCGAGAACCCGCCACCGGTGCCGGCCCGTAGGCGTCGTTGCCGAACCAGTCCTCGAAACCATGGACCCAGTCGGGCTCGGCGCCCCGGAACGCCTCGATGCCCGCATCCGGGTCGGCGGCCACGGCGACATGGGCCGGCTCAAGCAGGCGGAGCAGCTCCCGCTGCGCCCGGCTCAACTCCTCACCCTCGTCGACCAGGACGTACGGGAACCGCTGGCGGAGCGTGGCCCGCAGCTCCCCGTCGGCGGTCAGCATCCGCACGGCGGCGGCGATCAGCCCGGCATAGTCGAGCCGGGCGTCGCGCAGCAGCGATCGCTGGTAGACCTCATAGAAGCGGGCGACCTCATACCACCCCGGGCGCGGATGGCCCCGGGGAGCGGCGAGCGCCTCCAGGTCGCCGGGATCCATCAGCCGCTGGGTCACCCGCAGGCAGAAGTCGGCGACCTCGTCGACGAATGCGCGGTCGGTCAGGCGCGGTCCCCAGACCGGCCAGTCCAGCCGCTGCTGGGCCTCCAGCAGCTCCCGGACCCGCCCCCACTGCTCCGGCGCGGTCATGAGCAGCGGCGGCTCCCGGTACCCGAGGACCGGGTAGTAGCGGGAGACCAGGTGGTAGCAGAGGGCATGCCAGGTGTAGACGGGGACGTCCACCACGGCGTCGCAGTCGAGTGCGGCGAACAGCCGGTCCCTGGCCTCCAGCGAGTAGCGGCGGTTGCTGCACAGGAAGAGGATCTGGTGCGGCGCAAGGTCGGGCCGCGACGCCAGCCGCAGGTACCGCTGCTCCAGCGCCGTGGTCTTGCCCGTCCCGGCGGAGCCGAGCACCAGGAGGGGCCCGCCGTCGTGGTGGACGACCTCCTCCTGGGCCGGCGTGAGCCGGTGGGTGGCGAGCCCTGGGATGAGGCGAGGGCTCACAACCCCACCAGCAGCGCCAGCTGATCGGAGGACACGACGAAGGCGCCGGCGGCGATGCACCGGCGGCGCAGCTCCTTGTCCGACGTGACGACGACCGGGGTTTCCGAGCCGCCGGTCAGCACCTCCAGCTCGCTGACGATGAAGTCGTCGGCAGTCTCGTCCTCGGTGAAGATCCGGGAGATGGCGTGGCCGGCGACCCGGGGCATCCAGAACCAGGAGACCTTCCGGCCATCGTAGACGACCATGACCTGGTTCCCGGTCCGGGACCGGTAGCGTTCCAGGGCCTGCTCCAGCACCCGGCGCTTGTCCTCCAGCTTCTCGGCGCTGACGTGGCCGAGGCCGACGTTCCATCCGTCGACGATCAGCAGCAGGCGCTTGGATTCAAGGACCCCCTTGGCACCGTGCTGCACGAAAATGTCACGGAGGTCGGCGGTGGAGGGGGGGGCCTGCGGCCAGCGGAGCTCCATCCGGGGTGCCTCCTCGGCGGCCGGCAACTGGGCCCGGACCGCCTTGAGCTCCTGGCGGACCGTGCGGTAACGGGCGGACAGGTCGCGGAGCTCGGCGAGCAGGTCCCGCCGCTCCCGCCGCCCGGCCTCGACTGCCGCCTCCAGGTCGGTCAGCTGGCGCTCGAGCCCGGAGGCGCGGCTCGCCTCGGCATTGCGCTCCACGCGGGTCCACCCCTCGCGGTCTTCGACGCGGATCAGCTGTGCCCGGGCCGAATCGGCGGTGGCCGATGCTTTGGCCATCTGCCGTTCCAGGCCGCGGCGCGCCCGCCGCTCGGCAGCCAGCTCCTCCTCCAACCGGTGGATCCGCTCGGAATGGGTGGCGTTCTCCCTGGACAGCGCCCCGATGATCCCGCTCAATGTGTCCGACCCAGGAGCCTTCGTCACCGCCCACTCGGCGACCGCCTCGGCGTCGGCCGGCCGTTCGTCGGCGAACAGCAGCGAGACCGCGTCCGGGGCGTCGATCTCCCCGCCCTCGACGAGCGCGATCACCGCCTGGGCGTCGCGGTCGCCGATCAGCGCCGCCTTGGCTTCGAGGCCCGAGAACAACCGGTCGTAGACCGCCTGGGTGAACTTGTGGTGCCGGCCGATCGACCCGGCGACCAGCTCCCGGTTGGCCCGCGACAGCTTCGGGTGCCGGCGCCCCACCAGCGGGACGAGCCGCGGCGGGACGTCGGTCCGGGCCATCGACTCCAGCCCGTCGATGGCGGCGGTGACGAGTGGCTCCACCAGCCAGTCGGCTACCCCGAGGCCGTTGACCGGGGGCGGCTCGGCTCCGGCGCCGCGGGCGGGCAGGCCGGCGACGTCCTCTTCGGCCGCCGCGGCCTCAGGACCGGGAGCGACTTCGTTCCTTTTCACCGCTGACCTTCTGTGTGTGAAATCGGCACAATATCGCACGTTTTTATACACAGAACGACGTGGATCATGGCAGGTCCCCCGGAAGCGCCGCAGCGCGCTGCTCCGGGGCCGGCGCCCGGAGGCCGTCGAGCGACTGGCGGGCCGTCGTTGCCAGCGTGCGCAGCTCGACGGTGGCATTGGCCGCCATCTTCAGGCCGCGGGAGAGCTGGCCCTCCAGGCGCTCGCCCATCTCCTGCAGGCAGTAGCTGGCGTCGTCGATGCGGGCGAGCAGCTGCGCCTGGTCGACCTCCCGGGCGTAGGTCCCGTACAGGTTCCAGACCGCCATCAGCACCGGCACCGCCAGCGAGTAGGACACGATCAGGACCCGCAGCTCCTTCGCAACCCGGTGCGCCTTGCGGCAGCAGGCGTACACCGCGTCCGGGACGGCCATCACCGCCAACGGCGCGGTCAGCGAGGCGTCGATGTACCCTCCGACCTCGCGCAGCCGGGCACAGGCCGCCCGCTCCACCCGGCGACGCAGCTCCTCCCGGGCGGACGGATCGGCCTCGCCGTCAAGCCGGGACACGGCCTGGAGAGCGGGCCACTTCGAGTCGATCGGCAGCAGCTTCCCGTCTGCCAGGACAAGGGCGAACTCGCACACCCGGCCCCCGAGCGTGAAGTCCCGCTCGACCATCTCCGCGGGGAATTCGCTCAGCGCGGCGGCCAGGAGGTTCTCGCCGGCACGCCCCTTCGACCAGGAGCCGGCGACCAGGCGTTCGATCCGCGTGACCGCCCCGGTCGCCTCCTCCTCGAGGCGGCGCCGCTCCTCGAACTTGCCGAGCAACTCCGAGACGGTGGCCGCTGTCTGATCGACCCGCTGTTGCAGCGCCCAGTCGGGCGCGGTGGCCGGGCTGCGGCGGCGGAGCAGCAGCGCGGCGGCGACGATGGCGGCGGCAAGGGCCAGCAGTCCGATGTCCATGGGCTAGATGCTACGGAGGGGTGCCGACAAAAAGCGGCCGGTCTGTGGGTGCTCGCGAAGAATTTTTTCGCTCCCGTTCATCTGGCTTGCGGTTTCCGGGGGACTTCTGGGGGTGTCCCTTGTGGTTTCGGCGGCGCTACGGGGGGTGCCGGCGTGCATGAGTACACTGGCGCCAGCGCCATCACCTCCTGGAGCCCCGTTGCCTGACCCCCGACGCAGCATCCCTCGACCGCCGCGGGCGGTCACGCTGGACTGCTGGGCGACGCTGCTCGACGACCTGGACCGCGGCGAGGCTCTCCGTCGCCGCGCCGCGGCGCTTGCGGCCCTCGCCACCCGGCTCGGCCAGGCGCTGACACCCGAGGAGGCGGCGGCGACCATCGAGGCCGCCTGGAGCTACCACGTCGGCGAATGGCGGGGGGGCCGGCTGTTCGGGCCCGAGGGCGCCGCCCGCTGGTGCCTGGAGGAACTCGGCCTCCCGGCCGACGACGCGGGCATCGAGGAACTGGCCGAGGCAATCGCCACCGGCACGGTCACCGCCGGGACGGCAGTGGTCGACGGCGCCGCCGAGGCGCTGGCGGCGCTGCGCCAGGCGGGGATCCAGACAGCCCTGATCTGCGACACGGGCTTCACGCCCGCCCGCTGCGTCCGGGATGCGCTCTCCTACCACGGGCTGGAGCTCGATCACTATTTCTTCTCAGACGAGGTCGGCGTCCCGAAGCCACAGCCGCCGATCTTCCAGGCCGCTCTCGAAGCGACCGGCGCCGCCCCGGCCGATGCCGTCCACATCGGCGACCTGCGCCGGACCGATGTCGCCGGAGCCCGGGCCGCCGGGATGGCCGCTGTCCGTTTCGCTGGCGTGCACGACGACGACTGGCTACCCGAGGACTGCGTCGCCGACGTCGAGGAGGACGCCGTGCTCTACCGCTGGGAGGACCTGGCCGGGCTCCTTGGGCTCTAGGAGGGTCCGCAGGAGTTTTGTGGATCGCTACACACAATAATGAGGGCCCACGATCCACAAAACACTCGATGCTCGGGGCGCCTTGGTGCAGGCTGCCTCGTTGGGGCGTGGACGTGGGCGTAGACGTGGGCGAAGGCGTCGTCGGAGACGATCTCGTGGCCATGGCCGGCCAGCCCCTCGGAGAAGGAACCCTTGGACACCAGCTGCCGGCGCAGTACCCGAGTTTCGAGGGGAGAGCCTCGAGGATCATTCCGGCCAGGCACCCCACCTC
>OEPS010000836.1_pt1 | contig 10419 bp, 8 predicted proteins | sample 1539411 | NCBI WGS metagenome assembly OEPS01 (sample SAMN02671747, study PRJEB22543) | soil metagenome | biome: bacteria | place: China:Hunan Province, Lengshuijiang City | collected 2012-10-15 | depth 0.08m m | reverse complement strand
AAAGGTGCATCGCCCCTGACCGGCGAAACCCCGGCACCCGAACCCTGCCCCTCAGAACAGCGTCTGCTGCGGATGCTGCGCCGGCGGCGTGTACCCGAAATGCCGGTACGCCTGCGCCGTCGCCATCCGCCCGCGCGGGGTCCGCTGGAGGAAGCCGTTCTGCACGAGGAAGGGCTCGTACACCTCCTCGATCGTGCTCGCGTCCTCGCCCGTCGCCGCGGCGATCGTCGTCACGCCGACCGGGCCGCCGTCGAACTTTTCGATGATCGTCTTGAGGATGCGCGCATCCATGTCGTCGAGCCCGAACTCGTCGACGTCGAGCATCGACAGCGCCTGTTGCGCGACGCCGAGGGTGATCACCCCGTTCGCCCGCACCTGCGCATAGTCGCGAATGCGGCGAAGCAGCCGGTTGGTCACGCGCGGCGTCCCGCGCGAGCGCCGGGCGATCTCCAGCGCGCCACCCTCGTCGATCGTCACGCCCACGACTTCGGCCGACCGCTTCACGATCTCCTGCAGCGACTCGACGGGATAGTAGTTGAGCCGCTCGACGATCCCGAATCGCGCGCGCATCGGCGCGGTCAGCATCCCGTACCGTGTCGTCGCTCCGATCAGGGTGAACTTCTCGATCGGCATCGTGATCGTCTGCGCCTTCGGCCCCTCGCTCAGGCGGATGTCGATCTTGTAGTCCTCCATCGCCGGATAGAGGAACTCCTCGATGATCGGGCGGAGGCGATGGATCTCGTCGATGAAGAGGATGTCCCCCTCGCGCATGTTCGTCAGCGTTCCGACGAGATCACCCGGCTTCTCGAGCGCGGGGCCCGACGTCGTGCGGATGTTCACCGAGAGCTCGCGCGCGATCAGCTCGGCCAGCGTCGTCTTGCCAAGTCCGGGGGGACCGAAGAAGAGCGTGTGGTCGAGCGGCTCACGCCGCGCCAGCGCCGCTTCGATGTAGATGCGCAGGCTCTCCTTCACCTTCTCCTGGCCGATGAACTCGGCCAGGCGCTGAGGGCGCAGCGACAGCTCGACGACGGACTCGTCGGCAATGACTTCAGGTGTGGTGATCTCGGCGCGCGTCATCGCTCCATAGTACATGCGCGGGGAACCCGGGACCACGCGCTGCGAGAATCCTACCGCTCGTCGTCCCGGGTTCATGAAAGTAGACTCCCGAATATACACCGAAAACAACGTCGCCGCGAGGGTGAAAGGCCTCGCCGAAGAACGCTCCTCGTCATCCAGACCTCTACGGATTGAACCACAGAGAACCGCCTTGGCATTCATCGGCTCGCGATCGCGCGCGGGCCACCGGCGTTTGCCGCGTCGGGCGCGATGGACTCGCCCTGTTCGTCCCAAAAGCAATTTCAGCCCGCCATCCCGACCCTAACCCACGTGGCAGTTCCCTGTGGTTTCACCTGCCGTTCGACCGCGCCATTTCGACCCTCACCCTCGCGGCGGTTCTCGGTGGTTCAACCCCGCGAACCCGTGACCCTCCGCACGAAGTTGCGCCCGCTTCCCGTCGGCCGTCATGCAGAGTATCCCGCCGCGCCGAGCACCGCGCTGCAGCTATCCCCCGGTCTCACGATGATGCATAACATCCCCCGCACGACGGCCCGCCTCGCGGTCCTCGCCGGTTGCGCCTTCGTCGCGCTCGGCTGCCAGGTCCCGACCGACCTCCCCATCTGGAATACCGTCTGGCAGGTCCCGGCCGACAGCTCCGAAGTCACGGTCGCCAGCCTGCTCCCCGCCTCCGTCACGATCGTCGACGTCAGCGCAGGGACGAAGGCCTTCTCCTTCGGCCTCCCCCAGGCGGCCACCAGCACCACCCTCGGCGAGACCTGCTATGCGTGCGCGGCAGCGGCCGGGCAGCGCATCCCGAAGCCGGAGTTCACGCTCGCCGACTCGGCCACGGTCAACCTCCCCACGGACGTCGTCACGGCCGACATCATCGGCGGCTCGATCGACTACACGCTGAGCAACGGCTTCGGCTTCGATCCGCTGAACCCCGGTCCGACGCGCGGGTGGATGCGCGTCCTCGTCAACTCGGGATCGACGGTGATGGCGCGCGACTCGATCGATGGCGCGTCGCTCGCGCTCCCCAGCGGCGGGACGATCAGCCGCGCGATCCAATTCATCGCGTCGCAGAGCGCGCCGATCCACCTCAACGGTCCGGTGACGGTGACCGCGACGCTGTTCTCCCCCGCGGGCGACTCGGTCACTATCAACACGAGCGAGCAGTTCTCGGTCGCCGCGTCGGCGCACGACATCCGGATCAGCCAGGTCGCGGTGAACGTCCCGACGACCACCTTCACCCCGCAGCACGGCACCGTCGACCTCTCCAGTCTCGACAAGGCGAACGCGGGGAAGATTGCCGGGGGTGCCGTCATCCTCGGTATCACCAACCCGTTCGCGGTCGGCGGCTCGCTCTCGCTCGAGCTCCAGGCGCCAGATGGCGCGCACGTCGTCAAGGGCTTCACCCTGAACGTCGGTGGCGCCGGCTCGGCGCCGTCGACGATCCGGCTCGGGCTGACCAGCAATGAGATCAACTCGCTCGTCGGCCAGAAGGACGTCGCGATCACGCTCAGCGGCAGCATCTCCTCGCCGAACGGCGCGGTGACTGTCACGCCGGTCGAGCGGATGGCGATCACGACGCTGGTCGAGGCGACCATCGTCACCGGAGGGAACTGACGATGACCCGCCTGAACAACCGCTCGCACACGGTCGCCGGCGTCATCGCCGCCAGCGTGTTCTCCGCGGCCGCCGCCGGCGCACAGCTGCCGAGCGCGAGCCCGGCAGCGTTAGGCATGGGCGACAACTACACCGCGCTCGCCCGCGGCTTCGGCGCTGTCGCCTGGAACCCGGCCAACCTCGGGCTGTCGGGCAACCCGCGCTTCTCGCTGGCGCTGCTCGGGCTGCGCGGGAGCAGTGACCTTGGCCCGATCAGCACGAGCGATGTCGCCCGCTACCAGGGCGTAGCCCTCCCCAACGAGGTGCGCGATGCCTGGATGGCGCGCATCGAGGACCAGGGCGGTGAGCAGGGTCAGCTCGGCGGCGGCGTCACGTTCGTCGCGGCGAGTGTCGGCCGTTTCGCGATGCAGCTGTCGAGCGCCGTATCCGGCGACGCCAACCTCGCGCCCGACGCGATGGAGCTCCTCCTCTACGGGAACGCTGGACGCACCGGCAGCCCGCGGGCGATGAACCTCGCCGGCGCGCACGTCACCGGCGCGGTGACGACGACCGCCGCGATCTCCTATGGCCGGCCGCTCGAACTCGGCATCGGCCGCCTCTCGGTCGGCGCGACGGCGAAGTACATCACCGGCAACGCGCTCGTGCACGGGGAAGATGGCGGCTCGTATCTCGCTGCCAACGCGGCGGTGATCAACGTCCGCTTCCCGATGATCATGTCGGACACCGGCGCGAACTCCTCGGCGAACCATGGCACCGGCTTCGGTCTCGACGTCGGCGGCGCCTGGCAGAGCGGTCCGCTCACCGCCGGCCTCGCGCTCCAGAACATCGTCAACACTTTCAAGTGGGATGCGAGCAGCTTCTTCTACAAGCCGATCAACGGCTACTACGGCGCCGACACGAGCTACAGCGAGTCGGGGACCGCGCTGCCGCTCGACTCCGCGCCGCCGGCGATGCGTGACTGGCTGAGCGCCCAGCGCTACAAGCCCGCCCTCGCCGCCGGCGTCGCCTTCCAGGCGACGCGCGCCCTCGTCGTCACCGCCGACCTGCGGCACGAGCTCGGCGACGGCACGCGCCTCGCCGAGCGCACCCACACCGGCATCGGGGCCGAGCTGCGGGCGATCCCGTTCGTCCCGCTCCGCGTCGGCGTCTCGACCGCCGCCGACGGCTGGGCCCTCGCCGGCGGTCTCGGCGTCGAGGTCGGCCCGGTGAACCTCACCGTGAGCGGCCAGGACCGCCACACCACCAACGGCCGCTCCCCCGCCGTCGCGTTAGGCGTGACCTTCGGCGCCCGTTAGGCACGACCGCGTCCCGCGCGGATGATGCGCGGGCGCGGTCGGGGCGAGAGCCCGGGTTGGCTCCCCCGACTTCGTCGGATGGTCGCTGCACCCGGGCTCTCGCCCCTCCCTCGGATCCCGCCTCCGTCCCGCGCGGGAGCGAGAATGCAGCGGCTTGCCGGCGGTACACGTGATTGTTCGCGCGAACCTACGGCGCAGGAGCGACGGCGGTGTGCAGTTCCCCAAAGAAGCGGACGAGGGTCGGGGTGCAGCGACCATCGGGCGAAGCCCGGGGAGCCAACCCCGATCCTCGTCCGCTTCGCACCGCCGTCACACCGCCGTTAGGAAAGGCGCGCTACACCCGCGCGCGCATGTTGCGGAGCCGGTACGACGCTTCTTCGAGCGTCTCGAGTTTTTTGCAGAAGGCGAATCGTACCAGCCCCCGCCCGAGTGCCTTCTCGTGGTAGAAGCTCGACCCCGGCACCGGCACCACGCCGATCTCCTTCGCCATCCACTGCGAGAACACCCGGTCCGACTTCGACGACAGCGCTGAGAAGTCGGCGAGCACGTAGTACGCTCCCTCGGGGACGCAGAAGATGAACCCCGCGTCGGCGAGCGCCGAGACCATCACGTCGCGCCGCGCCCGGTAGTCGAGCGCCATGTGGTTGTAGTAGTCGGCGTCGAAGGCGAGTCCGACCGCTGCCGCGGTCTGGAGCGGGGCAGGGGCGCCGACCGTGAGGAAGTCGTGGACCTTCCGGATCGCTTGCGTCTCTTTCGGCGGCGCGATCACGTAGCCGATGCGCCAGCCCGTGCAGCTGAAGGTCTTCGACAGGCTCGACACGGTGATCGTCCGCTCGCGCATCCCCGGCCACGTCGCCATCGGGTGATGATTGCCAGCGTAACGAATGTGCTCGTACACCTCGTCGGTGATCGCCCAGACGTCGTGCTCGACGCACAGCTCGGCGATCAACGTCATCTCGTCGCGCGTCAGCACCCGCCCGGTCGGGTTGTGCGGGGTGTTGATGACGATCGCCTTCGTCTTCTTCGTGAACGCCGCGCGCAGCCGCTCGGGGTCGATGTGCCAGTGCGGCCGCTCGAGGGGCACGTACTTCGGGACGGCCCCGGCGAGAAGACAGTCCGGACCGTAATTCTCGTAGAACGGCTCGAAGATGATCACCTCGTCGCCGGGGTCGATCAGCGCCATGAACGCAGCCGCCATCCCCTCTGTCGCGCCGCAGGTCACCGTGATCTCGGCGTCCGGATCGACGTCCAGCTCGTGCATCCGCCGATATCGCTGCGCGATCGCCAGCCGCAGCGCCGGCGCGCCCCACGTGATCGCGTACTGGTTCACGTCCCCGTGAATCGCCGCGCACGCCGCATCCTTCATCGGCGCCGGCATCGGGAAGTCCGGAAACCCCTGCGCGAGATTGATCGCCTCGTACTGCTGCGCGACGCGCGTCATCTCGCGGATGACGGACTCGGTAAACGTCGAGGTGCGGCTTGCTGGCTTCATCTTTCGTCTCTGACCTTGGAAGTGGGTGTCAGGTGCCAGGTGTCAGGCACGGCGGCGGTGCGCGCAGTCCCTCACACCTGGCCCCTGACACCTGGCCCCTGCCGTTCATCGTCCCCCGATCTTCGCCAGCGCCGCCCGGATCAGCTCCGGCGCCGACATTCCCTTCTTCCCGCCATCGAGTGCCGCCCGGACCGCCTTCTCGGCGTCGGCGTTCGTGTAGCCTAACGACACGAGGGCGCGGATCGCGTCGTCCACACCGGTGCCCGCCGGCTTCGGCGCGCCGGCGACGTCGCTCGCCTGCAGCGCGTCGTCGAGCTTGTCCGCCAGGTCGAGGATCATCTGCTCGGCCTTCTTTCGCCCGACCCGCGGGACGCTCTGCAGCGTCGCGATGTCCTTCTCGCGGATCGCCCGCACCAGCCGCTCGGCGGTCAGCGTCGACAGCATGCCTAGCGCGAGCGACGGGCCGACCCCCTTCGCGCCGAGCACCTTGTTGAAGATCCGCCGCTCGTATGCGCTCGAGAAGCCGTAGAGCAGCCAGGCGTCCTCGCGGACCACCAGCGACGTCCACAGCGTGGCTTCGTCGCCGACCCGGCCGACGCTCTCGTAGACGTTGAGGGGAATCAGCAGCTCGTAGCAGACGCCGCTCGCCGTCATGACCTCGACGCGGTCGAGATCCTTGGCGACGACGCGTCCCTGTACCTGAACGATCACGCTCCTCTCCTGCCCATGGTCAGATTGCGCGTCGGGGGAGGCGGTGCGTGCGCGCCGATCCCCGTCAGGTGCGCGCCCATGCAGTAGGCGAGGGCGGCGGCGACGCCGTCGGCGGCGTCCGACGGTGTCGGGATGCTCTTCAACCGGAGCAGCCGGGTGAGCATGAACTGCACCTGCTCCTTCGTCGCCGCGCCGGTGCCGGCGACCGCCTTCTTGATCTCCGCCGGGGGGATCTCGTGCACGTGCACCCCGCGCTGCGCCCCGGCGAGCAGGATCACCCCGCGCGCATGGCCGAGCACCACCGTCGTCCGCACGTTCTTGGCGTAGAACACCGCCTCGACGCTCAGCACCGTCGGCTCGTGCCGCGCGATGAGCTCCTCGATCCCGTCGTGGATCTCCTTCAGCCGCGACGCCAGTGGATCACGCGCCTTCGTCCGGATCACCCCGCACTCGACCAGCGCGGCCTCGCCCGGGCGCACGGCGCGCACCACGCCGTAGCCGGTGGTCGCCGTCCCCGGGTCGACGCCGAGCACCAGCACGGAGGCTTACGCCCCCGCCATGTCGGCGACGTCGATGTCGAAGTTGGCCCAGACCTTCTGCACGTCGTCGAGCTCCTCGAGCGCCTCGATCAGCTTCAGCACCGTCTCGGCGTCCTTCCCCTCGACCTTGACGGTGTTCTTCGGCAGCATCGCGATCTCGGCGTCCTCGATCTTCAGCTTCTTCGCCTCGAGCGCGGTGCGAACCGCGTGCAGGTCGTTAGGCAGCGTCGTCACGACGTAGACCTCGTCCTCGCGGCGGAGGTCCTCGGCGCCCGCCTCGAGCGCCGCCTCCATCGCGCTGTCCTCGTCGATCCCCGCGCCGTTGACGATGATCTGCCCCTTCTTCTCGAACATCCAGCCGACCGAGTTCGTCGCGCCCATGTTGCCGCCGAGGCGCGAGAACTTGTGCCGGACGTCGGCGACGGTGCGCGTCGGGTTGTCGGTGACCGCGTCGACGATGATCGCGACACCGGCCGGACCGTATCCCTCGTAGGTGACCTCGGTGTAGGTCTCGCCCTCGAGCTCACCCGTCCCCTTCTTGATCGCGCGCTCGATGTTGTCCTTCGGCATCGAGTTCGCCTTTGCCGCGTCGATCGCCGTCCGCAGTCGCGCGTTGCCCCCCGGATCGCCCCCGCCGGCCTTCGCCGCGACCGTGATCTCGCGGATCAGCTTCGTGAACAGCGCGCCGCGCTTCTTGTCGGTCGCGGCCTTGTAGTGCTTGATCTGCTTCCATTTACTGTGGCCAGCCATGGCACCCGTGCTCCCTGGTCTTTCCCGTCGGTCGACTGCATCTCGCAGCGCGGACAGCGGCGTCGAGAATACTCCCGGGAATATACGGCGCGCCCGCGGGGGTGGGAAACCACCGGCCCGCGCCACCGATCTGTTCCGGGCCTGCGCTCCGATCCCGGCTTTCGCGGCAGTTCTCGATGGCAAGAATGCAGCTGCTGTTACGGAAAGGCATCAAACCCCGGAGACTACCGCGCCAGTCCGTTCGCCGCGAATGCACGGATTTCGCGGCTGACGCCGATCGCCCGGTGGTGTGCGGCGCTCCGCGGGGGCGACTGCGGGAGTACCCGCGTAATCCGCGTCATCCGCGAAATTGCAGTTCAACCGTTGGTGCTGATCAGGCGCGAAGTGCTGACCCGGCTCCCGACGCCAGGGCAACCGGGGCCCGGAATTCTCCTCCGATCGGTGGCAGATCTCTCGTCATCGCCGTCAAAAGCATCACAGCGGATCGTGCCTCGGTCGGCCACGAGGAGCCAGCCCGCCACCTGGAACGACCCGCTGCGATCCGTGGTGATGCTTGAAATTGTCGTTCAGTTGCTGGGACTCGCACTGGTGCACAATGCCGTCCCGGTGGAGTTGAAGGGGAACCAGCCCCGGCCCCAGTCGAAATGGAAGTCGACACCTTTCCAACCCGCCGCTTCCGCGACCGTTCATGACCCCGCCACAGGAGAGGCCGAGTGGCTGCGATGCGTCCGTCGTGCAGTTGGTTGTCCACTGACCGCGGACCGTCCAGGAGCGGCCATCCCGCTGACCTCGGCCTCGAATGGAGCAGCGGCGACCAGGTCCGGGATGCCGCAGGGCGCGACGGCTGTTGCCACGACGACGAGGGTGAGTAACTCCGTGCGTGCGCTCATGATGGCCCTCCCTTGGTCCGGGTAACGGACTTGCCGGCATCGTTAGGCAGGAGCGGACCGTGGGCCGGGCTGCGGACGCTGCTCATACCCTTCGACGGGTCCGGCTCACCATGTCAAATCGCGAGCTAACCCGTCAGGCGACCCGATTACCCCGGGGAAGACGAAAACGGGGCGAAACGCATTTCGCGTCCAGCCCCCTCTCCCCCCCGTTCCTGTCGCGGCGCTACGGCACGAACCTGATCGCCACCGTCGCGTGCCACCCAGTGAGATCCTCGGTCAACAGCTTGCCGGTGGAGAACGCCGCACCCGGCGCGACCTGGAATCCCCCGACCTTCCACCGCGCCCGCACCCCGGCGGTCTCCATCTGGCCGCTCCCCCTCGGCTCCGCAGCCGCAGGCGTGCCCGCCGCCACCGCCCCGCGGGCGAGGTGCCGCGCCTCGAGCATCGGCTCGAGCGTGACGCCACCCGCCGCGTAGCTCCCGCTCAGCCGCACGTTGGTGATGTTCTCGAACGGCGCCGGCCGGCCATCGGCGCGCGTCCCATGCGTCCGCGTCAGGTTCCACGCGTTCAACGCGTAGCCGACACGGCGCACCATGGTTGCATACGCACCCTGGAACACCAACCGGTTACCCGTATTGAACGTCGCACCCGCCGACTTGTCGTCGCCGAAGCTCGAGTACGTCGCGCCCAGCATCGCGCTCGACGCGCCGAAGCTCCGGTCGACGCCGATCCGCGCGCGCAGCTCGTTCCCCGGCTGGTAGTGTGCCTTCTGCCCGTCGTTGTACTCGAACGGGGCGAAGTCGGCCGAGTGGCGGTAGCTCCCCCCGAGCCCGACGTTCCAGGCGCCGATGGAACGCGCCATTGCGATCCCGCCTGTCGCACCGAAGCCGGCGCCCATCGTCCCGATCGGGAAGAGCAGGAAGTCGTTCGAGATGTTCTGCGCCGCGGCAAACTGCCTCGCGTTGGCCGTGCTCTGGCCGGTGGGAAGGCTGACACCCGCCGTCAGCACGACCGCGTCCTGGCCGAAGACGTAGCTCCCGCGCAGCTGGGTGTCGGTCAGCCCGTAGATCGTGCTCGGCCGCGCGGCCGCTCCCTTCATCTCGACCCTCGAGTGCGCATACGCGGTCGCGAGGTCGAAGGAGAATCGCTCGCCGATCGGGACGGCGACCGCTATCGGCGTCACGAGCTGCGAGATGGTCTTCTCGCTGCTGTCCGCCTTCAGCGTGTAGCTCACCATCTCGACTGCGGCGCGCGTCGCGAGCACGCCGGCGTCCTGCGCCGCCGCGAGGGCCCGGGCCGGCGTGCCTGACGCGGCAGCGAGAGCCAGCGCGAGAACGAGACGGGGCCGCATGGAAGTGCCGGTCATGGGAGCTGCGGGAGGCCGACCTTGATGCGGACGACGGCCGTGTTGAGGGTGACGTCGCCGGCGCCCGTCGCGATTCCGACCGGGTCCTTCGACGGCGGCGCAGCCGCCGCCGCGGCCGCCTCGGCGGCGGGGGAGGGGTTCAGGTCGTCGCGGGCCGCGCCTAACGTGGAGGCGAGCCGGCTGGCGTCGCCGGCCTCCCCGGCCTCCCCGTTCTCCGCCGCTGCGACGATTGCCCCCTCGGCGGTGCCGGCGAGCGATGCCTGCACCGTCGCCGGTGTCACCGATTGCCCGCTCGCCGTCGCCGCCGCGCGCGCCGCGCCACTCCGCGCCGCGCCGAATCCCGGGTCGATCCGCGCCGCTTCGCTGAACAGTCGCGCCGCGAGGTCGAAGCGACCCGAGTCCTCGGCGGCGAGCCCCCCGCTGTAAGCCAGGAACGCGGCGATCGAGCGCGTCGGGCGCTGGTCGATCGCCGCCCGCTCGGCTGGCGTGAGGGTGATGCCCATCTCGTCGAAGACACCGAAAACGATGCGCTTCTCGGCGTCGAACAGCGCGTCGAGGCTGAAGTCCGCGTTGAGTGCCCGCCCGGCCTGCGCCGTGCCGACGTCGATCACCGCCGCGTCGGCGCGGAGCGAGCTCCCTTCGAGCTGCGTGACCGAGCCGCGGACGACGCGCCCGGCGCGGGCAAGCCGCCCCG
>OEPS010000835.1_pt1 | contig 10422 bp, 12 predicted proteins | sample 1539411 | NCBI WGS metagenome assembly OEPS01 (sample SAMN02671747, study PRJEB22543) | soil metagenome | biome: bacteria | place: China:Hunan Province, Lengshuijiang City | collected 2012-10-15 | depth 0.08m m | reverse complement strand
TTCGGGCCCGCCGCCGCGGCGGGGGGCCGCGTCGTCCGCGATTGCCGGGGGGGAGTCTGCTCGGGACGCATCGCGCCGTCCGCTTCGGGGGGTCGCCTGCTGCCTAACGACGACGGCCCTCCGCGGCACGCCCACGTGCGGGCGGCCCGGAGGGCCGTCGCGGCCGTCAGGCCGCGGCTGTGGCGAGAGGGCTAGCGGATCGCGCGGAGCACGGCGACCGTCGCCGCGGCTCCGACTGCGAGCAACGAGGCGGCAGCGACCGCGGCGGTCGCCGGCGTCATCGTCACTTCGCGCGCCCACCAGGTCTGCACGCCGTCGGCAGTCGTCTCCGTCGGCAGCGCGGCCATGATCTGCGCCTCGAGGTATGCCGGCGTCTTCAGCGTGCGCCGGCGCTCGGTCTCCTCGGTGACCTTGCGCCAGAAGTCGACGTCGCGCGCGGAGTCCGCCGTGCGCACCGCGGACTCCGGAAGCTCGCCATCGAGCCAGGCATGGATCGGCGCCATGTTCCGCGCCTGGCCGAGGGGCACTTCGCGGTCAGTCAGCGGACGCTCGTCGCGTGCACGCTTCGGCGCCTGGCCTTCGCCCCGGCCGCCCTGTGGATTCAGATTGTCGAGCATCAGGCGTACTTCTCCTCGAGAAGGACTTGGAGCGCCTCGCGCGCGCGGTGGACGCGCATCTTCAGTGCTCCGACGGTTGTCCCCAGCAGGTCGGCCATCTCCTCGTACGATCGGCCTTCGACGTGTTTCATGACGAATGCCTCCCGCAATGAGGCGGGGAGTGCTGCCAACGCGCGATCGAGATCGCTTTTCAGTTCCGTCCGGTCGAGCTCTTCGTCGGGCGTCGCATATCCAGACGGCTGATCGTCCTCATCGTAACTCAGGTGGGTGCGCCGGATGTTCTTCAACCAATCCTTGCACCCGTTGGCGACGATCCGGAACACCCAGGCGTCGAATCTTCCACGCACCTCGGCGAGGTGCTGGAACGCCTTGATGAAGGACATCTGGAGGATGTCTTCTGCTACGTCCGGGCTCCCCGTCATGCACAGCGCATGGCGATAGAGCGGGTCGCTGTACCGGGAAATGAGGGTCCGGAATGCATCCCGGTTCCCAGCCAATACCCGGCCGATGATCGCCTGATCCGAATCGGGCTGGTCGGCTAACTCCTGCCCCAGCTCCTGCGTCGCGATGTCCTTCACGGCGCTACTGTAACGCCATTGCTGGCGCTGGGCGAGGGTTCGCCGCCGGTCCGACTCGGTAAGGACGTTGGCCACGACCGGTTGACGATCGGGCACCGGACACGTAACACCATGCGCGGACAGGTCTGGGTCATATCTCTTGGGAGGGGTACGGCTCCGGGAAACATAGGGCTCCGGGCCGCCGAGCGCGAGGGTCTTTCTCCTTTGACCATCGCACTTTGCGGCTAACGCGTCAGGCAGAGTGCGGGGTTCCTGCCCCGCCCCCTTCCCCCATCCCGGCCGGGGGCGCGACGGCGGCGAACGCCCCCCAGCCCTGGGCGCGTACCTGCTCCCCGTGCTCGTCGAGCCGCGGAGGGGGGCGCCTCACCCGCCCCGGCGGGATCGCCGGGCTGACCCCCGTCAGCGGCGACGCACCGCTACCGCCTAACGCTTCGAGCACCGTGCGCACGACGCCGCACGGCACCCCGGCCGCGTCGAGCAACGACGACCACTCCCTCGCCGGCCGAGCGCGGAGCCGGCCGGCGACCGCGCTCACCACCCGCTCGCGGCTGGCGAGCCGGCCGGCGTTGGTCGCCAGCCCCTCGTCAGCGGCGAGGCCCCCGAGGCCCAGCGCCACCGCGAGCGCGCGCCACTGCCCATCGTTGCCGACGGCGATGATCATCGGTCGGTCCGCGGCATCGAACAGCTGGTAGGGGACGAGGTTCGGGTGCGCGTTCCCCCAGCGCGCGGCGTCGCGCCCGCTCACGAGCGCGTTCTGCGCGACGTTCACGAGCGCCGCCGTCGCGCTGCCGGCGAGCGACACATGCAGCCGCGCTCCCCCCCCGGACGTCGCGCGCCCGACGAGGGCCGCGAGGATCGCGATCGCCGCATCCTTGCCCGCCACGACGTCGACCAGGGCGACCCCCACCTTGCTCGGCGGTCCGTAAACGGGCCCGGTGACCGCCATCCACCCCTGCTCCGCCTGCACGACGACATCATAGCCGACGCGGTCGCTCCCTTCCCCGAAGCCGCTGACGGTCAGCCAGATCAATTCCGGGTGCTCGTCGCGGATCAGATCGGGGTCGAGCCCGAAGCTTGCGAGCGCGCCCCGGCGGTAGTTGTCGATGACGACATCGGCCCCGGCGATGAGGCGGCGGACCAGCGCGCGCCCCTCGGCGGTCGTCAGGTCGGCGGTGACACCGAGCTTGTTCCGGTTGATGCTCAGGAAATAGGCGCTTTCCCCGCGATCGTCGAAGGGCGGCCCCCAGCCGCGGGTCTCATCCCCGGCTCCCGGCCGCTCGACCTTGATCACATCGGCGCCGAGGTCGCCGAGCATCATGGCGCAGAGCGGACCGGCGAGGACGCGAGAGAGATCCAGGACTTTCACCCCATTCAAGGGCATTCTGTCGTTGTTCTGGCTCATCTATGTGGCTATAATAGCAGTGCTTTAGTCGAGCTGTAGAGTGGCGCGAGCATCGTTATGAGCACGTTTTCACCCCGCTTCCGAGCGGCGAAAGGCTTGCGTAGATCGCGAAAAATCATATACTTGCCGCCGTTCGGGCCGCTGAATATCGACATGACTCGACCTTCGGAGCGGCCCGCCGATGCCGGCGCTGAACCAGCCCATTCGCGTGTCAGGAGAGCGGGACGAACATGACCGATAAAGTGCAGAATACCGAGATCAAAGTCCCCGCCACCGAGGGCCTGGCGCCAGGTGCCGCCACCGTTCCCCCCGCCGGAGGCGCCCCGGCGCCGCGCCGCGGCCCCGGCCATCGTGGCGCCGACGTTCGCGATACTGTCGCCGAGATGACGGAAAAGGCGCAGCAGCTCAGCCTCGAGGCTGGCAGCAAGGTATCCGGCGCGATGAAGGACGTCATCTACGCCGCTGCCGGCATGACCGGCTTCGCGATCGAGAGCGCGCGCGACCTCCTGCAGTACATGGTGCGCCGCGGGCAGATGCGCAACGAGGAAGCCGAGAAGCTCCTCCGCGAGGTTGAGGAAGCGCACGCGACCCGGAAGCCCGGCACTCCGCATCCGGCGCCGCGTCCGGCCGCACCGTATGCGCCCAAGCCGAGCACCCCCGCCGCGCCGCCCCCGCAGTTCAAGGCGCCGCAGCCACACTCGGCCGCGATCCTTGCCGCCGCGGCGAAGAGCCATGACAAGGCAGCCCCGAAGTCGGTCGCGCGGGCGCTGTCGAAGACGGCCGCAAGGAACGCGCAGACCGCGACGAAGCCGGCGGCGAAGAGCGCACCGGCCAGGTCGGCGAAGCCGGCGTCGAAGGGCAGCGCCAGCAAGCCGGCAAAGCCGGCAAAGCCGGCGAAGAAGGCCGCGAAGAAGCGTTAGGCAGCGCCGGCTCCGGCCGGCCGTTTCATTCCTCCTCGCCGCCCCCGCGCACCGCCGCGAGGGCGGCGAGCCATCTTCCCAGCTCCGCCGGCGAGCCGGCGCGGAATTCCGCGCGCGTCGCGCGCGGCTCGTCGCCTTCGACGTGGATCGTCACGGCGTCGGCGTGCAGCCCGCGAAGCGCCTCCATGGCGTCCTCGTCGGTGGTGTCGTCGCCGGCGAAGAGGATCGACGCCGAGCGCCCGGTCGCTCCCAGCCGCTGCGCGAGCGCGAGCACGGCGGTCCCCTTGTCCACCGCGAGCGGGGGACGGACCTCGATGACCTTTCGCCCCCGCGTGACCCGCAGTCCCGCCCGTTCCGCCGCGGCGGCGACCGCGCTCTCGAGCCGCGGGACGTCGCCGGCGTCGGCGAGCCGGTAATGGATGCTCAGCGTCGCGCCCTTGTCCTCGACCCGCGCCCCGGGCATGGTGGCGACCGCCCCCGCCACGCTCGACCGCACCGACTGGAGCGCCCCCTCCCACGCGGCCACGCGCCCGTCGACCGAGAGCTTCCCGCCCGGCTCGATCGTCTCGAGACCGTGGTTGCCGATCGCCCATACCCCGTCGACGCCGACGAGGCGCCGCGCGTCCTCCGCGCCGCGGCCGGAGACGAGGGCGACGTGGGTGTCGGGCGCGGCGGCGAGCGCCTGCACCGCGACACGGGTCGCCGGCGGGACGACCGCCTCCTCGGGCCGTGGTGCGATCGGGGCGAGGGTGCCGTCGACGTCGAGCAGGACGACGAGCGGCGAGCCGGCGAGCCGCCTGCCTAACGTTCGAGGGTCGGCCGGCAGCGGCTGCGCGCCGCCCCCCGCGCTCCCCGCGCCCCCGGCGCGACGCGTCACACCCTGGCCGGGCGAACGCCCGCGGGCGGCCTCGGCCGCAGCTCGTTCGCCGCGGTGAGGATCGACCGCAGCCAGTCGAAGATCGTCGCGCCATGCAGGTCGTAGCGCATGCGCGCCATCCGCGCCCGACGCTCCGCGAGCGGGGTCGCCAGCGCCGCCTTCAGCCCGTCCGCAAGCCCGTCGATGTTGAACGGGTTGATCAGCGTCGCGCCCTCGATCTCCTCCGCCGCGCCGGCGAACCGCGACAGCAGAAGCAGCCCGCGCTCGTCCACCTGGCAGGCGATGAACTCCTTCGCGACCAGGTTCATCCCGTCCTGCAGCGACGAGACGAGGCAGAGGTCGGCCGCACGATAGATCGCCGCGAGCCGATCCGCGCTCACGTTCTCCGGGATGAGCACGATCGGGGTCCAGCCCCGGGTCCGGTACTTCGCGTTGATCCGCTCGACCTGCTCGACGACCTGCTCCTCGAGCTGCTTGTAGACGGCGAGTGCGCTGCGCGACGGCGTCGCGACGATGAGGAAGACGAGACACTCGCGCAGCTCGCGATGGCGGTCCCACATCAGGTCGAGCGCGCGCAACCGCTCGAGAATCCCCTTGGTGTAGTCCACCCGATCGACCGAAACCGCGAGCTGCCGTCCCTTCTTCGTGTACCGGTCGCGCAGCTTCGCCGCGAGCTCCGCCGCCGCGGGTTCCTCGGCGAGCCCTTCGTAGTACTGCACGTCGATGCTGATCGGGAACGCGCGTACCGTCGTCGTCCGCCCTTCGCTCTGCACCTGCTGCCGCTCCGGATCGATCCGCGCGTCGGGGATCAGCTCGTCGACGCAGGCGAGGAAGTTCCGCGCGGCGCGCTCGGTCTGGAACTCGAGGAGGTCGTTGCCGAGCATCCCGCGCAGCAGGGCGACGCCCATCGCGCTCGGCATGAGCTGGAAGATGTCCGGCGGAGGGAAGGGGATGTGCCAGAACTGGTGGATCAGCGCGCCAGGGACGAGCGTGCGGACAGTGGCCGACACGAGCGCCAGGTGATAGTCCTGGATCCAGATCACCGGATCCGCCGCACCGGCCGCCTCCTCGGCGACCGCCTGCGCGAAGCGCTCGTTGACGAGCCGATACTTCTCCCAGTCGTCGCTCCGGGGCTCGAAGTGCTGCGCGAACATGTGGCACAGGGGCCAGAGCGCGCTGTTCGCGAACCCCTGGTAGTAGCCCTCGATCTCCGACTCGTCGAGCCAGACACGGCGCAGGACGTACGACGGGTCCTCGGGCGGGACGGGCACGTGGCCGCTGCGATCGGCGGCGTCACGATCCGCGTTGCCCGAGCCCCACGCGACCCAGACCCCGTTGGTGCGCCGCATCAGCGGATCGAGTGCCGAGACGAGCCCCCCGGGCGGACGGCGAATCTCTGTCACCCCGCCGGATCTCACGTGCTCGTAGGGCTCGCGATTCGAGACGAGTATGAGGCGGCGGCCTCCGACCAGCTCAGAAAGCTCAGGCATCGGCGTTACCTTGGGCAACGAACATGCCCCGGCTGCCGGCTCCCGGAAAGCCGCTCGAAGCTGCTGCGCCTGACGATGAGGCGCGTTATCCTGTCGTGACTCGAACCAGCCAACGACCATGCGACTCTCCACGCGCTCCTCGCTTCGCCGCATCTCCTGCATCCTCGCCGGCACTGCGGTGCTCGGGAGCTGCGCATCACGCCCCGCCGCGCCGGCGCAATCGCGCGCCGAGCTGACCGCCGAGGTCGCGACGATGTTCGCGCGGTCGGCGAGCGCGTGGAATCGTGGAGATCTCGATACCTTCATGACCGATTACCTCCCCGGTGACCGCACGACCTACGTCACGAGCAAGGGCGTCGTCCACGGGCCGGCAGCGATCCGCGAGCGTTATGCACCTCGCTTCGCGCCAGGCGGAATGCATGATTCGCTGTCCTTCGAGGGTATAGAAGTCGACCCGCTCGCGCCAGACGTACTCAACGTGATCGCGTACTACGTGCTCATGCGTGGCGACTCGCTCGTCGCCCGCGGACCGACATCGCTGGTGATGGTGCGGCAGGACGGACGGCTGCGCATCGTGCACGACCACTCGAGCTGATCGATGCGCCGTCTCGTCGCGCGCGCACCGACGCGCATCGACTTCGGCGGCGGGTGGACCGACGTTCCCCCCTACCCCGCCGAGCACGAGGGATTCGTCTGCAACGTGGCGATCACGCGCTGCGCGACGGCGACGGTGACCGGGGGAATCGATGACCGGGCGGTGCCGCTCGTGACCGCCGCGCTGCAGCGCGCGCGACTCGACGACGTCCGCGTCGAGCTGCGGAACGATTTTCCGATCGGTGCCGGGCTCGGTGGATCGAGCGCGGCGGGCGTCACCCTCGCCGGCGCACTCGCGGCCTGGCGCGGCGAATCCCTCTCCCGCATCGACCTCGCCGAGCGGAGCTGCACCACCGAGCGCAGCGACCTCGGGATCGCCGGTGGCAGCCAGGATCACTACGCGGCCGCGTTCGGCGGCGCCCTCGGGCTCCGCTTCCGCCGGTGGGCGGTCGACGTCGACCCGATCCCCCTCGACGCGCGCACGCGCGGCGAGCTGGCCCGCCGCTGCCAGCTCTGGTTCACCGGCGAGTCCCGCATCTCGGCGCAGCAGATCAAGGTCGTCGTCGACGCGTTAGGCAGGGGGGACGCGCGCGTCCTCCGCCTTCTCGCCGGCATGAAGCAGTGCGCGCTCGACGCGGCCGAGGCGCTGCGCCGCGGGCTGCTCGACGACCTCGGCCGGATCGTCGGCGCGCACTGGGCGCTCCAGCGCGAGCTGCACCCGAGCATCACCACCGGGACCATCGACGCGATCACCGAGCGCGCCCATGCCGCCGGCGCGCTCGGCTGCAAGGCGCTCGGGGCGTCGGGGGGAGGATGTGTCGTCGTCATCACCGGCGCGGAGGGCGGTGAGGCGGTGAGGGAGGCGATCGGCACGCTGGCAACCCCGCTCGACTATGCGGTGGACACCGAAGGGTTCACGGTGCTCAGCGACGGGGACGTGGCCGATGACTGACGCGAAGATCCCCCGCGGCGACGCGGTCGCCCTGACGCGCGCGCTCGTCGCCGTCGATTCGCGCAATCCGGTGATCGCACCAGGGGGACCGGGCGAGGGAGCGGCCGCGTCGCTGCTCGCCGGTGTCCTCGCGGGCTGGGGGTTCGACGTCGAGCTGCAGGAGGTCGCGCCAGGCAGGCCTAACGTCATCGCCCGTACCGGGAGGCGAGGGGGACCGGCGCTGATGCTCAACGGGCACCTCGACGTCGTCGGGACCGAGGGGATGGTGCATCCCCCGTTCGACCCCGCGATCCGCGATGGGCGCATCTATGGAAGGGGTTCGGCGGACATGAAAGGCGGGATCGCCGCGATGTGCGCGGCGGCGGCTCGCGCGGCGACCGCGACGAACGCAGAGCTCGTGATCGCGGCGGTGATCGACGAGGAGAACGAAAGCCTCGGCACCCGCGCGCTCGTCGAGAGGGGAATTCGCGCCGACGCGGCGATCGTCACCGAGCCGACGCAGCTCGCGATCATGCCCGCGCACCGCGGCTTCGTCTGGCTCGAGATCGAGCTGCGAGGCCGCGCCGCGCATGGCAGCCGTTACGACATCGGCATCGACGCGATCCGTCACGCCGGACTGCTCCTCGCCGAGCTCGATGCGTTCGAGGAGCAGGTGCTCGTCTCGCGAACTCACCCCCTGCTCGGCCGCGCGTCGCTGCATGCCTCGCTCGTCCACGGAGGCATCGGGCTGTCCACCTACCCGGATCGCTGCATGCTGTCGATCGAGCGGCGGACCCTGCCAGGGGAGACGACCGAGTCGGTGATCGAGGAGGTGCGCGAAGCGTTCGCGCGGATCAGCGCCCGGCGCCCCGCCTTCGATCCATCGCTCCGGCTCATCACCGCGCAGGGGCCCAGCGACGTCTCGCCCGGTGCACCAGTCGTGCAGTCGCTCGCCCGGGCGATCGAGGGCGAGGGGATGACCATGGCGATCGAGGGGATGAGTGCGTGGACCGACGCCGCCATCCTCAACGCGGCAGGGATCCCCGCGATCTGCTTCGGTCCCGGCGACATCAAGCTCGCCCACGCCGCCGAGGAGTCGGTGCCGGTCGGCGAGATCGAGCGCGCGACCGCCGTGCTGACGCGGCTGGCGCTCGACTTCGGGCGGAGCTAGCGGAGGGTCGGCGCTCGACGAAAACGAGCTTCGAGTCGCTCGCCGGTGCGGTCGCCGCGTGCGATGGCTACAATTCGCGCATGGCGCAGCTGACCCACGAACAGTACGACGCACTCGAGCGGGCGGTGACCGACCGCGCGCGCATCGCCGTGTGGCGGCGGGGAACCGAGTACCTCGTGATCCCGCAGCGACTGCGGATCGACGGGGGGCGCGAGGCGATCGACGCGATGCACCCGACGACCGGTCATTCGCTCACCCTGTACATCGACGAGGTCGACGCGATCGAGGTCGTGCGTTGACAGCGCCTGACGGCGCGGCGGCGGCGTTGATCGCCGTCTACGCCGACGAGAGCTGCCTCGGCAACGGACGCGAGGGCGACAATCCCGGAGGCGCGGGCGGGTTGATCGAGTGCGTGCGCGCATCGACGGGGCAGGTCGTCCGCTTCGACTACTGGGTCTCCGACCGGGCGACGACCAACAACCGGATGGCGCTGCGCTCGGTCATCGAGGCGTTTCGCATCCTCGGCGCGAAGGGGCGGAAGCAGCGCATCGTCTTCACCAGCGACTCGAACTACATCGTGAAGGGGATGACCGAGTGGCTGCCGGGGTGGATCGCCCGCGGGTGGGTGCGGAAGGGGGGCTCGATCGAGAACCTCGAGCTCTGGCGCGAGGCGGCGGTGGCGGTGCGGCCGCACGAGGTGCAGTGGGTCTGGGTGCGCGGTCACGACGGCCACGCGCAGAACGAGTACGCAAACGACCTCGCGATCCGTGCCGCGCGGGAACAGACGTCGTCATCCGGCGCCGTCGAGTCGGGGTTCGACGCCTGGCTTGCGGCGAAGACGCTGAAGGGGAGGGTGCGGGCGCCAACGCCATTTCCGCCGAGCGGGTTTCGTCCAGCGCGGGCGCTGCCGCCGGGGTGACGCGGACAGCTCGCCGGCGGGGGAACGCGCGTTACGGGGATCGCGACGGGGCGTCTCAATGGAGAGCAGGTCGCAGCCGCAGCGCCGCGGTTGGCGCCGGAGCGGCCGCTCGGCCCCCCCACCTTCGCCATTCACATGAAGCTCGCGCTGCTCGCCCTCCTGCTCGGCATCTCGATCGGCTACTTCTATGGATACGACGATGCACGCCGCCACACCAAGAACATCGTCGAGCGCACCGTCGACAGGGTCGGCGGGAAGAATCGGGATCGCATGAGCAATGACATCGACAAGCGAACGGAGTCGGTGCAGGACTGACCGCTTCGCGGCCGGTCTCGTGGCCGGCGATTTGTGTAATCCATGACACGTGGCGCGAGGAATCGCGCCACGTGTCGTCGCATGGGAGGCGGTGAGGCGCGGAATCGGTCGGGCCACGCATGGGGCTTGCGGAACGGCGTCACTTCCGCGCCTTTTCAGGAAGATCCTGAGAGCACTCCCGCTTCGAGAACATGGACGAGCTAGATCGCCTCTACCGGCTGCTGGTCGACAACATCAAGGCGCAGCATCCCGAGCTGCTGACGCGTCCCTTCGAGGTCGCCGACATTTACCAATCGATCCTGCCGTACCGCCTGCACCGGCGGGCGCTCGGCATGGAGACGAACTCCGATTATGAGATGACGCTGCTGCGTCTTCTCTCCGGCGAGCGCGGGTACATCATCGGCGACGACGAGATGCAGGATGCATTTCGTCGCGAGCTGGCGACGATGAACCCGGACCCGGGGGCATTCCGTCCCTACGCGCAGTCGCACGTCGCGCTCGCCGCCGACGCGCTGCGCCGGCTCGAGCAGGGTGGCGGCGCTGCCGGGGCGGCGACGGGGCGGGGAATGCCGACGCCGGCGGCAACGCCGACCGTGCAGCCGCGAGCG
>OEPS010000834.1_pt1 | contig 10453 bp, 7 predicted proteins | sample 1539411 | NCBI WGS metagenome assembly OEPS01 (sample SAMN02671747, study PRJEB22543) | soil metagenome | biome: bacteria | place: China:Hunan Province, Lengshuijiang City | collected 2012-10-15 | depth 0.08m m | reverse complement strand
CTCCTCGACCCGGACGAATCCCTCGATCGACGACCCGTCGAACATCATGTCCCCGGCGAGCGCCTTCTCGAACTGCGACGCCGGCACCTCGACGTGCTTGTTGACGCCGAGGATGTCGGTGAACTGCAGGCGCAGGAAGCGGACGTTGAGCGACCGGGCCATCTCGAGCAGCTCGCTCGGTCCCGCGCCGCCGACATCGGGGGTGATCGATCGGTCGTGACGAGCTCTGCTCGTCTCTGACGTTCTCTTTTGCATCAGCCGTTAGCCTTTAGCCGTGAGCGTTGAGCGACGACGGATGTAACGGCGCGTCCCTCCTCGCCGCTAGACACGTCGGTCGGTGGACGCTAATTGGTCGAGCCCGGCCACCCAAGCCCATCGGCACTGTCCTTGCCGCCGGCCACTCCGCACCTATTTCACCGAGGCGAGAAATGAAGGCACAGGATATCATGGCCAGGGACCCGCGGTGCGTGACCCCGCGGACGAGCATCCAGGAAGCAGCGCGTCTGATGAAGACCGAGGACGTCGGCGCACTGCCCGTCGTCGAATCCGACAGCTCACGCAAGCTGGTCGGCATCATCACCGATCGTGACATCACGATCCGCGCCGTCGCCGACGGCCGCGACATCGGCAGCGTCACGGTCAGCGACGTCATGTCGAAGGGGGCGACCACGGCGAAGGCCAGCGACAGCGTCGACGACGTCATGAAGGTGATGGGCCGCGAGCAGGTGCGCCGCATCCCGATCGTCGACGACCGTGACCAGCTGGTCGGCATCGTCTCGCAGGCCGACGTCGTCCTCAAGGCGAAGAGCGACAGCAAGTCGGAGCGCACCGTCGAGAAGATCTCCGAGCCCGGCGGGCGGCACAGCTGAGAAGCGCAGCCAAAGGAGTCAGGGGTCAGGGGTCAGGCACAGCGAAGGCTGTTGCCGACCCCCCGACCCCTGACCCCTGACCCCTGACCCCTCACCTCCTCCCGCCTGACGCTAACGGCCGACACTTATAGTCGCGGGGACGCGCGACTATCTTCCGCGCATGGCTTCCACCACCTGCCCCGCCTGCGGTGCCGCCGCGACGGGGCGTTTCTGTGCCGAGTGCGGCACCCCCGTCGGCGGCGCCAGCTGCGCCACCTGTCACGCTCCCATCTCCGCGGGCGCGAAATTCTGTCATCGCTGCGGAACCCCCGTCGGCGAGCGCGCGCCGCGACCGGTTGGTGAGCGCGGGCTCGCCAACGCCATGCCCTGGGCGGTCGCGGCGATCGCGCTCCTCGCGCTGGTCGCACTCGTCGCCGGCCAGCGCTTCGCCCGCTCGCGCCCGGCGAGCAATCCCGCGACCGCGGGCGCGGAGCAGGGAGCGCCCGTGGGGATGCCGTCGAGCGGCGATGCCCCACCGAGCGATCGGTCGCCGACCCGCGCCCCGGACATCTCGAAGCTGACTCCCGAGGAGCAGGCCGATCGTCTCTTCAACCGGGTGATGACGCTCTTCGAGCAGGGGGACACCGCCCGCGTGCAGTTCCTCGCGCCGATGGCGGTCGAGGCGTACCAGCGTCTGCCGAAGCTCACCCCCGACCAGCGCTATCACCTCGGCCGCGTCGGTGCGGTCACCGGGGTCGCGCCGCTGGCGAGCGCGCAGGCGGACAGCATCCTCCAGCAGCGGCCGACGCACCTCCTCGGCCTCATCCTCGCCGCGCAGGGAGCGCGCATGCGTGGCGACGAAGCGACCGCGCGCGGCTATGATCGCCGGCTGCTCGCCGCGCTCGCCAGCGAGGAGAAGGCGGCGCTCCCCGAGTACGACCAGCACGCGAACGACATCACCCGCGCGGTCGAGTCAGCGCGCGCCCGGGGGAACTGACGCGGCCTTCGGCCGGCGCGGATCGCGCCCGAGTATCGGCGCGAACTGCCGATCCTGAAGCGGAGAGGTCGTTTCGACCGAAAATCGCTCCGCTGCCGCCCAATTGCGTGACAGCGGCGACCGTGAGGCGTCCTTTGAAAGCATAGGACCAGCGCGTCCCATCGGCTTTCCCGTGGGTCGCGTCGCGCGTGACGTCTCACGCCGGTTCTCATCTTCCCGCACGCGCCATGAGCGACATCCACGCTACCTCGTCCACCCGGCCGACGCGCTCGATTCGCGCCTTCGGTGAACCAGGTACGAAGCGCATACTGATCGTCGACGACGAGGAGACCATCCGCCTCGCGCTCGGGAAGTTCCTCCGGTCGCGTGGCTACGAGGTCCTCACCGCCGACTGCGGTCCTGCCGCCCTCGAGGCGCTCGAGCGGCAGCGCTTCATCCTGATGCTCTGCGACGTCCGCATGCCGGGGATGTCCGGCGTCGAAGTCGTCACGCAGGCGGCGAAGGTCGATGGCGACATGGCGATCATGATGCTCACCGCCGTGAACGACGCACCGACCGCGACCGAGGCATTGTCGCACGGCGCGATGGACTACCTGATGAAGCCGATCGAGCTCGAGGACCTGAGCCAGGCCGTCGAGCGCGCCCTGCACAAGCGCGAGCTCACGATCGAGCAGCGCAACGTCGAGCGGATGATCCGCGAGGAAGTCGCGCTCCGCACCGAGGAGCTGGAGAAGGAGAAGGCCGCGCTCCGCACCCTGACGATCAGCATCGCCGACTCGCTGATCAACGCGATGGAAGCGAAGGACATCTACCTCCGCGGCCACTCCCAGCGGGTCGCCGAGCTCGGCGCGTCGATGGCCGAATCGCTGGGCCTCGACGCCGACACCGTCGAGAACGTCCGGCTCGCCGGCCGGCTGCACGACGTCGGCAAGATCGGCATCCGCGAGGAAGTGCTCAACAAGCCGGGCAAGCTCACCGCCGAGGAGTTCGAGCACATCAAGGCGCACGTGAAGATCGGCATGGACATCCTCGCCCCGCTCAAGCACATCGACACCGCGCTCAGCTTCGTGCAGGACCATCACGAGCACTACGACGGCAGCGGCTACCCGCGCGGCATCTCCGGCGACCAGATCTCGATCGGCGGCCGCCTTCTCGCCGCGGCCGACGCGTTCGACGCGCTGACCTCGCGCCGCGCCTACCGCGACCCGCTCACCCCGCAGGACACCCTCGAGCTGCTGCGCGGCCAGATCGCCCGGCTCCTCGACCCGACGGTCTTCGACGCACTGGAAACCGTCGTGCTTCGCAAGAAAACGCTGGTCTTCATCGACGACCTGCACGGCTGAACGGCAGCGACGACCGCCAGGCGACGGCCGGTCGCCTGGCGGCGGCACGCCCCTTCAATGCCTGTGCGCATGCGCCTCGTGTGACTTCGCGTGCCGCACCCACTCGGCCACCTTTGCCACTCGCGCGCCCTGTTGCCTGGCTCGCGCCAGGTCACCCGCCGCGGCCGCCGAAGCATCGCCGTGCCCCGCCGGGACGATGATCATCCCGAAATGCATCATCGGGATCAGCATCGACATGACGTTCATCTCGTGCCCCCCCGGCTCCTCCGACACCGACCCGAAGGCCGAGCCGACCTTGTCGGCCAGCGCACCGCGCGCGGCCAGGGCGCCCGCCATGTCGAGGGTGTGCTTCAGCTCCGCGCTCATGATCCCGGAGCGGGCTGGACTGCCGACGATCAGCGCGTCGTACCGGGTGAGCGACTCCACCGACTCGAGGGTCCGGTATTTCTTCCCCAGCGCCGCGCGCGCGCCCTTCCACGATTCGTCGGCCTCGATCACGGCCGCGGGCGCGAGGTCCTCGATCCGCCGCACCTCGACCTCGGTGTACTTCACCGATCCCGCGCCCTCGGCGATGGCGTCGGCCAGCGCGGCGGTGCGGCCGGTCCGGCTGTAGAACAGAACGAGAACCTTCGGCATCGCGGCTCCTGCCTCGAAAGGGGGTGCGCGCCGGCACGGCCCGCTCCCGACGAGTGACCGCGGCGCGCCACTGCGTCGAATGTAATCGGATGGAGTGTGTCGCACCCCGCTCACTCCGGGGGCGGAGCGCGGAACGTCGGGGAATTCCCGCTCACCGATCGCGTACAACGTTCGGCCCCAGGCACGCGTAGTTTACGACATGCATTTTTCAGCCTTGCTCAGGGCGGCGTTCGCGCTCGCCCTCGTTCATGGTCCACGCCTCCTCGCCGCGCAGGATGCGCCGCGCGGAGACACGCTCCGCCTGTCGATCGAGGACGCGGTCACTCGCGCCGAGCGCCGGAGCGACGCGGCGCGCGCCGCCGTCGCGCAGCTCGAGGCGACCGAGGCGCAGCTCGACCTGGCGCGCGCCACCGCGCTCCCGTCGTTGCGGCTGACCGGCGGCTACACGCATTCGTACGCGAGCGCGCGCGGGAGCGCGGTGTCCGCGAACTTCAACCAGACGAACACCTACACGGTCGCCGGTTCCTTCAACCAGCCGCTGTTCCAGGGCGGGCGTGCCCTGCTCGGAATCCGCGCCGCGAGCCGGCTTCGCTCGGCGGCTCGGCTGGCGGAGGAGGACGCCCGCACCGCGGCGGGGCTCGACGCCCAGCGCGCCTATCTCACCGCGCTCCTCGCCGACCGGCTCGTCGAGATCCAGCGCACGAACCTGACCCTCGCCGGCGGCCGTGTCATCCAGGTGCAGCAGCTGGAGCGCGGGGGACGGGCCGCGCGTTATGACGTGCTGCGCGCCCGCGTCGAGCGCGCCAACGCCGAGCCGCTCGTCCTCCAGGCGGAGAGCGATCGCGAGATCGCCCTCCTCCAGCTCAAGCAGCTCCTCAGGATCCCGATGGGACAGCCGGTTGCCCTCGTCAGCAACCTCGATGGCCCCGCTGTCGGGACGATGCTCACTTCCCTTGGAGCGGATTCGGTGGACGTCATGCTCGCCGCCGATGCGCGGCCGGCGGTGCGCGCGGCTGCCCTCACCGCCCGCGCCCGCCACGACGCGATCAGCATCGCGCGCGCCGATTATCTCCCCTCCCTCTCCGCCTTCGTCACCGGTGGCGTGTCGGCGTTCCCGGCCTCCGGGTTCCCGCCGCTCGTCGGCCAGCGCAACGCGTTAGGCGCGAACGGCTGCACCGCCGACGTCGCCCGCAACGGCTTCTGCTACAACGGCGGCTTCTTCAAGGATCTCGCCGCCGGCGTGCAGCTGACCTGGAACGTCTTCGACGTCTTCCGGATGCACGGCACCATCGGCCTCGCGCAGGCGAACGCGCGCCTCGCCGACATCGAGTACGAGCGCCAGCGCCAGGCGGCGGCGCTCGAGATCGCGCGGGCGAAGGCCGAGCTCACCCGCGCCCGCTCCTTCTATGGAGCGCGACAGCAGGCCGCGTCCGAGGCTCAGGAGACCTTCCGCCTCGCCTCGCTGCGCTACAGCCGCGGACTCGGTACTCAGCTCGACGTCAGCGATGCCCAGCTGGCGCAGCTCACCGCCGAGACCAACGAGGCCCGCGCCGCCGTGGACCTCTATCTCGCGACCGCCGAGCTCGCGTACGCACTCGGCCGGCCGGTTCCGCTTCCGCCCAGCGCACCGGCGCCGGCGCCGGCCAGCGCCACTTCGACCTCATTCGCTCCGTGATTCGTTCGACCCACAACCCCGTGCTGCTGCTCCTCGCGGCCGCTCTGATCGCTGGCTGCTCGAAGGGGGAAAAGGCGGCCGGCGGAGCGACGACCGTCGGCGGGGGCACGCGGCGCGCCGCGACGCTGACCCTCGCCCAGTCCGACATCGGCCGCGCCATCCGCATGTCCATCGACGAGGCGGTCGCGATCACCGGCGACCTCCGCCCGATCGAGACGCTCGAAGTGAAGGCCCGTCTCGAGGGCGACCTCGACCGCGTCCTCGTCCGCGAGGGCGAGCGGGTCGCCCGTGGCCAGCTGCTCGCGAACTTCGAGGCCAGCGAACAGACCAGCGCCCGGCGCAGCGCCGAGGCGGAGCAGGTCGCTGCGAAGGGCGCCCTTGCCACGGCGCAGTGGGACTACGCGCAGGCGCAGGAGCTGTTCAAGGCGGGCGCGGTCCCCGAGCACGACCTGCGCGTCGCCGAGCAGGCCGTCGCGACGGCGAAGGCGCGCCTCGCCGCCGCCGACGCGCAGGTGCGCGCGACCAGCTCGAACGAGTCGGACACCCGCGTCGTCGCGCCGACGAGCGGCATCGTCGAGAAGCGGCTCGTCGAGTCGGGCGAGCGCGTGGCGCGCGGCGCCAGCATGTTCACGATCGTCCGCAGCGACGTCCTCGAGCTCGCGGCGGCGGTCCCTGCCCGCCAGTCGAACGACATCCGCGCCGGTCAGACGGTGCACTTCAACGCTGCCGGCCGCGACCTCGACGGCCGCGTCGCCCGCGTCAGCCCGACCGTCGATCCGGTCACCCGGTCGCTCACCGTCTACGTGCAGGTGCCTAACGCGAGCGGTGCCATTCGCGGCGGGACCGCGGCCAACGGCCGGATCGTCCTCCGCACCGTTCCCGACGCGCTCGTCGTCCCGAGCGGCGCGATCCGCCAGAGCGCGGCGGGCAGTGCTGCGGCGGGCAGCGCTGCGGCGGGCAGCGCTGCGGCGGGCAGCGCGTCGCTGGTCTACCGCATCCGGAACCAGGAGCTCGAGCCCGTCCCGGTGACGACAGGTGTCGTCGACGCCGGCCGCGCGCTGACGCAGATCGCCAGCGGGCTGCGCGAGGGCGACATGGTCGTCGTCGGCAACGTCGGCACCCTCGGCCGCGGGATGAAGGTCACCATCATCGGGCCCGATGCCGCCGCCCCCGGCGCCCCACCGGCCGCCGGCCGTTAGGCGGGGCACCGGACAATGTTCCTCTCCGACGTCTCGATCAAGCGGCCGGTCTTCGCCACCATGATGATGGTGGCGCTCGTCGTCCTCGGTGTCGTCTCGTACCGCCGGCTCGCCGTCGACGAGTACCCGGATATCACCTATCCGGTGGTCGTCGCGCAGACGAGCTATCCGGGCGCGTCGCCCGAGGTGATGGAACGCGAGGTGTCGCGCCCGATCGAGGAGGCGCTGAACACGGTGCAGGGGATCAAGGAGATCACCTCGACCTCGTTCGAGGGCTCCTCGCTCGTCCGCCTCCAGCTCGAGCTGAACGTCAACGTCGCCGAGGCGCAGCAGGACGTGCAGGCGAAGGTCGCGCGCATCCGCCGCTCGCTGCCGCCGGACATCGACGAGCCGGTCATCCTCCACTTCGACCCGAACGACCGGGCGATCATCTCGGTGGCGGTCCAGAGCAGCGAGCGCCCGGTGCGCGAGCTGACGGACCTCGCCGACGAAGTGATCTCGACACGGATCGAGGCGGTGCCCGGGGTCGGCGGGGTCAACGTCATCGGTGGTGCGGCACGGCAGATCCGCGTCGAGCTCGACCCGGTCGCTCTCCGCTCGTACGGCGTCTCCCCCCAGCAGGTGATGGACGCCCTTCGCCGCGAGAACCAGGAGGTCCCGGCCGGACGCGTCAGGCAGGGCACGAGCGAGCGCCTCGTCCGAGTGACGGGCCGGGTCATCGACCCGCAGGCCTTCGCCGACGTGACCATCTTCGTCCGCAACGGCGTCCCGGTGCGCGTGTCGGATGTCGGCCGCGTCGTCGACGGCATCGAGGAGCCGCGCAGCGCCGCCTACCTCGGCGACGACCGTGCCGTATCGATCGACATCCTCAAGATCTCCGGCTCGAACACCGTCGACGTCGCGCGGCGCGTCATCGCGGCGCTCGACACCCTCGCCGGCCAGCTCCCCGCCGACGTCAAGCTGAAGGTCGTGTCCGACGACTCGCGCCGCATCAAGTCGTCGCTCGACTCGGTGCAGCACGAGCTCGTCCTCGGCGCCGCGCTCTGCATCCTGATCATCTACTTCTTCCTCAACTCCTGGCGCTCGACCGTCATCACCGGACTCGCTCTCCCGATCAGCATCATCTCGGCGTTCTTCGCGATGTGGGTCAGCGGCTTCACGCTGAACACCATGACGCTGCTGGCGCTCTCGCTGGCCATCGGGCTGCTCATCGACGACGCGATCGTCGTTCGCGAGAACATCGTCCGCCATCTCGAGATGGGAAAGAACCATCGTGAAGCGGCACGCGACGGCACCAACGAGATCGGCCTCGCCGTCGTCTCGACGACGCTCGCCGTCATCGCGGTGTTCATCCCCGTCGCCTTCATGGGCGGCCAGATCGGGAAGATCTTCTTCCAGTTCGGCGTCACCGTCGCCGCCGCGGTCGCGGTCTCCCTGTTCGTGTCGTTCACCCTCGACCCGATGCTGTCCAGCCTCTGGTACGACCCGGAGGTCGAGCTCGGGCATGGCAGCGCGAAGACGCACGTCCACACCCAGAGGAAGCGCTCGCACAACCCGATCCGCCGGGCGGCGTTCGCCTTCAACGACTGGTTCGAGCGGGTCGCCGACCGCTATCCCGGCTGGCTCGCGTGGGGGCTCGACCGCCGCGGCGTCGTCCTCGCCCTCGCCGGCGCATCGATCGCCCTCGCCTTCGTCATCCTCCCGCGCCTGGGGTTCACCTGGGTCCCCGACTTCGACGGCGGTGAGTTCAACGTGAACTTCCGCGTTCCCCCCGGCTCGCGCCTCGAGTACGCGACCGAAAAGGGGAAGGCGATCGCCAGGCTGCTCGAGGCCAAGCCGGAGGTGGACTTCACCTATCTCTCGGTCGGCGGCGGCTTTCGCGGGACGCCGAGCAATGGCCGCATCTTCGTGAAGCTCAAGCCGAAGAACCAGCGGGAGAAGTCGCAGAACGACATCCAGACCGAGCTGCGGCGCGACCTGGGGAAGATCCCCGGTGCGCGCGCCAACGTCACCGGTACGCCGACGATCTTCGGCGGTTTCCGCCAGCCGATCTCGGTCAACGTCCAGGGTCCGGAATCGAGTCGCCTCAAGATCCTCGCGAACCAGGTGCTCGACACCCTGAAGACCGTCCCCGGCATCGCCGAGCCGACGTCGAGCGACGAAGGGGACATCCCGCAGCTCGATGTGCAGGTCGACCGCGAGCAGGCATGGGCCGCGGGGGTGGGGATCGGCAGCATCGCGACCACCCTGCAGCCGCTCTTCACCGGCACCCGCGCCACCCAGTGGGAGGACCCGCAGGGCTACTCGCATGACGTCGTCGTGGTCTATCCCGACTCGATGCGGACCTCGGCGGAAGATGTGGCCGGAATCCCGGTGCCGAGCACGAACGTGGACCCGAGCACCGGGCGCGCCGTCGTCGTGCCGCTCGCCCAGGTGGCACAGGTGACGGCGGGGGTCGGGCCGCAGCAGATCGAGCGGAGCAGTCTCGAGCGACAGGTCTCGATCTCCGCCGGGGTCCTTCCCGGCTACAGCATGGGCAACGTCGCCGACGCCGCCCGCGCCCGGATCAACCAGATGGGCCTCCCCCCCGGTTATCACGCGGTGTTCCGCGGCGACGTGCAGAACCTCGAGGAAACGAAGGGCTACGTTTTCGAGGCGATCGTGCTCGCCGTGATCTTCATCTACCTGATCCTCGCCTCCCTCTTCGGGTCGTTCTTCCAGCCGCTGGCAATCATGCTCGCGCTCCCGCTCAGCTTCATCGGCGTCGCGCTGGCACTGCTGCTGACGAAGGGGAACCTGAACGTGTTCACGATGATCGGGATCATCATGCTCCTCGGACTCGTGACGAAGAACGGCATCCTCCTCGTCGACTTCGCGAACCAGCAGCGTGAGAAGGGCCTGGCTCGGCGCGACGCGCTCCTCGCGGCGGCCCGTACCCGCTTGCGTCCGATCATCATGACGACAGTGGCGATGATCTTCGGCATGCTCCCCCTCGCGCTCGCCCTCGGCGAGGGCTCGGAGCAGCGCGCGCCGATGGGACGTGCGGTGATCGGCGGGCTCCTGACATCCACCCTCCTCACCCTGTTCGTCGTGCCGGTCGTCTACACCTTTTTCGACGACTTCAGCGCGTGGCTCGCCCGGAAGTGGGGCGGCGAAAGCGCCGACAGCGCGGCGGCGCATCACGTCCCGGACCCCGCCGCCGCTCCCGGCGACTGAGTGGCGATGGTTCACCGCGAGCGCGAACGTGCTTGACGCGCATCGCAACTCGTTGTATTGGGTGATGCGCGCGCGTCAGCGCGCAGAGGAGCGCGGCGCCGCATGTCGTAAGGCACGCGACCTGCAGCGCTCCACGACAACTCCGGTGATGAAGCAGCGCATCAGAGCTGGGCACCACACAATCAAGGGAGGCGGTCATGCCGCGCGGTGACGAGTTGAACGAGGAGCTCCTGTTTTCCGATCGGGACGACGACAGCGACGAGGGCGGCTTCGGGGGCGGGAGCGGCGGCTCGTCGTTCGACGACGACGATGAGGAGGATGGCGGCTGGGGAACGCTGCACAAGGATGACAGCGAGAGCCTCTGGGACAGCACCGACGACGTCGACGAGGAAGACGAAGACGCGGAGATCGGCGTGACCGACACCGGCGCTGGCGACGAGGATGAGGAGGATCCGCTCTTCGGCAAGCGTGGCCCGGGCCGCAGCCGGGGTGGTGCCGGGCGCGGCGCGGGCGGCGGCGGCGCTGGTGGCGCTCGCGGT
>OEPS010000833.1_pt1 | contig 10457 bp, 6 predicted proteins | sample 1539411 | NCBI WGS metagenome assembly OEPS01 (sample SAMN02671747, study PRJEB22543) | soil metagenome | biome: bacteria | place: China:Hunan Province, Lengshuijiang City | collected 2012-10-15 | depth 0.08m m | reverse complement strand
CGAGCCGCCGCCTGACGAGCCGCCGCCTGACGAGCCGCCGCCTGACGAGCCGCCGGTTGACGAGCCGCCGCTTGACGAGCCGCCGCTCGACGAGCCGCCGCTCGACGAGCCGCCGCCGGGCGTGCCGGTGTTCGCTCCTGAGGATTGACCAGACCCTGACGATTCCGAGGCGCTTCCCGAAGCCGACCCGGTGCTACTCTTCGACTCGCCGGGGGAACCGCTGGTCCCCGCGCCGCTTCCGCTGTCAGGGGACGCCGCTTTCGGGCCCTTGGTCGCGTGCGCGTTCTTTCCGTAGTCCGTGAGGTAGAACCCCGACCCCTTGAACAGCAGCCCCGCGCCGCCGGACAGCTGGCGCGCGGCGACCGCGCCGCAGGTCGGGCAGTTCACCGACGCCGGGGCCCCGGAGATCGTGCGGAAGAACTTCTCGAACTCGTGCCCGTCAGGGCAGCGATATTCGTATGTTGGCATTCTGAGTCGACTTGTAGGGGAACGGAGCAGGGAATTTTAAGGGTGGCGGAGAGTCCGTTCAAGGCGACTGTTGAGTCTTGCGTACTCTCTCCCGCTGCTTCATTCTAGCGGATCGCCCCCAATGCGTATCGCTCATCCCCGCAAAAAGGGTATTTCCTCGTCGCGTCCCCGACCCGTCGGGCGGGGGGGCGCGGCTGTTCCATCACCCCGTCAGGAGGCAGGTCGATGAGACGACACTTGCTCAGTCGGAGCTCGGTCGCAGGACTCATCGCCGCGGCGTTTCTCGCCCCGGCGATGGCAGTGGCGCAAGGAACCGCGTCGATCACCGGGACGGTCACCGACTCGGCGTCGGGACGTCCGATTCCGTCGGTCCAGGTGGTGATCGTCGGCACGACGCGCGGAGCGCTGAGCGATGACGCGGGCCGCTTCGCGGTCCGCGGACTCGGCGCGGGCACGTGGACAGTGCGCGCGCAGCGCATCGGCTACCGCCCCGCGACCCAGACGATCAGCGTCGCCGACGGACAGTCCGTGACCGCGAGCTTCACGATGACTGAAGTGGCCCGTGTGCTCTCCGAGGTAGTGAGCACCGGGTATGGAACCGACACGCGGGCCATGGTCAGCACTGCCGTGACCACGGTGCGCGGTGAGGACGTCGCCAGCGTCCCTGTTCCCGGCGTCGACCAGGCGCTTCAAGGGAAGGCGGCTGGCGTCCAGGTGACGAGCAACGCCGGCAACCCCGGCAACGCGATCACCGTCCGCATCCGCGGCGCGGCCTCTCTTACGGCGAGCAACCAGCCGCTGTTCGTCGTCGACGGGATCCCGCTCAACAACGAGTCGGTGTCGCAGCTCGATGTCGGGGGCCAGGATATCAACGGCGTTACCGGGCTGAACCCCGACGAGATCGAGTCGATCACGGTCCTGAAGGATGCGGCCGCGGCGGCAATCTACGGCTCGCGCGGCTCCAACGGCGTCGTGATGGTGACCACGAAGCGCGGAAGCAGCGGCGCGGGGCGGATCAACGTCGACGCCTACACCGGCGTGCAGGACGTCGCCAAGAAGTGGGACATGCTGAACGGGAAGGAGTATCTGGAGTTCCGGAACGAGGCGTGGAAGAACGACCACCCGACCGACCCGAACTGGGCGACGCATTACGGCGACCCAAACTCGCCGAGCATCGCCAACACGGACTGGCAGGATGAGGTGTTCCGCACAGCACCGATCAGCAATACGACTGTTGGCGCGACGGGCGGGTCCGACCGGATTCAGTACTTCGTGTCCGGCTCGTACTTCGACCAGACCGGCGTTGTGCTCGGCTCGGGGTACCAGCGCGCCAGCGGCCGCGTGAATCTCGACTTCAACGCAACCTCGAAGCTCGCGGTCAAGACCTCGGTGAACGTCTCGCGCGAGAGCTGGTCGCGTTTCGAAAACGACAACACCATCGAGGGCGTGGTTACCAACGCGATCGCCGATGACCCGTTCCTCCCCGTCAAGCGGGCCGACGGCACCTACACCGGCGACGAGTTGGCCTATCCGAATCCGGTCGCGATCGCGCTCCTCAGCTCGATCAACTCGCGGTCGCTGCGTGCACTCGGGAACCTCGAAGCCACTTACAACTTCACCCCGACGCTGAAGCTCACCGGCCGTGCCGGCGCCGACGTCGGTAACCTGCGCGACCTGCGCTGGGAGTCGCCTAACGTCGAAGCGACGTACGCCGCGACGGTGAACGGCGTCGCCCGTCAGGGTAACAACACCTTCAATCGTTACGTGTTCGAGGGCTTCGCGAACTACGACGTGCCCTGGCTCGCCGACCGTGGACAGCAGCTCAGCCTCACCGCGGGATCGAGCGCCGAGTGGAACGGCCGTGAGTACGACTATCTTCGCGGCGAGGGTTTCGCCTCGGAGGGCTTCCGCTACCCCGGCGCCGCCACTCGCATCACGGTCTATGACGGCGGTTGGACAGGCAACAACCTCGCGTCGTTCTTCGGACGCGCGAACTACTCGCTGCTCGATCGCTACCTGGTGACGGCGAGCGTCCGCACCGATGGCTCGTCGCGGTTCGGAGCCAACAACCGCTGGGGTACGTTCCCCGCCGTCTCGCTCGGCTGGAAGCTCACCGACGAACCGTGGTTCAGCGGTATGCTCGGCGAGGGGAACTCGCTCAAGCTGCGTGGGAGCATGGGCACGACGGGGAACCAGGCACTGCCCCAGGATTTCGGGTCGTTCGAGCGCTATGCCCGAAAGAGTTATGGCGACGTGATCGGCATCGGCCAGGTCAGCCTCGCCAACCCGGACCTGCGCTGGGAAAGCACCCGCGAGTACGACGGTGGCTTCGACCTGTACCTGTTCAACACGCGGGTCGCCCTCATCGGCGACTATTACACCAAGCTCACGTCCAACCTGCTCGTGAACCGGCCGGTCAGCGCGACGACTGGCGTCAGCACCCAGCTGAGCAACGTCGGGAACATCAAGAACGCCGGCGTGGAGGCGCAGATCACCACGCGGAACTTCGTCTCCGCGGATGCGAAGGGCTTCACCTGGACGACGGACCTCAACGTCGCGGCAAACCGGAACAAGGTCGTCTCGCTGTACAACGGCGAGCCATTCTCGGCTGGGCTGTACAGCATGAGCCGCGTTCAGGTCGGTCACCCGCTCGGCGAGTTCCAGGCGCTGCGCTTCCTCGGCGTCGATCCGCAGACGGGCAACGCGCTCTACAGCGACACCGCCGAGTTCATCGGAACCCCGCACCCGAAGTACCAGGGTGGTTTCACCAGCGACATGAGCTGGATGGGCTTCGATCTCCACGGATTCGTCCAGTTCAGCCAGGGGAACAAGATCTTCAACGCGATCCGCGTCTTCGCCGATGACGCCGGGCGCTACCGCGACAACAAGTTCCGGGACGTGCTCCGCCGCTGGCAGAAGCCAGGCGACATCACCGACGAACCGCGGGCAAGCAACCGTGGGACATCGGACGCGGTCGAGATCTCCAGTCGGTACCTCGAGGATGGCTCATACGTCCGCATCGGCGATGTGACGTTAGGCTACACGGTGCCGAGCCGGTTCTCCGGGATGGCCGGGCTTCACTCGGCACGGCTGTACGTCTCGGGCCACAACCTGCACACCTTCACCAAGTACAAGGGCTACTCGCCGGACGTGAACAGCGCCGGCGCGGCGTCGAACATCGGGCTGGGAACGGACTTCTACGCCTACCCGGTTGCTCGTTCCTTCACCTTCGGCCTGAAGGCGGGCTTCTGATGCGCAGCCTCGCACCGGACCACAAAATCCCGATGAGACATCTCATGCGACTCAGACATTTCGGGGCGGTGGGGGCGTTCGCCTTCGCCACCGCCGCCTGCAACAGTTTCCTCGACGTCAAGCCGGTCGCCGAGCTGCCCCGCGAGCAGGCGCTCAGCGGTCCGACGAGCGCGCGCGCCGCGGTCGTCGGCATGTACGACGGCCTCCAGGACGAGACTGGCGGCAACTTCTACAGCGGCGACTACCTCTTCTTCCGCGACGTCTCGTCTGACGACGTCGACTGGACGGGTACTTTCACCAGCTTCGCCGACGCGGAGGACAACAATCTTCGCGCTGAAAACGGCGACGTGCGCGGGATGTGGAACGCGATGTACACGACGGTCGCCCGCGCCAACCTGGTCATCGCGCAGCTGCCCGGCGTCGGCGGCATCGACCCGTCCGAGAAGAACCAGCTGCTCGGCGAAGCGTACTTCGTCCGCGCGCTGGTGTTTCACGACCTCGTCATCACGTGGGGTGGGCGGAATCCCGGGGATCCTGGAATACCTCTGCCGTTGACCCCGGCCGCGGATGCGAGCGTCGGGGCGAAGGCGACCCGGGCAACGGTCGCCCAGACATACACGCAGATCCTCGCCGATCTCGACGCCGCCGAAGCGAAGATGGACCCGGGCGTCGACGACGTCACCCGCGGAACGTTAGGAGCGGTCCGGGCACTGCGGGCGCGCGTCCTCCTCTTCAAAAAGGATTATGCCGGCGCTGAAGCGGCGGCGACGACAGTGGAGGGTATGGGGTACCAGCTCGCGGACAACTACTCCGATCTCTTCACCGCCGAGGGCAAGACCACCCCGGAGGACATCTTCCGGTTGACCTTCACCGCCTCCGACGCCTCGCAGGAGGGCTACTACTACCTCGGACGCACGGAGACCGAGCCGTCCGCCGCGCTCGCACAGGCCTACCAGCCGTCGCTCGACATCAACCCGGCGAGCACGGGGTACCTCCTCAACTGGGCGCCCACGGACCTGCGCGCGCTGAACAACATCGTTGTCGATCGGTCCCAGGGGTATTGCGGGCTCGACCTCTGCGGCACGAAGTTCCCGACGACGGTCGGCGCCGAGGACATCCACATCATCCGGTTCGCCGAGGTGGTACTGACGCGGGCCGAGGCCATGGCTCGTCAGGGGGGCGCGGCGAAGCTCCTCGCGGCGGTGGGTGAAGTGAACCGTATCCGCCGCCGCGCCGGGCTCGATACGCTGGTATTCGGCGTCGATCTCAGCACGCAACAGCAGGTGATCGACGAGGTGATGCTGCAGCGCCGGCTCGAGCTGGCGATGGAGGGCTTCCGCTGGGCCGACCTGGTTCGTACCGGGGCGGTGGACAACTACCTCCTGGGGAAGGGCTCCGAGGTGTACCAGGCGCTCTACCCGATACCGTCGCGCGAGATCAGCGTCGCGCCGGGGCTCGTCCAGAATCCGGGTTACCGGTAGCCGCTCGACCGCCGGGAAGTGACGAAGCCCCTCCGCTGGTGCGGAGGGGCTTCGTGCTTCCCGAGATCGCCTCGCGCGCGACGCCTCCCTAACGTCCCGGCGTGTACCGCCCCCACACCCCGCCCAACGCGTCGGCGATCTCGCCTACCGACGCGCGCGCGCGTACCGCGTCGATGATCAGCGGCATCAGCGGCGCGCGCGGTCCAGGCGGCCGCGCGGTGCTCCCGGTCTGCACGACTGCCGCATACCCGCGCGCCGCCTCCACCAGCGCCGTGAGCGTCGCCTTCACCGCCCCGCCGTCGCGCGTCTCCTTCACCTCGCGCAGCCGCGCGGCCTGCTCCCGCTCGAGCGCCGAGAAGTCCGGCGCCGGAATCTTCAGCGGCTCGGCGGCGTCGCTGAACCGGTTGACGCCGACGATCACCGTCTCACCCGACTCGATCCGCAGCTGCTGCTCGTACGCGCTGCGGCCGATCTCCTCCTGGAAGAACCCGCCCTCGATCGCCGCCGCCGCACCGCCCATCTCCTCGACCTTCTCCATCAGCGCGAGCACGCGCACCTCGACCTCCGACGTCAGGCTCTCGACGTAATAGCTCCCCGCCAGCGGATCCGCCGTCTGCGCCGCCCCGCTCTCGTACGCGATGACCTGCTGCGTCCGCAGCGCCAGCGTCGCCGCCTCCGCCGTCGGCAGCGCGAGCGCTTCATCATAACCGTTCGTGTGCAATGACTGCGTCCCCCCGAGCACGGCGGACAGCGCCTGCACCGTCACCCGGACGACGTTGTTGAGCGGCTGCTGCGCCTGCAGCGTGACACCGCCCGTCTGCGTGTGGAAGCGCAGCCGCGCGCTCGCGTCGCTCGCCCCGAACCGCTCGCGCATCAACCGCGCGTAGATCCGCCGCGCCGCGCGGAACTTCGCGACCTCCTCGAACAGGTCGTTGTGCGCGGCGAAGAAGAACGACAGCCGCGGCGCGAACTCGTCGACCAGCAAACCGGCGGCGATCGCCGTCTTCACGTACTCCACCGCATTGGCGAAGGTGAACGCGACCTCCTGCACCGCCGTCGATCCCGCTTCCCGAATGTGGTAGCCGCTGATCGAGATCGGGTTCCAGCTCGGCACCTCCGCCGCGCAGAACCGAAAGAGCTCGGCGATCATCCCCAGGCTCGGCGCCGGCGGATAGATGTACGTTCCCCGGGCGATGTACTCCTTGAGGATGTCGTTCTGGATCGTCCCCGACAGCCTCGCCCGCGGAATTCCCCTTTCCTCGGCCACGACGATGTACATCGCGAGCAGCGTCGCCGCCGTCGCATTGATCGTCATCGAGGTCGACACGCTGTCGAGCGGCAGCTCCGCGAGCAGCGCATGCATGTCCTCGACGGTGTCGATCGCCACCCCGACCCGCCCGACCTCGCCTGACGCGCGCGGAGAATCGGAATCGATCCCCATCTGCGTGGGCAGGTCGAACGCCACCGAGAGCCCCGTCTGCCCCGCCGCGAGGAGGTGGCGAAAGCGCCGGTTCGTCTCCGCCGCCGTCCCGAACCCCGCATACTGCCGCATCGTCCAGAGCCGCCCCCGGTACATCGTCGGCTGGATCCCGCGGGTGAACGGGAACTTGCCTGGATCGGCGAGGTCGGTGGGATAGTCGAGATCGGCGTCAGGCGGACCGTAGACCGGCTTGACGGGAATTCCGGACGGCGTGCTGTCGGACATGGGGGGTCAGGGGTCAGGGGTCAGGGTCTCGGACCCCGGCTTCGAGTCCCCAACTGTAGTGAATTGATGATCCGGGAAACGCGAGGGTGGCGCCGCCGTCAATCGCTGCGGATAGCGTTCCGCGCATGACGACGGGCGCCGCCGACTACCGAAATCTAGCTGTCTGGAAGCGCTCGCATGAGCTCGTGCTGCGCGTTTACGGAATCACTCGCCTCTTTCCTCGGGACGAACGCTTCGGGTTGACGGCGCAAGTCCGGCGTGCAGGTGTCTCGATTCCATCGAACATCGCGGAAGGCCGCTGTCGCATCGCACAGGGTTCGTACCGGGCGCTCGTGGACGTCGCACTGGGATCTGCGGGTGAAGTCGACTATCAGCTACTGCTAGCCCGCGACCTCGGCTACATGCACCATGACGAACACCGAGAACTTGCAGACGAGCTGGTAGAGATTCGCGGAATGCTTGCCGCGCTCTATCGTGCACTGGCGACGACCTGATCTCCGCGCTGCCTAACGCACCACTTCGAACCCAGAACAGAGACCCTGACCCCTGACCCCTGACACCCCTCCGGACCGCCGTCCGCTCGCGCATGAATGCCAGGCGACGAAATATTGCAGTCAGGCCGCTCCGACCGCCGCCGGCGCGCGCAGCGTCTCATGCGCCAGCTCCACCTCCGCCTTGCTGCCGATGTACAAGGGCGTGCGCTGGTGGAGCTCCGTCGGCTGGATGTCGAGGATGCGGGTCGTGCCGTCGCAGGCGGCGCCGCCGGCCTGTTCGACGATGAAGGCGAGGGGGTTCGCTTCGTAGAGGAGGCGGAGCTTGCCGTTGGGGCGGCGCGTGTTGCGCGGATAGCAGAAGACCCCGCCGCCGAGGAGGTTGCGGTGGAAGTCGGCAACGAGGGAGCCGACGTAGCGGACGCTCAGCGGCTTGCGATCGCCCTCGAGGCCGCGGTACTTGCGCATCAGCGACCGCACCGGCTCTTCCCACTGGCTCTCGTAGGCGTCGTTCACCGAGAGATAGCGCGGGTTGTTCGGGATGCGGATGTCAGGGTGCGAGAGGAGAAACTCGCCGATCGACGGGTCATAGGTGAAGCCATGCGCACCCTGTCCAGTCGTGTAGACGAGCATCGTGCTCGAGCCGTAGATCACGTAACCCGCGGCGACCTGGCGGCGGCCAGGCTGCAGCATGTCTTCCATCTCGCCGCGCGTGCCACGCGTGATCTTCCGGACGACGGAGAAGATCGTCCCGACCGGGACGTTGACGTCGATGTTCGAGGATCCGTCGAGCGGGTCGAAGAGGAGGCAATACTTGCCGCACTTGAAGCCGTCGGGAATCGGGATGATCCCCGGCTCTTCCTCGCTGGCCATCGCGCAGAGGCGGCCCCCGTGGTCCATCGCCTTGACGATGGTCTCGTTGGCGAACACGTCGAGCTTCTGCACATCCTCGCCCTGCACGTTGTCGAAGCCGGTCGCGCCGAGGATGTCGACGAGTCCCGCGCGGCGCACCTTGTTCGCGATCATCTTCGCGGCAAGGCACACGTCGTAAAGGATGCCCGAGAGCTCACCGGTCGCCTCGGGATAGAGGCGTTCCTGCTCGATGATGTATCGCTCGATCGTGACGACGGACGTAGCGGTATGCTGGACCACGGTCAGGCGTGCGTTGAAAGGTTGGCCGAACGCAGGCGTGCTTCGGCGAACGCCTGCGCCTCGTGCTCGTACTTGTTGCCGGAATAGCCCCGCCGAACGCTCTCCAGGAGATACCGCAGCGGAAACAGAATCGATCTCCCAAACTGCCTTACGTGGCCGAGCTCGTGCAAGAGCAATTCGGGACGCGGTGCAGCGCCGGGCGCGAGAAAGACGGTGCGCCAGAGCGTGATCGCCGCTACGGAGCTCCTGCCGAGAAACCAGCCGCCAACTCGCGGGGGAAGTCCTCCCCGCCGCCATCTCGCATCGCCGAGCTCCGGATAGCGTTCAACGAGACCCCGGGGGAGCTCGACGAGTTCGCCCACCAGCGCGCGGATCAACACCGATTCACCCGGCGCCCGCCAGCGACTGTCCGCTCGTTCCACGAAATCACGGGTCGACCTCCCATTCGCGCTGCTCAGTCTGCACGGAGAGGGCCACGCCGTCGGTGCGGATTACGATCGTCCCGAGCCGGTCCGTCCGTAGCGTCTGGACCCCAGCGGCGGCCAGCTCGCGCAACACTTCCGGCGCCGGATGACCGTAGCCGTTGCCCGCGCCGACCGAGATGAGCGCGAGCCGCGGATGGACCGCGCGGAGGAACGCAGGTGTCGTGCTCGTGATGCTGCCGTGGTGGCCGACCTTCAGGACCGTCGCGGCGAGGGCGAGGCTGTCGTGCGCGAGCATCCACGCTTCTTCCGGTCCCTCGGCGTCGCCGGTGAGGAGGAAGCTCACGTTCCCGAAGCGTGCGCGGATCACGCTGCTCGCCAGGTTCGCGTCGTCGAGGCTCGCGGTCCACGCGGAGTCGGGGGCGAGAAACTCCAGGGTCACGCCGTCGATCGACAGCGATTCGCCGGGGCGGATCCGCTCCCATCGCGCACCCGTCGTACGGGCGGCCGCGAGCGATTCGAGATAGCTCCCGCTCGCTCCGGGGAAGCCGGGGTCGAGATACAACCCGGGTCGCGACGCGCGGATCACGCTCGCCGCACCGCCGGCGTGGTCCATGTGCGGATGCGAGAGCACGAAGGCGACCACCTTTCCGCCGCGCGACCGGAGGTAGGGGATGACGGTGCTGCGACCCGCGTCGCCTCCAGCCCACCCGCGTCCCGCGTCGACGACGATCCAGCGGCCGCGCGGCGTGCGCAAGGCGAGCGCGTCCCCCTGCCCGACGTCGATCATGTGGAGCTCCATCCGGCCGGCAGCGCGCGGCACGACCGGCAGGAATGTGATCACCACTGCGCAGGCGAGCGCGCCGATCATGGGACGCCACGGATCGGCCGAGACACACGCAACGACGACCAGCATCGACGCGAGCGCGGCGGCGATGAGCGCGGCGTCGGTCGCGGCGACCTCGATCTGTGCGCCGGGAACCGCGGCCGAGGTGCGCGCGACCCACTCGAAAGCCGCCAGCGCGGGATGCGCCGCGCCGGCGACGAACCGCGCCCCCGCCGGCCACCAGCCGAGGACGAGGGCGAGGAAGAGGATCGGCTGGGCAACCGCCATGAGCGGTGCGGCCGCGACATTTGCGACGGGGGCGATCAGGCTCGCCCGCCCGAACCGCCATGCGACAAGAGGCCCGGTGACGAGCGAGGCGACCACCGAGGTCATCATCGCGAGCGCGAGGGCATGGCGCCAGCCCGTCAGGCGGCCGCGCAGCCACCGCCGGTCGAGGGCAGCGGCCGCGATCAGCGCGGTCATCCCGGCGACGCTGAGCTGGTATCCGATGTCCGCGACGAGCCGAGGGTCGGCGAGCGGAGCCGCCGCGCCGATCGCCAGCGCCGCCCACGGCGAGGTCGGGCGCTGGAGGGCGCGCGATGCCGCCGCGGCGGCGAGCATCGCCACCGCGCGCAACGCCGGGGCGGGGGCGCCGATGAC
>OEPS010000832.1_pt1 | contig 10463 bp, 8 predicted proteins | sample 1539411 | NCBI WGS metagenome assembly OEPS01 (sample SAMN02671747, study PRJEB22543) | soil metagenome | biome: bacteria | place: China:Hunan Province, Lengshuijiang City | collected 2012-10-15 | depth 0.08m m | reverse complement strand
TGCAGCCGGGGAGTGCGCAGGTGTGCGCCGGATATGCGATCTACGGGCCCGCGACCATGCTGGTGCTGTCGACGGGCTGTGGCGTCAACGGCTTCACGCTCGACAAGGAAATCGGGGAGTTCATGCTGACGCATGCGAATCTGCTGGCGAATATGCGGGTGATTGCGCAGGGCGTGCAGCTGGGTCCAGGTGACGTGGGGATCAGCTGGCTGCCGCTTTACCACGACATGGGATTGATCGGGGCGTGGCTGACGCTGCTGATGCACGGAGTGCCGCTGGTGGTGATGTCACCGCTGGCATTTCTGACGCGGCCCGAACGCTGGCTGCAAGCGATGAGCAAGCACAAAGGAACGATTACAGCGGCACCGAATTTTGCGTATGAGCTGTGCGTGCGCAAGGTCTCCGACAAAGCGATGGAAGGCGTGGATTTGAGCTCGATGCGCGTGGTGATGAACGGAGCGGAGCCGGTGAATCCGGAAACGCTGGAGCGGTTTGCCAATCGATTTACGAAGTATGGATTTCGAAAAGAGTCGATGCTGCCGGTGTATGGGCTGGCGGAGGCTTCACTGGGAGTAACTTTTCCGCCGCTGAATCGTCTGCCACGGGTGGAGCGAGTGGAACGGGAAGCGTTCGCGACTCAGGGACGCGCGGTGCCAGCAATGGAAGACGATGAAAACGCGATTGCGTTTGTGTCGTCGGGAAAATCATTCCCGGGGCACGACGTGCGGATTGTCGATGAGCAAGGCAATGAAGTGGAAGAGCGGACGGAGGGATTTTTGTGGTTCCGCGGCCCTTCGGGGACCAGCGGATATTTTGAGAACCCCGAGGCGACAGCAAAGTTGATGCCGCAGGGGCCGGCGCAGCACGAGGGCGAATATCCGTGGCTGAATTCCGGTGACCGGGCGTTTCAGGCGGACGGCGAGATTTTCATCACCGGCCGTGTGAAGGACATTATCATCAAGGGCGGACGGAATTTGTATCCGCACGAAGTGGAAGAATTGGCGGCGAGGGCGGAGGGGATTCGCAAGGGTTGCGTGGTGGCGTTTGGATTGAAAGACGCGAGCAGCGGGACGGAAAAGCTGGTGATTGTGGCCGAATCGCGAGAGGAGAACGCAGCGAAGCGGTCCAAGATCGCGGCGGCGATTAACGATGAGGTTACCCGTGGCCTGGGATTGCCACCGGATCGCGTGGAACTGATTCCGTCGGGAAGCATTCCAAAAACTTCGAGCGGGAAATTGCGGCGGGACGAAACGAAACAGTTGTATGCGGCGGGAACTCTGACGGCCGGGCGGCCTCCGGCTTGGGTACAGATTGCGCGATTGGGAACGGGGACATTTTTGCGCGAGGCGGCGCGAAGCGTTGGCCGCGGAATTCTCACTGTGCTTGAGAAGATTTACGGCGTGTATTTTTGCGTTGTGTTTATTTTGTGGATTGTTCCCTCCTGGTTGATCGTGAAGCAGATCAAGGATGAGAAAGCGGCGGGACGATTTACTTCGGCCGCGTTGCATGTGTTGTTTGCGCTGGCTGGAATCCGGGTGAAGGTGGTGGGCAAGGAATACATGAATACGCCAGGCGCAAAAGTGTATGCGTCGAATCATGCGAGTTATTTTGATGTGCTGCCCGTGATGATGGGGCTGGGAGTAAGCTACCGGTTTGTGGCGAAGGGCGAGGTGAACGATATGCCGTTCATCGGGACCTTCCTGAACCAGATGGGGCATCTGTCGTTTAACCGGCATGACGCCGGCTCGCGCTTGAAGCAGGTGCATCAGATGGAGGATTGCCTGGAGAGGGGCGATTCGGTGTACGTTTTTCCTGAGGGAACGTTTACGCCGGAGGTTGGTGTGCGGCCGTTTCAGTTGGGAGCGTTTCGCGGGGCGGTGGCAAGTGGCGCGCCGGTGATTCCGGTCTCGCTGAAGGGGACGCGGCGATTTTTGCGCGATGGGATGTACTTGCCGAGGCCGACTAGTGTGACGATTACGTTGTCGCCACCGATTTATCCTTCGCGGGAATTGCGGAGCGACGATCCGCACCAGTTGCAGGAGATTGTGAGGTTGCGGGATTTGGCGCGGGAGGCGATTGGGAAGTATTCGGGTGAGCCGGTTTTGTAGGGAGAGCAGAAGAAAGAGATAACGCAGAGACGCAGAGAGCGCTGAGGCGCGCAGAGAAGAGGAAGGCAGGAGCAGGAAGCCGGCGTTGGATGCCGGCTTTTTCTTTGAATTTTACGTCTGAAAAGCGGGAGCTTTGCTCCCGCACTCAAAAGGGTATCACCGACTCAATGTGTAGATGACGGTGATGCGTGTGTCGACCTCGATGGGGCGGCCGTTAAGGATGGTTGGGCGATAGCGCCATTCGCGTACCGCGGCTAAAGCCGATTGGATGAAGAGTGGGTCGCCGGAGATGACCTCCAGCGATTCGATTCGCCCTTCACTCGAAATAAAGGCGTGAAGCTCGACGCGCCCTTCGCGTTGAATTTGCCTGGCCAGTGGTGGATAGATAGGCTCTACCCGGCGAATCAGTTGGGCCATTTGCTGCATTTCGCTGACGGAATGGCGGATTACCACATGTGGCGGATTGTCCGGTGGCGGAAGAAGCGGTTGAGTGTTCGTTGGGATGCGGCCGCCGGGTGTGCCCGGGCTAGGCAACAGGCCGGGGATTGGATCGCCAGACGGGTCCTCGCCTTGCCCTGCGGTGTTTTGATAGTGAGTAACGACAGTGGGAGGAATGTTTGTGGGCTGACAAAAGCGGCACGGCTCAACCGTGTGCCGCCCGGGATTGGAGACGGCTTGGTGGTGCTTGCCGATGGGAGCGACTGGGCAAGTGGGGGCCAGTAGCCTGACGGGGAGCTTCTCACCTTGGCTGAGTAGTGGGAAAAGAACCAGCGCCACGAGGGCGAGGGTTTGTAGGACGATGGAAACGGCGACGGCGCGCCGCTTGATGCGGCGAGCGCGCTTTTCGGATTGAGGATCGCCTTCGACGAGGCAACTGCTGAGTGAGCCGAATCCAGTTTCGGATGGACCGGACACACGTCTGGCTTCGAGAGTCATCACACACCTCCGGAAAATTTCCTGCGAGCCGTGGGAATTTGCGGCGCCAGCCTCCGGAGGTTGCGTTCCGGAGACCAGCGCCGCGCTCGCAGGGATGTGAGGTGCTAGCGTCCTCTGTGATATTTGACACCAGTGGGGGAGCGAAGTGCCCGTTGAAAGTGTGACCGTGGTGCCGGGAGTAAACACAGCACGTGCTGCGAATGGGCGCCGATGTCACTGAAATGCGAGTTGCAAGTGTGTGAAAAGGATGGCGAAAGGAAATCACGGAGAGTTAGCACTCAACAAGTAATGTGTTTCTACTAGGATGGAGAGTTCAGAATATTCGGAAGAAAAATTGAGGATTTAGTTACATCCAAACGATTGTTCGGGGCATCGAATTGTCGGACGTGGATCCAAGGAGGAGACCCAATGGAGAGGCATTTACCCGAAGTCGTCGGCGTGCGCCGCACGGGTTGGGCAGCTATGGACCGCGATCCGCAGCAGGACGTAGTTGAATTTACTTGTCCTCATTGCGGCGCGAAGAGCCAGAAGAAGGCCCGGCGCGAGCGGACAGAATATAAGTTTACAGACGGTTTTCTGCAGGATGTGCAGGGAGAAGGCGTGCAGTGCCATTTGTGCAAGCAGTCGTTGCGGATCGTACCGGTAGTGATGTTGCACGATCAGGATGAGGCGAAGCGGTTCGCGGCAGTGTTTTCGGATGAGCCGCTGGTTCACGCGGAATAATCGCGAGTCACAAGAAAGAAAAAGGGGCGCCTGTGGGTTGGGCGCCCTTTTTGTGTTTAGGGAGTGCTGTTGCGTTAGTAGCGGTCGTCACGGTCACGATGGTGTTCGCGGTACTCGTGGCGGAGATGCTCGCGTCGCTCATACGCCTCGTGGCGTTCGTGCTCCCAATGACGCGCGTCGCGGCTGTAGGGGCCGAAACGCTCGACGGCTTCGCGATAGCGCGATTCGGTGTACGAGATGCGGCGATTGCAGTCGTCCCAATCGTTGGCTTTTGCCGCGGGCGCGCCGGCGGCCAGGAAGAAACCGAGGGCCGCGGTGGCCAGAGCTGTTTTACCGAGGAACGAGCTGAGCTTGAACGAGTGAAGTTTCATAAGATTGCCTCCAGGAGCCTGGCCCGGGCTGGCGATCGGGGTGCGTCCATGAGGATTCAAACACTTGTTTGAATGGAAGGTTGTGGTTGGCCGTAATAGACTGGAAATAGAGAAGTTGTCAAGCTGTAGGGAAATGGCAGCGATCAGATAACGGATAGCAGGAAACAAGAAGTGCCGGGCGATTGCACGGCACTTTGCGTTGAATCGCGGAGAGGTTTAGTGGCGGTCGTGATCGTGGTCGTCCCAGTCGCGGTCGGAGCGCCAACGGTGGCCGTCTTCATCCCACCAGCGGTGAGAGTGTTCCCAGCACCAGGCGCGGGCTTCCGCCAGCTCGTGGCGCCACTTGGCGGCTTGCGGGCTGTCCCAACCGTGCCGTTCGGCGGCTTCGTGGAGCTTGTGGTCGACGCGGGCGATGCGCCGTTGGCAGTCGTCGTCCGCGCGCAACGGAGCGGCGCCAACGAAGAAAAGTGCCGCGCCCAGAGCTGACGCGGAAAGAACTGCGCGAAAACCCCAGGAGTTCAGTTGAAGCTTCATGGATTCTCCCTTTTTACCGCAGCGGAGATCGCTGCGGCGAGAAGTTTGGAAAGAAGACTGGGGTACACAGTATGGGAGTATCGAGGTGGTGGAGACACGTCACAATCAGGTATAAACCTGAGGAGCGCAGAAAGCCGGTGGATGCTATTTCGCCTGAAATCAATATTTTACCGACACAAAAAAGCGAATAACTAATAAGCCTGAAGGAAAGGGTCTCCCTGCATGTGGTATTTTTCGAGCCCCATGCGGATCTTGTCGAAGGCCTCGTCGACACTGTCGGCGTACTGGAGATTGTCGAAATCCTCCTGGCTGATGGTGCCCCAGCGGACCATGTTCTTGAGGTTCAGCACTTCGTTCCAATATTTGCGGCCATAGATGAGTATCAGTGTGTGTTTGGGCATTTTGCCAGTTTGCGAGAGGGTCATCATTTCCCAAAGTTCGTCGAGCGTGCCGAAGCCGCCGGGAAATACGATGAGCGCTTTGGCGATCTGCGCGAACCAGAGTTTGCGCATGAAAAAATAGTGGAAGTTGAAACTGAGCTCCGGGCTGATGTAGGGATTTGCAAACTGTTCGTGGGGCAGTTCAATGGAAAGGCCGATGGACTTGCCGCCAGCTTCATAAGCGCCGCGATTGGCGGCTTCCATAATGCCGGGGCCGCCGCCGGAGCAGATGACAAAACGGCGAGGACGCGGACCGAGGGAGAGCGACCAGGTGGTGATCTTGTGTGAAAGCTGGCGGGCCTGTTCATAATAAGTGGACATTTCGAGAGCGCTTTTGGCTTCGCGGAGATGGAAGCGATGCTTTTTGAGGCGCTCCGCGCTCCACCGGGTGGTCTTCAGTTTTTTCAGGCGGGTGAGCCGGGAGGAAGCGGTTTCGTGAGACTCGATGCGCGCGGAACCGAACATGACGATAGAGTCGCCAATTCCCTCTCTCTTCAGCTGGACCAGCGGATGAATGTATTCGGAGAGTATGCGAATCGGGCGGGCGGGAGTGCTCGCCAGGAACTTATGGTCCTCGTGGGGAGCTTTCGGAGCGTGTTGGGGCTTGGGACGATTTCCGTCGGACATGGGAATTTTCTCCAATCAGGGTGCGTTTAGATTGTAGGCAGGGTGAAGCGTGGCGGCAACGCCTTTGGGGTGGATGGCGTCGAAATGAGTACGCGAGGGTACGGCGGAGATAGATGATGAAGCAACGCGTAGGCATGTTTGTTGGCCTGTTGGCAATGGCGGCGGCTGCGCTGCCGCACGCGTCGGCACAGGCGCCGGAGGGCCCGATGAGCCCCCCGTCGGGAGTGCCGATTCAGAAGGGGCCGGCGCCGATCAAGCTTCGCAGCGTGCTGGTGAATACTCCCGTGACGGTGAGGAACGAAAAAGGAGACATGGTGCATGACCTGGAAGAATCGGATTTCCGGGTTACCGATAACGGCGCGCTGCAAAAGATCACGCACTTCAATTTGGGTGGAGATCCAATTTCGTTGGTCGTTGTCGTGGAGATGAGTTCGCGAATCGCCTCGATCCTGCCGCAGATCCGCAAATCCGGAATCCTGATTTCACAGACCGTGACGGGGCCGACGGGAGAGGGCGCCGTAGTAGGATTCGACGACCGCGTGGCTACGCTGCTGGATTTCACGCCCAGCTCCGACGCGATGGAAAAGGTGATGTCCGGATTGCCGGCGGGGACGCCGGGAACGAGGCTGTTCGATGCCATGTCGAAGGCCGTGGAGTTGTTAAGCGCGAGGCCGGAAGTTTCGGAGACGGAGCTGGGGCACCGGCGAGTGATGCTGGTGATCGCGGAAGCGCACGATTCGGGGAGCGAAGAGAAGCTGGGCGAGGTGTTGCGGCGAGCACAACTGGCGAACATCACGATTTACGCGGTGGGTATTTCGACCATGAAAGCGGACTTGAAGCGGAAGCCCGAGCAATCGGGACCCACACGAGCGACACCCGAGGGAACGTTTGGGGCCCCGCCACCTCCGGGAACGATTCAGACACCGACGACGGACGATAATGCGCACGCGCAGGGACCGAGCTTGATGGCGCTGGCAGTTTGGGCGGTGAGCCACGCGAAGGACCAGGTGACGTCGCACCAGTTGGAGATTGCCGCGGCGGCGACAGGCGGGCTGCACGTCTCGACATGGAAAGACAGGACGCTGGAGAAGGTGATCGATGAAATGGGCGGTGAACTGCACGCGCAGTACACGCTGACGTACACGCCTGGCGGCGAGAACACGGACGGCTATCATGAAATCAGCGTGACGGTGTCGAAGGAGAAAGAGCGGGGATTGAAGGTACGGGCCCGGCCGGGATATTACCTGGGGGTGCCGGAGAGTTAGAATGTCGCGCAGTAATCCGGTGGGGGTCGCGCTTGGCGGAGCAGAATCACAATTTCAAGATTCGTTTGGCGACGCAAGAGGATATTCCCGCGTTGCGCGGGTTGATCGACAAGTCCGTGCGCGTTTTGCAGCGGGAGGATTATTCCGCGGAGCAATTAGAGGCGGCACTGGGCACAGCTTATGGCGTGGACACACAATTGATCGTGGATGAAACGTATTACATCGTGGAGGCGGTTGGCGCGGCTGGTGAAAAGGTGTTGACGGCGTGCGGCGGGTGGAGCATGCGGAAGACGCTTTACGGCAGCGACCATGGACCTTATCGCGACAACGCGATGCTGGATCCGGCGCATGATGCGGCAAAGATTCGGGCGTTTTTTGTGCATCCAGAGTGGACGCGGCGCGGGATTGCGAGCCTGATTCTGAAAACCTGTGAGGATGCAGCTTATGCGCGGGGATTCCGGCGGTTTGAGATGGGGGCGACGCTGACGGGAGTGCCGATGTACGCCGCGCGTGGGTACGTAAAGGGCGAGCAGATTGAAGTACCGTTGCCGAATGGGATGTCGCTGACGGTGGTGCGGATGGCGAAGACCTTGGCGTAAGAAACCTGGCCAGTTCAAAAATTAAATACAAAAAAGCAAAGGCTCCCGCCTCAGAAGGCGGCCGCTACGCGAGTTGGTGCCAGAAGGCGGCTTCGCGGGAGGCGAGGAGCGCGTCTTTGCGTGCGTTCCAGCGGAGAAAATGTGGGGTGCGGGTGTGCGCGGTGTGATCCTCGCGGGCTCCCCAGACTTCATGGAGAAGGAAAGCGCCGGGCTGATCGGGGCAAGCGTGAAGATCGAAGCGCAGGCAGCCTTCTTCCTTGCGCGATGGCGCAATCAGCGCGCGAAGTTCGGCTTCGAGGAGCATGTGCTGGCCTTCTTTGGCTCGAAGGGTGACAACCAGGGTGACTGCGTTTTTCGGTAGCTTGGTGGCCGCAGCAACGCGAGAGCGGCGCCGGGCGGGCCGTCGGGAGGCTTTGCGGGGTCTTGATTTAGGCATGTCGGCGGCGATTGTACTCCAAACAGTCTTAATGGCAAGGGGAGTGGTAGCCTCGGTCAGAAGTGGCCTGGAGCGGCCCGCCTCGGAAGGCGGGCCCTACAAGAGTTGTGCCTTTGGCTCCCTAAGGCGGTCGCTACTTCTGATCGGCGTCTTTGCGGCCGGCATTCAGGCTGTCGAAATTGAGGAGTGTGTTGAGCACCAGCGAGTAGGTGTTTTCGGTTTCGCCGCGGTAGACAGGGTTGATGGAAAACAACACGACGTGCCCGGTGCCGCTCGGAACATCGAGGACAGCGGGGTGCTGGGCGATTTCGTTGCCATTATCGATGAGACCGGAGATGAGAAGGTCTTTGGAATCGGCGTAACGCAGAATGACACGCGCGCGACTGGCTGGGGGGATGACGCGGGGATTGTTGAAGCGTTGCTCGTCGGTTGGCTGGGGAGCTTCCCAGAGTTCCTTCTCCGGCTCGTCAGGAATTTCGGAAGCAGGGCGGCCGACGACGAAATCGGGATCGTCTTTGGTGCCGCGGCCCGTGGGCCGCGAAGTCATCGCAGGGCCAAGATGACGGCGACGGGCGCCGATGATGTTGGTGACGGAGAAGATGGGACCGTTGTCGCAATAGGCGGAAACTTTTTCGTCGTAGCCGTAAGCGATGGGGCTGGCCGCATCAACGAGACGCGTTCCGACGATGGAGCCGACAATTTTCATTTTTTCGGAATTGCTGAAGGAGACTCCGTTTGCCATGCCAGTGGCGATGGCGAATTGCGAGCTGTCCAGCGCAGTTAGCAGGACGCCACCGTTGCGAACAAAGCTTTGCAGATTGGCGAGGCCGTCCCAGCCGAGGCCGGGGCGCATGTCGGGGGTGGAATCATTCTTGCCGACGAGGTTGGGTGTTTCGGGCGTGTTCATCCACGGAAGAGCGTTGCCCCACGAAGTCGGCGTGCCTTGCACGATGAGATTGGAATTAGCGTTGCCGGTGACGGGCGGAAACAGGATGACGTCGTACTTGGCTTTTAAGTCTGGGATTTTGGCGAGCGCCTGCGTACTCATGTAGTCGTAGGGGATTTGCAGATTGTCGAAGGCCAGGCGCCACCAGCCTTCGGATTGCGTGCTGATCCAGGTGTGGACGTAGGCGATGCGCGGGGCGCGGACGGGATGTGTTTTGACGCCGGGCGCAGCGGTTAGCGCGGCAACCTGCAGGCCGAGAGATTTCGCCGCGGCATCGAGATCGGAGCGGCTGACGCCGTGAATCAGGAATGTGCCGCGCGAAAATTTATGATCGCCGGACTGGAAAGACTCTTCCGCGGCGTCGATAGAGGCATCTTTCAGGCGAAAGCGGAGGGAAGCGAGCGCGGGCTCCGCGTGATTGTCGATCGCGAAGACGGAGCCTTCGCCGTGGACACCGCCGAAGGGGCGCAGTTCAGTGACACGCTCCATTGGAACAGCCAGGACTTTGGGATCGGTGACGCGAGCGACTTGCACACCGAAGAGTTCGCCGAGAGTCCAGCCGGTGTCGTCGTAGGGAGTGGTCTGGGGATCTTCGGGGCTCCAGTATTGGTAGTCGAGGAGCGCGTCGGCGACGCGGGAATACGGCTGGTCCATGCGAATGACGTAACTGCCGGCGGGAAAATCGCGAGAGGTTGGCGCGGCGGGCTTTGGCTTTTCCTCTGGGTCGGCCGGCTTGGCGGACTTCTTTTCTTTCTTCACCGGGAGAGCTACCTGAAACGCGCCGCTGGCACGCGAAATCTCGACGTGTTGCTTGAACATGATGCGCAAGAGATCGGCTTGCACGCTGGCGCGGGGATCGTCCGCGGGAAGAACGTAAGCCGAAGGACCTTCGGCTGATGGTTTTTGGATCGAGCGCTTCCCTTTCAGATAAAAATTCTTGAGGAACAATCGCTTGTTTTCACTGAAAAAGTGAAGCGATGTGAGCAAGCCGGTTTCCTCGTAGTTGTTGTTGTTGCGCTGCGACCAGAGCGCTTTGGGAAACGGGGGATTGGGCTTGAACCAGGTGCGCGCATATTCGTCGGGCTGTAGGGTGCGTTCGCGCGTGTCGGCTCCGGCGTTGCCGAAGGTTTCATAGAGGCGGCTGATGCCGTTGTGCATCGCGCCCAGAAACATCAGGTAGCCGGGGGACCAGGTATCGAAATCGCCGTGAGTGAAAACGCCGGGCATGCCGAACCGGGTCATGTCGGCCACATTGCGCGCGCCGATCATCTGCCATTCATCCACGAGGATGGGGTCGACCCAGGCGTTGTAGGGTCCGTCGCCGACCGTGTTGTCGTAGAGATAGGGGACGGATTCGTGGAGATCGTGGAGCACCTGGGCGTTCCAGCTGAGGAAAGTGTTGAGGACGTTTTGCGTGAGCTTGAGGGTCATGCCCATGGCGTCGCGGTTGTTGTCGTGTGCGACGTATTTGCCCCAAT
>OEPS010000830.1_pt1 | contig 10468 bp, 7 predicted proteins | sample 1539411 | NCBI WGS metagenome assembly OEPS01 (sample SAMN02671747, study PRJEB22543) | soil metagenome | biome: bacteria | place: China:Hunan Province, Lengshuijiang City | collected 2012-10-15 | depth 0.08m m | reverse complement strand
AAGAGCCCCTTGTTAAAGGATCGGATATTCCGGTTGGCATAAATAATAAAAAGGTGATACTCGTTGATGATGTTTTATATACGGGTAGAACAGTCAGGGCAGGACTTGATGCTTTAATCGATATAGGACGCCCTGCAGTGATTCAGCTTGCAGTCTTAGTTGATAGGGGACACAGGGAGCTTCCCATCCGGGCAGATTATGTCGGAAAAAATATCCCAACCTCTAGTGAAGAAAAAATTGTTGTCGAGCTAACCGAAGTCGATAAAATCGAGCAAGTAAGTATATTTGAAAAATAAATAGCAGACCCTTTTAAATGTAGTCCTGTGAGGCTGACAAAGGGGATTATGCCGAAATAAAACTTTATTAGGCATATCCATACCCTCTTTGTACCTTCACGGACAAAGAGGTTTTTTTATGAAAAAAATTATCCAGTATTAAAAATGGGGGAAATATAATGAACAATAAACCAATCTTAGACGTAAAAGAGATTCCTAAACCCTTTCAATGGATTACCTTGAGCTTACAGCACTTATTCGCTATGTTTGGAGCAACCATTCTTGTCCCTTACCTTGTGGGGTTAAGCCCATCGATTGCCCTTATCTCAAGCGGACTTGGCACATTGGCGTTTCTCTTAATAACAAAATTCCAAGTACCAGCCTACTTGGGCTCATCCTTTGCCTTTATCGGCCCGGTGATTGCTGCAAAAGCAGCAGGAGGACCTGGCGGTGCCATGGTAGGTACGTTCCTTGCGGGACTTGTTTATGGAATAGTTTCCCTTGTAATTAGCAAGGCGGGTCATCGTTGGATCATGAACCTGCTTCCGCCAATTGTGGTAGGACCAGTTATCATTGTTATCGGATTAGCGCTATCAGGAACTGCTGTGAATATGGCGATGAATAATCCTGCAAGTGGAAAGTATAGTATGCTTCATTTCTCTGTCGCACTTGTCACCTTAATAGCAACCATTATCTTTTCAATCTATGCAAAAAAAATGTTAAGCATGATTCCTATCTTAGCAGGAATTATTGTTGGATATATCTACGCGTTTGCGGTCGGGGTCGTCGATTTTAAACCAGTCCTAGATGCGAAGTGGTTTGAAATGCCTGAATTTATGTTTCCTTTCATAAGTTATAAAGTAAAATTCACATGGGACTTGGCCCTGTTAATGGTACCAGTGGCAATCGTAACTTTATCAGAACATATTGGACACCAACTGGTGCTTAGTAAAGTAGTTGGCCGTGATTATATTAAGGAACCAGGCTTGCACCGGTCGATATTAGGGGATGGAACAGCAACAATTATTTCCTCGTTGATTGGTGGTCCACCGAAAACAACGTACGGTGAAAACATCGGAGTCCTTGCCATCACTCGAGTATACAGTGTCTATGTTATTGCTGGTGCAGCAGTCTTCGCGATTATCTTTGGTTTTATTGGAAAAATTACAGCCTTGATCGGGACTATTCCAACCCCAGTTATGGGAGGTGTTTCGATTCTGCTTTTCGGAATAATAGCTTCTTCTGGTTTGCGAATGCTGGTTGATAGCAAAATTGATTTTGGAAACAAACGCAACCTTGTCATTTCTTCCGTCATCCTAGTGATTGGAATCGGCGGTGCTGTGATCAAGGTATCGGAATCATTACAAATTCAAGGTATGGCTTTGGCAGCCATTTGCGGGGTTCTCTTAAATATCATCCTGCCTGGCAAAGAACCAATCGATGAAAATATGCTAGAGGATAATAAAATCTCTGAAAAGCGAAAAACTGCATAATAAAGTTTCAACTCTTTAAATAAATCCTGTGAGGTTTATAAGGGTGTAAGCTTAGCTCTATGATTTTGAATCATGAGATAAGTTGTGATTTCTTACACTCTGAACCGATGTTCAGAGTGTTTTTTTATAACAATTGAGAGGCGGGGATGATGGATGGTAAATCACTTACTGACCACGAATGAATTGAAGGTGGAAGAGATTTATGAAATCTTAACAGATGCCAAGAGGTTTGCAGGCGGGATGAAATGGAAACCCGAAAGCCAAATGTTTACTGCTAACTTATTCTTCGAACCAAGCACTAGAACAAAGAGCAGCTTTGAAGTGGCGCAAAGAAGATTAGGTTTAGAGGTTATCCCGTTTGAAGTCTTGACCTCAAGTGTTCAAAAAGGGGAGACACTTTACGATACAGTGAAAACATTAGAATCGATTGGCGTTAATAGTATCGTCATTCGTCATGAACAGGATCGTTACTTTGACGAACTAGTAGGCAAGGTAAAGATTCCAATCATAAATGGCGGGGATGGCTGCGGACATCATCCCACACAATCACTTCTGGATTTGATGACCATCCAGCAAGAGTATGGCCAATTTTCAGGTTTAAAAATTGCCATCATCGGCGATATTCGACATAGCCGTGTAGCCCGATCAAATGCTGATGTTCTGACAAGGCTGGGTGCTGAGGTGATTTTTTCAGGTCCAAAAGAATGGTTTGATACTAGAAGTGTAGATATATCCAGGTATAGGCCCATTGATCAGGCAGTACAAGAGAGTGATGTTGTGATGTTGCTCCGCGTTCAACATGAACGGCACCAAACTAAAAGCAGTTTTACAGCAAATGAGTACCATCAACAATTTGGTCTTACATTAGAGAGAGAAAAAATGATGAAGCCAGAAAGCATCATTATGCATCCTGCTCCGGTTAATAGAAATGTAGAAATAGCTGATAGTCTTGTGGAGTGCAAGCGATCAAGAATTTTTAAACAAATGGAAAACGGTGTATATGTCAGAATGGCAGCCATTAAAAGGTCAATTGAGAGTCTTGAAGGAGGAAAACAATATGAAACTACTTATACAGAACGCATGTTACATAGCATATAATGGTGAAACGAACGAAGCTGATATTTTAATAGAAAACGGCATGATAACGAAAATTGAATCACATATAGATGAAGATGTTGATCGTAAAGTGGATGCAGCCGGGAAGTTTGTTTCACCGGGATTTATCGATTTACATGTTCATCTTCGCGAACCTGGGGGAGAAAAAAAGGAAACCATCGCTACAGGGACACGTGCCGCAGCCAGGGGCGGGTTCACAACGATAGCAGCGATGCCAAATACCAGACCGGTGCCTGACACCAAAGAACAAATGGAATGGCTGCAACAGCGTATTCAAGATACGGCATCTATTCGGGTATTGCCGTATGCGTCAATTACAACCAGACAGCTGGGGCAGGATTTAACAGACTTTGAGGCACTGAAAAAAGTTGGAGCGTTTGCTTTTACTGATGATGGTGTTGGTGTTCAGTCGGCAGAAAGGATGCTTGCGGCCATGCGTAAGGCTGCAGCTAACCAAATGGCTATCGTTGCTCACTGCGAAGAAAACACCTTAATAAATAAAGGCTGTGTCCATGAAGGATCATTTTCGGAGAAACATGGACTAAATGGAATTCCTTCCACCTGTGAATCAGTCCAAATTGCCAGAGATGTCCTCTTAGCTGAAGCAGCAGGCTGTCATTATCATGTCTGTCATATCAGTACAAAGGAATCGGTCCGGGTAGTAAGGGATGCAAAACAGGCAGGCATTAATGTTACTGCTGAAGTGACACCGCATCATTTATTATTAACTCAAGATGACATCCCGGGGCTTGATACAAATTTCAAGATGAATCCTCCGCTGCGTGGAACGGATGACAGAACAGCCCTTATTGAAGGACTTCTTGATGGAACGATTGATTTTATTGCAACCGATCATGCCCCGCATACGGCAGAAGAAAAAAGTGAGGGAATGATTCTCGCCCCATTCGGGATTGTAGGACTAGAGACAGCATTCCCACTGCTTTACACTCATTTTGTATTAAAAAATATCATCTCACTTGAGCAATTAATCGCATTTTTAACAATCAAACCAGCAGAGGCGTTCGGGCTGACGCTCGGAAGAATAGAAGTAGGAGCACCAGCTGATTTAGTTATCTTGAACCTCGAGGATGAAAGTGAAATTAAGCCAGAAGAGTTCTTATCAAAAGGGAAAAATACCCCATTTGGCGGCTGGAAGTGTAAAGGCTGGCCAGAGATGACCATAGCTTGTGGGCAAATAGCTTGGGAAAAAGGATGTGTACTAGCATGAAAAAACAACTAATCTTAGAAGACGGTACAATTTTTATCGGTAAAGGATTTGGCAGTGATACTGAAACGATTGGTGAAGTCGTTTTTAACACAGGTATGACGGGCTATCAAGAAATTCTATCTGATCCATCCTATTGCGGGCAAATTGTCACACTAACCTATCCGCTAATTGGGAACTACGGGATAAACCGTGACGACTTTGAATCAATCACCCCGGCTGTCAAAGGCTTCGTGGTTAAGGAAGCAGCTGACTTCCCATCGAACTGGAGAAGTGAATATACATTAGATGAATACTTTGAAATGAAAAAAATCCCGGGAATTGCCGGGATAGACACGCGAAAATTAACAAGAATCATCCGTCAATATGGAACCTTAAAAGGCGCCATTTGCAGTATCGAAAAAAATCCGACCGAGGTTTTAAATAAATTACGAAAATCGTCGCTCCCAGTCAATCAAGTAAAACAAGTATCAACCAAAAATGCTTATCCAAGTCCGGGGCGCGGGAAAAGAGTTGTCCTTGTTGATTTCGGGATGAAGCACGGTATCTTACGTGAACTAAACCGACGCGATTGTGATGTCATCGTGGTTCCCTATCATACAACGGCTGATGAAATTCTTCAATTAAGTCCGGACGGGATTATGCTTTCCAATGGTCCTGGGGATCCTAAGGATGTTCCCGAAGCCATTGATATGTTAAAAGGGGTTTTAGGTCGTGTACCATTGTTTGGCATTTGTTTAGGTCATCAATTATTTGCACTTGCCTGCGGGGCTAATACAGAGAAAATGAAGTTTGGTCATCGCGGTTCGAATCACCCTGTCAAAGATCTGTCCACAGGGAAAATAGCGATTACCTCACAAAATCATGGCTACACAGTGGAAGCAGAGTCTATAAAAGATACAAGATTATCGATCACTCACATTGCTATAAACGATAATACGGTCGAGGGACTAAGTCATTTAGATTATCCGGCTTTTACCGTTCAATACCATCCAGAGGCCTCTCCGGGACCAGAAGACGCGAACGGTTTATTTGATCAGTTTCTTGCGATGATGGAAGAGAACAAACAGGAGGTTACAGCAAATGCCTAAACGTACAGATATTAACTCCATATTAGTAATTGGTTCAGGACCAATTGTCATTGGGCAGGCAGCAGAATTCGACTATGCCGGTACCCAAGCCTGTATTGCACTAAAAGAAGAAGGCTATCGGGTCATTTTAGTAAACTCTAATCCCGCAACGATCATGACAGATACAGAAATTGCTGATGCTGTATATATCGAACCATTAACCGTTGAGTTTGTCAGCAGAATAATTCGGAAAGAGCGTCCGGATGCCCTTGTAGCTACTCTTGGCGGGCAAACAGGTCTAAATCTTGCTGTTGACTTGTCTGAATCAGGAGTTTTGGCTGAGTGCGAGGTTGAAATTCTTGGTACGAAACTTTCAGCAATTAAACAAGCAGAGGACCGCGATTTATTCCGCAGCTTAATGAATGAATTAAATGAACCGGTCCCTGATAGTGAAATTATCCATGAAATAGCTGAAGCGAATGCTTTTGTAGAAAAGATTGGCTTCCCAGTAATTGTTCGACCTGCATATACACTTGGAGGTACGGGCGGAGGCATCTGTCATAATCAACAAGAACTTGAGGAAATCGTTTCAAGTGGACTTAAGCACAGTCCTGTGAAGCAATGCTTGCTTGAAAAAAGTATCGCCGGGTTCAAAGAGATTGAATATGAAGTGATGCGTGATGGAAACGACAATGCCATCGTTGTTTGTAATATGGAGAATATTGATCCGGTGGGTGTGCATACAGGGGACTCCATCGTTGTCGCACCAAGCCAGACTTTAAGTGACCGAGAATATCAACTGCTCCGGAATGTATCACTTAAAATCATACGTGCCTTGGGAATCGAAGGAGGCTGTAACGTTCAGCTGGCTTTAGATCCATATAGCTATAATTACTATATTATCGAAGTAAATCCCCGTGTTAGCCGTTCATCGGCATTAGCCTCTAAAGCAACGGGCTATCCGATTGCTAAGCTTGCAGCGAAGATTGCCGTTGGCTTAACACTGGATGAAATGCTGAATCCTGTTACGGGGAAAACGTACGCAAGCTTTGAACCGGCTCTCGATTATATCGTAACAAAGATCCCGAGATGGCCGTTTGATAAATTTGAATCGGGAAATCGTTCATTAGGAACACAAATGAAAGCAACAGGCGAAATCATGGCAATTGGCCGCACGTTTGAAGAATCTCTCTTGAAAGCCATTCGTTCCCTTGAGGCGGGTGTCTTCCATTTTGAATTAAACGGTGCAGAGGACATCGATAATGAATTGCTTGAAAAGCGGATTCGAAAAGCAGGCGATGAGCGTCTCTTCTACATCGCAGAAGCGTTAAAACGTGGTTTAACCATTGAAACCTTGCATCACTGGAGTAAAATAGATTTATTTTTCCTGAAGAAAATGGAAGGACTCATCGAGCTGGAAGCTAAGATTGCTACCAATCCTTTTGAAAAGGAAATCTTAATGGAAGCAAAGCAAAAAGGATTTACCGATAAAAAAATAGCTGAACTTTGGAAAGCAACAGAAAAAGAGATCATAAATCTGCGTAAAAGTCACGGAATTATCCCGGTTTACAAAATGGTTGATACCTGTGCAGCAGAATTTGAATCAGAAACACCTTATTACTATGGCACGTATGAAGAGGAAAACGAGTCAGTGGTAACGGATAGAAAAAGTGTCATTGTCCTTGGATCGGGACCCATTCGAATTGGTCAAGGAATTGAGTTTGACTATGCAACAGTTCATTCTGTTAAAGCCATTAAGGAAGCAGGCTATGAAGCAATCATCATTAATAATAATCCTGAAACGGTATCCACCGATTTTAGTATTTCCGATAAACTCTACTTTGAACCACTGACAATTGAGGATGTCATGAGTATTATTGAGTTAGAAAATCCAATTGGAGTAGTGGTCCAATTTGGCGGGCAGACAGCGATTAACTTAGCTGCAGAGCTTGCTGAAAATGGGGTTAAAATCCTTGGAACAAGCCTTGAGGATTTAGATCGCGCCGAAAATCGAGATAAGTTTGAACATGCGCTTCAACAATTAAATATCCCGCAGCCGTTAGGAAAAACAGCACTATCTGCTCAAGAAGCAGCCGTAATTGCCAATGATATCGGTTATCCCGTCCTTGTCCGCCCATCGTATGTTCTTGGGGGAAGAGCCATGGAAATTGTCTACCATGAAGAGGAATTGCTGCATTACATGAAAAATGCTGTGAAAATTAATCCGGATCATCCCGTGTTGATTGACCGTTATTTAACAGGTAAAGAAATCGAAGTAGATGCCATCTGTGATGGGGAAAATGTATTAATCCCTGGAATCATGGAACATATCGAGCGTGCAGGGGTTCATTCTGGTGATTCCATCGCTGTCTATCCGCCGCAAACTCTTTCGGAGATCGTAAAACAAACACTTGTAGACTATACAGAGAAATTAGCCAAAGGCTTAAACATTATCGGATTACTAAATATCCAGTATGTTCTTGCAGGAAACCAAATATATGTACTAGAAGTTAATCCGCGCTCAAGCCGTACGGTTCCGTTTTTAAGTAAAATAACAAATATTCCGATGGCAAAAATTGCGACGAAAGCTATTTTAGGCGTATCGATTGTAGATCAAGGGTACATTCCGGGACTTGTCACTGAAAAAGAAGGAGTTTTCGTAAAGGTTCCCGTATTCTCCTTTGCGAAGCTTAAAAGTGTCGATATAACACTCGGGCCGGAAATGAAATCGACTGGAGAAGTAATGGGTAAGGATGTCACACTTGAAAAAGCACTTTATAAAGGATTAGTTGCCTCTGGAATGACCATCCAAAAGTTTGGCACAGTCTTGTTTACTGTCGCGGATAAAGATAAGCAGGAAGCCTTAAAACTGGCTAAGCGCTTTTCCGCTAACGGCTATCGTTTAATGGCAACAAGTGGGACAGCGGCTGTCTTAGAAGCTGCCGGACTCAGAGTCAAGGTGGTTGGGAAAATTGGTTCGGAAGGAAAGACACTTCTTGATGTCATTCAACATGGAGAGGCGCAATTCATTATCAATACACTGACCAAAGGAAAACAGCCGGAGCGTGATGGCTTTAGGATTCGCCGAGAGGCCGTAGAAAATGGTGTTCCATGTTTAACCTCACTAGACACGGCAGACGCAATCTTAAAAGTAATTGAATCGATGAACTTTTCAGCAGAAGCGATGGCTTCAGTGACAAAGGAGGCTGTTTTTGCATGATTAGAAAAGAGTTATGCAAAATTAGCAGCCAACAAGAAATAGCGGCAGATATATATGAGCTTACTGTACAAGGAGAATTAGTCGATCAAATTAGTGCTCCGGGTCAATTTGTGCATATACGAGTCTCAAATGGGTGGGATCCGCTTTTAAGAAGACCCATTAGTATATCTTCCTTCGATAAAAAGCAAAAGAGCATGACGATGATTTATCGGAAAGATGGTAAGGGGACATCGTTACTTGCAGAATCAGGTCCAGGGGAGCTAATTGACATCCTTGGACCGCTGGGAAATGGATTTCCTGTCAATGAAGTCAGCGTTGGTGAGACGGCCTTACTGGTAGGTGGTGGAATCGGTGTTCCTCCACTGTATGAACTTTCTAATCAATTAGTTGCTAAAGGTGTAAAGGTTATCCATGTCCTCGGCTTTCAAACCGCAGAGGCAGTTTTTTACGAAAAGGAATTTTTAAATAATGGTGAAACCTATGTTACTACTGTGGACGGTTCTTACGGGCGACAAGGGTTTGTCACAGATGTTATGAAAAATTTAGAGTTTGATTGTATCTATACATGCGGTCCAACCCCCATGTTAAAAGCAATTGAACAAGGCTATTCCGATAAAAAGGTATTCTTATCATTGGAAGAAAGAATGGGCTGCGGAATTGGTGCTTGCTTTGCTTGTGTTTGTAAAAGTGCAGATGATCCTACAGGGGTTTCCTATAAAAAAGTATGCAGTGATGGACCTGTTTTTCGTGCCGGGGAGGTATTAATATGAGCCGATTGAACATTGAATTACCAGGTTTAACACTGAGAAATCCAATTATGCCTGCCTCAGGATGTTTTGGGTTTGGACGGGAGTACAGCCAATTTTATGATTTGAGTGTTCTTGGCGCGATCATGATTAAAGCAACAACCTTAGAACCTAGGTTCGGAAACCCAACACCGCGGGTGGCAGAAACAACAGCAGGAATGCTAAATGCGATCGGATTGCAGAATCCCGGGTTAGACAAAGTACTTGGCGAGGAACTTCCTTGGTTATCTCAGTACGATACACCGATTATTGCCAATGTGGCCGGGTCTCTCGAGGAGGATTACGTAGAGGTTGCTCGCAAAATCTCCCAAGCACCAAATGTGCATGCGTTGGAATTGAATATCTCTTGTCCAAATGTAAAAACAGGCGGGATTGCATTCGGTACGATACCAGAAGTAGCGAAGGAATTAACGCGGAAGGTTAAGGAAGTTTCCGAAGTGCCGGTGTACGTGAAGCTGTCACCCAATGTGACGAATATTGTGGAAATGGCTAAAGCAGTTGAAGCCGGAGGTGCGGATGGTCTGACGATGATTAATACACTTGTTGGAATGCGGCTTGATTTAAAAACGGGTAAACCGATTTTAGCCAATCGAACAGGCGGTTTGTCGGGTCCGGCCATTAAGCCTGTTGCAATAAGAATGATTTATGAAGTCAGTCAAGCGGTATCCATTCCGATTATTGGCATGGGTGGAATAGAGTCAGCAGCAGATGTAATTGAGTATTTCTATGCTGGCGCAAGAGCGGTAGCGGTTGGGACTGCAAATTTTGTGGATCCATTCGTTTGCCCGACGATTATTAAAGAACTACCTGATTTACTAGAAAAATTAGGGTTTGAACACATCAATGAATGTACAGGAAGGAGCTGGAAGAAACATGGACAACCCGCTTATCATCGCGCTTGATTTTGCCAATGGCAGCGAAGTAAATCGTTTTTTGCAGCCTTTTGAAGGAAAGAAGCTTTTTGTGAAGGTTGGAATGGAGTTATTTTATCAGGAAGGTCCTTCAATCGTTCATCAAATAAAAGAAAAAGGTCATCATATTTTTCTAGATTTAAAGCTTCATGATATTCCAAATACGGTGAAAAGTGCAATGAAGGGACTTGCTCGGTTGGAATGTGACTTAGTAAATGTTCATGCTGCCGGGGGAAAAGAGATGATGACAGCCGCCCTTGAAGGTCTGGAAGCGGGGAGCACATCTGGAAGGAAGCGGCCGGCATGTATTGCCGTAACCCAGTTGACAAGCACATCGGAAGAGCAAATGAAG
>OEPS010000829.1_pt1 | contig 10468 bp, 5 predicted proteins | sample 1539411 | NCBI WGS metagenome assembly OEPS01 (sample SAMN02671747, study PRJEB22543) | soil metagenome | biome: bacteria | place: China:Hunan Province, Lengshuijiang City | collected 2012-10-15 | depth 0.08m m | reverse complement strand
GCGTCGACATGGCCATGCGCCTGATGGGCGAGCAGTTCGTCACCGGCGAAACCATAGCCGAAGCCCTGGCCAACGCCAGCAAGTTCGAAGCCAAAGGCTTCCGCTATTCCTACGACATGCTCGGCGAAGCCGCACTGACCGAGCACGATGCGCAGAAATACCTGGCCTCCTACGAGCAGGCGATCCACTCGATCGGCAAAGCCTCCCACGGCCGTGGCATCTATGAAGGCCCGGGCATCTCGATCAAGCTCTCGGCCCTGCACCCGCGTTACAGCCGCGCCCAGTACGAGCGCGTTATGGACGAGCTGTACCCGCGCCTGCTGTCGCTGACCCTGCTGGCCAAGCAATACGACATCGGCCTGAACATCGACGCCGAGGAAGCCGACCGCCTGGAGCTGTCGCTGGACCTGCTCGAGCGCCTGTGCTTCGAACCGCAACTGACCGGCTGGAACGGTATCGGCTTCGTGATTCAGGCCTACCAGAAGCGCTGCCCGTATGTGATCGACTACGTCATCGACCTGGCTCGCCGCAGCCGTCATCGTCTGATGATCCGCCTGGTGAAAGGCGCCTATTGGGACAGCGAAATCAAGCGCGCCCAGGTTGAAGGCCTGGAAGGCTATCCGGTCTACACCCGCAAGGTGTACACCGACGTGTCCTACATCGCCTGCGCACGCAAGCTGCTGTCGGTGCCGGAAGTCATCTACCCACAGTTCGCCACGCACAACGCCCACACCCTGTCGGCGATCTACCACATCGCCGGGCAGAACTACTACCCGGGCCAGTACGAGTTCCAGTGCCTGCACGGCATGGGCGAGCCACTGTACGAGCAGGTTGTCGGCAAGGTTGCCGATGGCAAGCTGAACCGTCCGTGCCGTGTATACGCACCGGTCGGCACCCACGAAACCCTGCTGGCCTACCTGGTTCGCCGTCTGCTGGAAAACGGCGCCAACACCTCGTTCGTCAACCGCATTGCCGACCAGTCGATCTCGATCCAGGAACTGGTTGCCGACCCGGTTGCCACCATCGAACAGATGGCCACGCAGGAAGGCAACTTCGGCCTGCCGCATCCGCGCATTCCATTGCCGCGTGATCTGTACGGCGCCGAACGGGCCAACTCCGCCGGCATCGACATGGCCAACGAACATCGCCTAGCGTCGCTGTCCTGCGCCCTGCTGGCCACTGCCCACAACGACTGGAAAGCCGCACCGATGCTCGGCTGCGCCTCCAGCAATGAAGCCGCTGCTGCGGTCCTGAACCCGTCCGATCACCGCGATGTGGTCGGCCATGTCCAGGAAGCCACGGTTGCCGACGTCGACAACGCTATCCGGTGCGCCCTCAAGGCTGCGCCGATCTGGCAGGCCACGCCGCCAGCCGAACGTGCCGCGATCCTCGAACGCGCCGCCGACCTGATGGAAGCCGAGATTCAGCCGCTGATGGGCCTGCTCGCCCGTGAAGCCGGCAAGACCTTCGCCAACGCCATCGCCGAAGTCCGCGAAGCCGTCGACTTCCTGCGCTACTACGCCGTGCAGGCTCGTAACGATTTCAGCAACGATGCCCACCGCCCACTGGGCCCGGTGGTCTGCATCAGCCCGTGGAACTTCCCGCTGGCAATCTTCAGCGGTCAGGTCGCCGCAGCCCTGGCTGCCGGTAACCCGGTGCTGGCCAAGCCTGCCGAACAAACCCCGCTGGTAGCGGCCCAGGCCGTGCGCCTGCTGCTCGAAGCCGGTATCCCTGAAGGTGTGGTGCAGCTGCTGCCAGGCCGCGGTGAAACTGTCGGTGCGCGCCTGGTTGGTGACGACCGGGTCAAAGGCGTGATGTTCACCGGTTCCACCGAAGTCGCTCGTCTGCTGCAACGTAACATCGCCGGTCGCCTGGACGCCCAGGGCCGTCCGATTCCGCTGATCGCCGAAACCGGTGGCCAGAACGCGATGATCGTCGACTCTTCGGCTCTCACCGAACAAGTCGTCATCGACGTGGTTTCCTCGGCCTTCGACAGCGCCGGTCAGCGCTGCTCGGCCCTGCGCGTACTGTGTCTGCAGGAAGATTCGGCCGACCGCGTGATCGAAATGCTCAAGGGCGCCATGGCTGAAAGCCGCCTGGGCAACCCGGAGCGCCTGAACGTAGACATTGGCCCGGTAATCGACGCGGAAGCCAAGGCCGGTATCGAGAAACACATCCAGGGCATGCGCGATAAAGGTCGCTCGGTGTACCAGGTTGCAATCGCCGATGGCGAAGAGATCAAGCGCGGCACCTTCGTCATGCCAACCCTGATCGAGCTGGAAAGTTTCGACGAGCTGCAGCGCGAGATCTTCGGCCCGGTACTGCACGTGGTGCGCTACAACCGCAAGAACCTCGACCAGCTGATCGAGCAGATCAACGCCTCCGGTTACGGCCTGACCCTGGGTGTTCACACCCGGATCGACGAAACCATCGCCAAGGTCATCGACAACGTCAACGCCGGTAACGTCTACGTCAACCGCAACATCGTCGGTGCCGTGGTCGGCGTCCAGCCGTTCGGTGGCGAAGGCCTGTCGGGCACCGGTCCAAAAGCCGGTGGCCCGCTGTACCTGTATCGCCTGCTGTCGACCCGCCCGGCCGATGCGATCGAGAAATCGTTCCAGCGTACCGACGGCGCCAACACGCCTGATATGCGTATGCGCGATGAACTGAGTAAGCCATTGCAAGCGCTCAAAACCTGGGCTGCAAGCAATCAGCTGAACGAACTGGGCAGCCTCTGCGAGCAGTTCGCCCAGCAGTCGCAAAGCGGCATCAGCCGCCTGCTGGCCGGCCCGACCGGTGAGCGCAACAGCTACACCATCCTGCCGCGCGAGCACGTGCTGTGCCTGGCAGAGGACGAGGCTGACCTGCTGACCCAACTGGCTGCAGTTCTGGCTGTGGGCAGCTCGGCGGTATGGCCGGAAGGCGAACTGACCAAGACCCTGCGCAACCGTCTGCCGAAAGACGTTCAGGCACGCATCACGCTGGTCGGTGACTGGACCAAGGACGAGGTGGTGTTCGATGCCGTTCTGCACCACGGTCACTCCGACCAGTTGCGCGCAGTCTGCGAGCAAGTGGCCAAGCGTGCCGGTGCTATCGTCGGTGTTCACGGTCTGTCGTCGGGTGAAACCTCGATTGCTCTGGAGCGTCTGGTGATCGAGCGGGCGTTGAGCGTCAACACTGCGGCTGCGGGTGGTAATGCGAGCTTGATGACGATCGGCTAACGCCGGCTACAACGAAAAAGGGAGAGCATCTGCTCTCCCTTTTTCGTTATCCCAATCAAGTGACGCCCATCACTACCGAAAGCACAGCAAGTACCACAAGCGCAGGCCAAAACAAAAGACCGAACATCATCCAGAGCCAATTAACCAGCGTCAGTCTCGCATTGGCCAAGCCCTGCTCATCCCCTTCGCTAAAGTTTATGGCGCATTGAATACAGACAATGACTCCGATGAAAATAGCGTACGAGGTCAACAGAATCATTGTCGCGAAAGGAAAGAAACGCCGCCAGGCGCCCTGATCCAGCAAGACCAAGGAAACCATACTGACGATGTAGAGTAGTGTCAGGATCAGTGGTGACCATCTGTATCGCCGTCCTGATTGACGTATCCGCCCGTCAATCCGCCGCATCAGCGGGTACAGGAAAATGATCGGGAACAGTGCGCGAACCAAAGGCAGAACGCGTTCACCGCTGGCTTGTCGATGCAACACCCAGCTTCGATGAAAGCAGAACCACCAATACAAGCCAAAGGTGAAGAGCGTCATGATTGCCAGCTTTTTAGGCGACACGACAAAAAACCGAGGAGGACGGGTGAATATAGCATTTGACGCTGAGGTCATCGACGAGATATCCGTTACGCAGGAACAGTAAATAGAGCAGGTATCTAATCCCCCTCAGGCTGCTGGAATCTGCCCTACACGTCCGAACCAAAAGTACGATCCGTCCGAAGCAACACCACAACGAGCGGCAAGTTCGGAATGCCCGTTCATGCCCCATCATCACGTTCACCTATTAACCTGTCCCGCCTCTTGCCTTCCCACCTAGACTCGCTGCATCCCGAACAAGGAATGCCGTCATGTCCGAGACCCTGCTCAGCGCCCGCAACCTGGCCTTCGAACTCTACGAAGTGCTCGACGCCGAGGCCCTCACCCAACGCCCACGCTTTGCCGAGCACAACCGCGAAACCTTCGATGCCGCACTGAACACGGCGCGAACCATTGCCGAGAAATATTTCGCGCCGCACAACCGTAAGGCTGACGAACATGAACCTCGCTTTGAAAATGGCGAAGCGCTGCTGATCCCCGAGGTCAAACCCGCCGTCGATGCCTTCCTTGAAGCCGGTTTCCTCAATGCCACACGCGACTTTGAAGTCGGCGGCATGCAGTTGCCCACCCTGCTCTCGCAAGCCTGTTTCGCGCACTTCCAGTCGGCCAACGCCGGCACCACGGCCTACCCGTTCCTGACCATGGGCGCAGCCAACCTGATCGAAAGCTTTGGTAGCGATGAGCAGAAACGACTGTTCCTGCAACCAATGATCGAAGGCCGCTTCTTCGGCACCATGGCCCTTACCGAGCCCCATGCCGGTTCATCCCTGGCCGATATCCGCACCCGAGCAGAGCCCGCCAGTGATGGCAGCTACCGGCTGCGCGGCAACAAGATCTTTATCTCTGGCGGCGACCACTCGCTCTCGGAAAACATCGTGCACATGGTCCTGGCCAAACTGCCGGACGCGCCGCCTGGGGTGAAAGGCATTTCGCTGTTCATCGTGCCCAAGTTCCTGGTCAACGCCGATGGCAGCCTGGGCCCGCGCAACGATGTGCTGCTGGCCGGGTTGTTCCACAAGATGGGCTGGCGTGGCACCACCTCGACGGCACTGAATTTTGGCGACAACGGCGAGTGTGTTGGCTACCTGGTCGGCAAACCGCACCAGGGGCTGGCCTGCATGTTCCAGATGATGAACGAAGCGCGCATCGGCGTCGGCATGGGCGCGGTGATGCTCGGTTACGCGGGTTACCTGTACTCGCTTGAGTACGCGCGCCAGCGGCCGCAAGGACGCCTGATCGATAACAAGGACCCGGCTACAGCGGCCGTGCCGATCATCGGTCATACCGATGTGAAGCGCATGCTGCTAACCCAGAAGGCCTATGTCGAAGGGGCCTTCGACCTCGGCCTGTATGCCGCACGGCTGTTCGATGAAACCCAGAGCGGCGAAACCGAGGTGCAGCGTCAACAGGCACACGAGTTGCTCGACCTGCTGACCCCGATCGTCAAATCCTGGCCTTCGGAGTTCTGCCTCAAGGCCAATGAACTGGCGATCCAGATCCTCGGCGGTCATGGTTATACCCGCGAATACCCGGTCGAACAGTATTACCGCGACAACCGCCTGAACCCGATTCACGAAGGCACCCATGGCATCCAGTCGCTCGACCTGCTCGGCCGCAAGCTGGCGCAGAACGGTGGTGCCGGGCTCAAACAGCTGGTGCGCCTGATCGCCGGAACCTGCGAGCGGGCACGCGAATTTGCCAGCCTGGATCACCTGCGCACACCGCTGGAGCAACTGCAGATTCGCCTGCAGAGCGTGACGCTGGGCTTGCTCGGCGACCTGGCTCAAGGTCAGGTCAACAGTGCGCTGGCCAACTCTGCGCTGTACCTCAAAGCCTTTGGTCACTGCGTGATCGGCTGGCGCTGGCTGGAGCAGGCTATCCGTGCCGAACAAGGGTTGGCCCAAGGCAATCCGGCCGACCACGACTTCTACCAGGGCAAATTGCAGGCCGCGCGTTATTTCCTGACCTGGGAAGTGCCGGGCTGCCATAATGAGCTGGCATTGCTCGAGGCCCGCGACGATACCTGCCTGAGCATGCGCGACGAGTGGTTCTGAGGGGGAACCGCCGTACACACGGAGGTTTCTTGCATGTTCGAGATGACTGCATTGCTGCGCCAGCGCTTTGCCGCCCTGCGCAGCGGTGCCGAGTTTTTTTCCCTGCGCTATGTGCAGCAGTCCCAGCAGCAACTGTCAGTGCGCAAGAACGTTGCCGAGCCGCCGTTCTTCTTCCGCGACGAAGGGGCCATGCTGACGGTCCGGCTCAAGGGTGTCGAAGCCTACGCCGCCACTGCCGACCTGTCCCAGTCCGGCCTGCAACGCGCCCTGGAACAGGCCGAGCGCCTCGCCGCACAGATCGGCGCACGTGCCCTGCTTGACCTCAGCGAGCAGCCAGTCGCCACAGAGCGCACTGACTACCGCTCACCAAACCTCGAGCAGCCCTTGCCATCTTTGGCTGACTGCTATGACTTGCTCGCCCGTGAGTCGAACAGCGTGCCCGCCGACAGCCGCCTGGTGAACTGGCAGGCGAGCCTTGGCATCAGCAACGTCGAACAGATTTACCTGAACACCGCCGGTGCCGAACTGCGCCAGGCCCAGCGCTTTATCTATCCAGGCTTCGCGGTCACCGCCTTCGATGGTCAAGACAGCCAGAGCCGTACTCTGGGCCGGGAGAACTTCGGCCAGCAGGGTGGCCTGGATGTCATCGAACGCTGCGGCCTGGTTGGCGCCGGCGTCAAGGTCGCCGACCAGGCCCTGCAATTGCTGCTTGCGCCCAACACCCCGAGCGGTGCGCGCGACCTGCTGCTGATGCCCGACCAGATGATGCTGCAGATCCACGAATCCATCGGCCACCCGCTGGAAATGGACCGCATCCTCGGTGATGAGCGCAACTACGCCGGTACCAGCTTCGTCAAAGCCAGCGACTTCGGCACCCTGCAGTACGGCTCGAAACTGCTCAATGTGACCTTCGACCCGACCATCGGCGAAGAGCTGGCCAGCTACAGCCATGACGATGACGGCACTGCGGCCAGCAAACAGTTCCTGATCCGCGACGGCTTGCTCCTGCGGCCGTTGGGCGGCGCCCTGTCGCAGTTCCGCTCGGGCCTCGACGGCGTCGCCAACAGCCGCGCCTGTGGCTGGAACCGCGCACCGATCGATCGCATGGCCAACCTCAATATCGAGCCAGGCGACCAACGCCTTGAGCAACTGATCGGCAATATCGAACACGGCATTCTGATGCGCACCAACCGCTCCTGGTCCATCGATGACGCGCGCAACAAGTTCCAGTTCGGCTGCGAGTGGGGCCAGTTGATCGAAAACGGCGAGCTCAAGGGCGTGGTCAAGAACCCCAACTACCGAGGTATTTCCGCGCAATTCTGGGGCAACCTCAGCGCCGTGGGCGACGCCAGCACCTTGCAGGTACTTGGTACGCCAAACTGCGGCAAGGGCGAGCCGAACCAGGTGGTGCGGGTCGGGCATGCCTCGCCTGCCTGCGTATTCAGCCAGATTGACGTATTCGGAGGAGACGCCTGATGGCTGCCACCCCACTGCACAGTTTTCAAAGCCTGGTCGCCAGCCTGCAAGAACAGGTTCGCGCCCCCGAACACTTCACCCTCAGCTACAGCGCCGAACACTCGCAGTTCATTCGCTTCAACCATGCCAAAGTGCGCCAGGCCGGTGAGGTCCAGCAGGCCAGTTGCGTCCTCAAGCTGGTCAAGGATGGCCGCCAGGCTGAGCTGCAATTCACCCTGGGCAATGATGCGGACGTCGATCAGCAGCGCCTGGCCGAGGCTATCGAGCAACTGCGCCAGACCTTGCCTTTGCTTGAAGCCGACCCTTACCTGCAGCTCAACGACAGCGCCTGGCAAAGCCACAGCGTGCAGGATCAGACGCTGCCCGAGATTGAGCAGGTATTGGAACAGATCGAACTGGGTGCCGGTGAACTGGACCTGGTTGGCATCTATGCCGCAGGCCCGATTTGCCGAGGCTTTGCCAGTTCGTTCGGCGCGTTTGGCTGGCACCAGGCCAACAGCTTCAACTTTGACTGGAGCCTGTTCCACAGCAACGGCCAGGCAGTCAAAGCCAACTATGCCGGGCAGCAGTGGAACAGCGACGCCTTCGCCCTGCGTCTGCGCCAGGCGCGCGAACAGCTGGAATACCTCGGCCGCCCGCTCAAGACCCTGGCACCCGGCGAGTACCGCGCCTACCTGGCCCCGGCGGCAATCGATGAAATCATGGGCATGCTCTGCTGGGGCGGGTTTTCCGCGCAGTCGCTGGCAACCAAGAACAGTCCGTTGCAACGCCTGTACTCAGGTGATGCGCGCCTGAATCCGCTGGTCAGCATTGCCGAGCAGGTCAGCGGCTCACTCAGCCCGGCTTTCTCCGATGAAGGCACGCCGCGCAGCGACTTGCGCCTGATCGAGCAAGGCCAGGGTCTGGACCGACTGATCTGCGCCCGCAGCGCTGCAGAATTCGAGCTGGCGGCCAACGGTGCCGACGGTCATGAGTCGCCTTGTGCGCTGAGCCTGGCGGCTGGCGACCTGGAGCAAAGCGACATTCTTGCCCGCCTGGGCACTGGCCTGTACATCAGCAACCTCTGGTACCTGAACTTCTCCGACCTGCCAGCAGCGCGCATGACCGGCCTGACTCGCTTCGCCACCTTCTGGGTTGAGGACGGGCAGATCCAGGCGCCAGTCAGCACCATGCGCTTCGATGACAGCGTCTACAGTTTGTTGGGTTCCCAGCTAGAGGCACTGACCACGGAGCGCGAGCTGATTCTGTCGACCAGCACCTACGGACAGCGCCAGACCAGTTCAAGCCATTTGCCTGGGGCTTTGGTTAAACGCCTGACGTTGACATTGTGATTTGCTGATCGCGGGGCAAGCCCGCTCCCACAGACCCCGGTGGGAGCGGGCTTGCCCCGCGATATGGACCTGAAGGGAAGCCCATGCCCAACCGCGCCCCGCTGGACCCTGTCACCGCACGCTGGATCCCCTGGGTCGTGGCGATTGCCTTCTTCATGCAGTCGCTGGACGGCACCATCCTTAACACCGCCCTTCCCGCCATGGCCCGGGACCTGGCCGAAGACCCGCTGCGCATGCAGTCGGTGATCATCGCCTACATGCTCACCGTAGCCTTGCTGATCCCGGCGTCGGGCTGGATTGCCGACCGCTTCGGCACCAAACGGATCTTCTTCGGCGCCATTCTGCTGTTCAGCTTCGGCTCACTGCTCTGCGCCCTGGCCGAAAGCTTGAGCATGCTGGTGGCGGCACGGGTGGTCCAGGGGCTGGGCGGTGCCTTGATGCTGCCGGTCGGGCGACTGGTGGTGCTGCGCGCCTACCCGCGCTCGGAGCTGGTGCGGATCATGAGTTTCATCACCATCCCCGGCCTGCTCGGCCCCTTGCTGGGGCCGACCATGGGCGGTTGGCTGGTGGAAATTCTCAGCTGGCACTGGATCTTTCTCCTCAATCTGCCGGTCGGCGCGGTAGGCTGTTATGCCGTGTGGCGCTTCATCCCCGACCTGCGCGGCAGTGAGCGCACGCCTTTCGATGGCGTCGGCTTTGTGCTGTTCGGTGCGGCCATGGTGCTAATCACCATTGCCATGGAAGGCCTGGGCGAACTGCATCTGCCGCACCTGCGGGTGATGTTGCTGCTGTTCGCCGGCATGGCCTGCCTGGCCGCTTACTGGTTGCGGGCGGGCAGCGTCGATGATCCGCTGTTCTCACCCAAGCTGTTTCGCACCCGGACCTTTTCCGTCGGCATCCTCGGCAACCTGTTCGCCCGCCTGGGCAGCGGCGCCCTGCCGTTCCTGGTACCGTTACTGCTGCAGGTAGCCCTGGGTTACTCGCCAGCACAGGCCGGGATGAGCATGATTCCCCTGGCAGCGGCAGCGATGCTGGCCAAATCCATCGCCCGCCCGCTGATCGAGCGCTTCGGCTACCGCACCATTCTCACCGGCAATACCCTGCTGCTCGGTGTGCTGCTGGCCAGCCTCGGCCTGGTCGACGAACAAACGCCCTACGCCCTGCTGTTGTTCCAGCTGGGCCTGCTCGGTGCGGTCAACTCCATGCAGTTCACGGCGATGAACACCGTCACGTTGATTGATCTCGACGACGCCAGCGCCAGCAGCGGCAACAGCCTGCTGTCGGTGGTCGCGCAACTGTCCCTGAGCCTTGGCGTGGCCTGTGCCGGCGCACTGCTCGGCGGCTTTACCGCCTCGGGCAGTGCCGATGGCGTGGAGAGCACCCTCGGTGCGTTCCAGCTGACCTTCCTGACCATCGGCCTGATGGCCATGCTGGCTGCCGCCATCTTCATGCAACTGTCGAGGACGGACGGAAGGCGTGCCCCTCGTCCGGAACCGGAGATCGAGCCTTAGGGCTAATGGCCTCGAGGCTGGTACACTGCGCGACATTTTGTTTTGCAGGCCCGCCTCGTGACCACCATTGCCACCGCCTTCGCCACCTTGCCGCTGTCCGCCGCCATGCTGGCCAACCTGGAAGCCCTCGGCTACGCCCAGATGACTCCGATCCAGGCCCAGAGTCTGCCGGTCATTCTCAAGGGCATGGACCTGATCGCCCAGGCCAAGACCGGTAGTGGCAAGACCGCCGCGTTCGGCATCGGCCTGCTCAACCCGATCAACCCGCGTTACT